>Ga0114950_10005221_pt1 | contig 10089 bp, 9 predicted proteins | sample N075metaG_FD_83503 | JGI IMG/M metagenome (GOLD analysis project Ga0114950, IMG submission 83503) | Deep subsurface microbial communities from Kermadec Trench to uncover new lineages of life (NeLLi) - N075 metaG | ecosystem: Environmental > Aquatic > Marine > Ocean trench > Sediment | place... | reverse complement strand
TCGCCGCGTGACCTCAATTTTCCGAACCGCCGGATGCGGACCCGCTTGTCCGGTGGTGTGGGAGGGGCTCGACCGGATAAACTCCGGTCGCCCCTATCCCGATTCCATCGGGCTGTGGTGACCCGCAGTCTGGTTTAGGATGACGGGTGAGGATACGAGCCGGGCGGGGTGGTGGCCGGTTTGGGAGGGATCGATGGGATCATCCAGCCTGAAGGTCAAGAAAGGGGAGCAGCTCGCTGCGCCCTTGCAGGGCCGGATCCTCATCGTGGATGATGAGCCCGTCCAGGCCCAGCTCGCCGCAGAGATACTGATTTCGGACGGGCACGAGGTCCAGACGGCCCATTCTGGCGCGGAAGCTCTGGAAAAACTTTCATCCAGACCATTCGACCTGATCATCGCCGACTTGATGATGCCCCAGATGAATGGTTTCGAGCTGATGCGCGAGGTGAGCGAGCGCTGGTCCGACCTGCCGGTCATCTTTCTGACAGGCAATGATGAGGTAGCCAGTGCGGTGCAGGCCATCCAGGAGGGGGCCGAAAACTACCTCACCAAACCGTATGAAATAGACCGGCTCAGGTTTGTCGTCAGTCGGGCTCTTGAGCGCAGCGCCCTCCGTCATGACAACGCCCGTCTGCGTCGTATCGTCTCAGATCGTCGCACAGTTTTCGGCACACTCATCGGCGGTTCCGAGCCCATGCAGCGCCTGTATGACCAGGTGGAACGGGCCGCGCCCACGGAAAGCACCATCCTTCTTTTGGGCGAATCAGGAACCGGTAAAGATCTCACTGCCCGTGAGGTTCATCAGCGGTCCAAACGAAAAGGCGGTCCTTTCCTGGGTGTGAACTGTGGTGCTCTGCCGGCAAATCTTCTGGAGAGTGAACTGTTCGGGCATGAGAGAGGCGCTTTCACTGGAGCAACCACCAGCAAGGTGGGGCTCTTCGAGGCCGCAAACGGGGGCACCATTTTTCTTGATGAGGTGGGAACGACAACCATGTCCATGCAGCAATCGCTGCTGCGAGTGCTACAGGAGAGGGAAATCCGCCGGGTCGGCAGCACTGTGACCCGATCCATTGATATCCGTATCATCGCCGCGACCAACGCCAACCTGGAAGCCGGTATGGAAACCGGCGTCTTTCGTGCAGATCTCTATTACCGTCTCAGTGGCATTGTGCTTCATCTGCCGGCCTTGCGTGAACGCCGGGATGACATCCCCCTTCTGGTCGAACACTTCCTGGCGCAGGCTTGCCATCGCCAGGGCAAGCAGATGCATGATTTCTCTCCACGTGCCATGGAACTCCTGAAGCAGTACGACTGGCCAGGCAATATTCGGGAGCTGGAAAATGTCGTTGAGCGTGCTGTGATCTTTGCGCCTCGCCGCCTTATCGGTCCGAGTGATGTGCCGTTGAAGGCTGACGGCAGTGCTGCCAACAGCAATGATCCCATGGCTCTGGATGAGATCCTGCGTGCCCATCTCCGCCGCGTTCTCGATCACTGCGGCGGCAATAAAGCGCGTGCTGCGCGCCTGCTCCAGATACCTCGCACTTCGCTTTACAAAATGATGCAGCGTCACGGCCTGGCTGATCAGAAGGAACCCGGGGACAGCCAGTGACACCATCTGCAATGGCCTCCTAAACTACCAAGACACAATAGGTTAGGTTGTGCGAGGGCGGCGATCCCTTGCCAAGGTGTCGCCCAGGCGTCACTTCGTCGGAGTGGCTGAATCTCCGTTATCTCTTTAAAATTCGGTTTAAAACCGAACCTGGGCAGAGAAAGTGACGCCCTGGCGACGATTCTTGACATCGCTGGGAGCGATCGGAACCCGGTAGGCCGGTCCAAGCCGGATCCAGATCTCATTGCAGAATAGTAAGACTTTTGTTATCAGCAGTTAGCTTGTGTCAGGCCTGTGCAACCACCATGTGGCATGGTCGTTGCTTTATAGGTCGGTCATGAGCACGCAGACAACAGCCGATTCCACCTCGCGGCAACAGGCTCAGGCTCTTTATGCCAACCCTCGCACCGTTCTTGTGGTGCCGATTGGCGAGAACGATGAGCCTGTGTGCCGAGAAGTCAGGCAGCGGGTGCCGGCCAGTTGCGTGAGTCTGGATGGAGATTCCGCCATCTCCCTCCTGCGTTCTGACCCGTTCTCGATAACGGCAGTGGTCCTGTCCGGGGATGGAGCGTCTCCCATGACGACTTCCATCCTGAAGGCCATCAAGAACGTGGCACCACGAGTTCCCATTGTGTTTCTGGATGAACGGGAAACGGCGGATTCGGAAAAGATCATGCGGCGAGCGGGAATTCATTACTACTCCCACCTGCCGGCGAATCTGGATGAGATCGCCGCAGTACTCGCCCATCTTGCTGAAGCTCCGAGGGAAGTTCCTGGATGGTCCGGTCACCGGCCCTTACCGGAATAGCCTCGATGGGGAAGGGAGCACCACGCATGAAGCAGCTAGAAACCGATCCAAACACACCACTTCGCCAGGTGAGAGGTGCCCGCAAAGCCCGTGGATCTGGGCGCCTGCGCACAATTGACGGAGTCATCATGCTGGACCCTTCGGGGCGCCCGGCAGCCGGTTCGTTCCCGGGGAACGTGTGGATTGTGATGGGGACCGATGAGGACAGTATCGAGGACTTCTTCGGGTCTTGCGACGATGTCCTCACCGCGGCCATGGGGAACATGGATGCCGGCGAACGTGGCAGCTATTGCGTGGGTTTTGATCCGAATGAACAGGACATGATCATGAATGGTGGGGGCAGCTATCCGGTCTACGTTTCCGGTCTCCTCCGCGCGAACAGGGGAGGTCTTGAATAATGGCGTATCCGTCCAATATGGGAGTGAAAATGCTGGAGACAACAGACGAGAAAATGACCGCCGGCGAACTTGAGTTGGTGGCTGCCGGCCTCATGCACCTGAGCCACGAAACGCTCCTCAATAATATGCGTCAGATGAACGGGAGAATGACCCGTGAACTGCTGAATTCGCCCGATACTCTGCGCAGCATCAACCTGGATGAAGCGCCGGTCCCTATCAACCCCCGCCGCTTCTGTGAGTTGATGGCCCCTTTTCTCTGCATGAACTGAACGCTCCTCCCTCATACATCACCCTCTCTGCCGAGAGCCGGCCGGCGCCTGGTGCGCCGGCCTTTGTTTTTGTACCGGCAGGTAGGCAACCCCCTCTCCCCGGGCTGCGTATTCAAGATGAGGGTTTCGGGACCTGCGTCGCTTGCGATCTGTTCTCCGAATCATTAGGCTTGAGTGTCCTCATGTGCTGGATATGAGCTTTAGGTGGATGATGTGGGAATCGAGGTCTGGAATGAAATCACGGCGTTGGGTGGTCCAGGATGTCCTGCCTCTGCTGGTCCTGCTGGCGACAGCTTCTGCTCCGGCGTTAGCCGAGAAGCCGCCGTTGCCGTTGAAAGCCAATGCCGTCATCCATTTCGATCTCGAGCGGCTGCGTGAATCCGCGTTGTATTCCGCCGTGGAGGAGTCCGTTAGCCCCTTTGCCCGCAGCAACGAACAGTTGCAGATGTTCCTGGAGGCCACGGATCTTTCAGCGGCCACAGCCAAGACCAAAGGCTTCACGATCTATTCATTCTCGGACCCTCAGCATCCAAAGGATTTTGCCGGGGTCCTCACCAGCGCGTTTGGCGAAGAGACGCGTGCCCGCCTGGAACAGGCTTACGCACCGGTGGCCAGGAACGTGGGCGGGAGAATCATCATGCCGGTGATCCAGACGCCGGATACCGAGATTGTCATGTCGTTCCTCGGCCCGGAACGGCTCACCTTCGGGACAGCCCGCGCGGTTGAGCTTGTGGTGAGTGAGAGAGATTCCCAGAGCATGGTCGCGGCCTACCAGCGCACTGCGACCCGGCGTCCGATCTGGGGCATCATCAACGCCCGCGATGTGGTGGATTCCCTCATGGCAGGCCTGGATACAGACGGTGGCGACAATCCCCTGGCTATATTGCGGGATCATCCGGCGCTGCGCTCTCTGACGGCCATTGGATTCTCAATCGAGCTGGGCAAGGATGTCTTCTTCGAGTTGAGGGCCTTTACCGATTCTCCCGAGGACGCCCGTCTCCTGGCGGATCTCATCAAGGGCGCGCTGGCTCTGGGCCAGTTGGGAATTTCCCAGACCAAAGATGCCGATGCCGTAGAGTTCTTTCGCGGGGTCATAGCCGAGAGCGAACGAGACAGTGTGTATGTTTCCTTCACGCTGACGGAGAGGCAGATCGAGCGCTTGAAAGACGGTGAGGCCCTGCTCCAGGATCTTATTCCCTGATCCTTATCGGGCCGCTCTTGGTCCTCCTACGATCGTGCGATGGGCACCCTGCCGGGCATAAGGACCCGGTACAGTTGCCCCTTGGTCATGCTGGTCGCCAGAAAGACCAGCAGGAACACGGCAATCAGGTAAACGTAGAGAATCGTCTCGTCAGGAATCAGAGGCGCTGTGCCCGGAGTTCCCAGCCTGGGTAGAAGACTCGCCGTCACGTAGTTGTTGGTGGCGTGAACCAGTCCACAGAAGAACACGTTGCCGGTGATGACCAGCAGGTAACCAAACAGGTATCCTACCGCCACGGCGTAGGCGAATGACTGGTAGGACTGCATCGAGGGCGCCCCGAAGCGGAAATGCTCTATCCCGAACCCCAGAGCGATGAGGCTGATGGCAACCGCCTCTCCGCTGCGCCGGTCCGGTATACCCAGCCGGCTCATGAGGCCGGTCAACTCGCGTTGCAAGAGTCCCCGGTAGTAGAATTCCTCGGCCATGGCCCGCACTCCCTGGCCCACCATGAGAAGGAGGGCCGCGGTCCCCATGGGAAAGAAAATCGTTATTCGCTTTTCCGGTCCGGCAAGAAGCATGACGAGGCTGCTGAGCAATCCATAGGTCAGGAAGAGGGCGATGAAGTGGAGGTAGAAGCCGGAGCGGACCTGGGCGCCGGTCAGAAAATTCTTGAACCCCACCCTGTTCATCAAGGGGATGAGGAGGATGACAGCCAGCATCATACCCACGCCGATGAGAATGTGGATCCAGACATCAAGATGATCGCGGATGAAAGCAATTCCCACCGCATGATCGAGAAGCGCGTCATAGAGCGTGAAGGAGAGGACTTTTTCGTAGGTCAGGGCAATCAGGAGAGGCGCCAGGGCACCCAGACGGATGCGGGGACCGAGGGGGTGCCGCCCGGCCCGTGCCCCCCCCCAGCTCCAGCTCGCGACCAGAATCAGGAAAAAGAGGGTCAGAAAGGCGTAGAGGGGGCTCCTGACCGGCCACGGCAGTGGTGCCCAGTCGGGGATGAATTCATGGAGTTGGCGTATGAGGCTGGACCCCAGGAGAGTCACGAGGATCAGGCCCCACGCCACCGGGCGAGAAACAGTCACATCGCCAACATAGGGTAAGAAACGCCTGTTTTCGAGCTTTTATTGTCCCATGACCGTGTCGTCCTGGATGACCGTGACCTCGAGTTTCATCCCGGAGAGCCAGCCGGGGCCACCTGTGATGGGCTGACTGATGGCGACCAGGGTTTTCCCGGCGAAAACAGGAGAACCGGCCGACATCCGGTCCTCTCCGGGCAGAAACCGGCGACCGGTCACGGCTCCGTCCCGCAGATCCATGACCACGAGCTGGTCTGACAAGACCGGAGAGGCCACAGCCACATGCCCTCTTACGGCCGGGAGGGTCAGGAGGCGGGCACCGGCATCGGCCGACCACGCAAGATGCCCGCCGTGCTGCCGGATGCCATAGAGAAGATTATCCTGGGCACCGGCCAGGATCAGGTCACCCTGGACACCCAGTGCGGAGGCGGGATTTCCGGCGAGCCGGTACCGGTATTTTTTCTTGCCCCGGCCCGCCGAAAGGCAGGTGACCGTGCGATCCTCCGTCCCCACGAAAACGCGCTTCTCTGTGATGGCGGGCTTGACCACCATGGGCGCGGGCAACATCCTCTGCCACAGAACCTGGCCATCGATGGACGAGAGCGCACTCACCGTGCCGTCAGGACACCCAGCCAGCAACATCTTCTCATCCAGCGCCGGCTCGGCCCGGAGCGCGCAGCCCAGGTCGGCCTGCCAGAGGCGGCTGCCATCTTCTGGTGCCAGAGCCAGTATTTTCCCTTCCTGGAGGACCACCACCACCAGATCTCGCGTCAGGAGGGGAGGGAAGGCCGCCTCACCTCCCAGAGGTTGTTGCCACAGGCTCCTGCCGTTGCCAGGGTCAAGAGCTGCCAGCGCGCCGGGAGTGACAACGTAGAGGCGGCCCTCCATGCCCCTGGGACCCCACTGCAGGGCGCCGGCATCCCGCTCCCAGAGGATGTGGCCATCGCCTGGGGACAGGCTCAGGATCCTCCCCTCACGCAGGCCATACACCACCCCTCCCGGGCCTCCGACCAGCCCCGGCAGAAGTGTTCCGCCTGCGGCGACCTCCCACAGAGGCTCAAATTTCGCCAGGCGCGCCGGAAAGAGCGTCGGCGAGTGGACGACATCCCTGTGGGACTGGGATTCCAGAACCAGGGGGCGCACCTGCGCCAGGGCCGTCGGGGCCAGGAGGGCCAGAAGCACCAGGGTCGGTGCGCCATGACGGCGCCTGAGAGACCAGCGGGAGCATTTTCGGGATGTCACCCGCGGAGGATAACATGCATGATTGCTGGCCTCGGAGGCCTGTGTTACTCTTCCGGACCGGCCAGTCCGGCCCCCATCTCCGGAGAAGAATGTGTACCGCGCCGTTGAGGCAACTCGTGACATCCTGCCCGGCGAGATCGAACGCTGGCAGTTCATCGAACAGATGGCCCGGGATATTTTTTCCCGCTACGGATTTCGCGAGATCCGCACCCCCATCTTTGAGTTCACGGATCTGTTCAAGCGGTCGGTGGGGGAGGCGACCGATATCGTCTCCAAAGAGATGTACACCTTCACGGATCGGGGTGATCGTCGCCTGACTCTCCGGCCTGAGGGGACAGCACCCACCGTGCGGGCTTATGTCCAGCATTCCATCCACAAGACCGAGGAATCGACACGCTGGTATTACACCGGGCCCATGTTCCGCTATGAGCGCAAACAGAAGGGGCGCTACCGCCAGTTCGCGCAGATCGGTGCGGAAGTTCTGGGTGCCCATGAGCCGCATGTGGACGCCGAAGTCATCGAGATGGTCATGTTCTTCCTGGCCAGCCTGGGGCTCAGCGACCTGGTCCTGCATCTCAATTCCATCGGCTGCAAGACCTGCCGCGGCGCCTTCCAGGAAGACCTGCACAAGACCCTGGCCCCGCTCATAGATGACTTTTGCTCGGACTGTGCCCGGCGTTACGACAGGAACGTGCTGCGTATCCTTGATTGCAAGGTGGACCGGGAACAGGTGGCGAAACTGCCTTCCATTCTGGACAACCTGTGCGAGGCATGCGAAGAGCACTTCGCGGCTGTGCGCGATGCCCTGGACGATGCCGGCGTTTCTTACGTCCTCGCTCCCCACCTGGTGCGTGGTCTCGATTACTACATGCGCACGGCCTTTGAAGTCACGGCGTCCGGCCTCGGTTCCCAGAACGCTATTCTGGGCGGCGGCCGGTATGACGGCCTGGTGAAGCAGCTTGGCGGCCCCGATGTGCCGGGCTTCGGGTTCGCCCTGGGCCTCGATCGTCTTGTCATGATCCTGCCGGAGGATGCAGGGCTGCCGGCTCTCCCTGATATTTTTCTGGTGGTACTGGGTGAAGCGGCAGGCAAGGAGGCACGGCGGATCGCCATGACCCTGCGCCATGGCGGATTGCGGGTTGTACTCAGCGCTGCGCCACGTTCCATGAAATCCCAGATGCGGGCTGCCGGCCGCTCGGGAGCCCGGTATGCGGGTATCCTGGGTGATACCGAACTGGCTGCCGGTCAGATTATTCTCCGGCGGTTGTCCGATGGGCACCAGGAATCATGTGCTCTCAGCCCGCTGGAAGGTCTCTTGGAGGTTCTCGCTCATGACCGATCCTGATGTCACTGCCTGGCGCTCTCATATGTGCGGGGCCCTGTCCGTCGAGCAGGTCGGTCAGCAGGTCCGGCTGGCCGGGTGGGTCCACCGCCGCCGTGAGCACGGCCTGGTTCTCTTCGTGGACCTGCGTGATCGTGCGGGACTGGTGCAACTGGTCTTTGATGCTCAACTGTCCGAAGAAGCGCTGCAGCAGGCTGGCGACCTGCGTTCCGAATATGTCATCGCTGTCGGGGGTGAGGTGGTGGCCCGCAGCGAAGATGCGGTGAATCCAGCTATTGCCACTGGCGCAGTGGAAGTCCGTGTGGCGACGGTGCAGGTTCTCAACACGTCGGAGGTCCCGCCGGTGCAGGTGGATGATCAGGCCGCCGAGGCCGCGGAAGACGTGCGTCTGAAGTACCGCTTTCTGGACCTTCGCCGCACCCGCCCCCAGGAGATCCTTCGCCTGCGTCATGAGGTTCTTCTCGCGGCGCGCGGCTATCTGGATGGCCGGGGCTTCATGGAGATCGAGACACCCATCCTGACCCGCCCCACACCGGAGGGGGCAAGGGATTACCTGGTGCCGTCGCGCAACTTTCCGGGCTCGTTCTACGCCTTGCCCCAGTCGCCCCAGATCTTCAAGCAGATCCTGATGGTGGCGGGATTCGATCGTTACTTCCAGATTGCCCGCTGTTTCCGCGACGAGGATATGCGCGCCGACCGGCAGGCCGAGTTCACGCAGATCGATATTGAGGCCTCCTTTGTCGATGAAGAAGATATCCAGAGGCTGGTGGAAGGGCTCATGGTGCAGTTGTTCGCGGCGGCTGATGTCAAGCTGGACACTCCGTTCCCGCGGCTGTCCTACGACGATGCCATGCTGCGTTATGGCAGTGATAAGCCTGACCTGCGCTTCGGCCTGGAAATTACCGATGTCTCCGAGGTGGTCCAAGGACGCGGCTTTCGAGTTTTCGATGACGTGGTGGGAAAAGGAGGGGTGGTCCGGGGTCTCGCCTGGCCGGGTGGCGCGGCAATCCCCCGTGCCAGGATCGATGCCCTGACCGAGCAGTGCCGTCAATGGGGCGCCGGCGGCCTGGTCTGGATCAAGATGGGCAGCGACGGCGTGAAATCTCCCGTGGCTAAATTCCTGGGAGACGAAGGTTGTCGCCAGGCGGCGATGGCGGTGGGTGCCGGCGAAGGCGATCTGGCTCTCCTGGTGGCGGACAGCAAATCGGTGGCGGCGCGCGTGCTGGGCAACCTCAGACTCTGGCTGGCTGAGCGGTTGGAGCTGATCCCCTCGGCCCCGGCCAGGGAAACCGTTTTCAAGATGCTGTGGGTGACTGATTTCCCCCTGCTGGAATGGAATGAGGAGGATCAGAGATTCTATGCCTGTCACCACCCCTTCACCTCCCCGCGCATGGAGGATCTCGAGCGGTTGGAGAGCGATCCCAGCAGCATTCGTGCCAGGGCCTATGACCTGGTCGTCAATGGCTCGGAGATCGGTGGCGGTTCCATTCGAATCCATTCCCGAGCTGTTCAGGACAGGGTCTTCAGAGCCCTGGGGATCGGTGCGGAAGAGGCTACGCGCAAATTTGATTTTCTCTTGCAGGCTCTGAGCTATGGTGCTCCGCCCCACGGAGGCATCGCACTGGGGGTTGAGAGAATCATCATGGCGCTGACCGGGGCGTCTTCCATTCGAGATGTCATCGCCTTCCCCAAGACAACCAGTGCCAGCGATCTCATGACCGGTGCCCCGGCTCCCCTGGACGAAGGGCAGCTGAAGGAACTGTTCCTGAAGTTCGTTCCTCCGCCCAGGAAGTAGCTCGCCCGTGGTGCGTTGACACTCCACAAGTCTCGATGTAACTTGTAGTTGAGGGCGGTTGGCTCATGTGCCGGCCCCCACTGGAGCGCATTTGAACAGCACCGGCGAGGGAGCATATCCCTCGAAAAAACAGTTCTCCCTCCTCAGGGCGCGACCTGTGCCCATGATGAGTGCGGCTCCTGCCGGCCTCTCGCATAGCGGTACCAGCCCGCGGCCTGCATGAGAAAGATCACCCTCCCGCAGAATGGCCTTGAAGGTGTCCTGGGGCATCTTGATGAGAATCTTCGCCTCATGGAAGAGTCGTTTCGAGTGCGCCTGTCGGTGCGGGGGGGGG
>Ga0114950_10005220_pt1 | contig 10090 bp, 10 predicted proteins | sample N075metaG_FD_83503 | JGI IMG/M metagenome (GOLD analysis project Ga0114950, IMG submission 83503) | Deep subsurface microbial communities from Kermadec Trench to uncover new lineages of life (NeLLi) - N075 metaG | ecosystem: Environmental > Aquatic > Marine > Ocean trench > Sediment | place... | reverse complement strand
GACGCCGCCGCGCGTTGCGTGAGCGGGTCGATAATGGCCGCCCGACTGGCCATGGAGCACGGCGCCGGCCTGCACATCGGCGGCGGATTCCACCACGCCTTTCCCGACCACGGCGAGGGCTTCTGTGTCTTCAACGACCCCGCGTGCGCCGTCCGCGGGCTGCAAGGTGCGGGCCTCATCGAGCGCGCCCTGGTCGCCGATGTCGATCTACACCAGGGCAACGGCACCGCGGCAATCTTCGCCGACGACGCCAGCGTGGCCACCTTTTCCATCCATCAGGAAATGCTCTACCCGTTCCCCAAGCCCCCGAGCACCGTCGATGTCGGCATCGAGCCGGGCACCGACGATGCCGCTTACCTCGAGCTTCTCGACCGCCACCTCGTTCCGTTGATCGATTCCCATGCCCCCGAGTTGCTCGTCTATGTGGCGGGCGCAGACCCCTATCACGACGACCAGCTGGGCTCGCTCGGGCTCACCATCGAGGGCCTGAGAGCCCGCGACGCCTTCGTCTGCGCCCTGTGCCGGGAGCGCGATCTGCCGATGATGGTAGTACTCGCCGGAGGCTACGCCCGCAACGTGGAGGACACCGTGACCATTCATCTGGGGACGCTGCAGGAAGTGGCGCGCCTCTGGCACCCGAGCGAGCGCGAGGGCGCGCGATGACTGCGTTGCGCTTGCTCGGGCTCCTTCGACGTACCTGAAGGTACGACTCAGTCGCCCTCGCGGCGCGCGCCTTGTCCTCACACGCCCTCGCGCTCGCTCGCGACGCTTCGCGTTGAGAAGTATCGGCTAACTAACCGCGGAAGGCATCGCGAATCCACTCGACCTCGGCGTTGCCGCCAAGCAACCGGACGCCGACGACGTCAAACCGGCAGCGTCGGCCGCGCCAACGCCGCTCGCCCAGGAAGGCGCGCGCCGTGGCGACGATTCGACCACGCTTGCGCACCGTAACCGCGCACAACGGCCCTCCGTATCGGCAACCGCGACGCGCCTTGACTTCCACAAACACAACGACGCCGTCATCCTCGACGATGAGATCGATTTCACCCCCGCGAACGGCGAACCGCCGCTCGAGAACATGGCAGCCATGCCGTTCCAGGTAGCTCGCCGCAAGGTCCTCCGCAGCCCGCCCGACAGCATGCCGGGCACGCGGATTCTCGTACGTCCTCCTCGATCGAGCCCTCACCTCCCCAAGAGACGGCCACCGCCACGCAGAATCCGAACAAGCAAGCCCACCCATATCGCCAAACTTTCAGCGTTCGCGGAGGCGTGCGCAGACCAGGCGCGCGCCGTGAGGAGGACTGAGTCGTACCCCCGGCCGCCGAGCAAGCGCAACGCCGTATGCGCACGTCTCCGCCGACGCCAACGCCCAAGGCAAGCCCAACGCTGCATGCGCACGTCTCCGCCGACGCTAACGCCTTAGCCAGCGGGTACCCCTCGGCGTATCCTCCACCACGACGCCGTGTTCGAGGAGCCGTTCGCGCAGCTCGTCGGCGGCGGAAAAATCGCGCTCGGCGCGCGCCTTCATGCGCGTCACGACGAGCTCGATGTCCTGCTCGGGGATGGGCGGGCCCACCGCCAACAACGTGGAGCCGGCGAGCTCGACGCTGCGTTCGATGAGCTCTTCGGTAGGCAACACCGCCCAGATGTGGTCGGCCTCACGGAACCAGGTGAGAATGTCCGTCGCCTCGCCGCGGCCCATGCTCGCCTCATCGAGCAGCGAGTTGGTCGCCTTCACCAGCGTGAACATGTGCCCCAGGGCACCGCTGGTATTGAGATCATCGGCCAAGGCGCGGGCGAAGCCGCCGGCCGCCTCTTGCAGGGCCCGTTGAGCACCACCCGTCCCGGTGTCCGGCAGATCCGCGATGCTCGCCTGCAGACGCAGCACCACCTCGCTCAGCCGGGTGACGGCAGCCTTGGCCTGCGACAGGGCCTCGAAGGTGAAGTTCAACTGCTTTCGGTAGTTGACCGAAGCCAGCAGGTAGCGGATGGCGGCGGGATCGTGTCCCGCATCCAGTAGCTCTCTGAGAGTGTATTGATTGCCGAGCGACTTGCTCATCTTGGTGCCGTCGACGATCAGATGGGCGCAGTGCAACCAGCAACGGGCGAATCCTTCCCCGGTGGCGCCGACGCTCTGGGCGATTTCGTTCTCATGGTGCGGGAACATGAGATCGATGCCGCCCACGTGGATGTCGAAGGTGTTGCCGAGGTATTTCATGCTCATCGCCGAGCACTCCAGATGCCACCCCGGCCGGCCGCGCCCGAGGCGCGTCTCCCAGCACGGCTCGTCGTTCGTGACCGCCTTCCAAAGCGCGAAATCGCGCACGTTTTCCTTGTCGTAGGCATCACCCTCGACGCGGCCCGTCGAACGCAATTGTTCCGCATCCAGACGCGTCAGCTTCCCGTACGAGGGAAACGCGCCGACACGGAAATACACCGAACCATCCTGCTCGTAGGCGAGGCCGCGCTCCAGTAGCTGCTCGACGAGGGCAACCATATCCTCGATGTGCTCGGTGGCCCGCGGGTAGCATGATGCCGGCTCGATCCGCAGCGTCCGCAGATCATCGAAGAAGGCCTCCGCGTAGCGCTCGGTGTACTCACGCAGCGTCTGTCCCGCTTTTTGCGCCCCGGCGATGGTCTTGTCATCGACGTCGGTGATGTTCATCACCAGCGTGACCTCATAGCCGGCCCATTCGAGCACCCGGTGCAGTATGTCGACCCAGACGTTGAAGCGGAAGTTGCCGATGTGGGCGTAGTCGTAGACCGTAGGCCCGCACGCGTACACCGACACGCGTCCAGGCTCGAGAGACTCGAAGGCCTCGACGCTACGGCTCCAGGAGTTATGCAGACGCAACTTAGCGGTCATTTTGCGGGCTGCCGATCAAGCTTCGAGGGCGGCGACGACGTGCTCGTTGGTGTCGACATCACCCGTGTCCTGGCCCTCACAGCTGAGGCGAACGTCGACTCCGCGATCGTGGATCTCGAAGATCGCCAATACGTCGCAGGCGGCATCCCCACACTCGTCTCCGCGGATGGCATCGACGGCCTGCCGCAGATCGTGCTCGAGGCGGTCCGGATCGCTCGCTTCGCTACCGCTCACCCCCATGAGCTCCTCGATGAACCCGAGTAGTAGCGCGGCGGCATCGACCGTGCCCGGTAAGTTCAAGGAGGCATCTTGGCCGATCAGCTCCTTATGCATGATCCCCTACTGCTGCTTGTGGCGGGCATTGCCGCCTCCCGCCACCCTGGATAGAAACCTCGGCAGTATAGCGCACGCAGGTCTCGGCGCCCGAATCAAGCGCCACGCACTCATCGGGTGCCCCGCGCTGGCTCAGGAGCCGCCGGCGAAGTAGCGGTTCGCATCGTGCACATCCCGGCGAATCTGCGCCGCCAGCGCCTGCGGCCCTTCGAACTGGATCTCCCGCCGCAGGCGCTTCAGAAAAGCGAGCTCGATGCACCGGCCGTATAGGGAGAGCCGCCGATCCAGCACGTGCGTCTCGACCGTCACGGCGCCGTCATCATCGAACGTGGGTCGGACCCCGACGTTGGTCACCGCGGCGAACACCTCTCCGTTGACACGAACCTCGGTGACGTAGACGCCACGGCCCGGCAAGAAACGGTCGCCGACCGCGAGGTTCGCCGTCGGCGCGTCCAGGTCGCGCCCTCTGCCGGCCCCGCTGACCACCTCACCGCTGAGGGCGAAGGGCCGCCCCAGCAGCGCCGTTGCCTCCTCCATGACCCCAGCGGCGATGGCGTCGCGTATGCGCGTCGATGAAATGGGCGTGCCGTCGGCCACCACCGCGGCAACGACATGCACCACAAAATGGTGCTCGGCGGCGATGCTCTGCAGGAAGTCGACGTTACCCCGCCCCCCGGCCCCGAAGGTGAAGTCCCTACTCACGTGGAGCTGGGTGGCGTGCAGGGCGTCCTCGAGGAAGCACCGGACGAACTCCTGGCGCGGTTGCGCGGCCACCTCGCGCCCGAAGGGGATCACCACGGCGATATCCACCCCCAAGCTCTCGATGGTGCGGAGGCGTTGCTCCAGTGTATCCAGCAGGCGCGGTGGCTTGTCGGGTGCCAGCCAGACACGGGTGTGCGGATCGAAGGTGCACACCACCGAGGCGAGCTCGCTGGTGCGTGCCGCCTCAACGGCGGTACCGATGACCGCTTGGTGGCCACGGTGCACGCCGTCGAAATTGCCGATCGACACGACGGATCCGGCACGGCCGAGCGAAATGTCGCCAAAGCCGCGCAGAATCTCCATCAGGCGCTCTCGTCAACTTCGAGAACAAGCCCATCGTAGGCAACGTAGACCCCCTCGGGAAGCTCGTTCTCGAGTGCCTGGTGATCGAACTCGTGCGATAGATGGGTCAGATAGGCGGTGGGCACCGCGAGGCGCTCGATCTCGGCGAGCGCCTCATCGAGGGTAAAATGCGCCGGGTGCGCGGAGCGCCGCAGCGCGTCGATAACCACAACGTCGAGACCACGCAGCAACTCCGCCGAGGCCTCGGGGATAGCGCTGCAATCGGTGATGTAGGCGAAGTTGCCGATGCGGTAAGCGGATATGGTGAGGTTATCGTGCTGCACCGGCACCGGGACGATGTCGACGCCGCGCAACGCGAAGGGCGTCTCGGCGGTGTGCAGCTCGAGTCGCGGCACCCCACGGGCGTGCTCATCGAAGGCATAGGCAAAGGTGCGGCGAATCGCGTCCATGGTTTCCTGCCGCCCGTACAGCGGGATCGCCACCCGGTGGACGAAGTTGTAGATGCGCAGCTCGTCGAGGCCCAGCACGTGGTCGGCATGGTGGTGGGTGTACAGAACCGCGTCGACGCGGTCGAGATCGACGCGCAGCGCCTGCTGACGCAAATCCGTTGTCGTATCGACCAGCACCCGGATGCAATCCTCGCCATCGGCCCAGTCGAGCAGGAGTCCGGCCCGCAGCCGCTTGTTGCGCTCATCGCTGGAGGCGCACACGGCGCACGCACAGGTGATGACGGGAACGCCCACCGAGGTGCCGGTTCCGAGGAATGTAACGCGCATCGCGGTCCCGGAAACGCTGTAGAATCGGAGCTTCGGCTGACGGCGACGATAGTAGCATGGGTCCCACGCCACGCCGGCTGGCGGCTAGATCTGCGCCCTTGGCGGAGCCAGCAGATCCAGCACGCTTGCAACACAGCCAGCCAATACCGGAAGCGAAGCCCTATATGTCCTCGCCCCCCCATTCCCGACGATCCCTGAGTTCTCCAGCGAGGCCGCCTACCTGCACGCCACAGCCTACCTGTACGCCAAAGCCTGCCCGCACGCCGCAGCCTACCCGGACGACCCGGCCCACCCTGGTGCTCTACAGCCGGCGGGAGTGTCATTTGTGCGATGTCGCCAAGGATGAAATAGAGAACCTCCGCCGGCGCCTCGCCTTCGATGTCGAGGTGCGTGACGTCGACCAGGAAGCCAGCTGGCTGAAGGCCTATGGCGACGAAGTCCCGGTGGGCTTTGTCGGCGCGCGCAAGGTCTTCAAGTACCGGGTCGACGGCGACAAACTGGAGCGGGCACTACTGTCCGATCGGTAGGTAGCTCAATATTACTTTCGCTCTCAGTTCTTTTTTACCCCACTAGGCTTGCTTGTTACCGCATCTACGGTAACCTACCGGACGGTCGGTCGGTAGACATCCGATCACACCCCTCCGACGAGAGACCACTATGCGAGCGGTACGCGGTGCGGCAACCAAGACATCCCGCCAAAGCGGCCAGCGCCTCGACCATGAGACCCGCACGGGTCAGATCTACGAGGCTGCCGCGCGCGTCTTCTGTGAGCGCGGCTTCGGCCAGTCGTCGATGGCGGATGTTGCCGCCGCCATGGATATGACCAAGGCCGGCATCTACCACCACATCTCCAGCAAGGACGAGCTGCTGTTCGGCATCATGTCGTACGGCATGGACCTGTTCGAGGAACGCGTTCTGGACCGTGTCGAGCACATCCGTGACCCGCTCGAGCGCCTGCGCACCGCCATTCGCGCCCACGTGCTGCTGGTGACGCGCGACCGATCCAAAGAGGTCACGGTCATCCTCAACGAGCCGGTCTCGCTGCGCGGCGACTACCGCGCCAAGATCGATCGACGTAAGAGGCGCTACGTTCGCTTTCTCAATCAGATCTTCCGTGAGCTGAAGAAGGAAGGCATCACCCGCGACATCGACCCCCGCATCGCCACCTTCGCGTTGCTCGGCATGATCAATTGGATCTACCAGTGGTTCGGGCCCGACGGCCGCCTACGCGACACCGAAATCGCCGAGGCCTACATCGACCTCTTCCTCGGCGGCCTGCTGCGCAGCGACACCGCCGGCCGGGAGTCGGCACCATGAAAACCTTGAAGCCCGTCGGCATCGTGGGCTACGGCGCCTATGTGCCGCGCCCGCGCGTGTCCTCCGAGGCCATTGCTGCAACCTGGGGAGTGGCCGGCAACGGACCGTTGCCGGTGCGCCAGAAATCGGCCCCGTCAATCGACGAAGACACCGTCACCATGGCGATCGAGGCGGCACGCAACGCGCTGCAGCGCTCCGGCATCTCGCCCACGCAGCTGCGCGCCGTATGGGTGGGCACCGAATCCAAGCCCTACGCCGTCAAACCGAGCTCCACGATCGTCGCCGAAGCGATCGGCGCCACTCCGGCGATCAGCGCCGCCGACATGGAGTTTGCTTGCAAGGCCGGCTCCGAGGCAATGCAAACCGCGGTGGCGTTCGTGGGCTCCGGCATGGCCGAGTACGCGCTTGCCATCGGCATGGACGCCGCACAGAGCAAGCCGGGAGATGCCCTCGAGTACACCGCCGCCGCCGGCGGCGCCGCCTATATCTTCGGCCCCGCCGAAGGGTCTCTCGCCGTGGTCGAGGCGACCCATTCGTACGTCACCGACACCCCCGATTTCTTTCGGCGACAGCACATGCACTACCCCGAGCACGGCCACCGCTTCACCGGCCTGCCGGCCTACCTCAAGCACACCAAGGGCGCCGCCGACGCGCTGATGGACTCCATCGGTACCCGCCCTTCGGACTACCGTTGGGCGGTCTTCCACCAGCCCAACCCGAAGTTTCCCCGCCGCGTGGCGCGCGGTCTCGGCTTCACAGAGGAGCAAATCGGCGCGGGCATGGTGGTCGACCGTATCGGCAATACCTACGCGGGTTCCTCGTTGCTGGGGCTCGCGGCGGTGCTCGACGTAGCCCAGCCCGGCGATCGGATCTTCTTCTGCTCGTACGGCTCCGGCGCCGGCAGCGACGCCTTCTCCCTGGTGGCCAACGGTCGACTCGCTGCCGCCCGCGCTGAGGCCCCGCTGGTAAGCGACTACCTCGATCGCTCCCGCGACGTGCACGACTACGGTGAGTACCTCAGGTTGTCGCACAAGATCCGGTTGCTGTGAGGCCATCGGGTCTCATGGAGTCACCAAGGAATCAGCAACGAGTCAGCAAGGTGTCAAAGGAGTTGGCAGAAAGATGCGTGAAGTAGGAATTGTTGGAATCGGGCAGACGCCCGTATCCGAGCATTGGGGGCGCTCTTTGCGTGACCTCGCCGGCGAGGCGGTGCACGGCGCCCTGCGTGATGCAGGGCGCCCCGAGGTCGGTGCGTTGTACGTTGGCAATATGCTTGCCGGGCAGCTCACCGGCCAGGAAAACGTCGCCACCGTGGTGGCTGACGCCGCCGGACTGCTGCCCATCGAGGCCATCAAGATCGAAGCCGCCTGCGCCGCCGGCGGAGCCGCCATACGCGCCGCCTACCTGGCGGTGGCATCCGGAGCACACGACTACGTCGTCGCCGTTGGCATCGAGAAGATGACCGACCACCTCAACGACGCCGTCGGCGGTGCTCTGGCGACCGCCGCCGACGCCGACTACGAAGCCGCGCACGGGGTCTCCTTCGTGGCCCTCAACGCCCTGCTGATGCGTCGTTACATGCACGAGTACGGCGTCACCCGGGAAGACTTCGCTCCCTTCTCGATCAACAGCCATCACAACGCCGCGCGTAATCCGCACGCCATGTTCCGCTCCGAGATCGATGTCGACGACTACATGAGCTCGCCGCTGGTCGCCGACCCCATCGGCATTCTGGATTCCGCCGGCATCTGCGACGGCGCCGCGGCTCTGGTGCTCTGCCCCATGGATGACGCCGGCCGCTCCCCCGCCCCACCGGTGCGCATCGCGGGCTCTTCGTGCGCCACCGACACCGTGGGGCTCTCGGAGCGTGATAATCCGCTGCGGTGGCAGGCGGTGGCCGTCTCCGCCCGCGCTGCCTACGAGCAGGCCGGTGTGGGCCCCGATGACATCGACGTCTTCGAACTACACGACGCCTTCACCATCGTTTCAGCGTTGAGCCTGGAGGCCTCTGGCTTCGCCGAGCCCGGCGAGGGGATCCAGTGGGCACACCCCGATGCCATCGGCCGCCGCGGCCGGCTGCCGATTTCGACCATGGGGGGCCTCAAGGGCCGCGGTCACCCGATCGGGGCCAGTGGCGTCTACCAGGCAGTCGAGGCGGTCCAGCAGTTACGCGGCACCGCGGGCGAGATGCAGGTTCCCGATGCACGCACCGTGATGACGCAGAGCGTCGGCGGCTCGGGCTCCGTTGCCGTCACCCACATCCTGCAGATCTGACGCGACGATACCCGGAGAGGATCCCATGCAACTGCCCCGCTACCACCGCCTGCGGCACTCCTTCTACCGGCTCGAGGGAACCCGCTGCGACCCCTGCGACAAGAACTACTTTCCCCCACGCCGCCTCTGCCCCTCGTGCTACTCCGAAGCCCTCGAAGCGATCAACTTCAAGGGCTCCGGCACGCTCTATTCCTACGCGCGAATGACCCAATCGCTCCGTGGCTTCGCCAACCTGGGCCCCTCCACCGTGGGCATGGTGCAGCTCGATGAGGGCCCCCTGATCATGGCCCAGCTCACCGACGTCGAGGGCGTCGAGCTGGAGATCGGCATGTCGCTGGAAATGGTGACCCGCAAGCTGCGCGAGGACTCTGAACACGGCTACATCGTCTACGGCTACAAGTTCCGCCCGTTGCTTGCCCGCGCCGTCCCGCCGGGCGCCGAGCACACCGTCGCCACGGCGACGTCAACTTGATGAGCCACCGGAGCGAGCGCCTGCTCGATATCCCTGCCGCGGCCGCTCTGGTGAAGGATGGCATGATGGTGGGTCTGTCGGGGTTTTCCTACCAGGGCCCGCCGATGTCGATCGTCCGCGAGCTCATCCGCCGCGGCGTGCGTGACTTGACCCTGGTGTCGGGCCCCACTGCGGGTATCGAAACCGATCTGCTCATCGGCGCCGGCTGCGTGCGCCGTGTGGTCGCCGCGGGGGTGGCCCTCGAGCGTCTCGCGGGGATCGCGCCGGCGTTTCGACACGCTGCCGAATCGGGCGACCTCGAGGTGTGGGAGTGCGACGAGTGCATCTGGTATGTGGCCCTCAAGGCGGGCGCCTGGGGTGTGCCCTATCTCCTTTGGCCCGGCGGCGTCGGCACCTCGTTGCCGGAGCTCAACGACGATCTCGTCGAGGTCGTCGAGGACGGCCGCCGCTTCCTGCGGGTGGCGGCGATTCGACCCGACATCGTGTTCGTCCACGCCGCCGAGGCGGACGCTTTCGGCAACGTGCGCGGCTGCCGCGAGGCGTACCTGGGACGCAGTTTCGCCGAGCAGGCCCTGGCCCAGGCTTGCGCCGGCCCGGTCATCGCCACGGTGGAGCGCCTGGTGGCCAACGAGCGGGTGGTTGCGGAGCCCGAGTGGACGACGATCTTCGGAGCCTGGGTGGTACACGCCCCCTGGGGAGCACATCCCGGAGGGGTCAGCGGTCGCTATGTCCCGGATCTCGATCATCTCGCGGCCTACGCCCGCGCCGGGGCCGATCTCGTCCATGGCGACCCCGCAGCGTACCAAGCCTACCTCGATCGCTTCGTGCACCGGAGCCGCGATCATCACGCCTACCTCGAGACCTTGGGCGTCGCGGCGCTGCAAGAACTCACCACCCAGAGCTCCTGAAGGCGCCACGCCATGGACGCTGCCACCCACGAGAAGCTGAGGCCGGACGCACCCCAGCTCGGCCTCGACGCCATCGCGG
>Ga0114950_10005218_pt1 | contig 10091 bp, 8 predicted proteins | sample N075metaG_FD_83503 | JGI IMG/M metagenome (GOLD analysis project Ga0114950, IMG submission 83503) | Deep subsurface microbial communities from Kermadec Trench to uncover new lineages of life (NeLLi) - N075 metaG | ecosystem: Environmental > Aquatic > Marine > Ocean trench > Sediment | place... | reverse complement strand
AGGGCGAGGATCTCCTGATCCGCGCTCAGACGACCCAGCGCGATCAGCAACCCGACCATCGTCGAAAACGGAATCATCGTGGCGAGCATCGGCACCGCTTTGAAGCCGGCGATGATTGCGATGTCTACGCTCGCGACTCCGCGGCTCGCGAGCGGCATCAAGCGCACCAGATCGTTTGCGAGCACGACCAGGGTCAAGCCGAAGAGAGCGAAGGAAATGGGGAGGATCGCCTCGCGTATGAAATACCCGTAAAGCATCGGACCCGGGCGGCCCGTGCGTACGACTCCAGTCCCTCGCTCGGCGCCGGGATCGCTTTCGTCCTGGCCCATCGCGTTACCCGGTTGCGCCCGCGTCGAGTACGGCACGGCCGTCACTCATGCGGTACACGCGGTCGGCAATGCGTGCGAGTTCGGGCTGGTGGGAGATCGCGATCACCGTAATCGACCCGCGCAGTGACGCGATTGTGTCCCACAGCAGTTTCTCGCTGTCGGGGTCGAGCGCCGCGCTGGCCTCGTCGAGGATCAGCAGCTTCGGCCGGGATGCGAGGGCGCGCGCAACCCCGATGCGTGCGCGCTGACCACCCGAGAGCTTGGTGCCTCGCTCGCCGACGTTGAGATCGAGTCCGGCACGCGGCTCGCTGATCTCGTCCCAGACCCCAGCGGCCCGGAGGGCGACGATCGCGTCCTCGTCCGAGATCCTCGAGTCGCCCATGGTCACATTGACTCGAATCGTGTCGTGGAACAGCAGTATTTCCTGGGGCACAGCACCGATCGATGAGCGCCAGGCGGCGAGATCGATCTCCGCAAGCGGCTGACCGTCGATCTCGATCCGCCCCGCTGTGGGCTGGATCAGGCCGGCAATCAGATCGACGAGGGTCGATTTGCCGCTGCCCGAGCGGCCGATCAGTGCAGTGATTTTGCCGGCTGGAAAGACCATATCGACGTGATCGAGCACTTGCTCATCGTTGTAGGCAAAACTGACTCCACGCATCTCGATGCTGCGCGAGAGTTTGGGTTCGCTTCCGCCGTGCAGCACTTCGGCTGCGTCCTCGGTGGCCCGAGTGAGCGTGAGGATCGAGTCGAGGAACGGTTGGGCCGTCGCCATGCGCTGGTAGGAAGCCTGGACCTTCTGCACCTTCGAGAGCCCGCGAGCCAGGGCCATCAACATGACCGTAACTTCCGAAGGCTGGAGCAAATCGGTGCTTACCGCGTAGACGAGACAGGCCATCACCAAGCTGACGGTGAGTGGCTCCTGCAAGCCCTTGAGGCTTTCGTGTGCGAGCACCTCCTTGCGCATGGCCTTCTTGAGCCGCTGGGTGTCCCTCTCGAGCAGTGGGCCGACCAGATGCTCTCGATGCATCATCTTGAGCAGTTTCACATTCGGGATGACGTCCGTGAAGCGCTGCAGCAGCGAGTTGATCATCTGCACTTGCTTGCTTCCCGCCCTGGTTGCCATCCGCACCAGGAAGTTCAAGGCGACGATCGTGCCCGCGCCTCCGACGAGGCTGAGCAAGGTGATCTTCCAGGAAATGAAGAGCGCCACGGATATGCCCACGATGGCGAGGAAGATGCTCTGGGCTGCGAGCGCAAAATCTCGAAAGGCCTCTGCCGCGCGGGCGGATTCGCCCGTAATCGCCACACTGAGACGTCCGAGCGAATACTCCTGGAAGTAGCTCATGCGGGCGCGAAACAGAGCACTCAGTAGATCGAGCCGCAGCCTGGTCGAGATGCGCGCGACGGCGTTGCCCACATGACGCCACGCAACAATCACGAGCCCAGCCTTGACCCAGACGAGAATGCCAATGACGAGCGCAACGCTCCAGAGTTCGAAGGGCAAGCCAATCGAACTCATGGCGTCGTTCACCCGATCGATGGCCTGGGACCCGGCACCGTCGGTGCTCCGCTCCTCTTGCATCAAGAGCGCGAACAGGGGCACCGCCGTCGCGAGTCCAACCCCTTCAGCGGCGGCGGCGAGGATCAAATAGCCGACAGTAAAGGCCGTCTCTCTCGGATACTGGCTGGGGAAGTAGCGGAAGGGCTGCATCTGCTACCTCGGGTACCTCGGAAAAATAGGGGGGATAGACGAAAACGTCGCACGTTCCCCGCAAATTGCAAGATCCGGCGCTGCTAGGAGTCGCTCTGCTCGCGTCCCCGGGACTGAACGCCTTCGCGTCGACTCGAAATCGCCGCGGTCGAAACCGCCTTGGCGGATTCGATCCCCGCCTTGCGTTCGTAGACCAGGGCGTCGGGCAGCGACATGCCGGCGCCTTGGTCGATCAGTTTCTTGTATCCGACCAGCACCTGGGGAACACACGATGCCATGTCGTTCGCCAGCGACTGCGCCGCGGGCACGAGTTCATCGGGCTTCACCACGCGGTTGACCAGGCCCCACTCGTAGGCGAGTTCCGGACCGATGGTGTTGCCCGAAAAACTGACCTCCTTGGCCCGGGCCATCCCGATCAGTCTGGGAAGCTTCTGGCTCAAGCCCCAACCCGGTAGAATTCCGACTCGCGCGTGAGTATCGGCGAACTTCGCCCGTTCCGAGGCCAGGATCAGATCACAGGCCAATGCGAGTTCAAAGCCACCGGTGATCGCGTGACCATTGACCGCGGCGATGATCGGCCCCTCGAACCCGGCGATGCCATCCGCCATTTCGTCCTGGCCCACGAAACTGGTGTCGTGGCCGGTAGTGTCCGGACCCCCGGCAGAGAGTTCCGTCAAATCCATTCCCGCGCAGAACGCGCGACCCGCGCCGGTCAAGACCACGGCGCGAATCTCCGCATCGTCCTGCAGTTCGCGAAAGGCGCTGCCGATGGCCAGGCGCAGGGCCGCCGAGAGAGCGTTCATCTGATCCGGTCGATTCAGCGTTACGGTGGCCACCGGCCCGGCTCTTTCGATCAGCAACACGGACTCTGTCATCTCGCTTCGCTCCTTCATCAATCACGCGGCTAGAAAGCCGCCTTCCAACCGTTTTCCTCGAAGGCTTGTTTGCTGCAGTGTTTCGATTTTGGCACGTAGGGCGCGATCTCTTGATCGACCTCTCCGGTTTCGACCGCCGCCTTCAGTCGAACCAGCTTCTCGACTCTGCGCACCAGCAGGCGAAAGGTGAGTTGCCCGTCGAGGAAGGTTCCCCAATCGAGCCAGGTGACGCCGTTTTCCTTCGTGGCATTGCTCGGGCGATCCTCTTTGGACGAAACCACGATCGTGTAGTAGCCGTTTTCGTCGACGGGAATGTCGCTGTCGATGACCGCGTCCTCGCACACCCCGGCCCAGAAGTTGTAGGTCGTCACGGTGAAGCCGCGAATGTCCTTGCCCGGGGTGTAGACGGGCTCACGCGGCGTTTCGGGGGCCGAGAGTTTCTTGCCTCGGGTCACGTGCACCCGACCGAGTCGATTCGTGTAGGGCGTGACGAGATACAAAATGTCGGCACTCGCCAGAATGTCGTAGGGAAGTCCCCAGTTGCTTTTGGTGCTGTACTCCTCCGGCCAACACAGTCCGCGATGGTCGGGAATCGGCAGCGGTGCAAAGCGGGTGGTTTCGATCGGGGGAACCGAACCTTCGGGGTGGGGATCGGCCGATTCATAGTGGAGTGTCTGAAAGCCCTTGGCGTCGTAGACCGTCACCGAGGGCAGCCACACCCCCGCGTTGTTTGGCGGCATGGCGCCGAGTTCGCTTCCGGTGGTGCGGTAAATACAGAAGACCGCCTGGTTGCGGCCGCCCTTGACCTTGACTCCCGCGTAGGTCGTGTTCTTTAGCGGCGCTTCGGGTTCTTCGGTAAAGATCATTTGGGCGGTGAAGCGCCGCCCCATGCCCTCGGGCACTTCTTCGCGAAACGGATTCACGCTGCCTTCGTCCGGGTCGAGGTCGACATCGAGCAGAGTAGACAAGTTGTTGGTGTCGAAATCCGACGGGTGAAATGCAAAATAGCGCGAGTGCGGATACTCCCCCTTGAACACCACCTTGCCACCCTCGGGCACGGGAATGAACCCGGGCGGGGCGCCATCACCATGCCAGAAGCGATTGCTGAAGTAGTTCGAGGCGGAGGTATCGATCAAGTAGGGAAAGCGATTGTTCGTGTCCGCGGTTGAAACCCCCGGCCAGCCCGGGCAACGCGATTCGCCGATCGTCCGACCCACCACGTATTCGGGGTCGCCGAGCCGAATTCCGCAGTGTTCGGCGATGTAGTCCGAAATGCGTCCTTCCACGCCGGCGAGTTCCGGATCCGTCAGACGCGGGAAGATCCCCAGCACCGCGGCTCCGGTCGTATCCCGAGCGTTGGCCATCAAGTCGTGGAGATACTGGAGATCGTCTCGAATCTCGTCCGGAGCGACGTTTAGAAGTTGCCGCACCACGTCTGCGTGGCCGACGAATTCGTTGAACTCCGATTGGATCGTGAGCTCGCCGGCGATCAACTTGCGCAGGGTTTGTTCGAACTGTTCGTGTTTAGTCATGGGGGGCTCCAGGATCGCCGATCCGGCGATCAGTCGGGAATCAGACCGGGCTCGATACGATCGTAGCCGAATGCCTCGAAGGCAAAGTCCCAGTTTTCGTTGACCGTGCTCACGATTTCGGGTGGAAACTCGAAGCGGTTCTTTTGGTAGCTGCCGAGGCTCTCGAGATAGCTGGCGAGCAGCGGACGCACGATCTCGAAGTCTCCGAGTTCGAGGGTCTGATAGATCTTTTCGAGCTCGCTCATGGGGCGTGCGTCGAGATCTTCGTAGCGAATCTCGACCAGATGCCCGGGCGGAATCAGACTTCGCTCCGCTAGATAGCCCTTCATCTGTACCTGGTAGGCATGCACGATCCAGGCGTCGATGTCCTCCCACTCGAACTCTTGCAACACCGCTCCGGGCATCGTCTTGCGGTACATGTTCCGCATCGACTGATAGACCGGGTAGGGATTGCGCACGATGTTCACGAAGTGAGCGTCCGGGAACATCTCGAGCAAGACCCGGATGCGACCGGTATTGGGCGGCGTCTTGAGCGCGAGCCGCTTGCCTCCCGAGAGGATCGTGGCCTTCTGCAAAACCTCCATGTACGCGCGACTCCAGCCTTCGAAGTCCTTTGGATCCTTGCCCAGTTCGCTGACGTAGCGATCGTAGATCTCGGGGATCGCCTTGGGAAAGTTCATCACGTGAAGCGGGGAGTGATCCGTGCAGTTGATCATCGCCATTTCTTCTTCTTGAGGACCGTCGAGTGTGATCGCAACATTGTCCATCGGCCGGCGAGCGGGAAGTCGGCTCGCAAACAGCTTCGGCAAAAAGCTCCTCCCCATCAGCGCGATCGGATGCATGCTGGACTGGTAGGTGCTCACCACGCCGAACTGGGGATCCTGAAACAAGAGATTGTGCAGGTGGGTGGTGCCACTGCGCCCAAATCCCAGCAGGAAGAGCGGATCACCGCACAGCCGGGTTTCGCGGATGCGACGTCCGTAGCGGAGCTGCTCGTACCAGCGAAAAGGCTCGAGCAGGGTGCTGAAGATCACCCAGTTCCGCGCGCGCTTCTTGTAGCGCTCGTCAACTGTGTGTTGCGCGAGCAACCGACGCACATGCTTGAGCGGAAGAAACTGTGACATCGAAGACATGAATATTCTCTATCCGGGAAGCGCAGGATTCCAGGGCACGCCGTTGATGTGCCCCCCACCATCGACGTGGATCGTGTTACCGGTGACGTAGCGAGAATCCTCGCAGGCCAGGAAAACGGCGACCGGGCCGATCTCCGTTTCACTGTCTCCCGCGTGGGGAATTGGATTGCCGTGCTCGATCCTGCGCGCAGCGTCGGGATCAAACTTCTTGAAGCCCTGCCAAGCGGGCGTTGCGGCGAACGGGCACAAGATGTTGGCAGTAATGCCATAGCGGCCCCACTCGACCGCCGCCGTGCGGGTGAGTGCGCGAACGCCCTCCTTCGATCCGTTGTACATCGCCAAGTAGCGGTGGGCGTTGATCCCGCTGAGCGAGCACATGCTGATGATGCGACCCCAGGCGTTGGCCTTCATGTGGGGGAAGACGTTCTGCATGGCCCAAAAGCAACCGAAGTAGTTGACGTCCAGATGGTCGTGCATGGCCTCGTCGGACATCGATTCGAGCTGCGACCCACCTTCGGTCGGGGTCGCGTTGTTGACCAGGATGTCGACGCGGCCATAGGCCTCGACCGTCGCGGCAACCAGCGCAACGACGCTGTCCTTCTGGGAGACATCGGTCTTCACGAAGCGAGCCGCGGCGCCGACTGCGGCAAAGTCGCGCTCGATTCCCGCAGCTGCGGCCTCGCCCTTTTCTGCCGTGCGATTGGCGATCACGACCTTTGCACCCTCGGCGGCAAACGCCCGGGCGACGCCCAGGCCAACCCCCTGCCCTGCGCCGGTCACAATCGCCACGCGATCTCGCAGCCGCTGCGTCTGTCCCATGAAAACTCCCGTCCGATTCCCAAGACTCGATGTTCTCACACGAGCCCTCTCACGAGGGCCTTCTCAACAACAGACAAAGTTATACAGTTGTAAAGTGACATTTCAATGATAAAATCAAATTTCGCAAGAAACGGAGATCGCCGGACGGGTTGGGTCGACCTGATGAAGATCGAGGAAACAGCAACGGAAGCGACGACGTTCACGGGGGTGACAGACCCTGGGGACCGCCCTGTTCCGATTCGACAGCGACAGCGCCAACAGACTCGGGACGTGATTCTGGAGGTCGCCCTGGCCGAAATTGCGCGCCTGGGGCTCTCGGGCATTCGCATCGAACAGATCGCCCGCAAGAGCGGCGTGACCCGTCCAACGGTTTACGCCCACTTTCCGACCCGCGAAGATTTCCTGCGCGAGTTGCAGACTCGCACCGAGAAGAGCGCGCTCGAGAGTCTCCGCAAGCGTCTGGACAGCAACTCGGGAAGCGCTCTACTCCACACCTTGTGCGATGCCTTGTTCGACATTCTCGCCGACACCAATCACAACCTCCGGCGTGAATCCTTCGCGCTGATGCTGCGCGAACCGCGTCCTGCGCAGTGGATGGGAAACGATCTATTCAGCTATCTCGCCGAGCGGTTCGGAGAAGCGCAGGATCACGGCGAACTCGCGCGCCGCGCAACCCCCGACGAGATGACTCGGATCGTGATGACGGCCCTGTTCGGCTTCATCGTCATCGAAGGCAACGCTTCGCAAACGCGCCGAAACGACGCACACAAAATGCTCGATCTCCTGATCGGAAAACAAGAGGAATAGATCCCATGGGCGAACGCTTACAGGACAAAGTCGCGATCGTGACCGGAGCGGGACAAGGGGTTGGGCGCGGCATCGCGAGAGCTTTTGCCAAAGAAGGCGCTCGCTGCGTCGTCGCGGATTTCAACGAGGAGACCGGTCGTCAAGTTGTCAAGGAACTGAAGGAACTCGGTCGGGAAGCGTGCTTCGTCGCCTGCGACGTCACGAAACGCGAAAGTGTCGACGCAGTCGTCGCCCGCACGATCGATCGCTTCGGCCGCCTCGACATTCTCGTCAACAACGCACAGCGCGCACCCTACAAGCCGACTCCGATCCTCGAGCACACGGACGAGATCGTCGACATGTGTTTCGATACGGGCTTTCGAGGCACGCTCTACTTCATGCAGGCCGCCTATCCGTTCCTTGCGAAGAGCCGGGGACGCATCATCAACATCGGCTCCGCTTCCGGCCTCCAAGGTGCCGCGGGCCTGGGCGCTTACGGCGCCGCGAAAGAGGCCATTCGCGCGCTGAGCAAGACGGCGGCGCACGAGTGGGGACGCGACGGGATCAACGTCAACATCATCTGTCCATTGGCGAATTCGCCCGGGGTGGCCGCGATGATCGAGCACAGCCCCGATTTTGAAAAGCAGGTCACGGCCGGCCAACCGCTCGGGCGCATCGGCGACTGCGAAGACGATATCGGGCCCGTGGCGGTATTTTTGGCGAGCGAGGACTCCCGCTACGTCACGGGGCATACGATCGCCGCCGACGGCGGCTCCTACATGATCCGATAGCCCTGAACGGATAGCCGAACCGGGCCGGCTGACTCACGGCTCAACGCTGCAGGGGCATCTCGATCACGACCCGGGTGCCCTTGCCGACTTCGCTTTCGGCCCAGATCCGACCCTCGTGAGCCGTCACGATGCCGTGGGCAACACTCAAGCCCAGACCGGATCCGCCATTGCCCTGGCGCGTGGAGAAGAAGGGGTCAAATAGACGCGGGAGGTCGTCGGGCTCGATCCCGCTGCCGTTGTCCAGGACTTCGATCCGCGCAAGATCCCCCACCTCCCCGCAGCGCACTTGCACCGTCACCTCACCTTCGCGTGATTCGATGGCATTGCGGATGACATTGACAAAGACCTGCTCGAGTTCGACCTCGCTGCAGACTACGAAGAGCGGACCGTTCCCCGTGTCGACGACCACCTTGGATTCCATGCCGCGCTTATAGGCGGCGACCAATTGCTCGCTGCGTTTCACGATCTCGCAAAGATCGACCCGAGCCCGCTCGGCAGTGCCACCCCCGGAGAAGCGAAGCACGTTGCGAACAATCTCGCCGGCTCGCTTGGCTTCGGCGAGACAGGTGCGCAGCGCCTCTTCGCGCACTTCGTCTCGATCATCATCGGCCGACGAACTCAAGGCGTACTCTGCGGACAAGTGAATCAGACCCACGGGGTTGTTGATCTCATGGGCAATGCCGGCGGCCAGGGTGCCGATGGAGGCGAGACGCTCGGACTGGCGCAGCTGCTCCTGGGAACTCTGGAGGGCGCGGCTGCGCTCTTCGACGAGATCTTCCAGATGCTCGCGATAGTGCGCCAACTCTTCCTCGACCCGCTTTCGATCCGTGATGTCCACGGCGTTCCAAAGGGTGCAGTCCTCGCCGGACAGGATCAGTGACTCGGTAGACAGCAGCACTACGCGCAGTTCACCGGTGCCTGACTTCAGCAGAACTTCATGGGACTTGAGCTGTCCCGTACCGGCTTCGCGCTTAGACCTGACTGAGTCGCGCTCTACTTGAGTCGGCCAAATGCCGAGTTCGGTGGCAGTCTTGCCGAGGGCCTCTTCTCGTGAAACTCCCAGCTGCTCGGTGAGACTGTTGTTCACGAAGCGGATGCGACCTTCTTTGTTCTCCGTAATGAGCATTGCAACCGGCGCCGCTGCAAACACCTTGATGAAGCGCTCTTCCATTTGGTGATGGGAGTCGACCGCCCGCTGCAGTTCGTCGAGACGCTCCTGCGTCTCCTCACGCATGTTCTGCATGACCTCGTAACTGTTCTGCAAATCCTGCTCATCGATGCGGCTTCTTCGCAGAAACTTGACCAATCGCCGCCTCCAGTGACCCTTGGAGGGGATCCGGATGTCGTAGATCGCGCAATCGCCATCGATCTCGACTTCGATGGTTGCCTGGCGGCCTCCGAGGCCGGTCACGATGCTGCGCAAGAAGCCACAGCGCACGATGAAATACTCGCGGCTGGCTTCGTAGCCGGGCTTCATTTTGGTTTCGAGTCGCAGGTGATCCGGTGTGGATACGGTCAGCTCTTGCTCGATACAGGTAATTCCGAGACGCCTCATGGGTCCGCGCAGCCAGCGGACGAACTCGTCTCGATCCTTGATCAGCTGGCTGACAAGGGCATACTTGGTGCCCGCTTTCGTGCCGGTGAAACTCCCGCCAAACTCTTCGAGTTGGGCGTCGGTGTAGCTCTCGCCCACTCGGGTGAACAGATTGCGGTAGTCCGTCCAGCTGACGCTCGTCGCTCCGGCCTTCAGGTGTTCGATCACGCCGGGCGCGACTCCCTCGATCTCGTCGTCGCTGCAGCCACGCTTGCGAAGGGCGCCGATCAGCCCGAAACCCAAGGCAGCGGGCACCTCGGCGCCGGGGCTCGGCCCCGGAGATAATCCGGCTACTTCAGCTACTTCAGCTACTTCAGCTACTTCAGCTGTAGACATCGCGATCCCCCATCAAGCGGTCACCTGACCCGGTGGAAGTTGAGTCTAGTCCATCATGGCAAATGGCTGTGTCAGATATGGCTCAGAAAAAACCGGGACGTCAATTCAGGCGACGACTCGGGACTCGGGCGCAGGTGTCGTGCAATCGAACGGCATTTTGCTATGCCGCCCTCCTGTCCGTT
>Ga0114950_10005214_pt1 | contig 10093 bp, 8 predicted proteins | sample N075metaG_FD_83503 | JGI IMG/M metagenome (GOLD analysis project Ga0114950, IMG submission 83503) | Deep subsurface microbial communities from Kermadec Trench to uncover new lineages of life (NeLLi) - N075 metaG | ecosystem: Environmental > Aquatic > Marine > Ocean trench > Sediment | place... | reverse complement strand
TCAGAACTCATAAATCAGAACTCATACATCAGAACTCAAAAATCAGAACACATACATCAGAACTCATACATCAAAGCGCTCCCGAATATAATTTGACATGCTGAGATCATCCAAAATCAGTGTTGAATAAATTTAAAGGCATGGCCTGAATAAAAAAGCCAATACATTACTGCATCGGCCTTTAATATTAAATTCTATTTATTCCCTATTGCAATATTACTTTGAGTACACTATTTCCCAATTCACTTGTGGCCCGAATAAAATAAAACCCTCTGGGTAATGCGCCGGTTTGAATGCTCGTCCTATAATTGCCATTCACTGTGGCGTTATTGGCCCATACAGTTTGTCCGGTGCCACTGACCAATTCAATAGTAAGATATTGAGTTTTTGCAGCAGTAATCTCAACAATAAGTATGTCATGTGCAGGATTGGGGTAGGCTCTGATTCCTGTCTCGTCGCCTGTATTAATATCCTTAACGGCACTTACAATTCCCGATTCAACAATGGTTCCCCATTCAGCTGCTACAGCGCAAGCTTCGTCTCCATCGGTGCTCGTCACACAGGCCTCGCTGTTATAAAGAAAAGCATCCATGATCTCAACATCGTCAATATACCAACCCTCTTCGGCGGTATTATCATCACTGCCAAATCGCCAGCGAAAATTCACGCTCTGTCCGTGATATGCATTCAGATCTACCATGGTTGAAACCCACACATCACTGCTGCCGTTCCAACCTCTGAGATTTGGTATTGCAAACAGACCATATGGCATCTTACTGGAATAACCGTTTCTGATCATATATTCTTCAGGAATAATAATCCAGTTAAAACCATCTGTCGTCATTTCCAATATGCCATAGTCACCAAACTTCTCCGTATTGAATTTGTGTTTAAAATGTAATACCGGATTCTCACCTGTAACTTCAATTGTATTTATCAATAATAGACTTACATCCACTTCTGTCTCTACATTGGGTAGAAACCATGCATTTGTCCCACTATAAACCTCATCGCTTTGTAAGTTCCATGTCTCACTGCCCTCTGCCACCTGGGTTACCCAATTGAAATCACCTTCCTCCATATCGTCAGCAAAGAAACTTTCAGAAACAAGGTTGGTTTCAGTATTAAGCTGGTAGGTTACAGTTACTTCTTGTTCAGCAGCAATACTGCCTAAGTCAAAAACAATCATGTCACCCATACGTGTAAACGAATGGGAAGCTGAACTAGTCACAATGTCACTTCCTGTTGGAATCACATCACTTAAAGATACGCCCTCGACTCCCTGTGGTTTGTGATTGCTTACAGTCAAAATGACATCAATTACGTCACCTGCTTTAACCGTTGGAGACATGGACTTGGAAAGCTTCAATTCTTTGATCGCCAATGGAGGCAGATCAAAAGCTTCTTTACCATCGAGGCGACGCTCGTCCAATCCCTGTTCAGCACTGAATCCCAATCCTCTGCGGGCAAATACTTCCCAAATGATACCACCATTTTCTCCTCCGGTAAGAGCAGTATCAGCAGCGAGAATGGCATCACGACCATCTACAAAGCCGGGGTAGCAGGGTTGCATTTTCATGCCATCCATGACTAGTCGAATGGCCAGATTGTTGCCTCCTGTACCCCGATAGACATCTTCGTCCCAACCATATTCCTCGCTCAATGCCCAATACAAATCCCAAATCATTGTACACCACACCGCACCAACACCGTGCGGGGCTGCATGAAATGCGATATCATCATATGTCAGCGGATTGAAGCTCATATCAGTTGTATAAGGGTAAGGACGGCCAAGTGCGAAAGAATTTGTGTCTCTACCCGCCGTGTAAGTTCCAAGACCTCGCGCTCGGGATGCATCGTCACTTGCCTTTACTGAAGTTACGAGCGCGAAAAAATCACTCCATCCCTCACCCATTTGTTCACCATCTGTAATGCCATCATTGTCGTAATTCTGCAGGCAACCTGATAGATTCGGTCCACCGGTAAGACGATTTGAAATTCCATGACCGTATTCGTGCGCGATGATCCCATTATCAAACGACCCGGAAAGCTTTTGTGCAATTGTCGTATCTGTTTGATTGACCAAAGAAACCACCAGGCCATTTCCGATCTGAACTCTTATTCTCTGACAATCACTATTGGCAATAAATACACCGGGTATTACTACCTCGGTTGCCATGGAGCCACCACCCATGCCCGGTGGTATCAGTCCTTCATCAAAATTGCATATGATGAATCCGACTGCGCCTGCTTCCTGGGCATTATAGGCCTTCAAACTAAAATCACAACTTCCACGATCGATCAATGCGATCTTTCCATCAATTTCATCTTCGTTCATGAGTGCATTACAACCTTGCGTTGGGTTGCCGGTCGCATCGGCTACTATTGCCACCTCGGCGGTCACTGGTATTTCAGAAACTGCAAGTCCCCAATCGACAGTCGTAGAAGTACTGTAAGTGCCTGCGATCTCAGGAGGCTCTTCGACGCGGAGTAATTCATTTGCACCGGCGCCGGACCACAAATACATCCGCATTCGACCACTGCCTCCGTCTGAAGGAGTTCCGAATGTGGCATTATTGAGCGGTGGATCTGTTGTGCTGGAACCAAATTGCGAGTGTGCAAGGACATAGTCTCCTCCCGCACCTGCTCCGGAATAGTTTTTGAACTGAAAATTGCCGGCTGCTTCATCAAACCCATAATTATATGTCACATCATGCATGACATTATTCATGTAAAACAAATTTGTCGCAGAAGCTTCCTGGTAATCAACAGGCTCCGTTTCCTGATCGAATGGAAAATCGAAATGAAGCTCAGCACCTCCATCGGTAACAGTCTCATTGGGCTCATAATCACCATCTCTGTCGATAAACGCGTGCACATTATTCCCGAATGTAATTGTCTGTTCGGCCCCTGCAACACCGTTCTGATCATGCCATCCAAATGGAGAGGCGACCTCGTCTGCAGGGTCGGTCACTATTCTTCGATCCGTGTGATTCGGACTTTCAAATGGGATAGGAATCACATTGTATTGGGCACCGGAAGCCGACATTGCAGTCGTTCCAGCCACAGCATTAAAAGGTTTGCTATTTGAACTGAAGATAAGCTCTTCATCGTCGCATATATGTTGCCTTCCCAGAAAATGATCGGGGAATGAACAATGTGCAGTTAGACTTACCTCATCAATGATCTCTCCAGACGCGGCATCAACTCGAATGTTAAGCAGATCAATTCCCATTTTTGGTTCAATCGTGATGTCCCATGCCAGCGTATAATTTCCAGACGGCAGTATCGAGTATACGAGGTGAACAGGAATGTCCATGTATGAATTCTGACCCTTGTCAAAGATCATACTGTTTTTATCGATCTGCTTCTTGATTGTCAAATTACCACGCAAAACAGTTCCAATGTGTCCAATCGTCTTTGCAACAGCCTCTTCAGCAGAGAGTTGCGCAGAGCCGGCCACAATTTTTGACTTGATGTCCGGTACCAGGCTTTGAAAAGCGATGAGTACTTCATCATGAAGAATATTTGCATTATACGTTGCACCGTGAATGTCGATTCCACGATACTGTTGTACAAAATATACGTGAGAAACACCATTGTGCCTGGTCTCATAAGCATCCGTGACGCGCATTTGAGCAATATCCATCGCTTCCAGTTGCCAGTTTAAGTGATTGGCATTCAGGTAGGTAAGTGCTATTTCTGAAGGATTGGCGGCATTGCTTTGGGCAATTGAGTAAGCGCATGACAACGTCATGAATAGAAGGAGTAAGTTTTTTCGCATAGTATTGTCTGAATTTTGAAGTATCAAAAATAGCAGAAATCAAGTGGTCATCATTGAATGTCAATAGAAGATAACTGACAGTTTTCGCTATTTTCCCGCTAATGGTAGAGAAAGACTTCATATACGGTCGTAAACCAATCATCGAGCACCTTGAGGCAGGTGGGTCCTTTGAGCAGATTTTAATGCAAAAAGGAATCGACAGGGAAGTCTCGACTCGGATTATGGAATTGGCAAAATCAATGCGTTTACCGGTTCAGATTGTTCCCCACCACCGGATGGACAGGGTAACACGTAAAAACCATCAGGGAGTGATTGCCTTCACGTCATGGGTCGTGTATGATGACTTAAGCGTCATTGTTCAGGATTCTTACGAACGTGGCGAGGTGCCTTTGGTGCTGATTCTTGACAGGATTACAGATGTGCGCAACATGGGGGCGATAGCAAGAAGTGCGGAAATATTTGGTGCCACGGCTATAGTGTTACCGATGAAGGAGTCGGCGATGGTAAATGCCGACGCCGTAAAAACTTCGGCCGGGGCAATTTTGAAGGTGAAATTGTGTCGCGAAAAATCGCTATCGCGCACCGTTCGGATGCTACACGATATGGGCCTGAAGATATGCGTTGCTGACCAGGGAGCTCCTTCCATGCTATCGGAGGTTGACTTCACAACACCGACCACTGTCATCATAGGATCAGAACGACTTGGAGTAGATGCATCACTTCGTGCGAAAGCTGATACAACTTTTGCCATACCCCAAATCGGACAAACCGAATCTCTCAATGTTTCTGTCGCGGCCGGTATTATCATGTACGAGGTTGTGAGGCAGCGAAAACAAACGCAACAGTAGATCGTTTTTAAAGAAGAAAATATCGATATGAGGAAAATATTTGCGCTGATTTTTGCTTTTGCACTGCTTTGGACACGGGGGACAGGTCAAGCCGGTACCCATCCGGTTGCAACTGAAGATTCGATAGCATCCATAAGTGCCGGAAATGATACGCTTGCCCGCGCTCTACTGTGGCAGATTGAGGGAGACAGTATTAGCACTTCGTTCCTTTTTGGAACAATCCACATTATTCCAGGTGATGAGTTTTTTTTGCCCGATGGCACAGAAGAGGCATTTGAGCAAGCCAACCGTATTGTGTTTGAAATCGACATGAATGAAATGATGGATATCGGCGCTCAAATTGCATTGTTATCCAAGGCGATGATGACAGGTGGGCAACGATTGCGCGACTTGATTTCTGAAGACGACTATGCGTTGGTAAAAGCGCATTTTGATGAACTCGGCCTTCCATTGGTCTTGCTGGAGCGTATTAAGCCGATGTTTTTGTCTGTGTTTGCGTCTGGAGATATGTCCATGGACGACCTGACTTCAGGGTCCACAAAGTCTTATGAAATGGAGTTCTTTGAGCTTGCCAAGGCACAGGACAAAGAAGTAGGGGGACTCGAAACAATGGCCTTTCAGATATCAGTGTTTGACAGTATTCCTTATGATGTTCAGGCTGATATGCTGGTAGAATCAATTCGCGAAGAGGACGATGAGAGCACGCAATTCCAGGAAATGATCGATATGTACAAATCACAGAATATTGAGGCGTTGTACAGGATGCTCACTTCAGGGGAAGACGACCTTGGTGGCTATGAAGACATTTTGGTCAACGACAGGAACAAAAACTGGATTGGGATAATGAGCCCTTTGATGAAAATGGAATCTGTTTTCTTTGCTGTCGGGGCAGGCCATCTTGGGGGATATGATGGGGTTATCAAATTATTGAGGAGAGAGGGTTATGAAGTCACACCTGTACTGGCAGGCACGGACACTTTTGTGAGACCCAAAAAGCGTTTCTAGCATGGCTCTTATAAAATCAGTTCGGGGATTCACACCCATTATTCCTGAAGATTGCTTTTTAGCTGATAATGCCACAATAATAGGAGACGTAGTGATGGGTAATGATTGCAGCATCTGGTTCAATACGGTCGTTCGCGGGGATGTAAACAGCATTAGAATTGGAAATCGTGTGAACATTCAGGACGGAGCAATTATCCATTGCACACTGGACAAGTCAAAATCTATCATCGGAAATGATGTGTCTGTGGGCCATAATGCAATTATACATGGATGTACAATTCATGATGAGGTGCTTGTCGGCATGGGTGCGATAATCATGGACCTTGCAGTAGTCGAATCTCATTGCCTCATTGCCGCCGGTGCCGTAGTCCTCGAAAATGCGAGACTGGAATCAGGATGGATCTACGGCGGTATCCCAGCAATAAAAATCAAACCCCTCGATAAGGAAAACCTGAATTTCTTCATCAAAAGAACTGCAGAAAACTATGTGAAATACAGCGCCTGGTATAAATAATCCGAATTACCATACCCCACATCGACCATATCGACAATAGCAAGGTCGACAAGATCGACCCCAGCACCCAGTAACCAGCATCCAGTATCCAGAGCATCCAGCATCCAGCATCCAGCATCCAGTATCCAGAGCATCCAGAGCATCCAGCATCCAGTATCCAGAGCATCCAGAGCATCCAGAGCATCCAGCATCCAGCATCCAGCATCCAGAGCATCCAGCATCCAGTATCCAGACCCCTCACTTCCTCCTAAGCACCCAAACTCCCAAAATAATAAAGACCATACCTGCCAAATGCGGCCATTGCAAAGACTCTCCGTCCAATATTCCCCAACCAAGTGCCATAATGGGAATAACATATGCGACGGAGGAAGCGAATATGGCATCGGTACGCTGAATCAATCGATAGAAAAGGATATTTGCAAGTACCGTCCCGAATAAAGAAAGAATACCGATAGCCGCGAGCGATACCAGGGCTTGAGGTTCGTGCGCAATCTTGGTATACATGTCGGTTTGAAAGGAGTAGATGGTCGCGGGAATTCCAATGATGATAAAGGCGATGCTGCTCAACGTGATATGATGCACTTTTTGGAGATGCGTCTTGACGATATTGGCAGATGTCGCATAGCTAATCGTTGCTACCACGATTAATAAAGTAAGTGGGTTCAGGTTCAGAGTGAAGTTTGGCTCAAATGCAATAATAAATATAGCCCCAACGAATCCCATTGACACGCCCAGAAGGTGATTTTTTGTAAATACCATCTTGAAAAACATCAACCCCAGTATCCATGTAAAAATAGGTGTGAGTGAATTGAGCATCCCTGCTATTGAGCTGGGTACGCTGGTTTCGGCTATCGCAAAAAGGAATGCAGGCAGTCCGCTTCCCAGGACTCCAACCGTGGCTGCCCAGAAAATCTGACGCCCGGTCATCTTACCCTTTGCCATCAGGAAGAAAATCGGGATAAAAACAAGTGATGTAATCTCGATACGCAACAAAGCCATCTCGGTAGCCGTAAATGCAATAAGACCTTTCTTAATCAAGATGAATGAACTTCCCCACACCACGCTGAGCAGGATCAGAATGAGCCAGTCCTGTCTGTTTACGTCCGTATGTGGATGTGTGCGACCGGATGAATCCGTCATGATGACTTAAGAAATCTGCGCCATTTAACAGGCGAATTAATGAGATGCTGCTGCCACGCGTTCAACTGATCTCCAGACCCTGGCCACATTCCCCCAGCCGATCTTGGCGATGTCATCTTCCGAATACCCCCTTGCCAGAAGAACGGCGATCAAGTTCGGATATTGACTCACATCTTTAAGTCCAGTGGGTAAACTATCACCGACGCCATCAAAATCAGATCCAATACCGACATGGTCGATTCCCGCCAACGAAACAACATGGTCGATGTGATCCGCTACTGTCTCTACATCTGCAAATAGTATTGGATTGTCCTCTTTGAATTGCTCAATGACCTCTTTTGCATCTTCATCATCTTTCGAAAGCCCTTTTTCGTCGAGGATAGTATTGAGCTGATCTCTTAGTTCATCGCGCCTTTTCCCAAACTCTGCATCTAAAAAAGAAGAACCAAAATTAATTTGGATTACACCACCGTTCTCACCCAACTTTTTGATCATATCATCATCCATATTTCGTTCAAATCCAGGCGTGAATTTTCGACAAGAAGAATGCGAAGCGATGATAGGGGCAATTGTGATTTCGATGACCTGATAAAAAGTCTCATCGCTCACATGCGAAATGTCTACCATGATCCCGATGCGGTTCATTTCGGCAATGACTTCCCTTCCATACGGGCTCAGGCCATTCCATTTGCGTTCTTCGTCGTAAGACGAATCACAAATGAGATTGTTCTTGCCATGGGTCAATGTGACATACCGGATACCCCGATCATGAAAGTATTTGACATCCTCCAACGTATATAAGGGAGCCCCGTTTTCCATTCCGAGAGGTAACGACATCACGCCGTTTTTAAAATTTGCCTCGACCTCGTCAGGGCTGTACCCATGTGCAAAGTGATCGGGATGCGCCTCGATAATTCCGTCTATCATATCGATAAGAGTATCCGCGAGTTCTTTTGCTCCTCCCTCTCTTTCCTGTTGATATTTTGACGGTATGTAAATAGACATAAACGGTGCATCCAGTCCTCCTTCCTTTGCCCGCACATAATCAAAGTCCCCTTTATCAGTTTTAATCGGAATACCCAAATACTCACGCTCAAGCCGAAAATTTTGCACCCGCAGGCGATAAGGTAAATCAACGTGCCCGTCTGTAATAATTATTTTATGCGCCAGCTCAACCGCTTTCTTATGCAGTTTCTTGTCAATTGTTTGTGCAGTCGTAGAATGAGTCATACTTGTAATGAGTAAAACAAGGACAATAATGCGCATAGTGTGTTTTTGAACTGTGCAAGTTACAGCAATTGATGTAAGATCAAATAGGCTGTAAACTAAGTGATCGCAGTAAAATCGTTCAGACTGTGATTATGTTTTTGACATGTGAAAAAACAGATGTAGAGCCAGGCAATTGGAAACCTGATCTGCCTTTTTATACTTGTCATCCAGAGCGATCCCGCAGTAAGCGTGCGAGTCAAAGTAAAAAGCAACGGATAAAAATACCTGTAATCCTGAACAAAGTCGATGGATATGTACCTGTCATCCCGAGCGCAGTCGAGGGAAAGGGGCATATTCAAGTCGTTATTTCGACCGAAGCGGAGAAATCTTCAATTTGCAAATCAGATTTCTCCACTTCGGTCGAAATAAAGTGTTGCGGTGCAGCCCTATCCCTCCCTACTCCCACTTTCAGTGGGATGGGTCGGGATGACAGCTACATCAATAAATGCTGGCTAAATTTATGCCTCACTTACTATCATCCTTCACCTCTTCCGACACGGCGTCTTCAACCTCATCATCTTTCTTGCCCAGGTATGAGGGTAGCTCCATTCCCGCCATATTAAACAGATCGCTCATTGGCGGCACAGATTTGTACAGTCCGGAAATGAACTTGGCCGTGCTATTGCCTTCGCCTTCCTTTTGACCTCCACCTTCCCAGACAGTAATCTTGTCAATTTTAATATTCTTGATCGCATCGACCTGGGTCTTGACCAGTTCCGGTAGTTTGTCGGCGATGAGCATAAGAACTGCGTCACGGGGATTTCCTCCTGTTGCTTTTACGAGCCCGTCAAAACCATCTGCTTGCTTTTGAAGGATTTCGTACAATCCTTTTGCTTCTGCTTCTTTGAGAAGGAAAATTGCATCAGCATCCCCTTTTGCAATTCTGCGCGTGCGTTCTGCGTGTGCTTCGGCATCGATTTCCGCTTTCCGTTTTCCAATTTCTGCTTCTACAATAATGTCAGCTTCTTTTGAAGCGAGTTCTTTGGCAGCTCTGGCAATTTCAGCTTCTTTTTCTGCGGTGTAGGACTCTTGTAATGCCTTTGCGGCCTGAATTTTCTCGGCAGCGGTGGCAATGCGTAAAGCTTCTGCTTCCTTTTCGCGTCTTGTTGCGTTTGATTGCGCGATTTTAATCTGCGCTGCATTTTGGCCGTTAATTGCAGTTGCATTTGCCCCGGCTTCACCGACTTTTGCTTTTGCTTCGGCATCTGCAACTTGAATACGCATATCCTGCTGCGCCAATGCCTGACCGATACTTCCGTCGCGATCTTTTTCTGCAACGCTCTTCTTGGCATCATTGATCGCCTTTGCAGCTGCTTCTTTACCGAGGGCGTCAATATATCCGGACTCATCCTGGATATCTGTGATGTTTACATTGATAAGATTAAGACCGATTTTGCTCAATTCAGTTTCGACATTGGAGGTCACATTTGAAAGGAATTTATCACGGTCGGCATTGATTTCTTCAATGTCCATCATGGCAATTACAAGGCGAAGCTGTCCAAAAATGATATCCTTCGCGATATTCTGAATCTG
>Ga0114950_10005213_pt1 | contig 10093 bp, 11 predicted proteins | sample N075metaG_FD_83503 | JGI IMG/M metagenome (GOLD analysis project Ga0114950, IMG submission 83503) | Deep subsurface microbial communities from Kermadec Trench to uncover new lineages of life (NeLLi) - N075 metaG | ecosystem: Environmental > Aquatic > Marine > Ocean trench > Sediment | place... | reverse complement strand
GCGGTCGATTCGTGACGCGGCTTCACGGAATCCGTCCCGAATGGCCAGCAGCATGGTACGTGCACCCCCTGCATGCGCCACGAATCCCGACACGAGATTGTCGGGCAAAATCTCCGGAACCTGCCGTTCATCGGGTGCGCCAAGAATGACGACGGCACCCCCGTCCTCGACAAAGGTCCGGATGCCGTCCGTGGAATAGCGGGCTCTCGTCACTTGATCGATGATCAAGACCGTGGGGTTCCCGTCAGCAGTGACATCGTTCGGTGAGTCGACGGCGGTCGTACCGATGCCCTCGGCGATGAGTGCCGATTCGATCTCCGAGATGTCGAAACTCGAGGGATACAGTAAGGCGAATTTCATCAGTTCTCCGTCGAATCCGGGGGAGTTACGCCGGTAAACATCCGCATGGGTCGCCGGCTCACCTGATCGGCGAAGTACGCGAGCACCTCGGCTGTTCGTTCAAAGCTCAGCAAGACATCGGCTAACACTTCGGCGTTCCGGTTGGTCATGCTGCTTGCCGTATCGACCAACGTTTGCATCGCGCCCACGAGTGTGCGCGTATCGACGATGGTGGCCATGATGGTGTCAGCCATCGGTCCAACCCGCGGGCCAATCTGGGCTAGGATATGGTCCGTCCGATCCATCGTTCCTGCAAGGCGGTCCAGCACCGTCCTGATCTGCGGGGTGACGTCGGCAATGGCTAGCCGGGTCTCGTCCAGCGTACCGGTCGTCGCGGCCAAGAGGAGCCGGGCTTGTTCCAAGGTTGCCGAGACATCGTCACTCAGTTCCTCAGCAATCGTGCCGAGGGCTTCCATGGTTGTCGCAGCCCGTTCGGACTCGATCGTGTCGCCGGGTTCGAGGAAACCGCCTCCGATTTGCGCTGGCATTTCCAGGTGTACCGCCGTCCCTCCAATGAGCCCTGCCTCCCTGATGAGTGCGTGTGTGCCCCGTGGCAGCGAGAGGCGGGTCCCATCCGCAAACCGCTCTCGGATCGACAGGGTGGCAATGAAGTCCAGGGTGTTCGTTGCCGAGTCCACGCGCGGGAACACGTCGCGAACGCGGCCCACCTCGAGGCCTTGCAGCGAAACTCGAGTATCAGCCGTCAACCCTTCAGCCAGTGCCACCCGCATGTAAATGTCGTAGCGACCTTCGAGTACGCCGCTCGTCACCACGAGGGCACCGACAATGATGCCGATGCTCACGAGTATGAAGAGGCCAACCCAGAAATCAGTCCTTCCCGTACCAACCTCCCGGTCTAGGTTCTCACGTTGAGCCGTCCGCGCGCGATCTTGTAATGCGTCTCGATGCGTGGCTCTAGCGACTGCGGCAGCGATCGTCCGGTGATGAAAACCGTGCGGCGCGACCCCTCTGGGGTTTCTCCACCACGAACGATCTCCAGTAACTCGGCCGCGGCTCGGGTCGTCATTCCGTCGAACGGGTCTTCCATGATCACCAGACTGGGATCGAACGCCACCGCGCGAGCCACCGCGGCACGGCGTCGTTGTTCCTCCGTTACATCAGCTGGGCGTCGCTTGGCGACATCCGTCAACCGCAATTGGGCGAGCATGATCCGCAATCGACCCTCGATCTCACGTTCGCTCATGCTGCTCCCGAATTGCAGGGGTAACGCGACGTTGTCGCTGAGCGAAAGGTTATGCAAAAGTCCGATATCGGCGGGAAGGTATCCTACGCGGCGGCGGAAGGCGAGCGCGGCGCTGCGTGTCATCTGCGAGATGTCCTCGCCGAAAACGAGCACGCGGCCCGCTGATGGCCGGAGGAGCGCGAGGGCGTACCGTCCGAGCACATCGACGCCGCTCGATTCCGATCCCAGCACCGTTGCCGCGGTGTGGGCATGGATCTCGAGGGTCAGGCCTTCGTCTTTCAGACCCGGAATCCGGATGTTCTCGAACCGCAGGGCCACCTCTTTCATATCGACAACAACACGAAGAGCCCCGACCCAATGAAAATGGCGACAATGCTTCCCACAACTGCCTGGCTCGATGCGATCGGAATCTCGGTCGGTTTGCCACTGATCCGGAGTCCGTGAAAAGCCGAGATTAACCCAACGATGGCGCCGAAAACCAAGCCCTTCACCAACGTGACCCACACGTCCAGGAACGTGAGGGATTGGAGCACGATATCGAAGTACCGCTCGGGGCTCATCCCCGACATGGCGGCGACCAGGCCGGCAAACAACGCGACTAGGTCAAACAAGATGGTCAGCCCGAATGTAGAAAGCACGACGGCACCGAACCGGGGGAGTACCAGGTAGTGCAGGGGATCGATGCCCATTCCCTCGAGCGCATTCATCTCTCCCATGACCTTGTTGGTCGCGAGTTCTGCGGCGATTGCCGTACCCGACCGGCTCGCAACCAATGCTGCCGTGAGCAGGGGCCCCAATTCCCGTACGATTACGACCACCATAAGGCGACCGATATATTCGGTAGCTCCAATGCGTCCCAGTTCCCTGACCGCCTGTGAAATCACTAGAAAACTGAGGATGGACGACAAGATGATGATTAGCGGGATGGTCTGAAGGGCCGTAAACCAGATCTGCTTGACGAGGACGCGGGCCGTCACCCGCCGGCCCGCACGGGGGAGCGTGCGGACCGCGTCGAGGGTACGAATGAAGAAGCGCGCCAATGCCCCGATGAGGGCGATTGTGCGCGCTACTCCCCTTCCAACAGCTCGTACTGGCGCGGTCACGCGCCGGGGTCAGTCTCCACTAATCTGTTCGAGCGCCTGCTGTGCTTCGGTGTATTGCGGGTATTCCCGGGTGACCTGCGTGTACAGCTCGACGGCTCGCGTGGTGTTTCCGCGCTGCTCATACAGCATCGCGCGCGTGTAGAGCCTGACCGCCTCATGCGGGATCTCGCGTTCGAGCCGCTGATTCATGACCTGCGAGCTCAACACGGGCAGGTCGGCGCCACGGGTAATCTGGTCGGCCAGTTGCACGACCATCGCGTAGATATTTTCGGTCTTGTCGGTGACCTTTTCCGCCTTGATGATGACGCCCGTTTCAGTGTCAACGAGTTGGCTGGTCATCGTCATGTTGCCGTACAGATCGATGAATCCACCCATCACCATATACCTGGCTCCCACCAGCTGCCCTAGCCGCGCGGCGGTTGCGGCATCGACTCGGCCACTTGCGCCGAGGTCCTGCTCGCTCAGCAGCAATTCCAGCTGACTCCGGGTCACGATGCGGAGGTTGGTGTTGATGGCGAGTTCTGTCATCACAAGCTGCTGCAGCCCGATCGACAGCGCCTCGAAGTCTTCGGCGTTTTGTCCGAACGACCCGCCGTTTTCAAAAGGCATGATACCGACACCCGGACGAGTGTCATTCTGAGCTTGGACCGCCGCCGGTACGGCGACGCCGAGCGCCAGCGCAACCATTAGAATCGAACGCCACCGCATGAGTCTATCCTCCATCATAGTTTCATCTCCATTCCTTCGGACGCAGCGACCACATCGACCCCGCATGCCTTCCCCTTCGTGCGCGCGTCGTTCAATAACGCGTCCATCGTGTCGTCGTCGTGCTCGGGCCGGTGGTGGAACATCACCAACTGCTTTGCCTTGGCCTCGGCCGCCAGCAGGACCGCTTGGTCCGGTGAGGAGTGTCCCCACCCGCGGAAACGTTCCATATCCTTCTCTGCGAACATGGCATCGTGGATCAACACATCCACATCAGCCAGAAACTCCACGAACTCCTCTCGCCACGTCGGCGCGACGCCGTAGTCGCCCCCAGGCCCAAGTTCGTTGTCCGGCACAAACGCGATACTCGTGCCACCACCCTTCGGGGTCAGGCGATAAGCCATGGTGCTGGCCGGATGGCGGACCCGCATGGCTGACACGTCAAACCCGTCTAATTGGAACGATCCCGGCTCGATGTGTCCTACCGTCAAATCGGTTGCCAACTCATCGAGCGGCACCGGAAACACTACCGGATGCATCTGTTGCTGCAAGATGACCGACAGGTCGACGTTGCCCTGTTTCGCACCCCAGATGCGAACGATATACCCTTTCGCCGCGAGCGGTCTGAAGAATGGCAGCCCCTGGATGTGATCCCAGTGCGTGTGGCTCAGGAGCAGGTCCATCTCCGTCGACCCGTTGTTCTGCTCCATCAATAGGTTACCGAGCGGTCGCACACCGGTTCCCGCATCCAGAATGACGATCTGTTCGCCATTGGCGTTCCGGCTGAGGGAGATGCAAGACGTGTTCCCCCCGTACCGGGCCGTCTGCGGTCCCGGCGTGGGAACCGAACCACGGGCTCCCCAGAACGAGACGGTATAAGCTGTCAAGTCAGTGCCGCCTTCACGACGTCTAAGGTAGGAGAATCACGTAAGATCATGCAATGCAAGGAGTCACGGCCTTTCGGTGACCTGGCTCACGGGCGGCCGGACAGGGCCTCCAGGCCGCCACGTGCCCGGATTGCCATCGTCCGGCGGTTGATCTCGATGAGGCCCCGGTCGGTGAGGTCGCGGAGCGTCCGCGAGACGGTCTCTCGACTCGACCCAATCATCTGCGCCAGCTGCTGATGTGTGAGCCGTCGCGCAATGGTGATCCCGTCGTTGTCATCTGCCAGCTGGAGCAGGAGCTTGGCCAGCCGGCCCGTGACATCGAGCAACACCAGCCCGCCGATCTTGTCATCGGCGCGGCGGAGCCGCCGGGATAGGGCTTGTAACAGGCCGAGGGCGATTCGGGGCACTTCGTCCATCACCGTACGGAAGTCAGCGCGACGGAGCACCAGCATGCTGGCCTCCTCGGTGGCAATCACGTGGGCCGACCGCGGCTGGTCGTCGATCAGAGACATTTCACCGAAGAAGTCGCCCTCTTGAAGCATCGCCAGGATGACCTCGCGGCCGTCCTCACCGATCAAGACCACCTTGACCTGCCCACCCACTAATATGAACAATGCGTCACCGGGGTCGTCCTCGAACAGAATAACGCTGTTCTTCGGATAGCTCTTGGCGCGAACCGCCTGGCTCACGTGGACCAACTCCTCGGGGTTGAGATGGGCGAAGAGTGGGACCCGCCTGAGCTGCTCGACGACTCGGTGGGGAGCGTCGTTGGAAAGAGGGGTTGACATCGTTCGCAAGGTTAGCTTCCGGCTGAGTGGCTGTCAATCGAATTGGACCCTCGAGAGTTGCTCCCAAGTCCGTGCGGCGGTTATATTTCCGCGCCCTGCCAACGCGGGGATTTGCAGGTACACAACAGTAGGTGATTTCTGTGAGAACTGGTATCCATCCGAAATACGAGCTTTGCGTCGTTAAGTGCGCCTGCGGCAACACCTTTGAGACGCGTTCTACGATCAATTCAATCCATGTCGAGATCTGTGCGCAGTGCCACCCGTTCTTCACGGGGAAGCAGAAACTCGTCGATACTGCCGGTCGGGTCGAACGCTTCCGTAAGCGGTACGCGGCGAAAACGGCGTTCGCCAAGGACTGATCTTCCATGAAGGCGCGGCTCGAGGCCGCGCTCGCTCGCGCGGACGAAGTGGAGCGCGAGCTTGCCAACCCAGCAACCGCTAAGGACTCCCGCAAGCTCAAGTCCCTCGGACGCGAACACGTCCGGCTCGACCGTATCCGGAAAACGTCCGACCGCGTCGGCAAGCTCCGGGACGAGTTGGAGCAGGCCCGCGAGCTTGCCGGCGACGACGATCCGGGCATGGTCGAGTTGGCCCAGGCGGACATCGAGCGCCTCGAACCTGTGGTCGCCGGTTTGGAGGGGGAACTCGAGGGCCTGCTGGTCCCGCCCGACCCCCTCGACGACCGCGACATCATTGTCGAGATCCGAGCCGGGACGGGAGGCGACGAAGCTGGTCTTTTTGCTGGGGATCTCCTCCGCATGTACACCCGGTACGCGGAGCGGCACGGCTGGAAGGTCGAGACTCTGGAGTTCTCCGGAGGAAACGTCGGCGGCGTGAGGGAGGCATCGTTCAAGGTCAGCGGGGATCAAGTGTATGGGCGGCTGCGATATGAATCGGGCGTACACCGGGTGCAGCGCGTTCCTGCTACGGAAACCCAGGGGCGTATTCACACGTCGGCGGCAACGGTAGCGGTGCTTCCCGAGGCGGAAGAGGTAGACGTCACGATCGATGAGCAAGACCTCAAGGTCGACGTCTTTCGGTCTTCCGGTCCGGGCGGACAGAGCGTCAACACCACCGACTCCGCGGTTCGCATCACGCACCTTCCGACCGGCGTGGTCGTCCAGTGTCAGGATCAGAAGTCGCAGCTCCAGAACAAGATTCGAGCGATGGAAGTACTGCGGGCGCGCCTATTGGACCGCAAGATTGCGGAGCAGGAAGCGGAGCGGTCTCGCGAGCGACGAGCAATGGTAGGAACGGGAGACCGCTCCGCCAAGATTCGCACGTACAATTTCCAGCAAAATCGCGTCACCGACCACCGCATAAACCTGACGCTACACAGGCTGGAAGAGATACTCGACGGAGACTTGGACGAGATGATCGATCAGCTCAGGGCCTCATCCCGGAGTGAACGCGCCGGTGTCTAAGAGTACGGCCACGCTCGCCTTGGGGCCGCTGGAACATGCCGCGGCGGTGTTCCGTGAGGTCGGCTTGGCCGATCCGGCCCGTGAGGTCCGTGAGATATTTGCGGGCGTATTGGCGGTAGAACCGGCGGACGCCTGGCGGCACCGCGAGCGGATCGAGCATCCCCGAATTGCGGAGGCGTTCGGGGCTGCTGTGGAGCGTCGCCGCGGTGGTGAGCCGCTGGCGTACGTAATAGGCCGGTGCGGGTTCCGATTCTTCGACTTGGCCGTCGACCGCAGCACGTTGATCCCGAGACCTGAGACGGAGGGGTTGGTGAGCGCGGTGTTGCAGCGGGCGCGGTACCGGGCAGGGGGATGGGGCACCGCGTTGGAGCTTGGAACGGGGAGCGGTTGCATTGCTCTCGCGCTCTCGGCGGAGGGTGAATTTGCTTCGGTCGTAGCCACGGAGATTTCGGAGGCGGCGCTGAACGTTGCCCGTAGCAATGCGATGCGGGCGGACGCAGTGGTCGACTTCCGCCTAGGTTCGTGGTTCGAGCCCGTAAGGGGGGAGCGCTTCTCCGTGGTGGTGTCCAACCCACCGTATGTCTCGACAACCGACTACGATCGACTGGATCCAAGCGTACGCGAGTTCGAGCCCAGGCAAGCGTTGGAGAGCGGGGAGCGCGGCATGGATGCCTTGACTCATATTCTCCGGGCAGCGGCCACGTATCTCGAGCCCAACGGCATGTTGGCCCTCGAGATCGATTCGCAGCATGAGCAGGAGACGCTCGATGTTGCCGCGGCCGCCGGATGGACGGGGGCGGCCGTCGAACGCGATGTTTTCGACCGGCCGCGGTACCTCATTGCGATCAAGGAATCGTGATCATGCACATGGACAAGGCATTCGAGCTGGGCAAGCTGGTCGGGCAGCGCGACGAGTACAAGGCGCTGCGACGGGCTCAAGAGGACATGGAGCAAGCCTCGGAACTGAAGCTCAAGTTCGATCGGATGGAACAGCTCGCCGACCAGCTCCAGCAGACGGCTGCTCAGGGTAAGGAGCCGCCGAAAGACGAGATAGAGGAATACGATCGTCTATTCAGCGAGGCTCAGGCCGATCCGCGGTACCAGCAACTTGCCGCGGCCCAGTCCAACTTCGACAAGTTGATGACCCAGGTGCAGCAGCGGATAGCCGAAGGCATGCAAAAGGGTGCCGAAAGCTCGATAATCATCCTGGGCTAGCGTTGCGTGACGGGAACTTTTCTGGTGGTCGAGGGGCCTGACGGGGCTGGAAAGACGACGCTAGTTACTGCATTGACGCAACGACTCTTGGATGTCGGACACCGGGTCGTCCAGGTCAGGGAGCCTGGGGGGACGCCATCGGCCGAGCTGTTACGCGCGCTTGTTCTGGATCAGACGGAACACGCTTGGACCGATGCGGCTGAGCTATTCCTTATTCTGGCGGCGCGCGCGGAGCTGGTTCACGACGTCATTCGGCCGGCGGTCGAGGAAGGGGCAATCGTCGTGAGCGACCGGTTTGACCTATCGACGATCGCGTATCAGGCTATCGGGCGTGGGCTACCGAGGTCAGAAGTCGAAGCGTCGTTACATTTAGCAACGGGTGGTGTCGCTCCAGACCTCACCCTGGTGTTGGATGTGGACGCTGGGTTGGGACGCAAACGCCAGGCGGCGGCCGGGAAGGACCCCGACCGCATCGAGCGCGCGGCGCACGAGTTACACGATAGGGTCTCGGCGTTCTACGCCGACGTGCAGGGGTCGGGAATCAGGCATATTGATGCGAGCGACGATGCGGCGGCCGTGGCCGGCCGGGCGTGGTCGATAGTGTCAGCTTACCTTGCGGAACAACACTCCCAGGCGCAGGGTTGAAGGAAGGACAAGGAGGAAATCCATGAAGGGTCAGCGGTTCATCTTACTCGGGTTGGTTGGATTCATCTCGTTCCTGTCAGGCGGCTGGCTCCTGCAGCGGGGAATGCAGGAAGGCGGCAACGTCTACCAAAAGGCCCGACTCTTCGACGACGTGCTCGGCTACGTGTCCGAGTACTACGTCGATTCCATTAGCGAATCCGATCTCTACGACATGGCCATTGACGGTCTGTTGAACGAGTTGGACGATCCGTACACCGGGTTTCTCCGCGAAGAAGATTTCCGCAAACTGAAGGAGAGTACGACTGGGAACTACGGCGGGCTCGGGATCCGTATCGATGTGCGGGACGGGTGGATCACCATTGTTGCGCCCATTGCCGGAACCCCGGCCGCAGAGGCTGGCCTGACCACGGGCGACCGCATAGTCGAGGTCGAAGGCGAATCGACTTATGGGTGGAGCAACGACAAGGCGGTCGAGGTGCTGCGGGGCGAGCCAGGGACGCAAGTCAACATCGCCATTGCCCGTCCGGGAATCGGCGAAGTGATACCGTACACGCTCGCGCGGGCCAAAATCCATATTACGGCTGTGCAGCTTGCCACGGTTCTCGAAGGTGACGTGGGGTACATCTCGCTCGTGAATTCCTATGTGAGCGAAACGCCGGAAAGCGAGCTGATCGAAGCGATTGATGGTCTGAATGCCGAAGGCGCAACCTCGCTGATCCTCGATCTCAGATACAATCCTGGTGGCCTGCTCGATCAGGGTGTCGCGGTGTCCGATCTGTTCTTGAACAAAGGTGACGAGGTGGTCGCCACGAAGGGACGCGGTCGTGGTATGAGCGACACGTTTTTGGCGAAGAGCCCGGAGCGTTGGCCCGACCTACCCATGGTAGTGCTCGTGAATCAGGGGACGGCCAGTGCGTCGGAGATTATTGCCGGTGCACTGCAGGATCATGACCGTGCGTTGGTCGTGGGCACGCCGACCTACGGAAAGGGCCTAGTACAGAACGTTTTGGCCCTAGGCCGTTATGAAGCGTTGCGGTTGACCACGGCCCGGTGGTATACGCCGAGTGGCCGGCTGATCCAGCGCGATCGCGGGCAACAACAGCTATTGGCGCGTGGTCAGGATGTTGGTCCGGGCGACACTACCACCGTGTTCAAGACCGACGGTGGCCGTGCTGTTTACGGGGGCGGTGGGATCCGGCCCGATCTGTTCGTAGCGGCCGATACGCTAACGACGTCAGAGCAAGAGTTCGTGAGGACGCTGGGCGCCAAACTGCCCGCGTACCGCGATGTCATGACGAGCTACGCACTCGAGTTGAAGGCGTCCAACGCGAATGCGACGCGACCGGTGCGGGTTACGGCCCAGATGCGTGCCGAGATTCTGCGACGGATGCGCGGCAAGGAAGTCGAGATAACCGACGAGCAATGGGCCGGTGCTCGCGGGTTGGTGGATCAGCAACTCGGGTACGAGATCGAGCGCTACGTCTTTGGTCGCGAATCGGAATCACTCCGGCGGATCGGTGACGACCCACAGGTGCAGACGGCGATCGAGCTGCTGATGCAGGCCGACTCGCCCGACGAAGTCTTTTTGCTCGCTGCCGCGAGCAAGGAGGGTTCGCGCAGCCCCTGAATGTCCATCGGCATCATCGGAGCGGGTCGGGCAGGTGCGAGCCTGGCGGTCGCGCTCCAACATGCGAACTATGACGTCTTTGTTCACAGCCGGGAG
>Ga0114950_10005210_pt1 | contig 10098 bp, 7 predicted proteins | sample N075metaG_FD_83503 | JGI IMG/M metagenome (GOLD analysis project Ga0114950, IMG submission 83503) | Deep subsurface microbial communities from Kermadec Trench to uncover new lineages of life (NeLLi) - N075 metaG | ecosystem: Environmental > Aquatic > Marine > Ocean trench > Sediment | place... | reverse complement strand
TCACCGCCTCACCCTGGGCCTACAACGGCAAGATCTTCGCGCTCTCGGAGGATGGCGATACGTTCGTCATCAAGGCCGGTCCGGAGTTCGAGGTCCTCGCCGTCAACTCGCTCGACGAGTTCAGCATGGCGACCCCGGCGATCGCCCGCGGCAGTCTGTTGATCCGCACGTCTTCGAAGCTCTATCGGATCGCCGATCCCGGTTCCCGTTGAGCCTCGAAAAGAGATGACCCGCGGCGAGGCGCTCGAGTTCGTTCGCCGGCACGGCGCGGTGCTGGAATCGGCACGTGGCCCGTGCCCGATCTTTGTCGAGGTGGTCGCCGGCGAGACCATCGCCGGTAATTGGTGGTCTCACCGGCGAAGCCACCAGATCTTCGCCCTTACCCGCGCGATTCGGGAATCGGACGACGTGCTCGTCTGCCGGCTGATGGGCGGCAAGATTACCTACGTCCACCGGCGCCTCTGGCCCGCCCTGATTCGCGCCGCCGAGCGCTTCGCCCCCGATCGGTTGGCCTCGGTGAAGGAGGTACACACACCTTCGGGTCACCACGAGGCCAACGAGATCCCGTTCCCCGATTGGGTGCCCGCCGCCGCCACCGACGAGGCATCATCTCTCTCTGAAGATGAAGCCCTCGAAATTCTCAGCGAGCACGGGATCCGTTGATAACCATTGCGTTGCGGCTTGCTTCGGGTGCTCGACGTACTGACGAGTACGCCTCCGCGCCCGAATCGGCGCGCGCCTTGTCCTCACACGCCCCCCGCGCCCGTTCGCTTCGTTAGCGCCCCGGGATCGGACCCTCCGTCAGCAGGGCAATCCGATACAGCCCCGTGCGCGCCGTCATGTAGAGCGTTCGGCCATCGTCGCCCCAGGCGACGTTCGCCGGGGTCTCATCGACCTGGATCGTCCCGAGGTGGGTACCGTCCGGAGCGATAACCCAGACCCCTCCCGGCCCGGTGGCGAAGAGGTTGCCGGCGTTGTCCACTTTCAGGCCGTCCGGGACACCTCGCCCACCGACCGCACCCGCATCGAGGAAAACGCGGCCGTTGGCAATGGACCCGTCGTCGAGCACGTCGTAGGCCATCCACACCCTCTGCCGGGCGTCGGAATTGGCCACGTAGAGGGTCCGCTCGTCGGGCGAGAAAGCGATGCCGTTGGGAAAGCTCTGTTCCGAGCTCAGCAATTCGAGCTCGCCATCGGGCCGCAGCCGAAAGATGCCGTTGAAATCGAGCTCCTTCGCCGGGTCGTCGTTCAGGCCGGCGAGCCCGTACGGCGGATCGGTGAAATAGAGCGAGCCATCCGACCGGTACACGCCGTCGTTGGGACTGTTGAGCCTGCTGCCGTTGTAGGCGTCGACGAGCACTGTGCGGGTTCCATCGTCCTCGATCCGAGAGACGCGACGATTGGCGTGCTCGAAAAGGACCAGTCGTCCCTGCGGGTCGATGGTCAGGCCGTTCGACCCCACCAGGGCGGCCTCGCTCTCGCCCTCGAACACCGGCTGCATGAACGTGCTCAGGCCGGCCCTCCTGTCCCAACGGTGAATCGCGTTGCCGATGAGATCGCTGAACAGCAGGTGCGGCTCATTGCCCGCCACCCACACCGGTCCCTCGGTAAAGCCGAGGTCCCCTTCCAGCTTTTGGATGAAGTAATTGTCCGGGACCAGCTCATCGATGGCGTCGTCGACCCTGAGAATGGAACCGGCGCCGCCAGGTTTCCACAGCGAGGGAGCCGGCGGCCGGCGCGGTGAGCCCGCATTCTTCCAGGCGTCGTAGCGCATACGCAGCGTCTTGACGGGATTGGCGTTCTCGGTCGGCTCGATGTTTTCGTTGGTGACACTGATGTAAGCGTAGTAGTCGCCGTCGTTGTGCGACTCGCCGCGGGCGTCATCGGCGTTGGCGATGGCGATGTAGGCGACATGCGAGGTCTTGCCGTCGCACGCGGCCTCCACTCGGGGCTCGCTCTCGCAAGTGCAGCGCTTGTCGCCGCCGGCGTCGTCGGCGGCTTCCATGGCAGCCATGACGCGATCGGCCAACGTGCCGTTGGCCTTGGAGAAGGCCAACGCGGCGTCGTACATGACCCGCTCGCTGAACAAGATGTTGCCCTGCACCTGATAGAAGATGTCCTGGCCGACGCGGCCCGAGACGTGCAGCGCCGCAAAATTGTTGTTCTCGCCGCTGAAGCCGACGCTGCGACCCTCCATGTCGATGATGCCGAACTGGCGGCTCTGGAACCTCGGGTCCGAGCTCAGCATCCGGAGGATCTCCTCCGGATCGGTGCCCTTGAGCAGCTCCTCGTACACCAGCATCTGGTTGGCGCGGGTGTTGTCGACGCCCGCCTGGCAGGCGGCGATGCCGATCCCGGGCACGATGACCGCCTGGATCTCCATCAAATCGCGCGCCGGCCGGCGCGGAAAGCCCCCCTGACGCACGCACGTCGCCGAGGCGATGATCACCTGCCCGGTGCTCCGGTCGAGGGCGATGATCGACCAGGTGGCGAGGGCAGTGGATTGGAACACGAACACGAATGCAAAGGCCAGCAAGACGCGTTTCAGCACGGCACGCTTCATCGGGTCACCTCCGTTACCGGGGATACGGTGCGCCCCGAATCTTGTCGGCTGGCGGCACAACGCACAAGGGACGGCCACTTGTCGCAGCCCGCCCCAGAGGCTACAAGAGAAAGATGGCCTCGATATCGTCAAAGTTGTCGGTCATTTTTTTGACCGCCATTGCTGCTTCGTTCGCGTCTCATGTGCCGCCCCGCACGGAGCAATTCGAGCGCGCCGACGCCATCGTTTCCGAATGGGTCGCGGATGGGCGAATTCCCGGGGCCGTGTTGCTCGTCGCGCGCGACGGCCGAATCGTTTTCGAGAAGGCGTACGGCTGGGCCCAAGTCTACGAGTACGACGACGGACAGTACGGCGCTTCGGCCGCCGGCGAACCGCGCCCGACGGCGATCCGGCGCCTCGCCGATCCGCGGCCAATGACGACCGACACCATCTTCGATCTCGCCTCCGTGACCAAGGTCATGGCGACCACCTTCGCCGTCATGTTGCTTGTCGATGCGGGCGAGCTCGACCTCGATGCGCCGGTGGCTACGTACCTGCCGGATTTTCGGGACAACGAGGCGACACTCGCCCGCGACCCGAGGGGGGCCGGCAAAGGCATGATCACCATCAGGCATCTGCTCACCCATCGCGCCGGTCTCGATCAGTGGCAGCCCATCTACTACGACGCCGACAACGCCGAGCAAGCCTACGACTACATTCGTGATCGACCTCTAGGCTGGCCCGTGGGCTCGGGGCGCCACTACTCCGACCTGGGATTCATGCTCCTCGGCATCGTCGTGGACCGCGTCGCCGGCCAGCCCCTCGAAGTGTTCCTCGAGGAGCGTCTTTACGGGCCGCTGGGCCTGACGACTACTGGATTCCGGCCGAGCACACAGAGCGATATCCCTTCTCCGGCCAGGCCTTTCGCCGCCACGTCGCACGGCAACCCCTACGAGCACCGCATGGTTCACGATCCCGGCTTCGGTTACCTGATCGAGGGAGATGCCAACGCCTGGAACGGTTGGCGCCGCTACACGCTGGCCGGGGGAGTCAACGACGGCAACGCCTACCACGCCTTCGGCGGCGTTGCCGGACACGCCGGCCTGTTCTCGACCGCGGCCGACCTTCAGGTGTTACTCCAGGTCGTTCTCAATCGCGGCGAGTACGGCGCTCGACGTTACCTCAGCGCCGAGACCATCGACAGATTCCTGACGACAACCGGCGATGGGCAGGCTCTCGGCTGGCAGGTTCCCGACGGCCTCCCACCAGGCAGCTTCGCCCACCCGGGGTTCACCGGCACCTACGTCGCCGGAATCCCGTCGGCGAACGTCGGCGTGATCCTGCTGACCAACCGGCAGAATCTGGGTGTCGACGACGACGGTCAGTATCCGGCCATCGGGGAGCTTCAGACGGCGGTGACCCAGGCGGTGCTTGACACCTCCGAGTCTACGGCGGAGCCCGGTGCGCCTGGCTATGACTCGAGGCCGAAGAAGCTCTCGAGCGCCGGAGTGTCGCCGGGAGCCACCGCGCTCAGGCGCGCCTCCGGATTGGGGGCGCGCATACCGTTGAACAGCTCGAGGTGGGTATCGACGATGCGCCGGCGCGCCTCTTCATCGGGCTCCAGCGACCATTCGCCGCGCTGGGACGTGCCCCCCAACGCCAGACCGTCGCTCCGCGGGATCATGTGATAGAAGCCGCCGCGCGCCCGGCCGGGGATACCGCCGAACGTCCCGTAGCTCACCTCGCGTTGCGGTACCAACAGGGTGAGCTGGCCCTTCAGCGGGATCAGCTCGTCGTCGTTGAAAAGCTCCCGGGCGCCAAGGCCGGTGCAGTTGACAATGAGTGATTCGCTCAAGGTCATCAGATCTTCTCGCCGCGCGAACTCGCGGATCACGATGCGGCCGCCGAAGAGGATGACGTCCCGCACCAGCCTCTCGAGATAGATCCCCGGCTCGATCCGCAGCCACGGGGTCCGGCTGGCGTAGCGCGACGGGAACGGATGCTCGCCGGGCTGCAACACCACGCTTCCGATCCGCGTGTCGCGCGGCCGCAGAGGCGGCGGGGAGGTGCTCTGGGGCGGCGGCGCGGCGGCGGCGCCCCCCGCGGGTTGGCGCGGTTGCGGAAGCTCGTTCATGAAGCGGTACGTGTCGATCCACGAGACGCCGTAGCCGCGCCCAACCATCAGTTGCAGCTCCTCGTAGGCAATCTCGGCGGCACGGCGAAACTGCGCGTCCCACCCGGGTGTCCGCAGATCGGTGTCGACCAGCCCCGAGGTCGGCGTGAAGCCGGCCAGCGCCTTGTTCGAGGTGGTGTACGGAGGCACGCTCTTGGCGTAGATCGTGACTTCGAAGCCACGCCGCTGAAGTTGTCGTGCGGCGGTCAACCCAACCGTGCCGCAGCCGATCACCGCCGCTCGGCGATCCGAGTGCTCGAGCGCCATCTCGGCGACCAGCGCCCCGGTGCCCCAACCAAGCGAGTGGCCGGCGCCGCCGTGGCCATAGTTGTGGATCACCGTCTTGGCGTCGAGCCTTTCGGCTCGAAGATCGAAGCCGGAGGGGCGGTGCGGTCGCAACCCGACGGTGGTCCGGATGATCCTGTCCCACGAGGCCTCGACGAGCGGCAAGTTGGCGTACGGATACCCCGGCCCGGTTCGCACGGCGCGGCCGGCACAGCCACCGGCGACGACCCCGACGGCTGCCAAGCCGCCCGTCTTCAGCAAGACTCGTCTGTCCATCTACGTCTCCGTGCGGCGCGGCACACTCGCCGCCCGAACATCAGGTTTGCCAGGACCGACCGACCTGATCAGCTATCGTCGCCCTCCGCGGACACGCGGTCCGTTTCGGCGGTCTCGAGCCACGGTTGGCGCTCGAAGTAGCTCTTGGTCTCGGCGACCACCTTCGGTGTCAGCATGATCAACGCGATCAGGTTCGGGACGATCACGATCGCCAGGAAGATGTCGCCGAAGTTCCAGATCACGGTCAGCGGCAGCACGGCGCCGACGAAGTGCATCGCGACGAAGGCGACCTTGTACGGCAGCACCGCCTTCTGGCCGAACAGGTAGTTGGCGCAGCGGTCGCCGTAATAACTCCACGCGATCGCCGTCGAGATGGCGAACAGCAGGACACAGATCACCACGATCAGGTGCCCCCAGTCGCCGAGCCCCGACAGGCCCCGCCGGAAGGCTTCCATGGTCAGCGGCGCACCGTTTTCGACCGCCGGGCCGTAGAGCGAGGTGTAGGTCTGGCCGTTGTCGCCGACGGCATTGCCGACGTCGGGGAAGATCGTGCCGGTGAAAGGTTGCGTCATCGCCTCGTCGACGTAGACCTCCAAGAGCGCGACGTCGTGCCAGCCGATTCGCGCCGCCTCGAAGGTGTCGAGGCTGTGCTGGCCGTTCTCGATGCGGATCTCCGACGGCGGGTCGATGGTGCTGTGGCCGCCATTCTGATCGACGGCGACCCAGACCAGGTCGCCACCATCGAGGGTGATCTCGGTGGGCATCCGATCGTTCCAGACCCCCGTCGTGAGGATCACCAGACCGGTCATCGAGCAGATCACGATGGTGTCGATGAACGGCTCCAGCAGCGCCACGACGCCTTCCGAAACCGGCTCGTCGGTTTTGGCGGCGGCGTGAGCTATCGGCGCCGAACCTTGGCCGGCCTCGTTGGAGAACAAGCCGCGCCGTACACCCCACATCATGGTCACCAGGAACGCGCCCATACCCGTTCCGGCCACGCCGGCGGTCGGGTTGAAGGCCTCGCGGAAGATGAGGCCGATCGCCGGGAGGATCTCGCCGGCGTTCAACAGCAGGATCACCAACGCGCCGAAGCAGTAGATCGCCGCCATCGCCGGCGCCAGGATCGCGGTGACTTTGCCGATGCGCGTGATACCACCGAGAATCACCGCCCCGACGATCGCCGAAGTGATCAGCCCCGTTGTCCAGGCGGGAACACCGAACGTCGTGCGCATCGTGTCGGCGACGGTGTTGGCCTGGATGGCGTTGCCGGTCAGGAACGCGGTCACGCCCAGAAGCCCGGCGAACGCCACCGCCATCCACTTCCAGTTGGGGCCCAACCCCTTCTCGATGTAGTACATCGGGCCGCCCGAGACGGTACCTTCCCAGGCCTTGGCGTCGCGGTCTGTTCCTTCGATCTTGCGATACTTTTGCGCCAGTGTGACCTCGGTGAACTTGGTCGCCATGCCGAGGCCCGCCGTCACCCACATCCAAAACAGCGCGCCGGGTCCGCCATAGTGGATTGCCAGCGCCACACCGGCGATGTTGCCGATGCCGACGGTGGCGGAGAGCGCCGTGGTCAGCGCCTGGAAATGGGAGACGTCGCCGGGCTCGTCCGGATCGTCGTACTTGCCCATCGTCACGGCGAAGCCGTGCCCCAACCGGCGCAGCTGGATGAACCCGAGCCGCAGCGTCAGAAAGACCCCGGTCCCCAACAGCAACACAACCATGAACGGGATGGTCTCGTCACCGACGCTGAATCCCAAGTTGACGATGTAGCGGTTTCCGAGGTCGGAAAGTGTCTGAATGAACTCCATGCGTCTCCCTTGCGGCAGTCTGTGAGCGGCCCGTGCCGGGCGCGAGCGTCGACAAAGCAGAAACTGGTGGCCAACTATGCCCTACCAGCCGAAACTCAGGCAAGCGGCGCGCGATCGGATGTGCGGCCGGGGCCTCGCGCCGAGAGGAGCCCTGCCTCAAAGGATGCCGCCTGATTGACCCACCGAGCGTCTGCGATACAGCTCGGAAATTGGACTCGAATACGACCCGGCCACCCGACTCCCGCGCCACCTAGCCCAGACTTCTCAACGGGTCACGGCGACGCGGGCGCGATATCCGGGCTCTAACCTGTCACCGCTCCTTCCGATGCAGACCCCACCAGCCGCGCGTACTTGGCGAGCGCGCCCCAAGTGTAGCGGGGCTCCGGCGCCTGCCACTCCGAGCGGCGCTCCTCGAGTTCGGCGTCGACGTCGAGCCTACGCGCATCGACATCGAGCGTCACGGTGTCCCCATCGTGAACCAGCGCGATCGGGCCGCCGACGGCGGCCTCCGGGGCGACATGACCAACCATGAAGCCGTGGGTGGCGCCGCTGAAACGACCGTCGGTCACCAGGGCGACGGCGTCGCCGAGGCCCTGGCCCATCAGGGCGGCGGTGACCCCGAGCATCTCACGCATGCCGGGGCCGCCCTTCGGCCCCTCGTAGCGGATGATGATGACGTCGCCGGCTTCGATCTCCCCGCCTTGCACGGCGGCGAATGCATCCTCCTCCGAATCGAAGACCCGCGCCGGGCCGCTGTGGTGGGTGCGCTCGTGGCCGGCGAGCTTGACGACGCAACCGTCGGGGGCGAGGTTGCCGCGCAGGATGGCGATGCCGCCGCGCGACTTGATCGGGCTGTCGAGGGGGCGGAAGACCTCCTGCCCGGCAGTCTCTTGCGCTTCCGCGGCTTCCGCGGCCAGGGTCCGGCCGCTGACGGTCGGCTGATCCTGCATCAGCCCGCCATCCAATAGCCGCCTGACCAACAGCCGCACTCCGCCGGCGCTGTCGACGTCGGGGGCGGTAAACCTGCCGGCGGGTTTGAGGTCGGCAATGACGGGGGTGGAAGCGGAGATTCCATCGAAATCGTCGATCGAAAGCTCGACCCCAGCCTCCCGGGCGATCGCCAGCAGGTGCAGGACAGCGTTGGTCGAGCCGGCCGTCGCAGCAACCGAGGCAATGGCGTTGTCGAGCGCCGTGCGGGTGATGATCTGCCGCGCCGTGACGCCCCGCTCGATCAGGCCCATGACGAGCTTGCCGCACTGGATGGCCGCCTCCTTCTTGCGGGGATCGAGCGCCGGAATATCGTTGACCCCCATCGGCGAGATGCCCATCGCCGTCATCGCGGTCGACATCGTGTTGGCGGTGAACTGGCCGCCGCAGGCTCCGGCGCCGGGGCAGGCGACGTCTTCGAGGTCGTGCAGCTCCTGCTCGGTGATGACGCCGGCGGCACAGGCGCCGACCGCCTCGAACACATCCTGAATGGTGACGTCCTTGTCTCGATAGCGGCCGGCGTAAGTCGACCCGCCGTAGATCATCAGCGACGGCAGATCGAGGCGGGCGAGCGCCATCACCGTCCCCGGGATCGTCTTGTCGCAGCCGGAGATCGCCACCACGCCGTCGAGCAGGTGGCCGCGCACCGCCAGCTCGATGGTGTCGGCCACCGCCTCCCGCGATACCAGCGACGCGCGCATTCCCGAGGTCCCCATCGAGATGCCGTCGGAAATTGCGATGGTGTTGAACTCGAACGGTGTGCCGCCGGCGGCACGGATGCCCTCCTTGACCCACTCGCCGAGCTCCCGCAGGTGCATGTTGCAGGGGGTCAGCTCGGTCCAGGTGTTGGCCACGCCGACGAGCGGCTTGTCGATGTCGTCGTCGGTCAAGCCCATGGCCTTGAACATCGCCCGCGCCGGGGCGCGGGAGATTCCCTTCTTGATGGCGTCGCTTCGCATGGTTAGCCTGCTTTCGGGTTTCGCGGTCCGGGCCGGCAGCCGCCAGCAGCTCGCTTCTACCATAATTCGGCTGGCGGCGACCCTCGAGCGGCCGGAAGGCAAGGAAAGCGCAATGAAATTGATGGTCTTCGGCGCCGGCGCGCTCGGTAGCGTCGTGGCGGCGCGGCTCGCCGAAGTGCACGAGGTCAGCCTCGTTGGAAGGCAGGAGCACGTCGACGCCATCAATGACCACGGCCTCGTGATCAGCGGCCACACCGAAATGGTGCAAACGAATCTGGAGGCGGTGACCGACCCGAGCGAGCTGACGGGGGCGATCCCCGACGCCGTGCTGCTGACTGTGAAGGCCTACGACACCGCCGCCGCGGTCGAGAGCCTGGCTGCTTTCGCAAACGACGCGATCTTCGTGTCGCTGCAAAACGGCCTCGGCAACGAGGAGATCCTCATCGAGCGTGCATCGAAGGTCCTGGGCGCAGTGATCAACCAGGGGGCAACGATGCTCGGACCCGGCGAAGTGTTTCACGCCGGCTCCGGAGAGATCACCATCGGGCCGTTCGCCGGAACCGACGAGCTCGACGCCGAAGCGATCGCGGCCGCACTCGCCGAGGCCGGTTTCCCGGCCCACGCGGTTGCCGATATCCGCGAGCGAATCTGGGCCAAGGCGATCCTCAATGCCGCCGTCAACCCGCTCTCGGCCCTGCTACGCAAGCGGACCGGCGAGCTGATCGAGAGCGAGCCCCTCGTCGAAGCCATGCGGCAGGTGGTGGAAGAGTCGGTGGCGATCGCCGCAGCCTGCGGCATCAGCCTGGAAACGAGCGACATCATCGAGACCATCTACACCGTCGCCAAAGCGACCCGCGACAACAAGTCGAGCATGTATCAGGATCTGGAGAAGGGTCGCCGCACCGAGATCGAAGCCATCAACGGAGCCCTGATCGCCCGCGCCAAGGAGCACGGCCTGCCCTGCCCCGCAAACGAGCTGCTCGCTCGTCTGGTGCGGGCGGCCGAGGCGTAACCGCCGATGCGGCCAGCCGAGGGGTAACCACCCGGTCCGCGTCTCCACCG
>Ga0114950_10005209_pt1 | contig 10098 bp, 11 predicted proteins | sample N075metaG_FD_83503 | JGI IMG/M metagenome (GOLD analysis project Ga0114950, IMG submission 83503) | Deep subsurface microbial communities from Kermadec Trench to uncover new lineages of life (NeLLi) - N075 metaG | ecosystem: Environmental > Aquatic > Marine > Ocean trench > Sediment | place... | reverse complement strand
TGCAGGCGATAACGATCGATCAGGTTGCCGATGCCGAGGCCCGGCAACAAGAGCGGTAGCATACCGAGGGCCATGATCAACACCCGCGGCAAATGGTCAAACAAGCCGATCCAGCCGCGCAAGACCATCAATGAGATGACGGTCGTGACGGCACCTCGAACAAAGGTGCTCAACAAACAACGGGCGTGAATGTTTTCGATTCTGGCCAGTCGACCATCGCGCAAAGTGCGATGCCCTTGTAACATCCAAATCGAATTCATACGACGCTCAAATTGGATCATCATGTGGCCAGCACTGCTCAAAATTGCCATGGCAACGATCATCCAACCGACAAAAGGAATTTGCGAGAGCACAGTCAGATCCAGAGCAGGCGCAAGAGATCGACCGGAGAGAATCACGGCACCCACCACGGCCACCAACGACGTCACAGGATCACCGATGAACGACTGACCAATCGGTAAATTTCCGGCGAGCACCAATTGAACCGGCAAACCAATGGCCAAACCCGTCAGCGGGTCGCCGCAAAAAGCACCGGTCAATACTGAGAGCGGCAAAGGCTGACTGAACCATGATTGCACTAGCGCAGTATCGTCCAATGAAAAAAGCCCGGCCAAGAGACCGAGCAAAAGAAAGGAGGTCCAACTTGGTTCGATCAGGGGGATCAAAGTGCTGCCTCCATCGCCAACAGCCGTTCTCGGTCGAGCAAGTATTCGCGTCCGCCGGGTACCTGTTGTGCTGACAGCTCGAGTCCCGCATCAAGCAATCGTAAGAGCGCCTTCAAGTCGGCGGCGTCGACAAAAACAAATGGTAACATTTCTTTCTTACCCGCACTGAAATGCAGGCCCCCAACGTTCACCTTGGCGATGGGAGCCCCCATGTGCACCAATTCATTCATTTCACCCACCCCTCCAGTCAGCAACAGCACTCTTTCATCAAGTGTCGCAGTGTTCAATAGGTCTGCGGCTGCCCGCGCCACCGACTCAATGGAGACTTGGATCTCCGGCGGCACGCTACTGGCGTAGACACGGCTTTGCCATGTGTCAGCAGCTATGGCATTGTCAGCCAATATGATACGGTCCGGTCGGAGCTGCCGGCTCCAGCCGACTGTGACCTGACCGTGAATAAAACGATCATCGATTCGCGCCAGTATAATCGGCATCAGCGACCGCCCACAATCGTGATGGCCTCACGACCCTTGTTGAGCACTTTAGCCGCCAACTCCGCCTGGTCTTCGCTATCGCGCCAGGTCACGTAGCCCAAAAGCATCGCCAGATTCACACCGGCAATGATGGTGCGATTTTCAACTTCCCCGCAAGCAATCACCGCCGCGCTGGCGCAGCTACCACCATAGTCGTCTATCAGAATGATTTCTCCCGCATCATCTTCTGACTTGTCCAGCCAAGCTTTCACGTCATCCTGCAATTCTGTGGCCGCCTTGTTGCCGTTCGAAAGAGCCGTCAATCCCGCGATTGGTCCCATGATCATCTCCACCACCCGCACCAGTTGAGCGCCGATTTCGCCGTGGGTCATCACAAGTGCTCTGATCATGATTCGCCCTTTTTCTCGCTATTCACGGTCATCATCGAGGTAATCCTGCAAGCGGTTACTCGAACGCATCTTCTTGAGAATGCGTTCATTCAAAACTTCCGCCGCATCGTAGCCATAAACCTTGAGCATGAAATTCAAGGCAATCACTTCACAGATCACCGTAATATTCTTGCCCGGAATCAAAGGCACGGCGACCTGGGGAATATTCACGCCCAATATTTCAGCGTAACGGTTTTCCAAGCCCATGCGTTCATAATCCACCGCATCATCCCAGTCTTGCAACTGCACCTCGACTTCAACCCGTTTTTGAATTCGGATAGCCCTGATTCCAAACAAGGCCTGGACGTCCACCACTCCCACACCCCGAATTTCCAAATGGTGCCGCAATAATGCACGATAGCGGCCGATCAAAACGTCTTCGCCAGTGCGCGTCAGTTCCACAATGTCATCAGCAACAAGACGGTGGCCGCGCTCGATCAAATCCAGTGCACATTCGCTCTTGCCAATGCCACTACGACCGGTGAACAGGAGCCCCACGCCATAAACATCAACCAATGTGCCATGAACCTCGCTGCGCGGGGCAAACGCGTTCTCCAAATGATGAGTCACTTCCGCCATGAATTCGACGGCAGGCAAGGCGGTTCTGATCAAGGGAAAATTTCTAGCCTGAGCCAGGTTGATGATTGGTTCGGGCACAGTCTGGTCCTTGGCCACCACGATCACTGGTGGATCCAACCCCAGCACCCGCTCCAGAGCGGCGCACTGGTCATCTGCCGAAAGGGTGTTGAGATAGGCCATCTCAGACTCTCCCAACACCTGTATCCGGTTGGTCAACACGTTTTCGGCATAGCCCATCAAGGCCATGCCAGGCCGGTGGACATCTGAAGCCACCACCGGCACAGCTTCATCGGGCAAGCCAACCAGCAATTCGAGCAGCAACGATTCTTTGTGGTCCCGATAGATTTGCTGGACGGTCACAACACCCAACTTATTCCCCTTTTGGCCCAAGCCCACTGTGCTACCCCTGTTCACCCATGTAAATCACCTTGCCATCATCGTTACGATAGATGACGCCCACTCGGCTATCAGCCGAGTTTCTGAAAATGAGGAACGGATGCTCACCACTGCTAAAATTACCTTTGGCGGTCTCGACATCCATATCCTTCAGCTCGAAGGCAAGGTCGTCAGCGGTGCTGGCGGTGTTCAGATTCAGATCCACGGGTATCGCCTGGCCTAAACCTGCACCACCACCCAACTGCTTGCCACTGATTTTGCCTTTGTGTTTGGCCAGCTGCTTACGCAAACTGTCGATCACTTCGTGAGCGACAACCTCCGGCTCTGCACCTTCCGCCTTGGCTCTAAAATCATGTGATTTCAGATGCATAACGGCATCGGCGGTGAAACCACCGGACTCGTGATTGAGGGTGAGGCTGAGAGATTGCGCCGGGCGCGGACTGAATTTCTCCAGTTTGCTCAAGGCATCGATGATTTCTTCGCGTTGTTTTTCACCAAGCGTAAAATGGCGGGCATTGATTTCGATCTGCATGGTGTCCTCCTCAATTCAGGTGAATATGCATCAGAATTGTTTACGCATGCGGGCGCTCAGAATTCCCATCTGCTCACGATATTTCGCCACCGTGCGCCGAGCAATCTTCAGACCACTCTCTGATAAGATGTCGACGATCTTTTTGTCCGATAAGGGCTTGGCCGTATTTTCGCCATCGATGATATCCCGGATCATGATCTTGACTGCCTTGGCGGCGACCTCGGTACCACTGTCAGAATCAAGGCCGGCACTGAAGAAGTACTTCAAAGGAAATACACCGCGTGGCGTTTGTACATATTTCTGTCGCGTCACCCGCGAAACGGTTGACTCGTGCATCCCGATCATCGAGGCGACCTGCTGCAGGGTGAGGGGGCGCAGGGCAATAGCGCCTTTCTCAAAGAACTCTCTTTGCTCAACGACAATGGCTTCCATCACTTTGATCATCGTGCGCCGGCGTTGTTCTATCGTCTTGATGATCCAGACAGCGTGACGTTTTTTCTCGTCGATAAACTTGACGGTATCTTCATTGTTCAGGCTAGCTCCTTCATAAGCTGAGCTGACCCGCAAACGCGGTAAGTTGGAATCGTTCAGGTAAACGGCATAGTCATCTCCGTCCTCGTCAACCTTGATGACTTCCAAATCAGGCACGATCGCTCGGGCGCCCTCGCTATTGAGCGAAAGGCCCGGACGCGGATCCAATTCACCAATGCGCATTGCGATGTCTTGCACATCCTTGGGTGTGATTTTCATTTCACGGGCGATATCACCAAACTTGCGATTTTTGAGCGCATCAAAATGATTGATGATCACGTGAGCTTCGTCAGAATCTTTGTAACCCCGCGCTTCCAATTGCAACAACAGACACTCTTGCAGATCGCGCGCCGCAACCCCGGCGGGATCGAAGCCCTGAATGACTTGCAACACTTCTTCGACCTTCTTCTCGTCAACTTCATAATAAGCCGACACTTCGCTCAGCGGGCAGCCCAAGAGGCCGTCTTCATTGAGGCAACCAATAATGTACTCGCCAATGCGGCGTTCGAGACCCTCGGACAAGGCCAGTTGCAACTGTTCAGTCAAATCTTCCTGGCCAGATGGAATATATTTTTGGGGACGTTCAAAATCGTCGTCTTCATCGTAACTGGAATTATTGGTCGCGCCGCGGAAGCCATCATCCCAACTGTCGCCCCAATCTCGATCCTTATCTTCGGGGGCCATGTCCGCTTCGCGCAATTTCTCGTCGGCTTCGGCAATATCTTCATCTTGACGAATCTCGTCTTCGAGCTCGTCGTCGGGTTCGATTTCTTCGAGCAGTGGATTGCCTTGCAGCTCGTGGCGGAGGATTTGTTCCAATTCGAGGGTTGGCACCTGCAGGAGTTTGAGTGCCTGTTGCAACCGCTGCGTCATCACCAAATTTTGACGCAGGGAGAGTGTTTGCCTTAAGCCAATGTTGCCAGCCATGTGTGTAAGCCTTCCTCGCTCGGTCTGCTACTCAGGATCCATCCCGAGCCGTGAATATAACTACAGACTATTAAAGCCTGAACTTTTCGCCTAGATAAATTTTTCTGGCCTTGTCTGACGATACGATTTCATCAGCGGTTCCCTCCAGTTCAATTTTCCCTTCAAACAAAATATAAGCCCTCGTCGTGATGCTGAGGGTTTCGCGCACATTGTGGTCGGTGATCAAGACACCGAGTCCCTGCTCGCTCAGCTGGGAGACAACTGACTGCAAATCTGCCACAGCTATCGGATCAATGCCAGCAAATGGTTCGTCTAAAAGCATAAATTTTGGCTCCGTGACCAGAGCCCTCGCGATCTCAACCCGGCGCCGCTCGCCGCCACTGAGTTCATAGCCCTTATTCTTCCGGATGTGGGTCACATTCATTTTTTCGAGCAGCTCATCCTGCCGGCGATGGCGCTCCTTGCGGGACAGACCGCGGCTTTGCAAGACCGCCATCACATTGTCTTCTACCGACAATTGCCGAAAAATACTGGACTCTTGGGGCAAATACCCGATGCCGAGCCTAGCTCGTTTATACATCGGTAGACGTGATATCTCACGGTCGGCCAAATAGACCTTACCAGAATCGGGTGTGATGAAGCCGACGATCATATAAAAACAGGTGGTTTTACCGGCGCCATTGGGTCCCAACAGTCCGACGATTTCTCCTTGGCGCACTTCCAAGGCAACGCCGTCGACCACCGCGCGACCTCGGTAAACTTTCCGCAGACCTTCAGCGCGCAGAATCGTGCTACCAGGGCTCGTCAATGTACTGCACTTTTCAATGTACTTTACTTTCGGGCTCAGATTTCAGGGGTTCAGCTGGGCTGATTGGCGACTCATCCGATACCGTGTCTTTCATTTCGACCTTCACATCTTCTTTCAACTCAATGTACGCCAAATCCGGCGTTGCCTCCAGCCCGATTCCCGTCATCACGTCGGTTTCGCGGGTGAACCGATTGAAGACATCGTTGTGGATCAGTTCGGTTTCATTATCAAAATACAGATCTTCGGTTTCCAGCATCCGGCCGTCGTCAGTGATGACGACCACATTGCCCCAAGTGTGGACATTCCTGTTCTGCAAATTGGCGCGACCGCTGTCGGCGGTCAACACCGAGAAATGCTCGCCATCTTCAAAAAAGTCCATATGGACCTTGATCAGCACAACCTCGCGTTGGCCGCTGAATCGCTGCATCTCATCACTTTCGAGGATCCACTGTTTGACCCCAGCTTCGGATTCGATCAAGCGGTAATCAAAAAACTGCTCCGACGGCACAATGGCCGCCGGGCTGCCATCAGCCAGGCCATTGTTGCCCTCGTCATTGCCAGTGCATCCTGTGAGCAAGAACAGCACCAATACGAAGGTCAACAATCCTTGTCCTATGTGTTGTCTGTTCAATTGTCTTCCTCAGAGTTCAAGATTTCAGTGTTTTGCCAACGTTGATGAAACCACACCCACTGTTCCGGGTTCCCGCGGATAAACGATTCGAGGGCCTGATTGCAGGCAGTCAAAAACCCAACCCGATCATCCCTTGCAAAATCCTGGGGCCAGATAGGCGGCAAATGTTTCATCACGTGAATCCGTCGCTCATTGTCCCACATTCCGGCGATAGGTAATACAGGAATACTCTCCTTCAAGGCCATAGCCGCCAGGGCGACTGGAGTTGGCGTTGGCTGTCCAAAAAAAGTGGCGTCCAGGTTGCGCACCTCCGTCAGCTGATCAAGCAAGATGGCCACCATGCCCCCGTCTTTCAGAATCTTCAAGAGCGGCGCGATTCCAGCCTCGCGAGGCAATGGCAACAAACCTAAGTCCCGCCGCCAATTTTGAGCCATGCGGTCCACCGGAGGGTTGTGGATCGTGCCGGTCACCACCGCTAAAGGTCCGCCCCCTTGTTCCCTGATAACCTGAGCTAACCAACCGCCCGTCAGCTCCCAACAGCCGATGTGACCACCCAGAATAAAAACCCCCTGCCCACCAAGGCTGAGCTCAGCCAGCCAAGCGCCGATCGATTGGTCCCCTGGCCCAGCCGCAGGCTCTTCCACTGCCGCCCCTGGTGTGGCTAACAAGCGTGGCACAATCAAGGTGTGGAACAAGTTGCGACCCAGATGGCGCATCGATGAAATCAGCAAAACATCGCGCTCATCCTGGGAAAGTTCAGGCAAAGCGAGAGCCAAGTTCGCCTGAGCCAAACGCCACTGGCGGGGCCTCACCCAAGCTGCTATCTGGGCCAGGCCCACACCCAACCGGCGCCCCCAGGACAATGGCAGATATGGTGAGAGCCTCAGAATGACCCAAGCCAAACCCGCATAAAAGCGGCGCCGCAAGCGTCGTCGCAGTGAAATTTGCGCCGTTGTCTGGGATTTGGCTTGGCTCAGAGCAGACCCGCTCGCAGGACGTCGTGAATGTGCAGCAGACCAATGGGGTGCTGGTCATTGTCTACGACGATGAGCAGAGTGACCGGTCCACGTTTTCGATTTTGCATTCTGCGCAATGCTTCGACCGCCAGGACGTCTGAACCAATTGTCGTTGGATGCTCATTCATGGCCGCAGTGATGGGCATATCCAAAGCCGACTCGTACTCGAGCAGCACGCGTTTCACATCACCGTCGACGCACAATCCTTTCAAGCGGCCATCAGCATCCACCACACACACGCCACCCAGTTTCTTATCGACAATTTCGGGCAATGACTCGCGTAAAGTCAGGGTATCCAAAACCACCGGTAATTCGTCGCCAGTGTGCATCAGCTCCGCCACTTTCACCAACAAGCTGCGCCCCAAAGTACCACTGGGATGAAACAGGGCAAAATCTTCGGCCTTGAAGCCCCGCAAAGTGATCAGGCTGGTGGCCAGGGCGTCGCCCATGGCCATGGCTGCAATAGCAGAGCTGGTGGGTGTCAGGTTCAGCGGACAGGCTTCGCGACTGACCGGTGTGTGCAAAACGATGTCGCTGCCGCGGGCCAGGTCTGATTCAAGGCCACCGGTGATGGCCATGGTCGTCATACCAAATCGGCGACAGCTGGCCAGCAATGAGACCACTTCGGCATTGTTGCCACTGCGCGAGATAGCAATCAGGATATCGCCCTGCCGCACCACTCCCAAATCGCCATGCACCGCCTCGACCGGATGAATAAAATGACTCGGCGTGCCCGTGCTCGTAAACGTCGCCGCCATTTTGCGCGCGACGATTCCTGACTTGCCCAGACCAGTGATCAAAACGCGGCCAGAGTTGTCGCGCAAGGCCTTCAATGCTGCGACAAAATTACCATCGAGGCTTTGGCCAACTTGCGTCAACGTTTCCGCTTCAGCGACAAAGGTCTTTTGGCCCATAGCAATCAATTCGGCGTCAGAATATTGCGCGTTATCTTGCACCCGTTGCTCCTTCATCACGACTCAATCTCTTTTTGGCCAGAATCCACATCAGAGGACAATTCGGACTGGGACGGATGCCACGCCGTATCCACCAAGCGTTCCAGGGCCAAGGCGTACAAGCCCGCACTCATCAAGACCAGATCGGTGATTTCGCGCACTGCGCCGTGACCACCACCGGCGGTCGTGACATAACAACTGTGTTCGCGGACTTCAGCCGGAGCACTGGGCACCGCTACGGACACCGCGACCTCATACATAGCCGGCAGATCGATCAGATCATCACCGACATACATCGTCTCTGCTCTTGAGCAGCCCGTTTCAGCCAAAATTTCGTGCAAGGCCGCCACTTTATCGAAGCGGCCGAGCTTGATCGAATCAAAGCGCAATTCCGAGCAACGCCGTTCAACAATACGGCTGTTGCGGCCCGTCAAGACAGCACGCTTTATGCCAGCCAGGCGAGCCATCACCAAGCCCAGGCCATCTTGAGCATTGAACTCCTTGATCGTTTCGCCATCGACGGTATAAAGCAGATTCGCCGGGGTCAAGACACCATCGGCGTCCAAGACAATCAAACGGACTTTGGCCCATTGATCGGCCAGTTTTTCGCCCAATCGCACCACCGCTTCTTGCCGGTAATCAGATCCAGAACGCGGCGGCCATGGTTTGGCGGAAGTCACATCATTCATGAGTTGCTCTCCAAGGTCAGATGACGATACCGCACCAAATCGGTGAGTAGCGGCTCCAAAGATGCCAACGGCAGTTGACTGCCAGCGTCACTCTTGGCGCGGGCAGGCTCCGGATGCACTTCGATAAAAATCACGTCGCTGCCAGCGGCCATGCCGCATCGGGCCAGCATCGGAATCAATTCCGGTTTGCCGCCAGTGGTCGTGCCCGTGCTACCAGGCGACTGCACCGAATGAGTCGCATCAAAAACGACCGGGTAACCCAGGTCACGCATGATCTTGATCGAACGAAAATCTACAGTCAGATCACGGTACCCAAAGAAAGAGCCCCGCTCGGTCATCACAATGCGGTCGCCGCCAGCGGCCTCCACTTTGCCCGCTGCGTGGACCATATCTGCGGCGGCCAGAAACTGTCCTTTTTTGATATTCACAACCTTGCCCGTGGCGCCCGCCGCTTCCAAGAGACTGGTTTGCCGGCACAAGAAGGCGGGAATCTGAAGAACCTCAGCCACTTCGGCGACCGGGGCCGCTTCCTCCGGGTGATGAATATCCGTCACGATGGGCGCGCCGACCGCCGCGCCGATCCGCTCCAGCAATTTCAGGCCTTCGACCAGGCCGGGCCCGCGATATGAATCCGAACTGGTGCGGTTGTCTTTGCGGTAGCTGGCTTTGAAACAAAACCCCAGACCCAGACGATCGCAGACGGCCGCGATCTCTTCGGCTGTGCTCATCATTTCGTCAGGGTCTTCAAGGACACAGGGACCCGCCAATACGTAGAGCGATTGCCCCCGCCCCACGAGATGTTTGCCAATAGTGATCGGCTTTGCGACGGCCATAGTTTTCCTCAATCTGTTGGAGCCGCTTTGACTCTGTGATCCCAAAATCCGCAATCAGCCTGCGGCTCGATCTTGCGTTTGGCCCGGTGCGTCTGCGCCCTGTTGGTGGGCCACCGCGGCGCCGACAAAATGTTGGAACAGCGGATGCGGTCGGCTCGGACGCGATTTCAATTCGGGGTGAAATTGCACTGCTAAAAAGAAGGGATGCCCCTTCAGTTCCAGCATCTCCACCAATTCGCCATCTGGCGAAAGGCCTGAGAAAATAACTCCCGCCGCTTCAAACTTTTCGCGGTAGGCGTTGTTCACTTCAAAGCGGTGCCGATGGCGTTCGCTGATTTCGAGCATCCCGTACGCTTGATGGGCCAAACTGCCCGGCGTCACTGAGCAGGGATAGGCACCCAAACGCATCGTGCCACCCTTTTTGGTCACACCCTGCTGGGATTCCATCAGATGGATCACCGGATGTGGACTGTCGGGTTCAAATTCCGAACTGCCTGCTTTTTCCAGACCAACCATATCGCGTCCCATTTCAATCATGGCGCACTGCAGACCGAGACAGATACCAAAGAACGGGATCTTGTTCTCGCGGGCATAGCGTATGGCATTCACTTTACCC
>Ga0114950_10005208_pt1 | contig 10099 bp, 5 predicted proteins | sample N075metaG_FD_83503 | JGI IMG/M metagenome (GOLD analysis project Ga0114950, IMG submission 83503) | Deep subsurface microbial communities from Kermadec Trench to uncover new lineages of life (NeLLi) - N075 metaG | ecosystem: Environmental > Aquatic > Marine > Ocean trench > Sediment | place... | reverse complement strand
GCGGTGATGAGCCTGATGGGCGAGTTGCACAACGAGGGCGCCACCATCTGCATGGTGACCCACGATCCGCGCTGGGCGGGCTACGCCGACCGCACGGTGAACCTCTTCGACGGTCGCGTCGTCCAGGACGACGTGCTGGCCGATCAGCAGCTCATCCACCACGTGGCGGAGACCGCGGCGCCATCAGAGCCGATGGTCGAGGATGACGCGGCTGCGGGCGACGGTGGGGCGGAGGGAGAGTAGGGGCGATTGCCGCAAAGCGGACGGGTGTATCCTTGACTCGGTTAGCAGAAAATTGCCCCTGTCGCGGGCCGTGTGCCCTCTCTGTTACGCGGAGCTTCTCTCATGAGTGATTCCGAGGCCTTTCGCATCGAGCAGGACTCGATGGGGGAAATGAAGGTCCCGAATAGCGCTTACTACGGAGCGCAAACCCAGCGCGCGGTCGACAACTTTCCCATCAGCGGTCGCCGCTTTCCGCGCAGCTTCATCGCCGCCATGGGCATGATCAAGCGCGCCGCTGCCGAGGTGAATCACGGTCTCGGACTCCTCGACGAGGACAAGTGCGAGGCCATTCGCAAGGCCTCCGACGAGGTGATCGAGGGGGCCCTCGACGAGCATTTCGTGGTTGATATCTACCAGACGGGGTCGGGGACCTCGAGCAACATGAACACCAACGAGGTGATCGCCAATCGCGCCACGGAGATCCTCGGCGGCCAGGTCGGCAGCAAGCTGGTGCACCCCAACGATCACGTCAATATGGGGCAGTCGTCCAACGACGTCATTCCCACCGCCATCCACATCGCCGCATTGCAGGGAATCGAGAACCACTTGTTGCCCGCCCTGCGCGAGTTGCATGCCAGCCTCGACGCCAAGGCCCAGGCGCTCGACAGCACCGTCAAGATCGGGCGCACCCACTTGCAGGATGCCACCCCGTTGCGCTTCGGGCAGGAATTTTCGGGGTACGCGCGCCAGGTGGAGCTGTCCATCCGACGGGTGGCGAACTGTCGCGAGTCGGTCGCGGAGCTCGCCCTCGGTGGCACCGCGGTGGGAACCGGGCTCAACATGCACCCGGAGATGGCGTCCGGGGTCATCGAAAAGGTCAACGAGATGACCGGGCTGCAGTACCGCGAGGCCGAGAACCATTTCGAGGCGCAGGGTGCGCAGGACGCCCTCGTGGAGGCCAGCGCGGCGCTCAAGACGGTTGCCGTCAGCCTCATGAAGATCGCCAACGACATCCGCTGGCTCGGGTCGGGGCCGCGTTGCGGCATCGGCGAGCTCATCGTGCCGGCGGTGCAGCCCGGCTCCTCGATCATGCCCGGCAAGGTGAACCCGGTCATCGCGGAGTCCACCATCATGGTGGGGGCGCAGGTCATCGCCAACGACCTGGCAGTAACGCTGGGCGGGCAGTGGGGCAACTTCGAGCTCAACGTCATGATGCCTCTGATGGCGTCGAATCTGCTGGAGTCCATCGAGATCCTCGCCAACGCCGCCCGCAACTTCGCGCGGCGCTGCATCGACGGGCTGCAGGTCGACGAAGAGCGCACCGCGTCGATGATCGAGAAGTCGATGGCCATGGTTACGTCGTTGGCGCCGGTGATCGGCTACGACCAGGCCGCGGCCGTTGCCAAGGAGGCGCACCAATCGGGGCGTACGGTGAGGGAAGTGGTTCGCGATCAGCAGTTGGTGTCCGAGGAGGAGCTCGAGGAATTGATGGACCCGATGCACATGACCGAGCCGGGGGTCCCGGGTCATTGATGTGATCCGCCGCGCAGCACGTCATTAGGAACATTCGGAGATGTCTTGATGGGCGAGATTCGCCACAGCATTTGCGTGCTCGACTGCCCCGACGCCTGCAGCCTCGAGGTGGAGGTCGAGGGCGGACGCCTGGTGAGCATCGACGGCGGCAGCAAAAACCCGCTCACCGAGGGCTACATCTGCGGCAAGGTGCGCACCCAGATGATCGACCATCTGTACGGCGAGGCGCGCCTGACGCGACCCCTGGCGCGGCGCGGCCCCAAAGGCGCGGCAGACTTCGAAGCCATTTCCTGGGACGAGGCCCTCGATACCATCGCCGAGCGCCTGCAGTCGGTGCGCGACGAGTTCGGTGGTGAAGCGATCCTGCCGGTGTCGTATGGGGGCTCCAACGGCTTTCTATCGCAGGACACCACCGACGCCCGTCTGTTCCGCAGGTTGGGGGCATCGCGGTATGCGCGCACGGTGTGCGCCGCCCCGAGTACCGCCGCGGCGACCGGCCTCTACGGCAAGATGCCTGGAATCGCCCTGCAGGACTACGCCGGCGCGGCAGGCATCCTGGTGTGGGGCGTCAACCCGGCGGTTACCGGCATCCACCTCATGCCGGCGTTGCAGGAGGCCAAGAAGAGGGGCGCCTGGCTCGCCGTGGTCGACCCGGTTCGTACCCGCGTGGCGCAGATCGCCGACCTTCACCTGGCGTTGCGACCGGGCACCGATCTGCCGGTCGCGCTCAGCATCATCAATTGGATGTTCACGGCGGGGCATGCCGCCGACGCATTCCTCGCGCAGCACGCGCGCGGCGTCGAGACCTTGCGCAACCGCGCAGCGTGCTGGGATTTCGACAGCGCCGCCGAGGTAGCGGGGGTCGACGCAGAAGACATCGCCGAGCTGGCCGCGCGCTATGTGGCGGCGAGCCCGGCCGCGGTGCGCTGCGGTTGGGGCCTGGAGCGCAACCGCAACGGCGGTTCGGCGGTGGCGGCGGTGCTGGCGTTACCGGCGGTGGCCGGCAAGTTCGGGGTTCGCGCCGGTGGCTACACCATGAGCAACACCGCGGCCTGGAAGCTTGATTCCACCAGAGCCGCCCACCAGGAAAGCGCCGACACCCGCGTCATCAATATGAACCACACGGGGGAGACACTGCTCAACGCCGAGCCACCGGTCAAGGCGTTGTTTGTGTACAACTGCAACCCGTTGGCCATTCTGCCGAATCAGGCAAAAGTGCGCCGTGGCCTGGAGCGGGAGGACCTGTTCACCGTGGTGTTCGACCAGGTCATGACCGACTCGGCCCGCTACGCCGACATTGTGCTGCCGGCGACTACCTTTTTGGAACGGGGCGAGTTGGCGCGCGGCTACGGCGCCTATCTGCTGCACCGCAGTACGGCGGTCATTGACCCGGTGGGGGAATCGCGCTCCAACCACGAAGTGTTCGCCGAGCTGTGCGACCGTGCCGGGTTGGGCGAGGAAGATGATCCACGCTGCGAGGCGGATATCGCCGATGCCATCGTGCGGGGCGCCTATGGTGACAACGGCGTGGGGGCGAAGCTCGAGGCTGGGGAGATCGTGCTCCCCGAGTTCGGTGATGCGCCGGTGCAGTTCGTCGACGTGTTTCCGTATACCGACGACGCCAAGATCAATCTGGTGCCGGAGGCGCTCGACGAAGAGGCATCCGATCGCGGCGGCCTGTATCACTACATCCCGGAACACGCGGCGCCGGAGTATCCGCTGGCGTTGATCTCGCCGGCGACCAAGCACACGGTGAGCTCGACGTTCGGGCAGTTGCGCCGCGGCATCGTGCCGGTGGAGTTACATCCGGACGACGCCGCCGCACGTTCCATCGAGGAGGATGCCGAAGTGCGCGTCTTCAACGAGCTGGGTGAAGTGCGCTGTACCGCCACCATCAACCCCGCCATGCGCCCGGGCGTCGCCTGCATTCCGAAGGGCACCTGGGACCACAACACGCGCAGCGGTAACACCGCCAACGTGCTGGTACCCGACAGCCTCACCGACATCGGCGGCGGCGCTTGCTTCAACGACACCCGGGTGGAGGTCGTGCTCGACGCATGAGGGTCTCATGAGCCCAGGGGAGGACCCCCCGGATTTTCGTGACCGATTGGTCGACGGCCCGCCGTTGCTGCTGGACGGCGCCCTGGGCAGCGAGCTCGACCGGCGCGGCGTCGACGTATCGTTGCCGTTGTGGTCGGCGGGGGCGCTGCTGCGCGACCCCACCGCGCTGCTCGAGGTGCACCGCGAGTACGCCGATGCGGGGGCCGACATCATCGCCACCAACACTTTTCGCACTCAGCAGCGCACGCTGGACAAGGCCGGCGTCGCCGAATCCTCCGACGGGCTGACCACCGTTGCCGTGCACATGGCGCGCGCCGCGGTCATGGCGGCCGGGTCACCGGCGTTCATTGCCGGCTCGATGGGGCCGCTGGAGGACTGCTATCAGCCCAACCTGGTGCCCGACGCCGCCGCGCTCGATAGCGAGCATGCCCAGATGGCGCAGTCGCTCGCCGCCGCCGGCGTCGACCTGCTCCTGGTAGAGACCATCAACAGCGGGCGCGAAGCGGTGGCCGCTGCCCGTGCCGCCGTCGCCACCGAGCTGCCCGTCCTGGTCAGCCTGGTGTGCGACACCCAGGGCAAGATGCTCTCCGGTGAGGACCCCGGCAAGGTGGCGGCCTCGCTGACCGGCATCGGTGTCGACGGCGTATTGATCAACTGCGCCCCGGCGCCGGACCTGCTGCGCGCCCTGCGCCGCATTGGCGACGCCACGGAGCTTCCCACCGGCGGCTACGGCAACGTCGGCCACGCCGACGAAGAAGGCGGCTGGGTCAACACCGACGCCGTCGATCCCAAGGCCTACTCCCTCCACGCCGCCACTTGGCTCGACGCCGGCGCCCGCATCATCGGTAGCTGCTGCGGCACCACTCCGGCGCACACCAAGGCGCTGCGGATTCTCATCAACGGGCGGTCGGGGGTGTTCGGCGGCAACAGGTGAAGCTGCCTTCCAGGCTAGCACCGCGGTCAAGCGAACGCCCGCCTCGATCATCGGGGCATAAAAATAGGGCCCATCGAGGGCGATGACTCATCGATTGTCGAGCAAGCCCCAGCTCGTCTTCAACGCCCGGAAGGAAACTAACCCGAGCGTCAGGCTCAGGACAGCAACAACTACAAGCGTGGGCGTGGCCACCAGCTCCCCGTACGCCAGCACACCCACCACGACCGCCGGGAGCAGAAACGCCGATAGCGCGGTTGTTGCCCTCGCCAGGGGGTCGTCGTAGATGCCGATCCATGGCGGCAACGTGGCGTCGGAGAAGTTGCGTAAGCCGCGAACGAGCCCACGCAGGTGCAACCAAAAGTAGAACTGTGCGATAAGGATGATTGCGCCGCCCCACTTGGAGACCACGTCCGCCGATAAGGTCAAGCCGAACAAGGTAATGTTTTCCGCCTGCCTTCCGGACTCGGTTTCGAGCACGGCTCGGATGTCGTCGAAAGGAAGTTCGCCTTGCTCGCCGATGGTTGCGCTCAGACTGGGGAAATTGGATGCGAAAGAGCCAGGGGTCCACGACAACGCCTGCTTCTCAATGAACGCTCTCCGCAAAGACAACTGGGTGTGGTCGGTCTCGACGAGAAGGCTTACGTCTCCCCAAGGGGTGTGGCCAATGAGGTGGAATTCGGGTCGTATCTGATGTTCCGTCGCGTCTCGCCAACGCCCCTGCAGCACGTCGGGCATCGGTTCGAGCCAGAGATCCACCAGCGGGGACGCATCTTCCGCCACATCGGAAAGACCGAGAGGGGAGAATGAAAGCACGGCGTCGTCCCCCAGATTGGCCATGGCGACCCAGATGGAGGAGTGACTTGTGGCGAATTCGACATCGAGGGTGTCAAGCGCGGCCCACACGCGCTGAAAGTCCCCAACCGATTCCGGTCGGGCGAGATCCAAGGCTTGGTAAACAGCCTTGTACTCCGTAGGAACTGGATTGATGAACTGAGGATCAAGACGTTCAAGCGTTGCCATAGTCGTCCATAGCGGCCCTCGCGGATCCTGCGGACCTGCCCTACTCCCGGCGCCGGCCACCTGCAACAGATCCCCCGGTAGCGGCAATATCGACCACCGGCGCATGACGCGCAAACGCAGCCCTTTCTCTTCGAATTCCCGCTCGTAGGCGGGGCGAGTGATAGGGCTCCGGAGGGAGCGGATGACGAGAGTGCTCTCGTTGCACTCCCCGAGACAGTCCGCGCCCACGATCAGACCTGCACCCAGGGTGCCGTCTTGCTCGTTCACCAATGCGTCCGCGGCAGATTCAACCCAGTCCGATTCCCACGCGCCCAACGCTCCACGAATCCCCTCGAGCTCCTCGAGGCTCTTTTCGAACTCGTTCGGTTCTCGCAAGAGCGTCAGGCTCAGCAGCGCAAAACACGCAACCAGCAAGGAAAAGTGGATCTTTCGCAGATGCTGAACGTTGTCCTTGACCCCGGTCAAAGGCCATACTGTATCGGCCATCACAAACCTTCCAACGATTGCCTGTAGGACACTGCGCTATCGCTGAATCTCTCGTTTCGACTGGATCAGGATCGGGACGCTGCGCAGGGTCGGACTTCGATAGTTGTAGCGTTTCAGGATCCCGTCACGCCACTTGCGCGAGCGCGAGAATCGCGCGCATCAACTTTCTGGTCCCGGGCACCAGCAATCAAATGCAACAGGCAGCCTGACACAGAGCGAAGAATGGCTCCAGGGAAAGCCGCCGGGGCACCGTTTTGGACCCCGCGCTCGCGCAGCCGTGACCCGTTGAGAAATGCGGGCTAGAAGTGGGCCGCCCGACCGCCGGCAGGTTGCTCAGTCCTGGTCGTTTGCGTCAGCGGGGTCGGTGGTCGGCAGCCAGATCCTGAAGGTGGCGCCGGCGCCGGGGGCGGATTCGAACGCCAGCACACCCTGGTGCTGCCGCAGCACCCCGAGCACTACCGCCAGGCCCAGACCACGCCCGGTGAACTTGGTGGAAAAGAAGGGCTCGAAGATCCTGCCGGCGCTGTCCTCGTCGATGCCGCGCCCGTTGTCGCTGACCTCGATCAGGATGCGCTCGCCGGGACGCTGGTCGCTGCCGATGACGGCGCCGGCGAGCTCTTTTTCACTGAGGGTGACGATACGGGTGAGCACGTGAATGTGTTGGCCATCCCCGTTGACCTCCTCGAGCGCCTCTCCGGCGTTGTCGACCAGATTGACGACGACCTGATGAAGCTGGCTCGGATCTCCGTGTACCGGAGGTAGCTCCGCCGCCAGGTCGAGAGTCAGGCGGGCGCCCTCCGGTATGCACCTGCCGAGCAATATTTTTCCCTCCTCGATCAGTTCGGAGACGTCGATCGGTACGGTGACCGCCGGTGTTCTGCCGGCGTAGATGAGCATCTGTTTGACCAGGTCGGCGGCGCGCAGGGAGGCCGCATTGATGCGGCCGAGCTGATCCCAAGCCTCTGACCCCTTGGGGAGTTCGGCTGCCAGGAGGGTGGCGTTGCCGAGAATCACCGTCAGCAGGTTGTTGAAATCATGGGCGATGCCACCGGTGAGCTCACCGAGGCTCTCGAGTCGCCGGCTCTCGCGCATGCGCTGCTCCAAGCGGTGCCGCTCCAGCTCCGAGCGTCGCTCCTCCGAGACGTCGCGCAGGCGCAGCAGGATGGCGCTCTTTTTCCCCACCGCAATGTGGGTGACCTCGAGGCGTAGCCAGTGAGACCCGTCGGCACCGTAGCGGCAGAGAACGTCGCGAGGTCCCGAGTCGGGTACGCGTAGCTGGGCGAGCGCCAGTGGATGAGCGGAGAGCTCTTCTACCGGATGGAGGCGATGAACGAGACTGTCGAGGAGGTTCTTCTGCCGCCCCCTTTCGAGCCCGGCGAAATTGCGGGCTGCGGCGTTGGACCAGACCAAGCCGCCGTCGCCGTCGAGCAACACGATGCCGTTGGGCTCGCGGTTGAGCACCTGCGGCGTCAGCCCCGGCAGCAGCGAAAACAATCGGCTTCGATAGATGCCCACGACGAACAGCAACACCGAGATCGAATTCGCCAGGATGGTCGGATCGAGCGCCAGGGGGGTGCTGATCTGGGTGTAGATCATGTTGGCGGAGAGCGGCAGTATAGCGGCGGTCAGCATCAGCGAGGCGCGGGCCCGAACGCCCCTCCCGGGCCTGCTGACCAGGACCGCACCATACAACACGATGGACGCCAGGATGAACGAATAGGCGATCAGCGCCAGCACCCACCAGAGCTCGTGATAGTTGCTTCGACTGCCGGTCAGGGGCGTGGCGAAGCGGCCGTGCAGCGGAGCGGTCAGGACCACCGCCCAGGAGGTCACGATGAAGGTGTAAGCCGCGACCCGTCCGAAGCGCCGCCCACGGCCGGTGCGCAAGCCCTCGAAATCGGCGAAGGCGAGGGCCAGTACGAACGACAGCGCGGCGACGCTGATGGAGCCGAGATAGAGGACGATCAGTCCGACCCACTCCCAGGTGCGGGTCTGGGCCAGGGCGCTGATGGCGTCGCCCACCACGAAACAGAAGCCCGCGGCGAGGAGCTGTGGCAGCACCGGCCAAAACGGCCGTGGCGGCCGCAGGAGCCAAACGTAGACACCCAGGGCGGCGAAGCCCGCCAGGGAGAAAAGGTCGATGAGGATGTCCGTTGACATGCGCCGGAGATTATCGCATTGGTGAGGTTGTTCGAACAGAGCGCTCGATACGAACCACAATCAGTCTCGGAGAAGATCCTCTTCGCCGGGCCGAGCCGAGTCCGGCGCCCCGTAGCCGCCACCTCCCGGCGTCTCGACGAGAATTGAGGTGCCGGCCTGTACCTGCAGGCTGACCTTGCCGGGCACTTCCTCCTCGACGCGTTCACCGTCAGGGCCGGGGACGCACAAGACGTTGCGGCCGAGGGCTCCCGGTGCCCCCCCATGCAGGCCGTACGGAGGATAGACGCGGCGATCGCTGAGCACGGTGATCTCGGCCTCGCAGCGCAACTCGATCTCGCGGCGGATGCCGTCGCCGCCGCGGTGCTTGCCGTTGCCGCCGGAGCCGCGGCGGATCTCGTAGCGCCGCACGTAGTAGGGGTAGGCGTGCTCGAGGGCCTCGATAGGAGTGTTGCGGCTGTTGGTCATGTGGCAGTGGGTGGCGTGCAGGCCGTCGGCTCCAGGTCGCGCCCCCATGCCACCGGCGGTGGTCTCGTAGTAGGCGAAGGGCTCGCCGGTGCGCGGATCGATGCCGCCGATGGTGAGGTTGGTCATGGTGCCGTAGCTGGCCGCCGGGATGACGTCGGGAATAGCCTGTGCCAAGGCGCCAAGAACGACGTCGACGATACGCTGCGAGGTCTCGACGTTGCCGCCGGCTACCGCCGAGGGGGGCAGCGCGTTGACCACCGTGCCCTGGGGAGCGATGACTTCCAGGGGGCGCAGGGTGCCGTGGTTGGAGGGCACCGCGAACGGCACGATGACACGGAAGCAGTACATCACCGCCGACAGCGTGATGGCGTAGATGGCGTTGATGCTGCCCGGTACCTGTTCATGGGTGCCGGTGAAATCGACCGTCGCTTGGTCGCCTTCCACGGTGATCCGCACGACGATCGGCACCGGGCCGGTGCCCAGGCCGTCGTCGTCCATGCGATCTTCGAAGCTGTAGTCACCATCGGGGATGCGCTGGATGGCCTCGCGAGTCATGCGCTCGGCGTAGTCCTGCAGATGCCCCATGTACTCGGCGACCACGGGGGCGCCGTACTTGGCGGTTAAGCCGACGAGCCGGCGCTCGCCGGTGCGGTTGGCGGCGATTTGCGCCGTGAGGTCGCCCTCGCGCTCGCGCGGCGTGCGCACGTTGGCGAGGATCAACGCCAGTATGTCGGGCACCACTTCGCCGTCGCGCACCAGGTGCAGCGGCGGGATACGGATGCCCTCCTGGTAGATGGAGCGCGACAACGGCATCGAGCCGGGAGTGATGCCGCCGACGTCGGAGTGGTGCGCCCGGTTGGCGACGTAGTAGCTCGCTGAGGCGTCGCCGTCGAGGAACACCGGTTGCACCAGGGTGATGTCGGGCAGGTGAGTGCCGCCTCGGAACGGGTCGTTGAGCGCCACCATGTCGCCGGCGCGCATCTCGGTGTCCTCGATGGCCGCCTCTACCGAAAGCGGCATGGAGCCGAGATGTACCGGCATATGCTCGCCCTGCGCCACCATGCGTCCAAGGTGGTCGAAGATGGCGCAGGAGTAGTCGCGGCGCTCCTTGATGTTGGGCGAGAACGAGGTGCGACACAGCGTTACCCCCATCTCTTCGGCGACCGAATAGAACAGGTTGCGGAAGACCTCGAGGGTGACCGGATCCCAGGCGCTCAT
>Ga0114950_10005203_pt1 | contig 10101 bp, 9 predicted proteins | sample N075metaG_FD_83503 | JGI IMG/M metagenome (GOLD analysis project Ga0114950, IMG submission 83503) | Deep subsurface microbial communities from Kermadec Trench to uncover new lineages of life (NeLLi) - N075 metaG | ecosystem: Environmental > Aquatic > Marine > Ocean trench > Sediment | place... | reverse complement strand
TCGCCGATCACCGCCACATGGTCGCCGCCGGCAACGACGCAGGCTTGCGCCTCGATATCGCCGCTGACGTTCAATACCTGCTTGCCGGATCGCGTTTGTGCCGCAACATCGCGCTCGGGCACGACAAAGCCTCGCCCGTCACCCGACGCGACGAACAATTTGCGGTCCGGCTGGTGAACCATTAGCTGGACGATATCGACGTCGTTGCCCAGGTCGATCATCAGGCTTAGCGGCTCGCCGTTGCCTCGCCCGCCGGGCAGCTTATCAACCCCGACCGTGTAGAAGCGCCCATTGGTGGCGAACACCAGCAACTTATCGGTGGTTTCCGCGGTAACCACGAAGCGGCCCGCATCGCCTTCTTTGTATTTTAGCGCCGCCTCATCGACGTTATGCCCCTTGATGGTCCGCACCCAGCCCTTCAGCGAACACACCACGGTGACCTGCTCCCGCTCGATGATCGCTTCGACCGGCACGATGATGGGTTCGGGCGCATCGCTGATTCTCGTCCGGCGACGGCCGAGCGCCGTCTTGGCGCCGAATTTGCGTTTTATTTCGCCGATCTCGTCGGCAAGCTGCGCGAGACGTGTGTTGCGGTCTTTCAGCAGCCCGCTCAGCGACTTCTGCTCGCCTTCCAGGCCGGTGATTTCCTTCTGGATGGCAATCTCTTCCAACTTTCGCAACGCCCGCAGACGCATATTCAAAATGGCTTCGACCTGACCATCGGTCAGCTTCCACTTTTTCTTCATCACCGCTTTGGCGTCGTCTTCCTCGCGAATGATGCGAATGACCTCGTCGAGATTGAGGTAGACGATCATGTAGCCCTGCAGGACCTCAAGGCGGTCGGCGATTTTCCCGAGGCGGAACTTGCTGCGCCGCACCAGCACATCGTGGCGGTGGTCGAGGAACGCCTGCAGCACCTCGCGCAGGGACATCACCCGCGGCGTCTGATCGGTATCCAGGACGTTCATATTCAAACTGAAGCGCGTTTCCAGTTCGGTCTGGCGAAACAGGCTTTCCATTAGGACCGCGGGCTCCACATTGCGGCTTTTCGGCTCCAGGATCAGGCGAATATCCTCCGCCGATTCATCGCGCACATCGGCCAGCAAGGCCAATTTCTTCGCCTGCAAAAGATCGGCGATACGCTCGATCAGCCGCGATTTTTGCACCTGGTAGGGAATTTCGGTGACGACGATCTGGTATTGGCTACGGCCCAAATCCTCGACCTGCCATGTGGCGCGCACGCGAAAGCTGCCCCGGCCGGTTTTGTAGGCCTCGACGATACTCTCGCGATCCTCGATTAATTCTCCCCCGGTGGGGAAATCCGGACCGGGCATCAGGTCGACCAGCTTGGCGACGGTCGCCTTCGGCGTCTTCAGCAGGTGCAAGGCCGCGTCGCAAATCTCGCCGACATTGTGGGGCGGGATGCTCGAGGCCATGCCGACCGCGATGCCGACGGCGCCGTTGGCCAGCAGGTTGGGGAAATTGGCCGGCAACACCACCGGTTCCGACCCCTCGCCGTCGTACGTATCGCGGAAATCGATGGCGGCCTCGTCGATACCGTCGAGCAGCGCTACCGCGACCTCGGTCATGCGCGCTTCGGTGTAGCGCATGGCCGCGGCGTTATCGCCATCGACATTGCCGAAGTTGCCCTGGCCGTCGATCAGCGGGTAGCGCACCGCGAACTCCTGCGCCAGGCGCACCAGCGCATCGTAGATCGCCTGATCGCCATGGGGATGGAACTTGCCCATGACGTCGCCGACGACGCGGGCGCATTTCTTGAACCCCTGCTCCGGGTCCAGGCGCAATTGACGCATGGCGAACAGCAGGCGGCGATGCACCGGCTTCAAGCCGTCGCGCACGTCGGGCAGCGACCGCGCCATGATCGTGGAGACAGCGTAACTCAGATAGCGTTCGCTCAGGGCGTCCTTGAACGCCTCCTTGCGCACGGCGCCGATGGATGCGGCTTTGGCCATAACACTCCTCTACGGGTACGGGCGCAGCTTGTTATGCCGGGCTGCATTGCCTCGTTAGTCCGTTACCTACTTCGATTCGCCACCGCTCTCCAACAAATCCGTCAGGCGGTCGCGGGCGCCGGGCAGGCCCCGGTTCAGGGGATCGAACACATGCCGGGCGAGAAAATAGCCAGTCAATCTTAAGCCATCGCGAATATCGCTGTCCGATGCACTGATTCCAGCCCCCGCCCCGGGTGCTAAAAAGCCCGGCAAGCTTAATAATTTATCTTCATAGGGGGCCGCCGCCTCCCGCGATACCGCCCGGCCGGTCCGCGGGCTGACATAAATCAGGTCGTCGGTCTGGCCGGTTGCCGCGCAGGCCGATAAATCCAAACCGAAACCAAGCTCGCCGAGCAAGCCCAATTCCCACCGTATATAGATCGCCGGCCACACGCCGGCGGCGGTTTCGGCCAAACTGTCGAGCAAGGCCCCGGTGGCGTAAAACATCGCCGGGTGGGGTTCGCGTTCGGGCAGCGCGGTTTCGGCGACGGCGCACATCGCCGCCAATGCCGACAAGCGCTTGGGATCGTCCATCAACGCCGCCGCGTAGGGCCGCTCGACCTCCAGCGTCAGGCGGCCCAGATGTTCCGGCAAGCGGCCGCGCCAACTCGCCTGTACGCGATTACCCGGCTCGACCAGCGCCCGCTTCGACGCCGACCCGCCGCCATGAACCAGCCCGGCGTGGCGGCCATGATCCTTGGTGAGCAACTGCACCACGGCGCCACCCTCGCCGTGGCGGCGGGCAGCAAGCACAAATGCCTCGTCAGTCCAATCCATGATGCGTGTTCGCCCGGCGCTTTGCCCTACTCATGCATCGTAGCGCAGTCCCCATTCGCGGTAGCGGCCGGGATCGTTGACCCAGTTCGCGCGAACTTTCACGTGAATAAACAGATGGATGGGGTGTCCCAGCATCTCGGCTAGATCCTGCTGCGCCTCGCTGCGGATGCGTTTGATGGTCTGGCCGCCCTTCCCCAGCACGATGCCCTTTTGAGTTTCCCGTTCCACATAGATTACCTGGGCGACGCGGACGCTGCCGTCCTTGAAATCCTGCCAGTCCTCGGTATCGACCGTGAGCGCATAGGGCAGTTCCTGATGCAGATATATATACGCCTTCTCGCGGGTCACCTCGGCAGCCAGCAGCCGTTGCGGCAAATCCGACAATTGGTCCTCCGGAAACAGCCACGGGCTCGATGGCATTTTCGACGCCAGATAGGCCTGCAAATCCTCGACCCCGTCACCGTTGAGGGCGGACACCATGAAAATCTCGTCGAAGAGGCCCTGGGCGTTTAGTTCCTCCGCCAAAGCCAGCAATCTGTCCCGCTTGAGGGTATCGATCTTGTTCAGAGCGAGAATGGCCGATCGTTTGCTCTTGATAAGTCCCTTGATGATATGGGTGACTTCATCGGTCACGCCACGCCGCGCATCGACGACCAGCACAACGATATCGGCGTCCGCCGCGCCCATCCAGGCGGCGTCCACCATGGCCCGTTCAAGCCGCCGCTTGGGCGTGAAAATGCCCGGGGTATCGACATAAATTACCTGCACCGACCCGACGATGGCGATGCCGCGGATGCGGCTGCGGGTGGTCTGCACCTTGTGGGTGACGATCGTTACCTTGGTCCCGACGAACTGGTTCACCAGCGTCGACTTGCCGGCGTTCGGCACGCCGATAACCGCAACCACGCCACACCGCTTTCCATCATCCGGCATCGGGGGCCTCCAATTGTCTCATTAAAAGCGCCGCCGCCGCCTGCTCGGCCGCACGCTTGCTGTTGCCTTGCGCGCGCACCGGCCCCCCCCCCGACACAGCCACTTCGACGGTGAACAGGGGATCGTGGTCGGGTCCGTCGCGGGCGATATCGCGGTAAGTCGGCAAACCGAGCCCGCGCGCCTGGCTCCACTCCTGCAACGCCGTCTTGGCGTCGCGCGGCGGCGCATCGGAAGTCCGGATCAACGGCGACCAGTGGCGCGCGATGAACCGCGACGCGGCAGGCTGCCCGCCATCGAGGTACAGCGCGGCGATCACCGCCTCCATGGCGTCGGCGACGAGGCCATCGTTGGCCTCTTTGCCGGCATAGTTCAGCGCCGCGTCGATCCCCACGGTACGGCCAACCCGGGTAAGCGTTTCGGCCCGCACCAGTTCCGCGAAACGGCGGCCGATATGACCTTCGTTTTCAGCGGGAAATTTATCCAGCAGCATCTCCGCCACGATTAACCCCAATACGCGGTCGCCCAGAAATTCCAGGCGCTCGTTGCTAACAGTGGCGGCGGCGCTGGTGTGGGTCAGGGCCCGTTCCAAGAGTTCCATATCCCGGAATGAATGTTCCAGGCTGTCCTGTAGTGCGCTATACGCGCCGTCGCCCGCCATTAATCGACGCTATCGAAGATGCGCGAGAAACGTGTCGCGGTCGGCCAGCGCCACGGCTGCAGCCAGCCGGCGCTGCCGTCGGTTGAAAAGAATAGTATCTCGGCCCGGCCGACCAGATTTTCCGCCGGCACAAATCCCCAGACACGGCTATCGTTACTGTCATCGCGATTGTCGCCCATGGCAAAATATTGCCCCGCGGGAACGACGAATTCGCGGGTGTTATCGACGGGGCCGTGGTCGCCAAGAGATTCCCGCACCACATAACTTATGCCATTGGGCAGAGTTTCCATGTACTGGGCAATCCGCCGCGTCCTGCCGCGCCGGTCGGTAACCACGAAATCCTCAATGCGGCGTTTATCGACGGCCTTGCCGTTGATATGCAACACGCCGCCGATCATCTGAATGCGGTCGCCGGAAACGCCGACGAGGCGCTTGATGAAATCGTCACGATTGGTTGGCGGTTGCCGGAAGACGGCAACGTCGCCGCGCTCGGGCGTCCTGCCTAAGATACGTCCGGAGAAAAACCCCAGGCCCAAGGGCAGCGAATAACGGCTATAGCCATAGGAAAACTTGGACACGAACAGATAGTCGCCAACCAGCAAGGTCGGGATCATCGAGCCAGACGGAATATTGAACGGCTGATAGGCCAGGGTGCGAACGAAAAACGCGATAAGCAAGGCATACACGATGGTGCGAATGGTCTCGACCCAGCCACCGTTATCGGTCTTGTTCTTGGTTTTCGCCATGCTCTTTTCTTCGTTGGTGGCCACCAGATACATCCCCTTGGTCCAGACTGGATAATCGATGCAGCGGATTGTTTAGCGACCCCTGCCGGAAACCGCCAGTCACGAATGGTAATTCGTATTGAGCCCTTGGTTAGGAGCCCTCGGCATCGCGGTCGGAGCCAGGGTCGGGTACGGCAGTGATTATGACGATGGCCTGGGCTATGGGATGTTCGTCGGTGAGCGACAGTTCGATCGACGGCTTCATGCCCGCCGGGGTAATTTCGGCCAAGCGGAGCGCCGCCCCCCCGGTCAACGCCAAGGTCGGCTTGCCGGACGCCAGATTGAAAACCCCCATATCGCGCCAAAACACCCCGTTCCGGAACCCGGTTCCCAGCGCCTTGGAGCACGCCTCTTTCGCCGCATAACGTTTGGCGTAACTGCCGGCGCGGTTGGCGCGCCGGTCCGATTTGGCCTGTTCGATCTCGGTAAAGCAACGCCTGATAAAACGCTCGCCAAACCGCTCGAGCGTCCGCTCGATGCGCGTGATGTCGATCAGATCGCTGCCGATACCGATAATCATGCTCATGCGCCGGCGCTGCCCGCGGCATCGGCGCGCGCTAGATCCATCAACGAGCGCATACGTACGATAGCGCTCTCGAGACCGCCAAAGATGGCTTCGCCGATCAGAAAATGACCGATGTTGAGTTCGGCTATTTCCTCAATGGCGGCTACCGGACCGACGGTATCGAACGTCAGGCCATGACCGGCGTGAACTTCCAGGCCAATTTCGACGCCATAAATGGCGGCTTCCGCAATCCGCCCCAGCTCCCGCGCGGACAGTGCCTCGTCGCCGGCGATGACAGCCTCGCAATAGGCCCCGGTATGTAACTCGACCGCCGGCGCCCCGATCGAGCGCGAGGCATCGAGCTGACGGGGATCGGGTTCGATGAACATCGAGACGATGATCCGGCTGCCGACCAGCGCATCGACAAACCGGGTCAAATGGTTATGCCCGGCGGCCACGTCGAGACCGCCCTCGGTGGTCCGCTCCTGGCGTTTTTCGGGCACGATGCAGACCGTCTGCGGGCGATGCTGCAGCGCGGTGTCGAGCATCTCGTCGGTCGCCGCCATCTCCAGGGTCAATGGCAAATCGAGATCGCCCATCAACCGCACCAGATCGTCGCCGGATATATGACGCCGGTCCTCGCGCAGGTGAGCGACGATGCTATCCGCACCGGCCTGGGCGGCGGCGCGCGCCGCGCGCACCGGATCTGGATGGCCGCCGCCGCGCGCGTTCCGGATCGTCGCCACATGATCGACGTTTACCCCAAGACGTAAGTCGGTGCTCATAATCTGGTCTCTCTATCGGCGCCTAACTGCGCGTCCGGCCAATCGAGGACACGGACCGGCTGCCGCGCAAGGCGGTCATGATCTCGTTGAGATGTTTGGTGTCGTCAACTTCGATATCGACCGTCATGTCGGAGAAATCCGGGTTGCGATCTGTGAATTGGAGGTTCGAGATGTTGCCGCCGGATTGGGCGATTGTGTTGGCCAGTTCCCCCAAACTACCTGGCTCGTTGGCCAATGTAACGTTTAACCGGCTGACTTGCTTCGCCGCGTCCTCGTCATCTATATCCCACGATACATCGAGCCAACGCTCCGGACTCTCGGCGAATGCCTCCAGGGTCATACAATCGATAGTGTGGACGGTGACGCCCTTGCCGGTCGTTGCGATGCCGACGATGCGGTCGCCGGGCAGCGGATAGCAGCATTTGGCCAGATGCACCGCCATTCCGGGGATAAGACCGTTGATGGGAACCGCGTGTTCGCTGGCTTTACTCGAGCGCCGGCGCGGCCGCCGCAGCGAGAATATGGAGCCGCTTTTACGCCGGCCGTCCGCCTCCTTGTCCGGGAACAACATTCGCATTACCGCGCGTCCGGTATGGACGCCCTGGCCCACGAGAGCGTAGAGATCCTCAACCGAGTCGGCGTGGAACTCCTTCAGAATGCTTTCGAGCTTAGCCTCGTCCAGTTCTTCGTCATGGCGCAGAAAGGCCTTCTCGATGATGCTGTGTCCCAATTCGACATATTGCAGCAATTGCTGATTGCGCAGCACCCGGCGTATCCGCGCCCGCGCCTTGCCGGTGACGACCAGTTGTTCCCAGTTCGGCGACGGCGTCTGGTTTTCCGACGTCAGAATTTCGACCTGATCGCCATTCGATAATTGCGTGCGCAGGGGCATGTTCCGGCCATTGATTTTGGCGCCCACGCAATGGTCGCCGACTTCGGTATGCACCGCATAGGCAAAATCGATCGGGGTCGATCCCCGCGGCAACGCATAGACCTCCCCCTTCGGCGAAAAGCAGAATACCTGGTCCGAAAACATCTCGAGCTTGGTGTGTTCGAGAAAATCCTCGGGCCCGGCGGCATCTTCGAGAATATCCAGCAATTCCTGTAGCCACCGGTAATGCTTGCCTTCGTCGGCGCCTTCCGCCGAAACCGGACCGGCGCCGGAAACACTATAGCGCCAATGGGCGGCGACGCCCCGCTCGGCGATATCGTGCATCTTCTGGGTTCGGATCTGAACTTCAATGCGATGTTTTTCCGGCCCCAGCACGCCCGTGTGCAACGACTGATAACCGTTGGGCTTGGGGGTCGATATATAATCTCGGAACCGACCAGGCACGGCGCTGTAGCGGCTGTGAACGACGCCAAGCGTTTGGTAACATTCCAGCATCTCGTCGAACACGACGATGCGAAACGCCATGATGTCGGATAATTGTTCGAATTCGACCTGCTGGCGCTGCATTTTGCGCCAAATCGAATAAGGCGACTTTTCCCGGCCCGACACCTCGGCGGCAATACCCTCGTCGCGCATGACTCGAGTCAGTTCGGCAATAATACGCTCGACCAGCCCTCCCCCTTCCTCGCGCAAAAAGGTCAGCCGGCGCAAAATCGAGTCCCGGGCATCGGTGTTGATCACGGCAAAGGCCAAGTCCTCCAACTCGTCCTTGATGTCGTGCATGCCGATACGTTCCGCCAGGGGGGCGTAAATATCCATGGTTTCGCGAGCGATGCGCCGGCGCCGTTCCGGCTGTTCAACATGCTCGATCGTACGCATATTGTGCAACCGGTCGGCAAGTTTGACCACGAGCACACGAATGTCACGGCTGGTGGCCAGCACGAATTTTCTGAAATTCTCCGCCTGCTTGGCTTTCGTCGACTGCAGTTCAAGGCGGGTAAGCTTGGTGACGCCATCGACGAGTTGGGCAATTTCGTCGCCGAAATTTTCCCGGATATCCGATTCCGTCGTCTCGGTATCCTCGATCGTATCGTGCAAGAGCGCGGTGACGATCGAGGCGCCATCGAGGCGATAGCTCGTCAGAATATCGGCGACTCCGAGAGGATGGGAGAAATACAAGGCGCCGGACTCGCGGGTCTGGTTGCCATGCGCCTTCTTCGAAAAGTCATAGGCGCGGCTCAATGCCGCTTCGTCGAACTTGGGGTCGTACGCTTTGACCCGCTCCACCAGTTCGTTTTGCCCGACCATCGTGACCCTGGTCCTAACTCCGTTCGTGTTTCAGGACAAAAATGCCTGGGCCCACCCTTGCGCGCCCAGGCTCATCGTCCCGCAATTTAACACCCCCCGGCAACCCAGGGCAGGACAACGTTTTGGTCAGTCCACATCCTCCGAACCGGCCACATCTTCGAAATGCATCTTGGGGGCCTCGTCAGCGCTTTCGGTCTGGCTGCGGTTCCCGTCAACCGGCGCCCCTTCTTCGAACCCGGCCACGTGGCTATCGGATTCGAGCAGTTCGACCAACTCTTCGGCCTCTTCCTCTTCAGGAAGGTCGAATTCCACATGGTGCTGCTGGCTTTGCATCAGGGATTCGCGCAACTCGTCGATCGATACCGTTCCTTCGGCGATTTCGCGCAACGCGATGACGGGATTCTTGTCATTGTCGGCCTCGACGGTCAGAGTCGCCCCGGCCAGAATTTCGCGGGCGCGCTGCGCCGAAAGCATGACCAATTCGAACCGGTTCGGAATTTTCTCGACGCAATCTTCAACGGTTACCCGAGCCATTTAATATATCTCCAAATCATGTTTTGAAATTTCCCCGTATATAAGGCGAAAAGTACTTCCTGCCAACAAGTTATGATGGTTTTTACCTAAAAATCCGACCCCTCGCATAATTCCACGTCAGCCCCCTCGGCGGCCTCCGCGGCCAGGTCGCCCGCGCTCCGCCCCGATTGCGGGTGCCGCCACGCCGGATCGATGTCGCAGAGGGGCAGAAGTACGAAGGCCCGCTGTGCCAGGCGGGGATGGGGTAAAATCGGCGGCGGCCGGTCCCGTATGATATCCCCATAGGCGAGTAAATCCAGGTCGATCTCGCGCGCCGCATCGGGGACGCTACGCTGGCGGCCAAAATCGCGCTCGATAGCGTGCAACAGGGCCAGCAGCGCTTCCGGGGTCAATTCCGTCTCCAGGGCAGCCACCGCGTTGAGATAGCGCGGCTGGCCGGACGGCGGCAGCGGGGCGGAGGAATACCAGCGTGAGCGCTTAATCACCCGCACACCGTGGCTTTCCAACTCCTCGAGCGCCGCTTCGAGGGTCTTTTTGGGGGGACCATACCGGGCGCTCGGCAGGTTGGCGCCAAGGCCAATAAGAATCATGATTTTCTCCACAATGCCCATGCGGGCGTCCCGCCGGTAAAGCAATAGACAACAACCGCCGGGCAGGCTAATTATTTGTCTGCCGCGCAGTAACGCGACGCATTATCAAGACCTAGATATTGGCATTTTAATTTCTTATATTAGATTAGAAAAGGATACTGACATTATGTTTTCTAACAATGAACGGGTTGCCGTATTTATCGATGGCGCCAACCTCTACGCGACCGCGAAGGCGCTGGATTTCGATATCGACTATAAAAAACTGCTGTTGCTGTTCAAATCCAAGTCGTCGCTGGTCCGCGCCTATTACTACACGGTCCTG
>Ga0114950_10005202_pt1 | contig 10103 bp, 5 predicted proteins | sample N075metaG_FD_83503 | JGI IMG/M metagenome (GOLD analysis project Ga0114950, IMG submission 83503) | Deep subsurface microbial communities from Kermadec Trench to uncover new lineages of life (NeLLi) - N075 metaG | ecosystem: Environmental > Aquatic > Marine > Ocean trench > Sediment | place... | reverse complement strand
GACGATGTGCAACAGGGCTGCACCGGCATAGCTTCAGCGTACGGCGGATTCTTCTCCCGGAGGACACGAGATGGCTACGAAGACGAAAAAGAGCACGAGGAAGCTCGACCGCGAGCGCGCCAAGGCCAAGGCGGCGAAAGCGGAAGCAGCCCGGGCGAAGGCGGACAGCAAGAAGCGCCTCGAGAAGGAGAGAGCCAAGGCCAAGGCCATGAAGGAGAAGGCGGCGAAGGCCCAGGTGAAGGCGCGTGCGAAAGCGAAGGCGGAGAGGGAAAAAGCGGCGAAGGCAGCTGCTCGAGCGAAGGCACGCAAGAGCGCCAAGGCCGAAAGAGAAAGGGCCAAGGTGAAGGCCGCCAAAGCCAAGGCCGCCGAGAAGCTCGCTGCGAAGACGAAGAAGGAGATAGAAAAGGCCCGCCGGGCCAGACAGAGCGCGGCACGCAAGAAGGCCGCCAAGGCAGCGGCGGTGAAGGTTCGCCGGAAAGCCGGGGCCGCTGCCCAGAAAGTGAAAGCGAAGGTCAAGTCAGCGGGAAAGGCGGCCGCCAAGAAGGTCGCGGCAGAAAGGAAGAAAGCACCGGCCCGGAAGAAGGCCGCCCGGAAGGCAGCGAGGGGCGCGGCTAAGAAGGCCACTGCCGTCTCCAAGACGATCAAGGGGAAAGCTGCGGCCGCCAGGAAGGCTGCCCCCGGCCGCACCAAGGCGGCGAAAAAGACGGCTCGAAAGGTCGTCCGGAAGGCTTCGGCCCTGGCGAAAGGCGTGAAGGCGGGTGCCGCAGCCGCGAAGAAGGAAATGGACCGCGGGCGGGCCGCGGCGAAGAAGGCCGCAGCGAAGAAGGCGAAGATCGCGGCCACGAAAGCTTCGACGCGCTCCGCCGCTTCGGCAAAGAAGGCTGCGCCAACGAAGAAAGCCGCCCCCAAGAAGAAGGCTGCACCGAGGAAGAAGGCTGCCGCCAAGAAGAAGTCCGCCCCACGAAAGAAGAGCCAGCGCTAGCGGGCCCACCGCTTCCAACACCGAACCGATATGCACCTACGATCACGCGCCATTCCCTTCCTGCTCCTCACGGCCGTCGCCCTCATGGGTGGGGAAGGCGCCGCGCAGTCCGGGGCCGACGTGGCTCGAGCGTATCGGGAGGCGAACGAGGCGACGCTTCTGCGCGACTTCGCGGAACTGTTGAGCTATCCGAACCGCGCGCATACGCCCGAAATACGAGAGGCGGCGCTCTACATTCAGGGCCGGATGCAAGAGGTAGGCGTGGACACGGAGCTCCTGGAGATCGATGGAGTCTCCCCTCTGGTGCTGGGCGTCCTGACCGTGCCGGGGGCCACGCGCACGCTCGGCATCTATGTGCACTACGACGGGCAGGCCGTCGATCCGTCCAACTGGACCCACCCTCCGTTCGAGCCCACGCTGTACACGGCGGCCATGGAAGCCGGCGGCGAGCCCATCGACATGCCGGCGCCAGGCGAAGCGGTCGACCCGGAGTGGCGCCTCTACGCGCGCTCCGCGGGTGACGACAAGGCGCCGATCGCGGCGATCCTTCCCGTTCTGACCGCGTTGCGCCAGGCCGGGATCACGCCAACCTCGAACCTCGTCTTCATGTTCGACGGCGAGGAAGAAGCCGGTTCGCCCCATCTCCGAACGTACATGGAGATGGCCGCCGAAACCCTGGACGCGATCGACATCTGGCTCTTCTTCGACGGCCCGGCGCATCCGAGCGGTCGCCCGCAGATCACCTTCGGCGTCCGGGGTTCGGTCGGAATGGAGGTTACGGTCTATGGGGCGACGCGGAATCTCCACTCCGGACACTACGGCAATTGGGCACCGGACACGGGCAACATCCTGGCGCGCCTCCTCGCTTCCATGAAGGACGACGAGGGCAACGTGCTCGTCGAGGGCTGGTACGAGACCGTCGAACCGATCGGCCAGGAGGAGCGTGACGCACTGGAACGGATGCCCGACTGGGACAGCCATCTCAAGCGCGAGCTCGGCCTCGTGCGGACGGAAGGCGAGCCCCAGAGCCTCCCCGAACGCCTCCTGGTCCCGGCGCTCAACGTTCGCGGCATCACGAGCGGCAACACCGGCTCACTCGCCCGGAACGTCATACCGAATATCGCGGTGGCGGCGCTCGGCATCCGAATGGTGAAAGGCAACACGTCCGAGCAACTCCGTCAGCTCATCGTCGACCACATCGAGGGACAAGGCTTCCACGTGGTCGAGGAAGATCCGGACATGGAGACGCGCCTCCGCTACGCGCGCATTGCAAAAGTGACCGGCGGGCGGGGCGGCTCGATCGCGGCGCGCACGTCGATGGCCAACCCGTTCGCTCAGAGCGTCGTGGCGGCGGCGAGCGCCGCAGCCGACCGGGCGTTCGGCGAAGGCGCCCTCGTCGTCGCGCCGGGCATGGGCGGAACACTCCCCCTGTTCCTCTTCACGGAAGTCGCACAGAAGCCGGCCATCGTGGTTCCCGTGGCCAATCACGACAACAACCAGCACGCGCCGGACGAGAACCTTCGGATCGCGAATCTCTGGTACGCCATCGACTTGTACGCGGCACTCATGACGATGCCGATCACGATCTTCTGAGCCGAGTATTAGCGTGCGGCCACGGCGAGTGTCTATCTTGAGACAATGATTCGACGCCCTTTCGCCCCGACGCTCCTCGCCCTAGCGGCGCTTGTAGCGCCGCTCATGGTCAGCGCGCAGGACGCCACGCGCTCCAACGAGATCGGCCGGCCGGCGGGAAAGGACCAAGAGGTCACGATCGGGCGATACGTCTTCGCTGGAATCGGGATCGACGCGTACGAAACGCCCGACATCTGGAAGACCCTCGACAACGCCGTCAACGACGTCGATCGCATGCGGGAGACGCTGAGAGACGCGTACAACTTCGACACTCCGGACGAATGGATTCTCCGCAACGAACACGCGACTCAGAACGCCATCCGACAGTTGATCGACGACCTCGGGCAAAACCTCCAACCCGACGACAACCTGATCTTCTTCTATGCCGGTCACGGAGCGGAACGGGCGACGGTCTTCGACGGTGAAATCGTATCGCGCACCGGGTACCTGGTGCCGGTCGGCGTGAAGGCTTCGCTCGAGGACTCTCCCAGTCAGTATCTGGAGATCGGCAGGCTGCTCGCGGACCTCGCCGCGCTCCCCGCCAGACACGTGCTGGTCATTCTCGACTCGTGCTACAGCGGGATGGCCCTGGACGGAGACTTCAAGACGAGGGGTGGGACGACCCAACAGGTGACTGACCTGATCGGCCGCAGGAGTCGACGCGTGCTGACGTCGGCCCAGTCGGACCAGCTGGCTGCCGACGGCGGCGCCGACTTCCCGGACAATTCGCTCTTCACCGGATGGCTCACCGAGGGCCTGCGCAGGGCGGCCAGCGGAGGAGAGGACGGTCAACCGACTCCGGACGCCAACGACGACGGCATGATCACGGTCACCGAGTTGTTCTCGTTCGTCAGCGGTCGTGTGGGTGCGGCCTCCGGATCCCGCCAGACGCCCGACTTCGGCGCCTTCAAGTTCGACAACCGAGGAGAGCTCGTCCTCATGCGGGAGATCGAACCGTTCGACGACCTGTACAGTGAAGCGGTCCGGGCCTTCGAAGAGGGTAAGTTCGACGCCTTCTTCATCGCCACGGAAGAGGCGCTCGATATCGAGTCCGTGGGGGCGCGTCCGTCCTATCTGCGGTATCTGGGTGCCCGTATCGACGACGAGCTCGCGGTGGCGCTCACGGCGCTTCGGGACCTCTCGACCCTCGCGGAAGCCGGCGAAGCCGTGCCGCTGTCTGCCGGGGAGTTGATGATCGAGCTCCGTCGAGCGGAGCGGCAGTGTCAGAAGGCGGGCTGCGCAGCGGCGGCCGGAAACTGAGATGAGCCTGATGACGCATCGGATACTCCCCGCCGCCGGCGTCGTGGCTCTCACGGCCGCGCTGGCGATGCCGGCCCAGATATCCGCTCAGGACCGATCCATCTTCTCGGTCCTCGACACGCAGGGGCGTAGCGTCGCCACTTCGGTATCCGCCAGCGGCACGCTCTCGGAGAGCGACGTCCTCTCTGCGGGCGGACGACGCGTTCAGGTCTGGGCACTGAGCACGGGCCCGGGAGCCGAGCTTCGGGTCGATCTGCGGTCCGCGGACTTCGACGCGTTCCTGTACATCGTAGGCCCCGGACTCGGCGAAGGCCTCCGGGACGACGACAGCGGCGACGGACTCAACTCGCGTCTCTGCCTCGGCGTGACCCAGCCGGGGGAGTATCGGGTCGTCGCTTCGTCCCTGAGCGGGGGCTTGGGGGCCTTCGTCCTCGAGGTGTCCGAGATGCCCGGAGCCACCAATGGCTCATGCCCTGAGGTAGCCGACGCCGCCGAGATCACGGACCTGGCGCTGCTTCCGACCGATGGACGAGTTCTCTCGATCGGCGACGACATCGAAAGCGTGCTTCTCGACACGGATCCGATCGTCTTCGCGTCTCCGGCCCAGGCGTGGGCAGTCGAGGGAAACGCGGGGCAGCCCTTCTCGGTCGATTTGATCTCGGACGCGTTCGACGCATACATGATGGTGGAGGGTCCGGGGCTCGACCCCTGGCTCGAGGACGACGACAGCGCAGGCCGGTGCGACTCTCGGATCACGTTCGTGTTTCCACAGACCGGTATGTACCGGATCGTCGTTTCGACCTTGGACACGTTCGGCGGCCCGTTTCGGCTGATTGCCACCGAGCAGGCACGTCCCGTAGACTCCGGTGGGTGCATGGCGCTCCCACCGGCGGAGGAGGAGCCGGTGGAGTCGAATATCGACGAGGTCGGCGACTTCGGAACGCTGGTCCTCGAAAGCGCATCGACCGGAACCATGACGGGAAACGAGACCGTTTACGAGGGTCGATTCATGCAAGGCTGGACGCTGGAGGGAGCGGCCGGTGACCGGATTGTCATCGACATGCGCTCCGCCGGGTTCGACAGCTACCTGTTCTTCACGGGCCCCGGCTTCCCCGTGCCACTCTTCGACGACGACGGGGGCGGAAACCTGCACTCCCGCATCTGCGTCGAGTTGCCGACGGCGGGCTCCTACCGGGTGCTGGCGGGCCCGCTCTCAGGCGACAGCGCCGGGGAGAGCTACACCCTGACCCCTTCGACGAGCGACGCGGAGACACTCTGCGGGTCGTTCGAGATCTCTCCGTCCGTCATGGTGGATCGTCTCGCCCATCTGCCCACAGAGGGGCGCTCGCTCTCGGTCGGAGAAGAGCACGCGGGATACCTCGACATCACTGCAGCGCGGCACCCCGAGACGAACCAGCTCATCCAGGCGTGGAGCTTCGAGGCTCAGGCCGGACAAACGGTCTACATCGATGTCGTCTCCGAGGACTTCGACCCCCTCCTCTACGCCATCGGCCCAGGGATCGAAGGCGTACTCTTCTTCGACGATTTCCCGGGCGGCTGCAACACGCGCATGGAAATTCTCCCAACCGTCTCGGGAACGCTCACACTGCTCCCTGGCTCGTTCTACCAGCAGGCGTCCGGAGACTTCCTCATCCGGGCGTCCACCAATCCGGGGCCCCTGGAGGAGGGCGGTTGCGACGGGTCCGACACGGGCTCGACCGGCGGGATTTCTGCGGACCCGTCGACGATCGCATCCATTTCGTCCGGAGAATCCCGACGTATCGACGTCGGCACCGAGGTCGCAGGAGAGTTGGGCCCGGATGACGAGCTTCTCCCGTCCGCGGACCAGCCCGCGCAGTCGTGGACGGTCACGGTCCAGGCCGGAGACGACCTCATCTTCGAATTGCTCTCCGACGACTTCGACCCCGTTCTCTACCTCGACGGGCCTGGACTCTTTACACCGCTCATGGACGACGACGGCGCGGGCAGCTTCAATTCTAGGATCGTCTACACCGTGGCCGAGAGTGGCCTGATGCGGCTCGTCGTGACCGCGTTGAGCGCCGGGGACTCGGGCACCTTCCGGCTTCGGGTGCTGCGGCGCATCAACTGATGCGCTGCCCCGGTGGCGCTTCCACAGCCTCCTGCTGAGGCCGGCGAGGCGGACGCCCCACCGGCCTCAGGAACCGGTTCAGAGTCTGGGTGCCAGCCTACCGCTGACGGAAAAAGTCGTCGATCGTCATGTTCTGGTTCGGGCCCCGCATGGAGGGGTTCTGCATGGTCATGTTGCCGTTCCTCTCGATGTAGAGGACGACGTCATCGTGAACGTCCGAACTGAGCTGGCTCAATGTCATGGAGCCCGGCGCCGACATCAGGTGCTGGCCGACGAAATAGGCAAACACGCTCGCCCCGTTGCCGAGGCTACTCGTCCATGAAACCTGGTCCTCGGTCGACGCACCCCAGGCGATGTGACGCTGCGGATTCCGGAACACCCTGGCGATGTCTCCGAAATCACCGAATCCGAGCGACATGTCGTCGAGCTCGAGCGCCTTGAGCTCGCTGGTAATGAAATTCGTCGGCAGTCGCAGATTGTCCGCAACCTCCGAGTCGTTGATGTCGATCACCTTGGATTGGGGTGCATCGCCTGAAGCACGTGTGATCTCGCCGGAGAAGCACGCGTCCACGACGACCATGGCCCGGCCCGCGTCGATCGTCTCGATGAGGTAGCCGAGCTCCTCGTCGAGAATGATCGACGACTGACTCGAGTGGCCGTAGATGTAGATCGCCTCGTCACCGTCCCCCCTCGGCTCGGGATCGAGAGAACCGGTGAGCCCAATGTTTTCACCGATCTGGGTGCCGTGACCGGAGTAGAAGAACACGGCGACTCCATCGGGGCCGGCCTGGCCCAGGTGCTGCACGATGCCCTGCGCGATGTTGGCCCGCGTCGCGTCGGAATCGTTCAGCGTGACGATGTTCGCCGGATCGAATCCGAAACGCTCGGTGAGCGTCCGCCACATGATCCGCGCGTCTTCGACCGGGCCACGCAAATCGCTTTCCGTACCCGGATAGTCGTCGATCCCGACCAGGAGCGCATACCGCCCATTGGGGTCACCCCCGCTGCCAAAGCCCGCGAACCCAACCGCCGATCCGCCCGACTCTACGGTGAGCGTATATCCCCCCGTCTCCCCTCCGACGAAGGTGTTGGCGCGAACCGTGTAGGTACCGGTCGAAGGTAGCGTGAACGTGATGCTGCTGTCCGTACCCCCGCCGCTGTCGTCATCCGACTCGATGATGTCGCCACCCTGCCTGACCATCAGGTACGCGTCGAAGTCGGAGGAGCGGAGCGTGACCGTCACGTTGTCCCCGCCCCGGCCCATGAGCGCCCAGTCCTGATAGTAGCTTCCGTCCCCCAGCATCTCGTCACTACCGCTCAGCGACCCGCTGACCGTCCGACCCGGTCGAAGCACGCGAGACCCCTCGGCTCCGCCGCCGGTCACCTGCAGCGTGAGCGAGTACGGTCCGACAGCCCCCGCGGCGTAGCTGTTCGCCAGCGCGGTATATGTCCCGGCCGCCAGGCTGCCCTGAAGCCCCGAATTCGTGCCCTCGGCGTCGTCATTCGAACCGAGATTATCGCCGAAGGCGCCGGGCGCGCCCTCATAGAGCGCCAAGTACGTATCGAAAGAGCTCGACGTCATCGTGAGCGAGAAGTCGCTGTCCTCACCGATGACGAAGAGCCACGAGTCGAAGTACGATCCGTCCTCCAGCGTGCCGTCGCCGGCTCCCAACTCGCCCTGCACGCTCTGTCCCGGCCCGATCGACGACGTGCCCTTCTCCGCTTCGCCATTCAGCATGGCAGTCGTCAACTGACTGATCATGACGATGTCGCTCGGACCGCCCTTGGAGGCGGCCGACGCGGCCAATACAGAGGCCTTCGCGTCGGGAGATTTTTCCGCATCGCCACAACCGGCGATTCCGACGGTGAGAATCGCGGCGGACCAAGCCACGACGTACCGATACATGACGGGATGACTCATTCACTCACTCCTTGCGGGTCACTCGGATCAAAACGGAACGTGTCGTCGCGGCGCCGGTGGGCTGCCCGATCTCGGCCGAGCGCGTCGCCGTATACGTGGACGCGAGAATGGCCTCGAGCGCCGACAAATCACCGCCACTCGCTCCTCGCGTGCCGCGGGTCTCGAACATCGCACGGAAGTCCTGTGGTGCGCGAGTCGCGAAGATCTTGAGCACTTCCTGACCGGCCTCGTCGGTGATCTGATAACAGCCCAGGTCCATCTCGCCGCCGACGTCGAGCTCGTACGACGAGGGCGCTTCGTCGTCACGTGGACGCAGCACGGTGATGGCTCCCTTCGGCTGGAGATCGAGGAGGGCGACGAACGCCCGACGCTCCCCGGTGTTGCGGGCCCGCAGCCGGTACGCGTCGCCCGTGGACAGGCTCCACTGCCCCCCCCCGAGACTCTTGCTGCCGTGCGCATCCGGATCCCAGTCCGCGGGCGCGCATCCGGTCGCCCGCCCAAGACGGTCGTGCTCGATTTCCACCGGCGAAAGGTCGAGCTCGACGCGAATGTCGGGGGCAGAAAACGACAAACGGCGCAGATACCGGTTGCGCGCGAAATCCTCCACGACACGGACGACGTCCACCGCCCCGATCGCGAGCTCGAGGTCGTCCGCCGTAGTCCGGGCCACCGGTAGGCCTCCTCGCTCCCCGACCACGACGTCGGCTCCCTCCGTCACGATCTCGATGATGCCGGTCTCGCTCAGGACTCGGGCGAGCCCCTCACGGTCGCGCTCCAGCAGGGCCGCATCCAGACGGACGCGGAGCGCGAGGTCCCCGTAGGTCCGTTCCGTCACGAACGCCCACGCGCCGGAGTCGGCGGTCGTGATCGCCCCTTCCTCGATCTCCGCCAACGCGCTCGTCGCCGTCGCATCGAGGACACGAAGCGTCGCGATCGACGTGGCCGGATCCGCACGCGTGGCTCCCACGTCGTGCACGACGAGGCGCGTGCCCGCGTTGAGCCCCATGAGCGAGCCTCCCGCAAGCGTCACACCGGTCGCGTCAGCAGACTCGACCACCACGTACGATGCCTGCTGGGTAAGCTGGTTCGAGAAGAGCTGCGCGTCCGCCGTACCCTCCATCTGGGGGTTCTGCATGACCTTGCCGCTCAGGCTCCGCGTGATCTCTGCGAAGAGTGCGCGGTACGTCGTGCCGGGCCCCGCCTGGGGAAGCGTGCGAGCGATCGCATAGGAGAGCGACCCAACCTTGGTCTTGCCGTCAATGTCCCACGTTTCGTACGCCACCTGACGTTGGCTGGCGGCGCTGAAGACGGCGAAAGGCGCGAGTTGGTCGTCTCCCCCGCGGGTACCTGACGCCGCACTCAACTCGATCCCGGTACCGTCTGCAGGCGCGTCGCCCCGCGTGTCGGAAGTCACGACGCGGCTCGGCGGCCCAAGGGGTTTCTCGGACCCGCGAGCGGGGAGCTCGGGCCCACCCCGCGTGCCGGTTCCCGAGTAACAGGAGTCGAGAAAAATCGTCACGTTTCCGGTCGGACCCGCACGGAGCCGCAGCGCGGTCACGAACGCACCCAGTTCGTCGTCACGGATGTGGAGCGAGCCGTCGTATCCGTCGTAGAACTCATCCGGTGCGCCGTAGGGGACGAGCAGTTCGTCGTACCCGTCGACCTCGTCGTCCTCCTCCGGGTTGTCGTTGGTGAGCCGGTGACCGTGGCCCGAATAGTGGAAAACAACCACGTCCCCGTCGTCGGTTTGCCTTATCAGACGGCGAAACGCTTCACGAATGCCCGCCGCGTCCGCCTCCGCATCCTCGAGGACACGGATATTCTCCGGGAGGAAGCCCTGCTGCTCGAGAGCACCCCTGACCAACGGGATGTCGTTCATCGCATTCAGGTGGCGGTAGGGACGGAGCGGCTCACCCGTTTCCGGATGATTGGGCGGAGTCCCGTAGTCGGAGATCGCGATGATCAGGGCGATCTTGCGGCCGTCCTCCGAGCCCGCAGCATGATCGCCAGCCTCGAAGCCTCTCATACCGAGGAGCAACGCCGAACACGCCGCCACAACCACGACGCGCGTTCGCAAGCTGATCGGTTGGCGCATGACGGTGAGTGGCGGCTCCGCAAGGGTGTGTCCCAATGTCACCGCCCGCGTTGGCCGTCGCAATCCGTCACCTGCCTCGCTCGAGCGCGTACTCTTGAATCCG
>Ga0114950_10005200_pt1 | contig 10104 bp, 9 predicted proteins | sample N075metaG_FD_83503 | JGI IMG/M metagenome (GOLD analysis project Ga0114950, IMG submission 83503) | Deep subsurface microbial communities from Kermadec Trench to uncover new lineages of life (NeLLi) - N075 metaG | ecosystem: Environmental > Aquatic > Marine > Ocean trench > Sediment | place... | reverse complement strand
GCCTTCGTGCAGAGCGCGTGACAGACCTACGCCCGGCGTCCTCCCGGTACGTAGTCGATGGGTAGGGTCCTGAGCGTTCCATCTTCGAGCACGTCGAGGGTCTGCTCTCGAATGCTCTCCTCGATCGTTCCGCCAACGACGATGCAGGTGTCCACGGCGACGCCGGCTAGGATCTCGTGGCGGTCCACGAGTGCTCGATCGGCAGCCACGATCTCCTTGCCCGATTCGGTGAAAAAGGAGTACCTCTCCCAGAGTACCGAGTTGCGTACCGACGCGCCCGATCGAACGACCCAGTCGTCCCCGACGACAGCGTAGGGACCGATCGAGGCGCCGGGCTCGATCACGCAGTTGTTGCCGATGATGGCCGGCGGCACGATCGTGACTTTGGATCGGTCCATCGCAACTTCGCGTCCAACGTAGCCCCAGGGGCGTTCCTCGAAGGGAAGCGGTATTTCGAGCTCTCCATCCAGAAGCAGCCGATTGACTCTCAGGTAGTCTCGCTTGTTGCCGACGTCGAACCAGTGGCCATCGTACTGGACGCCCCATAGGAGGTAGTCGGCTGGTAGCGAGAGATACGGCAGGCGACCCAGCATCGCGGCGAAAACGTGCTGGCCGAAGTCGTAGAAGGGTTCGGCAAGGCTGTAGTCGGCCGCCGTGCGCGAGTCGTCGAGCAATTCGAGGAAGTCTCTCTCGATCAGGTAGATCGAGGCGTTGTTCAAGTTGCTCGGAGACGTGGGGTCCTTCTCGCGAAAGTCCGAGATCGCGCCTTGCAGCGAAAGGGCGCCGGGGCAATCCTGCGGGTCTCGAAGCAACACGGTGCCGAAGTCCTTGCGACGATTCCAGGGCACTGGCACCAAGACCATCGTCAGCGCAGCGCCCGCCTTCTTGTGGAGATCGTAGAGCTCTTCGAGGAGATCGCAACCGAAGTTGGTGACGATGTCGCCACTGGGTGCGATCACGGTGGAGCCGGAGAAGTGCGGCAGGGTGGGCGGTCGCTCGGTGGGCAGGACCTGTTTCGCATCTCTGCCCAAGACCTGCTTGCAGACACCTCCAAGCGTGCCCGTGGGTGTCTGTTCCTCAACGTAAGAAATCTGAGCTCCGAGCTTCGACCCATCCCCGAAGTGACGCTTGATGGTGTCGGAGAGAACGCACAGATTCATCGAGATATCCGTGATCCCCGACTCTGCGAGACGCGAAACCCATACCTCGGACATCGGTACCTTCCCTCCTAGCGGGAAGAGGGGCTTCGGCAGATGGTGCGATGTCAGGGGCTCCATCCGCCTCCCCAGGCCGGCTGCGAGAATCGCAGCCTTCAACTCTTGCTGCGAACCGCGTCGAGGAGCCCACGCACGCTCCTTGGAGTCGTCGGACATCGGGCTCCGGCTCAGGCCAGCTTGCGGTAGCCGCCGCGAAAGAAGACCAGGGGCGGCTTTTCGGAGTCGAGGATCTTTCCGTCCAGGGCTTCACCGATGAAGATGTCGTGATCGCCTCCGGAAAGCACCTCTTTGACATTGCATTCGAGGTGAGCCAGGCAGCCATCGAGAAGAGGGGTTCCGTTCGGGCCGGCGTGAAAGCTGGCGCCGCGTAGGGCGCCTTCCTCGGGGTCAGCGCCTTTGGCGAAGAGGTTCGAGAGATCCTCCTGGTCTTCGCCAAGCAGGCTGAGGCCGAACCTACCGGCTTGGGAGAGCTGAGAGTGACAGTGGGCTGACTTGGCGACGCACACGAGCATGAGCAGAGGGTCGAGCGATACCGACGCGACTCCGTTGGCAGTCATGCCGTGCAGCCAGCCTTCGCAGTCAGTGGTGACGACTGTCACGCCGGTCGCAAAAGCGCCCCAGATGTCTCGGTACACTCGCGGATCAAGGCTCATCGACCCGCTCTCTTCGGCTTCTTGTCACCCGCCGCCCTTCGCTGTCGAGGCTCGTCGTGTCAACTGCCCTCGGTATCCCGGTTCGGGGTGTACATCGGGACCGGAAATGGCGTCACTTTGGCTCCCTCATCGGATGCCTCGAGAATGCGGCTGTGGCCTTGTTTGTGAACCTCGTCGATTCGAATGACAGAGTGCATCGGGATGTGAATCCTCTCGACCCCTTCGAACTCGGTCTTCAGTCGATCTTCGGTGGGGTCGATGACAACGGCTGTCTTGGACCCGAAGACCAGATGCTGGACTTCGATGAAGCCGAACAAACCACCTTGGCCGACTTCCTTGGCGAAGATCTCGTAGACCATCCCCTGATTGTGGAAGATGACCTTGTAGAGGCGGTCCTGGTTCTCGCTCATCGGGTCCGAGTCCGGCTTCCTCGCCGCGGCGAGGGAAGTCCGTCGGTCTATTGCCGGCGCATCTTCTCGAAGGCGGCTGCCATCGCGTTGAGACCGCCGTCTTCGCTCCGTTGTTGACTCTTGTAGGCACGGAGGTCTGCCTTGGAGCCCTCGGCTCGGGCGCTTTCCAGGCCTAGCGACAGTCGGCGCTTCTTGGCGTCGATGTCCATGATTCGAACAGAGATTTTCTGCCCGGCTCGGTAGGCATCTTCGCGTCGGCGCCCGCCAGGAGCGGTGACTGCGGAGAACGGTAGGAGGCCTGTGAGCCCAGGCTCGAGAGCGACGAAGAAACCGAACCGCGACGATTGCTCCACCTGGCCTTCGACGACGCTTCCTTCTTCGTATCGCGACTTGATGCCTTCCCACGGATCGCCGGTCGGCACTTCTCTCATGGTCAGGGAGAGTCGTCCGCGATCGCGGTCGACCTCGCGAATCCAGCCTTGGATCTGGCTGCCGGCGGCGAGAGCGCCATCGCTCATGCTCGCGCCGATGGCGAGCTGAGAGGAGTGCAGGAGACCCTCGACGCCTCCTTCGATCTCGACGAAGATTCCGAAGTCGGTGTGGCGAACCACTTTGCCGGTGAACTCGGATCCCCGACTCAGTCTCTCCTCGATGCCCTCCCAGGGGTCGGGCGCCAGTGCTCGCATCGACAGCGAGATCCGCTTGCCATCCTTCTCGATCTTGAGGACCTTGACCTTCACCACTTGGCCGACTTGCACCACTTCGTCGGCTCGCTCGACCCGTCCGTGACCGAGCTCCGACACGTGCACCAGGCCTCGGATGCCGCCGCCTAGATCGACGAAAGCACCGAAATCGCTCAGTGAGTCGACGCGGCCCTCGAGGATGGCTTCCGGCTGGAGTTTCTTGCGGAGCTCCTGTTTGGCTTCGGCGCGCTCGTGGGTGAGATGCTCGCAGCGCGACACGACGATACGGCGTCCCGCGTCATCCATCTCGAGGATTCGAAACGAGAAGTCATGATCCATGTAGATGGCGGGCTTGCGCGGATTGCGAATCTCGATCTGCGATCGCGGGCAGAAGGCGCCGATGCCCTCGAGCGAAATGTGGAAACCACCCTGGTTCCATCCGATGACGGTGCCTTCGACCGAGTTTTTTTGTCGGAAGTTCTCGAGCAGGATCGACAATAGCTTTTGCCGTTTGCTCATCGGAGCGTCGGCGGCCACTGCCACGGGCTCCACTGCTGCGGGCTCCACTGCTGCGGACTCCGCTGCTGCGGGTGGCTCGGTCGCGGCCGACTCCGTCGTCGCCGGTTCGCTGTCGGCGCCGTTGCCCTCGGCCGCCTCTTCCGCCGGCGTGGCTGCTGCTTCGGCCAGGCCCGCGGTTGTCTCGGAGGCGTTTTCCGTTGGAGCCGCGGCACCGTTTGCGGTTGTGGTCGGCTCGGTTTTTGTGGCAGCTTCTACGGTCGTGTCGGCCGCAGAGCTGGTCTGCTCGACGGCTATATCTGTGGGCTCTTCACTCATCCGATTCGGGCCTAGCGGGGTATGTCTTGAAAAAGGGATGCGAGTGCCTCGAGCCGGGAGACGTCCTCGCGGAGGCGGCGACTTTATCACAGAGGCGCAGAGTCCCTCTGCTAACATTTGCTGCGTGATTCTCCGAGCGTACTCGGCCGGTGGAAAGTGAGATGTCGAGCGATCTCGGTTTGAGCGAGCAGCAGCGGTTGGCGGTGACCGCGGCGATTACGATCCTCTCGATCTGCGTCATCCTCGCCGCCGGTGGCGCCGTTCTGTTTCTCGTCGGTCTCTTTTTTCGGACCTTCTCGGGCGTGTTCCTGCCCCTGATCGTCGCCGCCTTCCTGGCCCTGGTGGTCAAGCCCTACTACGAATGGTACGCGCGTCGAATGCCGCCGATCTTGGCGGTCGCCCTGGTGTTTCTCTCCTTTCTCCTTCCTGTGGTCGCCTTCTTCTGGTTCTTCGGCGCGATCATCGCCGCTCAGTTGAGCGATCTTTTCGACAAGTTGCCAACCTGGTGGGAGGAGACCCAGGTGTGGATGAAAGAGCACACTCCCAAGGCGTTGGCGTTCTGGGAACGCTACGCAGTAGGCGATCGTCTCCGCGACGCCATCGAGGGTAGCTCTGAAGACTTCGCCGCAGGTCTGCAGTCCTTCGGCAAGGGGCTTCTGTCAGCGGGAGCCGGGGTGATTCGCGGCGTTACGGCGCTTCTTGGCTGGGTCGTGCTTCCGGTCTACTTCGCCTTCTTCCTGATCGGTACTCCGTCGGCGCGCTCGGCGGGCGAGCATCTGCCGTTTCTCAAGGAAGGTACTCGAGAGGACGTCGTGTTTCTCCTTGAGCAATTCGTGGAGATCATGGTCGCCTTCTTTCGTGGCCAGCTCATCGTCGCGATGCTCCAAGGCGTGCTCTTTGCCGTGGGCTTTTCGGTCGTAGGCCTGAAGTACGGCTTGGTTCTCGGCATCCTGCTGGGCTTCCTCAATATCGTGCCCTATCTGGGTAGCATCGTGGGACTTGCCGTGTGTCTGCCACTCGCGTTCTTTCAGGCCGGCGGCGGTTTGAGCCTGGTGGTAGGGGTGCTGGTCGTTTTCACCGTCGTTCAGATAGTCGAGGGTTACCTTCTCACGCCCAAGATCATGGGCGATCGGACCGGTCTTCACCCGTTAGCGATCATCGTGGCGGTCTTCTTCTGGGGGACTGCTCTCGGAGGCATCTCGGGAATGATTCTGGCGATTCCGCTCACCGCGTTCGGCGTCGTGCTATGGAGGCTGGCGCGCGAGAAGTACATCGGCGAGCTTGTCTGATCGGTCGTCGTCCGATCGACTTTCGTGCTTTCGTTCAGTTGTCGTGCCTCATCTCGCTGAAATCCGTCGAGTGCTCTCCAGTCACCGACCCGAGATCGGTGAGGGGGCGAGCGGCGATACCTTCGCCGCGGTGGCGATCGTCCTGAGCGGCGCTGCGGTGGACCCCAGCGTCTTGTTCATCGAGCGTGCCACGCGTGCCGGCGATCCGTGGTCGGGTCACATGGCTTTTCCCGGCGGACGGGTGGATGACGACGACGAGTCGATCCGGTTCACTGCCGAGCGCGAGACCCTCGAGGAGGTCGGTCTCGACCTGTCGAGTGCCGAATGCCTCGGCCGCCTCGACGATCAGGGAGGGCGCCGCGCCGGCGCTGCGAGCGGAGTGTTGATCGCTTCCTTCGTCTACCACCTCGAATCCCCAGGGGCGCTTCTTCCGAATCACGAAGTCGAGGAAGCGATGTGGGTGAGGTTCTCCGATCTGCTGGATCCGGCGAACAAAGTCGACTATCCGTACCGGGGACAGGGGGGGCCATTCGACGGCATCGTCGTCGGTCATCCGCAGCGGCACATCGTCTGGGGGCTGACTCGGCGTATTCTTAGGAGCTTGCTCGAGCTCATGGGCGAGCCTCTGCCCTGAAGGCGGTCGGCCGGTTCGGCGATCGGACTGGAGCGGCTACGGCAGACCTTCCACGATCGCGTCGGCCATTTCCTCGGTTGACGACGAACCACCGAGATCGGGAGTGCGGGGACCCTCTCGTTGCAGAATCGCCGTCACCGACGCTTCGATGGCGTTAGCGCTCTTGTCCTCCCCGAGGTGGCGCAGGAGGGCAACGGCGGGCGTCAGCACCGGTAGCGGATTCGCCAGGCCGGTGCCTTCGAGATGCGGGGCATCGCCATGAATCGACTCGTAGACGCGGCACTCGTTTCCGATGTTGACGCTGTAAGCGCCCGAAATACCGCCGGTGAGACCGGACCCCAGATTGCTCAGGATGTCGCCGTAGAGGTTTCCGGCCAGGATGACGTCGAACTGGAAGGGATCGAGGACGAGCTGCATGCAGGCAGCATCGACGATCATCTCGCGAAAGCCGACCTCCGGTCGCTCGGAGGCAATCTCCCGGGCGGTCCGCAGAAAGAGACCGTCCGACATCTTCATGATGTTGGCCTTGTGAATGAAGGTCACGTGGCGGCGACCGAGGGTCACTACGGCGTCGAAGGCGAAGCGTGTGATGCGCCGGCAGGCGTCGCGCGTCACGACCTTGAGGCTCTCGACGACGCCGTCGACGATCTCGTGCTCGATGCCCTTGTAAATGTCCTCGGTGTTTTCACGGATGAGGATGAGATCGAGGTCCGGATACCGGGTTTGGATTCCGGGTAGCGCCCGGATCGGCCGGACGCCGGCGTAGAGACCGAGGCGCTGGCGCAGGATCACGTTGGGGTTGCCGCGGCCCGAGAGCCCGGTCTGGGCCTGGTGATGAGTCTGTCCTGTGTCGCGAGGAGGACCGTACAACCGTGTCTTGAGACCGATTCCGCATTCTCGGATCGCGGCGATGGCCGCGTCTAGAGGGTCCTCGGCACTGGGATCGGCAAGCTGCGGGGTGTCGACGCGCTGCCACTCGATGTGCGCTCCGCTTGCCTCCACGATACGCAGCACGTGGGGCACGATCTCTACCGACACTCCACCGCCGACGATCAGGGCGACCGCCGTCATCCGAGGCCACCTTGTTCGGGAATCGATTCCAGGATCTCGAGCAACGCCTCCGTCATCTCAGACGTTCCTGCCTGGCCGCCAAGGTCGCGGGTCAGGTGGCGCCCGCCTTCGAGAAGCTCCTCCACGCCTCGACGCAGGCGATCCGCCGGTGCCAATTCTCCGATATGACGCAGCAACAGCTCGGCCGAGAGAATGAGAGCAATCGGGTTGGCGACATCCTTGCCGGCCAGATCGGGGGCCGTTCCGTGGACCGCCTCGAAGATGGCGCAGCCATCGCCGAGGTTGGCACCGGGAACGATTCCCAGTCCGCCCACCAGGCCCGCGCAGAGGTCACTGAGAAGGTCGCCGTCGAGGTTGCCCGATACCAGCATGTCGTACCGCGTCGGATCGCGAAGCAGCTCGAGGAAGATGGTGTCGATAGGGACCAGCTCCATTTCGAGATAGGGATAGTCGTCGGCGATGCGGCGTGCGCAGTCGATGAAGAGTCCATCGCTGAGCGGCATGACCGACACCTTGTGCAGGACGCAGAGCCTCTTGCGACCGTGGTGGCGCGCGTACTCGAAGGCGAAGCGCATGATGCGTTCCGAAGCCCTCCGAGTGACGATCTTCAGCGCTTCGACGACACCGTCGACCACCTCGTGCTCGCGACCGCTGTACAGGCCTTCGGTATTCTCACGAACCACGACCAGATCGACGTTTTCGAAGCGGGCTCGCACTCCGGGGAGAGACTTCACCGGCCGCAGACAGGCGTAGAGGTCCATCTCTTGGCGAAGAGCCACGTTTACGCTGCGCCAGCCGGTGCCGATCGGAGTCTGCAGCGGCCCCTTGATGGCGATCCTGTTTCTTCGCACTGAGTCGAGCGCTGCTTCCGGCAACGGCCCGAGGCCCTGCTCCACGGCCTGGCTTCCGGCCACCACCCGCTCCCACTCGATGCGGCCGTCGGTGACCAGATCGACGACTCGCACCATCGCGTCGCTGACCTCGGGCCCGATTCCGTCGCCGGGGATGAGGGTCACTCTGTATCGCATGTCATGCCGCCGATCACCCACCAGATGCCGGGTTTCCGGTCGGTTCCGACGTCTGGTTACGGCATTCGGACTTCGATCAGGCAGGGCCCGGGCTCGGCGATTCCCTTGCCGAGCTCTTCGACGAGTTGGTCGGCTGTTTCGACGCGTGCGGCCGGTACTCCCAGGCTCTTCGAAAGCGAGGTCCAGTCGATTGCAGGCTCGGACAGATCGGTCAGAGCGAGGCTGTTCGGGCCGGGGTTGTCTACACCAGCGCGGTGGAGCTCGATCTGCAGAATGCGATAGATGTCATTCGCGAACACCAGGTTGACGACGTCGAGGTTCTCGCGGGCTTGGGTCCAGAGAGACTGCACCGTGTACATCCCGCTGCCATCGCCTTCCAGGGCGATCACCTTGCGATCCGGGCAGGCGATCGCGGCGCCTGTCGCGCACGGGAGGCCCCATCCGATTGCGCCTCCCGTCAGGCTGAGCAAGCTGTGGTCGGGGCAGCCGACAGAGGCGGGTAGGTAACGGCCGACGCTGGTGATCCCTTCGTCGACGACGATCGCTCCCTCCGGCTGCAGCGCGGCGATGGCCTGGCCCACGGCCTCCAGCGACAGGTCTCCGGTCGGCAGCTGCGGAGCCGGGCGGTTGGGTGTCCCGACCGAGGCCGGCGCGTCGAGGGCCGCCGCCAGGTCCTCGAGGGCCTGTTCGATATTGTCGGTCGGCTTGGCCAGAGTAGTGCAGGGAAGGGTGTCCGGTACCAATCGGCTGATGCGTGAGGGATATCCGAAGAACGCCACCGGATCGAGCGCCCCGCAGAGGACAACGTGCGAGACGCCTTCGAAGAAGGCCTCGGCCGCCTCGGGGAAGTACGGCACCCGCTCGAGGGTCGGTAGCCCGGGGCCGCGTTCGAGCCGCGTTGAGAAGGTCTCGACCGCGAGTCGACATCCGACCTGTGCGGCGATGCGGCCGATCGCTTCGAGACCTCGACGGCGAGTCGCGTAGCCGCCTGCGATCAGCATCGTGGTGCCTTCTGAGGTCACAGCGGCGCATGCCTTCTCGACGGCCTCGATGGTTACTGTGGGAGCCTTGGGCACGAGCTGAGGGCTGGCGGCGTCGCCGACCGGGTCCCACTGGCAATCGGTCGGCACCGTGAGAGTTGCGACACATCCTGGCTTCGTCGTTGCTGCCGCGATGGCCTCCGCTACGTCGTGCGACAGGGTCTCCGCCGATCGGTTTTCGCGAAACCATCCGGAGACCGGGCGCGCCAGAGATTCGATGTCTGAAGTCAGCGGGGCGTCGTAGCGCCGATGCCAGGTCGCCTGGTCGCCGATCAGATTGACGATCGGGCTCCGTGCCCGGCGCGCATTGTGAAAATTCGCGATGCCATTGCCGAACCCCGGGCCGAGATGGAAAAGGGTCATCGCCGGTTTTTCGGCCATGCGCCCGTAGCCGTCGGCGGCGCCGCTGAGGACGCCTTCGAAGAGCCCCAGCACAGGCCGCATCCCGGCGACCGAGTCGAGAGCCGCAACGAGGGGCATCTCGCTCGTTCCGGGGTTCGCGAAGCACACCTCGACTCCCGCCGAGACAGCAGTTCTTATAAGGCTCTCGGCTCCATTCATAGGGACTCCCTGGGGTGCGGACTCGTGGGTATTTCGGGGGTTGGCCGGAGGCGCGAGTCTACCATGCAGAGGGGGCTGATTCGGGCTCGAAAACAACCCCCCGGTCCCGTAAACTGCCAGTCCGTGAGGAGTCGAATAGCTCTCAGTAAGGCAGCAGTGGCAGCGGTAGCCTTCGCTTTCGCCGGGCCGATGGTCTGGGGGCAGGTTCGCGAGAAGGTGGTCGTTGGCGCCTTGCCTTTTGTGTCGTCGGCTCCTCTCTTTCTTGCCCAGGAGAAGGGGTTCTATGCTCGCGAGGGGCTCGAGGTGGAGTTCAAGTTCTTTCGAGCGGCGCAGCCGGTCGCGCTGGCGACGACCACCGGCGATGTCGACTTCGGTGCTACCGGGCTTACCGCTGGTTTCTACAACCTGGCGAGCCACGGCGCCCTGAAGATCATCGCGGCGCAGTCACGGGTCGAGCCGGGATACCGGTTCATCGCCTACTGCGTGTCGGAGAAGGCCTGGACCGATGGCTTTCGGTCGCTCGACGATTTTGCCGGGCGAAGTGTCGGGATCACGCAGCAAGGGTCGACCTTCCACTACATGGTCGGCATGCTCGCCGACAAGCGCGGCTTCGCTATGAGTGGCGTGCGTCTGGTGTCGCTGGAATCGGTGCCGAATATGATTGCCGCCTTGCGCGGTGGCCGT
>Ga0114950_10005199_pt1 | contig 10105 bp, 10 predicted proteins | sample N075metaG_FD_83503 | JGI IMG/M metagenome (GOLD analysis project Ga0114950, IMG submission 83503) | Deep subsurface microbial communities from Kermadec Trench to uncover new lineages of life (NeLLi) - N075 metaG | ecosystem: Environmental > Aquatic > Marine > Ocean trench > Sediment | place... | reverse complement strand
TTAATGTGGGTTGCGTGCCAAAGAAAGTCATGTGGTACGCAGCGCAACAGGCGCATCAATTTCATCATGCCGCCGATTACGGCTTCGAGCTCGCGGTAAGCGGCCACGACTGGGGCGCGCTCAAAGTGCGTCGCGATGCATACATAAAGCGCCTAAATGATATCTACGCCAGCAACTTGGACCGGCACGATGTGACCCACATCGCCGGCCCGGCGCGTTTCGTGGACGCGAATACTGTCGAAGTGAACGGCCAGGAGTATGCGGCAGAACGAATGGTCATTGCATCGGGTGGCAGGCCCGTCGTGCCCGATATTCCGGGTGCCGAGCTGGGAATCACTTCCGACGGATTCTTTGCGCTCGAACAGCGGCCGCAACGTGTCTTGATCGCCGGCAGCGGCTATGTCGCGGTTGAGCTTGCAGGGGTGTTTAACGCTCTTGGTAGCGAAACACAGATCGCCGTTCGCAAAGATGGTTTGTTGCGCAGCTTCGATACCATGCTGGGCACCGGCTTAGTGGCAGCCATGCGCGACAGTGGTATTGCGCTGCATACAGGGGCAATTCCTGCGGCCCTTGAAGAGGCAGATGACGGCTTGCTTTTGAGTGCCGCGGATGGTCGTACTTTTGGTCCGGTCGACTGCGTCCTGTGGGCGGTCGGGCGTGTTCCGAATACCGAGGCGCTGGATGTGCACAATGCGGGTGTGATGCTGGACGATTGCGGCTTCGTCGCGACGGATGATCTGCAACAGACGAATGTCCCACATATTCACGCGCTCGGAGACGTAACGGGTCGGGTCGCACTGACGCCTGTTGCCATCGCTGCCGGTCGTCGGCTTGCTGACCGGCTCTACGGTGGCATGGAAGGTCGGCAGCTTGACTACGACTTGATACCAACCGTTATTTTCTGCCACCCAACCATAGGCACGATTGGCATGACGGAAAAGGAAGCGAGGGCAGAGTACGGAGATGACGTCAAGGTCTACTCCTCCGATTTCACCGCAATGTACTACGCGTTGGGCGATACCAAGCGGCGTTCGTCCATGAAGCTGATTACAGCGGGCGATGAGGAGCGTGTCGTCGGCTGTCATATCATTGGCGAGGGCGCCGATGAGATGCTGCAGGGCTTTGCCGTAGCAATGCGTATGGGTGCGACCAAAAAGGACTTCGACGACACCGTCGCGATTCACCCGACGAGCGCCGAAGAACTCGTTACTATGCGGCGATAGACATTTGCCTGAGTACCGGAGCGGTATCGGGACGTACGCCTCTCCAGATAGTGAACGACTCGGCTGCCTGCTCGACCAGCATGCCCCAGCCCATCACCGATCGCGCAGCACCATTTTCGCGAGCCCACTTGCTGAAAGGTGTCGGTTTCAGCCCGTAGGAAAGGTCATAGCAAAAAGTCGTAGCTGATATCGCCGCAGCCGGGTAGGGCGGAGACTCTCCCCGGAGGCCGGCCGAGGTGGCGTTAATGACCAGGTCGTAAGGTTCGGATACCGGAACGACCCTGAATCGCGACGCGGATACCGGTCCTGAACGCGAGAACTTGTCCGCGAGCGCTTTGGCCTTGCCGAGGCTTCTGTTCGCGATGCACACTGAAGAGGGCTGCATTTCAAGCAGCGGACCAATGATGCCGCGTGTTGCTCCGCCCGCCCCAAGAATGAGAATGTTGGCTCCTTCAAGTACAAGCCCGAGATTGACTGCGAGGTCACGCAACAGGCCGATGCCGTCGGTGTTGTCGCCTATGATTTTGCCGTCTTGAAACGCCAATGTATTGACGGCGCCCGCGGTCGCGGCGCGCTCGCTCATCTGGTCAACCAGTCGCGTGACTTCTCCTTTGTGAGGTACCGTAATATTCAGTCCCTTGCCACCGGTACGCTGAAACTGGCGCACAGCTGCTTCGAGTTTCTCGGGAGCGACCTGCAATAATTCGTACTGGAGTTTCTGTCCTGTCTGCAGAGCAAACAATTTGTGAATCAAGGGGGAGCGGCTGTGGGATACGGGGTAGCCCATTACGCCGTACCGATCAGTCGCGGTGGAGTCCCTTGTTGTTTCGTTCGCCAAGCGCTTATTCCTGGAGCCAGCGTGCGACGTCAATTGCGTAGTACGTCAATATTGCGCTTGCGCCCGCTCGTTTCATACCCAGCAGTGATTCCAGTACCGTCGAACGCTCATCGAGCCAGCCATTTTCGGCGGCCGCCTTGAGCATCGCATATTCTCCGCTGACCTGATAAGCGAAGACCGGAATTCGGTAGGTCTCTTTGACCCGCTGCACGATATCGAGGTACGGCATCGCAGGCTTGACCATGACAATGTCAGCGCCCTCATCAATATCCAATCCAACCTCACGTACGGCCTCGTCCGAGTTCGCAGGCGCTAACTGGTAGGTCGACTTGTCGCCCCCATCGAGATTTGCGGCGGAGCCAATCGCATCACGAAAAGGGCCATAGAAGGCCGACGCGAATTTCGCCGCGTACGCGAGTATTAGCGTGTTGATGTGACCGTCCTGTTCGAGCGCAGTACGCATGGCGCCGACGCGGCCATCCATCATGTCGGAGGGTGCTACGATATCGGCCCCGGCCGCTGCGTGCGATAAAGTCTGGCGCACCAGTATGGCGACGGTCTCGTCATTGAGCACGTAGCCACTGTCGTCAATGATGCCGTCCTGGCCGTGCGTCGTGTACGGATCCAGGGCCACGTCGGTGATGATCGCGAGCTCCGGTAATTCGTCCTTGATGGCTTTGATGGTACGCTGAACCAGACCATCGGGATTCGCACACTCGGCACCGTCAGCTGTCTTGACGTCGTTGTCTATGACCGGGAATAACGCGACAGCGGGTATGCCGAGGTCACGAGCCGTGGTCAGCCTGGCAAGCAATCTGTCAACGCTATAGCGATCGACACCGGGCATGGACGGGACCGATTCGGTCCTGCCTTTGCCCTCGAGCACGAAAACCGGGTATATAAGATCATCGCTGCATAGCCCGGCCGCGGCGACAAGGCGTCGCAGCGCTGGGGTGCGGCGACTACGGCGTAGGCGAACTTTCGGGAACTGACCGGGGTTCAATGCACTCATAGCTATTCAGAATATCAATTGGCAGTGGTTATTTTCCCTGTATTCAGGGCACGTTTCCACGCTTTGTGTCAGTTTTAGTCTGATCTGGTAATAAAAACTATAGGGTACGGGTCATCTCGTATGAACGGTAGCAACGCTGTAAGCAGCAGAAGGCGGAGATTCGACCAGATCGTGGCCGTTTTCCATCAGGATATGTACCGCTATGCCGCGTGGTTGTGCCGCGACAAATCCGTCGCGGAGGATGTGGTACAGGAAGCGTTACTGCGCGCCTGGAAGTCACTGGACGCATTGCGCGACGAAGCGGCGGCGAAGCAGTGGTTGCTGACGATCGTGCGCAGAGAGATCGCACGCCACTACGAGCGGCGGCGCCTGGAAACGGTCGATATCGACAATTTGACGGCGTCACAGTCAGCAATGCTGGCTGAGGCACCAAACGAAGAGCTCAGTGACTTGAGAGAATCGATTTACGAGCTCGACAGCGATTATCGCGAACCGCTGGTTCTGCAGGTCATTATGGGCTACAGCACCAACGAAATCGCAGAGCTGCTGGGTCTGAAGCAGGGCGCAGTATTGACGCGCCTGCATCGGGCGCGATTGCAGCTCAAAGAAAATGTGGCTGATGAGATGTTCTCATGAGCCGGGAAACTGAAACGATGAATTGCGAGCAGTACAGAGAGGCGATCAGCGCGGAGCCGGCCTTCGATGGTGGCACCGAGCACCTATCGGCGTGTGTCGATTGCCAGACCTTCCGCACGGAAATCCGGGCATTGGATGTCCGGATCGAGAGTGCATTGCTGGTCGACGTGCCGGAATTGAAAATGCCAGAGCTGCCCGATATCGAGACCGTCGCGGCAAGCGATAACGTCGTGCCGCTGGCGTCGCGCCGCTCGTTTTCGAAACCCGTCTGGTTGGCGCTGGCAGCGACAGTGTTACTCGCAGCGCTAATCGGGATTCGCCTGCCGGATTTCGGCACATCGTACGCCTCACTTGAAGAACAGGTACTGGCCCATGTTGACCGCGAGCCGGGAGCGTTTCGTGTGACCAGCACCCCGGTTTCGGAGAGCCGTCTTGCGAAGGCGGTACCGGCCCACATAGCAGCATTGAATCGCGATGTGGGAATGATCACCTATGCGCAAAGCTGCAGCATTAATGGCAACTTGGTTCCGCACCTGGTCATCCAGGGTGAACGTGGCCCAATCACCATTCTGCTGATGCCAAATGAATCGGTGTCTGAGGCACGGACGTTCGAGGGTGAAAATGTTCACGGTGTCATTTTGCCCGTGGGCAGCGGCAGCATTGCAATCATCGGCAACCGCGAAGAGCAACTCGATCGCGTCACCAAAAAAATGCTTGATTCAGTCAACTGGAGCACTTAAAGGACTCATAGTTGAGAAACGAACGCCCGGTCTTGGGCAAAATCCTGTAGGAGAGTGAGATGTCAGAGAAGAAAATTTTGAAACCCGTAGCACTGGCTGTAGGTGCTGTACTGGCTGGGTCGTTCGCAATCGGTGGTGCTGTCAACGCGGAAACAATTGAAAATCCGTTTTCGATGTCGACGCTGAGTGCCGGCTACATGCTCGGTGAAGGCGAAGGCTCCTGTGGTGGCGATAAGGAAGGCAAAAGCGCTGAAGGCAAAGACGCCGAAGGCAGCTGCGGTGAAGGTTCCTGTGGTGGCGATAAGGAAGGCGAAGGTCACGACAAAGACAGTGAAGGTTCCTGTGGTGGCGACAAGGAAGGCGAAGGTCACGACAAAGACAGTGAAGGTTCCTGTGGTGGCGACAAAGACAAGGACGCCGAAGAGGAAGAATAGGCGGACACGAAGTTCCGTAATGAGAGCCCGCGCATGCGCGGGCTTTCTTGTATCACGTCACTCGGGCAGGTCGGGATCGTAGTCGATTGCGTCGAGACGCTTGGGCGACAAGCCGCTAAATTCAAGGTATTCATCCCAGCGCGGATCGTCGTGCAGGTTCTGCCAGATGGGCGAAAACGTCATTCTGTGCAAGAACTGAAAATTGGTTGCCGCCATTTCGAACAATTTTTCGAAGGCGAAGTCTTTGTTGCCCATCCACGCGGCGATTTGGGTCAGGAAAAGAGTCAGTGAGCGCTGATCATGAAAGTCCGAACGACTGAGTTCTGAAAATATTCCGTCAGCCTCATCGACCCGCCCGAGCGAGAACAGGGCCATCGCTCGTCTGGTGTCAAACGCAATATCCTGCCATTCGTCGATTACATCGATCGAATCAATGTATGCGAGCGCCTCATCGGATTTCCCCTGCAGCAACAACAATTCCAGGTATGTTTCCTGCCCTCCACTCGCTCCAGCGAGATAACGCTCGAATTCCCATTGCGCGTTCGCGTAGTCGCCCGCGTACATGAGGCTTTCCGCATATCGGCGCCGACACTGGTGGCATAGTGGATCAATTGCGAGCGCAAACTTGAGTAGTCGAGCGGCGGTATCGAGTTTGCCGATGTGCTTCGCGAAGTAGCCAGCAAGCCGAACTTTGTCGGGACGTGTCAGGTCTTTTCCAAGGGCGCTGGTGTACAACGCTGCCGCTTCCTCAAGTTTGAATTCGCCTGACAGAATGAACGCGTGATAGAAGTCCGGGTAGGCGCTGTCCGGATCCAGCTCGAGAATCCGGTCATAGGTCGCATCGATTTTACGATCCCCCTCCTCCATCGGGCGTTCCGATTCCTGCATAAGGAACCAGTACGCACGGGCCATCAGGTCCAGCGCAGGTATATGGTCCGGGTCGATCTCGAGGGCTCGCGACAATAACGCGTACATTTTCTCTCCGACCCCCTCGGGCCGTGCCTGCGAAAGCTGGTTAGCCTGCGCCGTCAACGACAGCACCTCCGGATCGACGTGACGGTTTCTCGGCAGTGTATTAAGCAGCTCGATCTTCAGGTTGGCAACAACGTCTGACGCGATGTCATCCTGGATCTGGAATACGTCGTCGAGTTCGCGTTCGTAGGTGTGCGACCAGAGATGTGTGTCGCTGCGCGCCTCAATAAGCTGCACTGTGACACGAATGCGGTTGCCAGCACGGCGAATCGATCCCTCCAGCACATGAGCGACATTGAGACGCTTTGCGATTTCATGGATCTCGAGATTCTGCCCTCTCAACGCAAATGCAGACGATCGTGAAATCATCCGCAACTCGCGAATGTGGGCGAGCAGGTTCAATACCTCTTCGGCGATACCGTCCGCAAGGTATTGTTGCTCGGGATCGGCGCTCATGTTTTCGAATGGCACAACGGCGATCGAGCGGTCGCCGTAGAACCCGGCCACCGCCTCTGCACGCGCTTCGGATGCCGCTTCGATTTCCGCTTCGACGACACGCTCGGGCGCCAGTACGAACTTGTCGAACGCGAAATATGCGATGCCAATGACGAGGATCGCAATGATCGAGCGATCAAGCAGTCTTGCTGCGCGATCGGCGAGCGGTGCGTCGTCGACGTCCTTGTCAAACCTGAGCCCGTCGGGCGTGATCTGCAACACCCACGCACCGACAATTGCTGGCACAAAACCGATTGCTAGAACGATGATAACAATACGGATCGCGGCGTCGGAAAATCCAAACACCGGGAACGTCGTTTCGGCGTTTCAGTTCCGCGAACAGCGACATCTGTTACTCCAGCATGCTTGGTACGCGGCGCGTGTAAAGAATGCCCGACGCAAGCTACCACGAACCGAGTACGCCCAGTTCCTGAAATAGATAGAGCAGCTGTGCTGCAAATGCAACTCCCGCAACGCCAAGCTGAATCGAGCGACGGTTCGAAATAAGGCCAGTGACTGCTACACCTATGACGACGGCATAATTAGTCAATACTGCGGGGCGTACACCCCAGTCGTAGTCCTTCAAAAATGTGTCGGCTATATCAATCGCTGTCACCAGCAAAAACGCACCAAAGAACCACTTCAATTATTGTCGTTGGTGCTGTCCATCGAAAAATTCTTTTTCTGAAATGTCGATTTATTTTTTGCATTACGGCAGCGGGGGCGAACGGCCACGATGGGGCAACGGCAGTCGCTCGGCAGTTTAACACCTGAACGGTTGCTCGCGGTCAGGAACGGATCTTCGCCAACCTGTGCGTACTCGACAAAACGTCTTACTTGCACCATCATTGGTCGAGCCAAAGGTTGGGCGTAACAGCAACCATGTCCTTATTCAATGAACTCAAGCGCCGGCAGGTCCTTCGTGTAGGAGCCGCCTACATAGTTGCCGCGTGGGTGGTGATTCAGGTGGTGGAAACCCTGTTCCCTATCTACGGCCTGTCTGACGCTGCGATTCGGATTGTTATTGCGATTGTTGGCGTGGGATTCATACCGGTTCTGGTTATTTCCTGGGTGTTCCAACTCACGCCTGAAGGTCTCAAATGGGATTCGGATGTCGATCGTGCGAAGCCAGGCACGACAGAGGCAGGGAAACGATTCGATCGCGTCATTCTGCTCGTTCTCGCTTTGGCTCTGAGCTATTTTGCGTTCGACAAGTTTGTGCTGACGCCGCAACAGCAGGCGGAGGACCTGGCAACGGCGACCGCGGAGGCACGACTAGAAGGACGTAGCCAGGCCACGGTGGAGTCATACGGTGACAAGTCCATTGCCGTCCTGCCATTCGTCAACATGAGTTCGGACCCGGAACAGGAATATTTCGGTGATGGCATCGCCGAAGAGTTGCTTAACCGTCTCGCACATATCCCGCAACTGAGGGTTATTTCCCGTTCGTCGGCTTTTTTGTTCAAGAATACGGACGTCGACATCCCAACGATTGCCAGAAAGCTGAATGTGGCTCACATTCTGGAAGGCTCTGTGCGCTGGTCGGGCGACAGGATTCGCATCACGGCCCAATTGATCGAAGCGGCGTCGGATACTCACATTTGGTCGCAGACGTTTGATCGGCCCTTCGCCGACATCTTTGCCATTCAGGATGAGGTCGCGGCCGAGGTAGTCAGAAAATTGCGGCTGATGCTCCTCGACGGTCCGCCGCGCGCGACCCGGGTGAACCCCCAAGCCTATGCCCTATATCTGCAGGCGAGGCAGATCCAGTTTATGCAACGCGATGACGAAGAACCGAAAGCGATAGCTTTGCTGAAACGGGCGCTGGAAATTAGTCCGAATTACGTCAATGCGATGATGCTTCTATTGGATTTCGTCGATGAGCCAGAGGCCGAGGAGCTGATGGAAAGGATACGCATCCTGGACCCGGACAATCCTGAGATGAAATCCTTTATGGCGTTGGAGCGCTTTTACAAGGACGGAGACCTGGCCGGCGCCGCCCGGTTGATGGAGGAAGCAGCCGAAACCGACCCTTACAGTTCGATCGTTCTCTTCAATTCGGCTCGTCTTGCGGAGGACAGTGGCAAGACCGACCTGGCGGTACGCCTGGGCGAGTATATAGCCGTGCGCGACCCCTTGTTCTTCTGGTCACAGCTTAATCTCGCGCAATACTACCTTAAGGCCGGACGCACCGAAGACGCTCTGCGCCAGTTTGAAGTCGCGGTGAGCATTAACGAGAATGCAGGTGACGTGCGGTGGAAGTTCGGCCTGGCACTGCTTACAGCGAGTAATCCAGTGGCCGCGCTGGCGGAGTTCGAGAGGGAAGAGGCTCGTGTATACCGGCTCCATGGCTTGGTGATGGCGTATCACGACCTGGGTAGAGAGGAGGAATCTGCGGCGGCGTTGCGTGAGTTGACCAAAACGGAAGAGGAGATTTGGCCATTTGGAATGGCACGAGCGCATGCGTGGATCGGCAACGCGGATGAAACCTTTCGCTATCTGGAAGCGACGTTCGAACTAGGCCGTTTGGGACGATTCGGCGGTCTCGCGACCCATCCGCTGTTTCAAAGACTATATTCAGACCCTCGTTGGCCGGCTTTCTTGAGTTCCGTTGGCCAATCGCCGGAACAGGTAGCCGCTTTCAAGTTTGCCGTGGAGCCGCCCGAATAGGGGTGCATGAACTGGACATCCTGAGACTACAGATATGTTGGCGTTGGGTTGCGATTTCAATCGTTGCACGCAACACCTAAGTTCTAGACGCAAAATTGAGTGAATGATGACCAAAGCCGTACAGCGCTGCACGTGGGCAGAGGGTGTGAGCCTTGACTACATTGAGTACCACGATAAGGAGTGGGGTGTTCCGGTCTGGGACGACCGGGTGCAATTCGAATTTCTGATACTGGAAGGCGCACAGGCGGGTCTTAGCTGGTCGACGATACGCAACAAGCGCGAGGGTTATCGAAAGGCGTTTGTCGACTTCGATCCGATAAAAGTCGCCCGCTTCACGGATAAACGTGTTGAAAAACTGTTGCAGGACCCATCGATCGTAAGGAATCGCCTGAAGGTAAAGTCGGCGGTTACAAACGCCAAAGCGTTCCTGGCGGTGCAACAGGAGTACGGTACATTTTGCGATTACATTTGGGGCTTCGTTGGCGGCAAACCGATACAAAACAAACTCAAGACGGACGGCGATGTGCCGGCGACATCGCCCGAGTCTGATGCGCTCAGCCAAGAACTGAAGAAGCGCGGCTTCAAGTTCGTCGGCAGCACGATTATGTATGCACACATGCAGGCGACGGGCATGGTCAACGATCATGTGACTGGATGTTTTCGCCGCAAACCCTGTGCTGCAATGGCCGATCAGAGGCGTTAAGCACGCTTGCAATTGCCCTGGCGCGGGCGGAGTATCAGGCGCATCCCGCGAGACCCAAATTGGGGAGTTGCTATGTCTGATGATGCAAACGGCAAGCCGCCGGTTTTATTCTGGATAATTTCCGGCGTATTTCTCGTCTGGAACGCGATCGGCCTGATGTTTTATTACGGTCAGGTAACGATGACGTCTGAGTTCATGGTGGCGAACTTCACCGAGGCACAAGTCGCGCTCATGGAAAGTACGCCCGTATGGGCGACGGCGGCCTATGCCACCGCGGTTAACGCAGGCGTAATCGCCTCGCTGTTGCTGCTGCTGCGAAAGAGTTGGGCGAAACCTCTCTTTCTCGTGTCATTGGCCGGCGTGCTTCTTCAGGATTTCGATG
>Ga0114950_10005196_pt1 | contig 10106 bp, 9 predicted proteins | sample N075metaG_FD_83503 | JGI IMG/M metagenome (GOLD analysis project Ga0114950, IMG submission 83503) | Deep subsurface microbial communities from Kermadec Trench to uncover new lineages of life (NeLLi) - N075 metaG | ecosystem: Environmental > Aquatic > Marine > Ocean trench > Sediment | place... | reverse complement strand
GGACGCCCCTGGCTGCGTTGCACCTTCTCCGAGTATTCAGCGAATACGCGTCGGCGGCGCGCCTTGCCAGGAACGCCCAATCGACCCGACATATGCACCGAACTTCTGACACACCCCACTAGCTTGGGACCTGGGCTACGCGAGCACGGCTTCGATTGCGTCCACGGCTTCCTCGAGCTCCGCGCGCGTGATGACGAGCGGAGGCAGGAGTCGGATCACCGTCGGCCCGGCGGCGAGCGCAACGATTCCGCGCTCGAGCAACGCCTGGAGGAAAGGTCCGGCGGGCTCTTTCAGCTCGATGCCGACGAGCAGCCCGAGGCCGCGCACGTCGCGGATGCGCGCGCTCTCGAGCGCGCGCAGGCGCTCGAGCAGCCAGGTGCCGTTCTCGCGGACGCGCTGGGGGATCTGTTCGTCCACGAGCGTGCGCAAGGTCGCGCGGGCCGCTGCGCATGCGAGTGGGTTGCCACCGAAGGTCGAGCCATGCGCTCCCGCCGGTAGGTCGGGCACGCGCGCGCCGATCGCGACTGCCCCCATCGGCACGCCACCCGCGATGCCCTTGGCGAGGCACAAGAGGTCCGGCGCGAGGCCCGAGTGTTGACACGCGAAGAGCGCGCCCGTCCGTCCGAAGCCCGTCTGGACCTCATCGACGATGAGGAGCGCGCCGCGCTCGTCGCAGAGTGCCCGCGCACTCAGCAGGAACTCTGTCGTCGCCGGACGCACCCCGCCCTCACCCTGCACGACTTCGAGGATGACCGCGGACGTCCGATCCGTCACGGCGTCCGCGAGCTTGTCCGAGTTGCCGTAAGGCACGTGGGTGAAGCCCGGCACGAGGGGCGCGAATGGTTCGCGGTACTTGCGGTCGTGCGTTGCGGAGAGGGCGCCCATCGTCCGTCCGTGGAAGCCGCGCAGGCAGGCGACGACCTCGGGTCGTCTGGAAACGAGCCGCGCGATCTTGAGCGCCGCTTCGACCGCCTCGGTGCCCGAGTTGCAGAGGAACATGCGCTCCAACCCGGCCGGCAGGACCGCCGCGAGCTCACGGAGGTATGCAGCGCGTTGGTCGTTGCCGTACGACGGCGTGCAGGACAGGAGCCGGCCCGCTTGTTCCCTGATCGCGCTCACGAGCGCGGGGTGGGAGTGCCCGAGGCTCGCGACGCCGAAGCCCGCCGTGCAGTCGAGGTAGCGGCGACCGGTCTCGTCCCAGAGCCGCGCGCCCTCGCCGCGCACGAACGTGACGTCGCGCGGCTTGAAGAATCCGGAGCCCAGGCGCCGCTCGATCTCGGGCGCCGTCTCGTCCGAAGTGCCGTGCGCGTTCACGGCGCGCGCTCCGGCGCCGGTGCGGCCTCAGTCTCGTGCACGGCGCCGATCACGGTCCCTCCGCCGCGGAGGGCCGAGCGCACGGGCGAGTCCCCCGAGCTGCCGGCGATGACGACCCGCTGCACGCCCGCATCGAGCGCCTCGCGCGCGCCGAGCAGCTTCTTCTTCATGCGCCCTTCCACGGCCGCGGTCGCGTCGGGGAGCTCCGCCACTGTGATGTGGGGGATCAGCGTCGATTCGTCCGGGAAATCGCGCAGCACGCCGGGGACGCCCGTGAGCAGCACCAGGGTGTCGGCCTGGAGCTCGCTCGCGATGAGGGCGGCGCCGCGGTCTCCATCGATGTTCAGGGGCTCGCCCGCCGGCGAGATCGCGACCGGCGCGATCACGGGCAGGTAGCCCGCCTCCGATAGCATGCGCAGCAGGCCCGTGTTGACCTTGTTGGGCTTGCCCGTCCAGTCGTCGCGCACGATGCGCACGCGTCCGTTCTCGACGACGCGGATGGCCGCCTTGCGCTCGGCCTCGAGCAGCCTGCCGTCGAGGCCCGACAGGCCGACCGCGTTCACGCCGAGCGCCTGCAGCTCGGACACGATGCGCCGGTTCAGCGCCGCCGTCGCCATGATGAAAATTTCGAGCGTGCGCCGGTCCGTCAGCCGACTCGTGTGCCCCGAGGGCGACGTGACGAAGCGCGGGGGGTGACCGAGCTCCTCCGCGAGGCGGTTCGTGTCCCCAGAGCCGCCGTGCACGAGCACGAGCCGCCGCCCCTCCAGGGCGAGGGTCGCCACGTCGCGGCACGTCGCCGAGACGTCCACGTTCGCCGCGCCGCCGATCTTGATCACGTCCACTGTGCTCCTCCGATCCTACTGTGGGTGCAGGCCCGCGAACTCGAGCCCGCGGGTCTCGTCGAAGCCGCACATGAGGTTCATACACTGCACGGCCGATCCGGCGGCGCCCTTCACGAGATTGTCGATAGCGCAGAGCGCGACGAGTCGCCGGCCGTCCGCGCCGAGCGCCCAGCCGACGTCCGCGAAGTTGGTGCCGGTCACGAGCCGCGGCTCGGGGTGGCGATAGGCGCCGGTGCGCTCGTGGACGACGCGCACGAACGGCTCTTCGCCGTAGGTCGCGCGCCAGGCTCTCCACAGGTCCTTGTCCGTCGCTTTCTCGGCCAGCCAGACGTGGCACGTGGCGAGCGCGCCGCGCACGAGCTCGACCGACGTGACCGACAGGTTGACGTCGTCGAGGCCGAGGGTCGCCTTGACCTCCGCCGTGTGGCGGTGCCCGACGGGCGCGAACGAGCGCACGACGCCGCTGCGTTCGGGGTGATGGCTCGAATCGTTCGACTTGCGACCACCCTCCGAGGAGCCGACTTTCAAGTCGGAGATCACTGGGCGCGCTGGATCGAGCAGCCCGGCGCGAACGAGCGGCAGCAGCGCCAGATTGGTGGCCGTCGCGTTGCAACCGACGCCGGACACGTAGTTCGTGCCGCGGATCGCGTCACGGTGCACTTCGGGCAGGCCATAGACGAACTTGTCGAGCCACTCGGGCGCGGGGTGCGCGGCCTTGTACGTGTCCTCGTACTGGCCCGCGTCCCGTAGCCGAAAGTCCGCGGAGCAGTCGACGATCCGCCCGGCGATGCCCGCGAACCGGTCGATCTGCCGCGCCGCCGTCCCGTGGGGGAGAGCGAGGTAGAGCACATCGCACGGCTCGAGCGTCTCGAGCGACGTGAAGCGCAGGTCCGTGCGGCCGCGCAGGTTCGGGTTCGTCGTGCGCGCGAACTGTCCCACGCGCGACTCCGACGTCACCTGCGCCACTTCGACGTCCGGGTGACCGAGGAGGATCCGCAAGAGCTCTCCTCCCACGTAACCCGACGCGCCGACGATCGAGACCCGTGTCATGATGCGTGCTCCGCGCTCGCGATCACCCAGTCCACCATCGCCGCGGGGATGTTGACGCCGGTCGGTTCGATGCTGTTCCGGAACTCGCCGGAGTGATTCACCTCGAGCACGGAGAGGCCGTCCGGCGTCTCGACGAGGTCGACGGCGAGCAATCCGCCACCGACGGCGTGCGCCGCGGCGGTCGCGAGCTCGCTGAGCTCGTCGGTGACGGGGCAGTTCTGCACGGTCGCACCGCGCGCTGTGTTCGTGATCCAGTGCTCGCTGGTGCGATAGACCGCTGCGATGGGCTCATCGCCGACCATGAAGACGCGCAGGTCGCGGCCCGGCTTCTCGACGTACTCCTGGACGTAGAAGATCTGTTGGTGCCAGCTTCCGAGCGTCGCCCGGTCTTCGAGCACCGCCTCCGCGGCGCTCCTGCAGTCGAGGCGCGCGACGAGCCGGCCCCACGAGCCGACGACGGGCTTCAGCACGACGGGGAATCCGAACGCCTCCATCGCCGCGAGCGCCGACTCGGGCGTGAACGCCACGGTGGTCTTCAGCGTGGGCACGGCCGCGCGCTCGAGCGCGAGCGAAGTCAGCACCTTGTCTCCACACGTCGCGACGACGCTGGCGGAGTTCACGCACGTCACGCCCTGGCTCTCGAGGATGCGCACCGTGTAGAGCGTGCGCCCGAATGCGAGCGAGCGATTCCACACGAGGTCGAACGGCTGGGTAGCTTCCGCGAGGGACAGTTGGAGTTTTCCGTCGTCGAGGCGCGTGAAGTCGACGCCGCGGTGCTCGAGCTCCGTGAACAGCAGGCGTTCCTCCGCGCGCAGGCGCGACGTGACGACAGCGAGGCGGGTGGTCACTCGCCCCAGTCTTCCTGGATTTCGGGTGCCATCGCGAGCTCGAGCGGGCTCAGGACTTTCACTTCGAGCTCTACGCCGCAGTCGTCGCACGGGATGATCTCGCCCTGCATGACGTCCGCGGGCAGGGCGACGGCGCCCTCGCACTCGGGACAGGTGGGTTGCGTGGTGGTCATGGTCATCGGTCACTTTCGGGGTAGCGAGGCGACAGGCCTCGGAGGGTGGGCACACAAAAATACCGCGAGACCGGATCGGGCCTGGCGGTTGTGCGTGCTCGGAAACGGGGCGAACGCGCTACGAACCAGACCTCCGGTCGGTCATCGCGGGTTTGCTTTGTTTCGTGGCGATGTGCATGTCGGTAGCTTCGCTCCCGGAGCTCCCAGGGAACGCGGGCCGGAACCATAGTCGCCCAACCCGGGATCGGGCAAGGGGTTACCCGTGGAAAATTTCGCCCGAGGTCCGCTCAGGCACCGGCGTCAGCCCCAGACCGGGACAGCGCCGCGTGATCCGCTCCAGCCTTCGCCTTAGACTGCGACGTGATGAACGAGGCGCTCGAGCTCGCGCTCGCCAAGGCCACGGCGGTGCGGTTCCTCTGTACTGGCAACGTGGTGCGCTCCGCATTCGCTGAGTTGTACGCGCGGCATCTGGGTTGCCCGGTGCCCGTCGATTCCTGCGCCACGGTCTTCCAGAACACGGGCCTGTTCGCGGAGACGAGCGCGGCCTTGATCGAGCGCGGGGTGAGCTCGTCATGGGTCGAGGAGTTCCGGGCTCGGCACCTGTCGCTCGTGACTGGAGCGCCGGATGCGGGGCTCGTGGTCTTCGGCATGACGCGCGAGCACCTCTCGACCTGGCGCGCGAAGCACCCCGATCACGAACACGTCTACCGGTTGTCGGAGCTCGCCGGGGAGCGGCGTGACATCGCCGACCCCGTGCTCGACGGGGCGTCGTTCGAGCGCACGTTCGAGGCTGTCTCCGACCTCATCGATGTGCTCGTCGAGCGGCTCGCCGACTCGCTCCCAACCGGACGCGACCCCGAGTGAGAGGGCGGAGAGCGGCTGCTGCTCGCGGCGTGCGGACCGGCGCCGTACCGTGAGCGTGATGAGCGAAGGTTCGCGCGGGCTCTGGGTGCTCCTCGTGGCGATCGTGCTGGGTGTGATCGCCGCGACCACGGTCTTCCTTGCCGGTGATGGGGACGCGGAGCAGCGTGCACCCGCACCGGCGCGCGGGCGCGTGATCGGGACGGTGGAAGGCGGTGAGCTCGCTGCCCTGGAGGGCCCGCCCGCCGGCGCTCGGAGCGAGAACCCGGCCGGCCTCGAGTCCGCGCCCGGGACGCTCGAGGAGCGCAAGACGGTCGTCACCTCGCCAGCGCCGTTCCGTGGGCGGATCGTCGACACGATAGGCCTGCCCATCGCGGGTGCGCAAGTCTCCTTCACCGCCGTCGACCAGGTGGACCCGTTCGATCGCACCGACGCGGATGGGCGATTCGCGCTCACCGTTCCGCTCTCCGCGGGCACCAGGTTCGAGGCTTCCCCCCGGCTGGCGCCGGCCCTGGCCGTCACGAGCCCGAACCACGTCCCCGCCTCGTTCCGGATCGATTCGTTCGCGTTCCAGACCTTCGTGCTGCACGCCCTGCCCGTGGTGACCGGACGTGTGCTCGCTCCCGACGGGCTGCCCGTTACGGGCAATGGGCGCGTGCAACTGACCGTCCGCGACGCGGCGGGGCAGGCGCACGAGCACGACGCGGATCTCGACGCGAACGGCGAGTTCCGCGTGGAGGGCCTGGCCGTCGGCCGGCTCGAGCGCGCATGGGCGCACGCGAAGGGTTACCCCGAGCACGAGGAGGCGCGCTCGGAGGAGCTCGCGCCCGACACGATCGTGTCGGTCGACCTCGCGCTGTCAGCGGGGGCGATCGTCACCGGCCGCGTGATCGATGCCGAGACGAAGGCGGCCGTCGCGGGCGCCTCGGTCTGGGCCGACTCACGCACCTTCGAACCCGACGGCCTCCACCCGGCGGGCGTGACCGACGCGCTCGGCGAGTTCGAGTTGCAGGGCGTCGCTCCGCGGCGACACGTGATGGACGACGGGCGGGTGCTTGCGGTCGTGTTCCTCTTGGCGCGCGCGGAGGGGTATACGGAGGCGCCGTTGCGAGCCTATGCCGCGGAGTGGGTGGAGGGCGGCTCCTATGAATTCGAGCTCGAGCTCGAGTCGGCCCGGGGATTCCTGGCCGGCGTCGTGCTCCAGCCCGACGGCGAGACGTCAGCGCAGGGCGCGCACGTGCACTTGATCGATGGCCTCGGTAACTGGAGGTTCGCGCAGACGAATCGGGACGGCGAGTTCGACTTCCAGGAGCTGCCGCTCGGGACGGTCGAGCTGATGGCGCGGTTGGGTGAGCTCGGAGACGAGGGCGGCGGCCTCCTCGTCCAAGGGCTCTACGTCGTGGAGGCCGGTGTCTCGCCCGCCTGTCGGCTGGTCCTCGCGGGTGCGGGCTCGACGGCGATCCGGGGGCGCGTGGTCGATGCCTTCGGGATGCCGCGACGTGGCGTGCGGGTGAAGGCGCGGTTCCAGTTCCACGTCGGCGGTCTATCGATGGGGATCGACAGCGCCTTCGCGACGACGGACGAGGCGGGTGACTACGCCATAGTGAACTTGTCGCCAGGGCGCTACGCGGTCGGGCCCGAAGGGGCGGGGTTCTGCACTTCACCCGAGAGCCGGCGCGCGACGCTCGAACAGGACGAAGTGGGGATCGGGTTCGACTTCACGCTGCGGCCGTGCATGCGGGTCTCCGGGCGGGTGAATGAGGGCGCGCACCCGGCCCGGGATCTCGCGCTCGTGCTCGTCGACAGCGCGACCGGTGACGAGACCGCGGGCACGCGCCCGGACGAGGACGGCACATTCGAGTTCGAGCCCATTCCCACCGGCGTGTACGACCTGCGTCTGTCGTGGGGGAGCACGATGCTCACGAGTCTCGGCGTGGGTCCTGGGGACGCGACGGGACTCGTGCTGGATCAATGAGCCCGAGGCTCGGCCGGGATGTCCCGGCGCTGCGGGAGACTCGTCGTGCTGCATCCGCGGCGTCCGCTCGTTAGAATGCGGGGCCCTCTCCGACCCCTGACCTCGGCACCGTGATGAAACGCAAGCAAGTGAACCAGGCTGTGGTCGAGACAGTTCGCCGTTGGGCACGCCCGACGACTCCCGACGAGCTGAAGAAGAAGGGCGTGGCGCACCTGCGCTCGATCAACTTGCAGAGCATGGCGTTCCTGATCGAGAAGGCGGTGAACCGGGCCTTGCTCGAGCGCACGATCGGCGGGCCCGACGAGCATCAGGACTCGATCTCGGACGCGACACGCGACGAGTTCCTGCGCCTGTTGCAGAACGCGCCGACCGAGCCCGGGGAACTCGAGGCGCGCGCGAAGAGCGAGCTCAGGCGGTTGAAGCGCCAGCTGGTCGAGCGTCGCAAGAACGACCATGAGCACGAGAGCGCCGTCCGCGCCGGCGACTCCGGACCCGTGCGCGGAGAGGACGAGCTCACCCACAAGGTGCGGACTCTGTTCCTGGACTACACCTCGGCGACGGGCCGCAGCGCGCCCCGACTGGAGCGCGAGGTGACCGCCCTCGTCTGCCGCGAGCTGCACGAGCAACGGATGGAAGTCGAACGCGAGCGCCTGGAGCAGCACCAGCTTGATACGGAGCGTCTCGAACGGCGCATCGGCAAGCTCTCCACGATCCTCGGCCAGACCGAACGCGAGCTCGCCGAAATGACGCAACGCAAGCTGATCGACCCCGGCGAAGCGTCCATCTACAAGACGGTTCAAGGGCTCGACATGGCCGCTGGAGGGTCGAAGCGGAAGGCGGAACTGTTGAGCGCCATCTTCGAGGCGAACCTCTTGTTCCAGCGCAAGCGAGCGTAGTCCGGTCGAGCGGACGGCCCTGCGGGCGGATGAATCCGCGCTGATCGCGAGCCTGCACCCCAGAGCGGATCAACCCGCAGTGGAGTACGGATCAGGACGATCGGCGGCGGATCCCGGCTGAATGGCTATCTTCACTGCCCTGGCCGGAGCCTTCGCTGCACGGGTGCACATCGAGCGGAAGAACCTCTTCCTGCAGCGGAAGTAGACGCTCCTGTCTCTTGTCACGACGTTCAGCACCTGGGAGCAAGCCGTCCGTCAAGTTCGAGCTGCGACTGTGCGATGGCCGCGGCGTGCTCGGAGAGTGCGACCCCGAGACCTGGCCCTCATTCCCGGACGGGCCCTAACCTGGAGTTTCACCCTTTCGGCGGCGCCGAAGAGTCCCCGGTGGAGCTCCCCGAAGTTTCTCGCGAGGCCGCCGGTAGCAGGGTTCGCAGAAAGTCACTGGCTCGGGACCAGGGGCCGGTGTGCCGCGCAGCTTTCGGCGGCGCGGTCAGAACGGCCCTTCGGGCCGATGATGCGCGCGCTTCGCGCACGCGGAGGCCTACGGCGTACGGCGCCTGCGCCGCCGGCTCGCCTACACGGCGAGCGCTCGAGTTTCGCCCAGGATGGCGAAACTCGAGCCTAACGCTGAAAGATCGGCAGGAGCCCGTCGGGCACCGCGAGGAACAGACAGTTCATCGCGGTCGCGTACGAGTCGCCGAACAGTGAGCTGGACCAGGACCCGTTCTCGTTCTGGTCGACGAGGATGCGCTCGACTTCCTTGCGCGCCCACTGGCGAAACACGTCCTCGTCCGGGTGCTGCCAGAGGGCTTGCGCGAGGTAGAAGCGCTCGTAGAAAGGGAACTGCGCACGCTTCGTGCGCGCGCCGCGCTCTTCGGCGACTTCACGCACGGCGAGCTCGCGCCATATGTATCCGTATCCGTCGTCGATCTCCCGGCCCTCGTAGATCCCTGTCGCGTGCAGCGTGGACAGGCAGGCGGCTGTGAGCGCGACGGACACCTTCTGGTCGTTCAGATGGTATCGGAACGAGCCTTCCGGGGTTTGCAGGCGCTTCACGTAGTCGACAGCCCGGGCGATCACCTTCGAGTCGACGAGGATCCCTGCGTTGCGCGCGGCACGCAGGCCCTGCACGAGGCAGACCGTGACCGATCCCTCGTGCTGGATATCGCGCACGGGCCGGTACATCCATCCGCCCTCCGCGCCCTGCGTCAGCTCGATGAGGTGTACCCCGGCGAGGAGGGCCTGCGCGGTCCGCCGGCCGCGCGGCGAGGCCGGCGACATGATGTAGGCCTGCGCGAGAGCGAGGGTCGCCAGGCCGTGACCGTGCATGCCCGACTTGCGATCGGCCTCGTCCCCGATGTAGCCTGAATGCTCGTCGTCTTCGGGCTTCACGCGCGACAGCAGGTAATCGACGGCGGCGGCGACCTCCTCGCCGTACTCGCCCCGTCCCGGGGTGCTGCCCGCAGCCATGAAGGCGATCGCGGCGAGCGCCGTGACGCCCACCGGCGCGCGGTACTCGCCCTGCCCGGCCGGGAGGGAGCCGTCCTGCGCGGTCGTCTGCTGCGCCGCCAGGAACGCGAGGCCGCGGCGCATGGCCGCCCGCAGCGGCGCCTGCTCGATCGATGCCGCGAGGACCGTCCCGTCGAGCGCGACACGCGCGTGCACGCCGCCCTTGTCGCCGTCGTCCCCCCGTGCCACCGGGCTCGAGAGTCCGATGGAGAGGAGGACGAGAACGAGAATCGAAGCTGTAGAAGGTCGCACGGGAGTCCCTTGGCCGGGGCTGGCGGGTGGGGAGGGGTGGCGCCGCCCCGAGCGTGCGTCAGTCGTTGGCCCGGGCGTTCAGGCGCCGGTAGTAGGAGTCGATCCAGTCGCGGTACTGGGCCGGTAGCTTCTTGCCACCCTCCGCCCGGAAGATGTCGCGGTGATGGACCGGGAGATCGCCCCAGTGCTCGCGATCCTCGACGATGGCCGAAGCCGCCTCGACTTCGGAGTCGGGGGTCTTCTGCGCCGGTTTGATGTCGCCGGGATCCTTCGATCCCGCGGGACTCTTCGGCTCCCCCTCACCGGGCTTCGGCTGCGGGGCGCCCTCCTGCGGCCCTTCGGGGCTCTGGGTCTTGTCGGTCCGCTGCTCGCCCTGCTTGTCGAGG
>Ga0114950_10005195_pt1 | contig 10107 bp, 7 predicted proteins | sample N075metaG_FD_83503 | JGI IMG/M metagenome (GOLD analysis project Ga0114950, IMG submission 83503) | Deep subsurface microbial communities from Kermadec Trench to uncover new lineages of life (NeLLi) - N075 metaG | ecosystem: Environmental > Aquatic > Marine > Ocean trench > Sediment | place... | reverse complement strand
GGGAGACCGAACGTATACGCGTCTGTTTCGCAGTTTTCCGGGCAGGTATCTATTTTTGCCGCACCCGACGGGCCATGTTATCGGTGCCTTTATCCGGAGCCGCCACCGCCTGGACTCGTGCCGTCTTGCGCCGAAGGTGGTGTCCTCGGGGTGCTCCCCGGAATTGTCGGTTCGCTTCAAGCAATGGAAGTTGTTAAATTTGTGACTGGAATCGGTGAATCATTAATAGGGCGCTTATTATTGTACGATGCTCTCGCTGCCGAATTCAAAACGCTTCTATTGGAGGCTGACCCAGATTGCCCGGTATGTGGAAGCGATCGATCGATCGTCGAACTAATTGACTATGACGCGTTCTGCGGGACCGTCACGGAATCCTCAGTAACGCAAGAACCTGGATCACAGAACATGAATCCTCCTTCTCCGACTTGTTCACCAGCCGAATTAAAGGCGATGATGGACGAACGCTCGGACGTCATCCTGATTGACGTTCGCACTCCCTCTGAATATGAGATTGACAACATTGGAGGGCAACTACTTCCCCTGATGGATCTGCCAGATCGGCTGGAGGAATTGAACGACTTTAAGGACAAAGAGGTGATCGTGATGTGTCGCTCAGGTAATCGTTCTGCGCAGGCTCAGGCATTCATGCTACAGAACGGCTTTACGAATGTCGTGAACCTGGCCGGAGGAATCCTGGCCTGGAATAACGATATCGGGTGACCATAGAAGCAAAACAGACAATTTGAGACGCTCACGCCCGTAACACACATCACATGCAGTCTACCTTATTGCGCGACAATCGATCTCTAATTGCCGCGCTTCTTTTCTGTTCACTCCTGACGGTTCCGGCCTTCTTTGCACCCCAGGCCTCTGCTCAGGTGGTCGAATCGAATCCGGATACGCACGACATCACGAAACCGCTGGTACTTTCGCGGCTTACCGGTCCGATCACGCTCGACGGACGCGTAGATGAGGCAGCCTGGGAGGCTGTCGATCCCGTTCCACTCATCCAGTATCAGCCAGTTTTTGGCGGTCAGATGACGCAGCGAACCGAGATCCGGGTTGCCTATGACGACGAATATCTGTGGGTTTCTGCGCGAATGTATGAGTCAGACCCTTCCAAGATTATGGCCAACGCACTCACACGGGATGAGGCGAGCAGTGATGATCTTCTGGCCATTGTGCTCGATACATTCAAAGACAATGAAAATGCGCTCTGGTTCTCGACGACGCCGCTTGGAACGCGGATTGACAGGGCCGTCTCGAGTGACGCAGAATTCACAGGGGGAGGATTTCAATCGGTCATGAACCAGAGCTGGAATACGTACTGGGACGCGGTCTCGACTGTTACGGACGAGGGCTGGTTCTCTGAAATGAGGATTCCATTTTCCAGTCTCGGGTTCCAGGATCTGGACGGTCGCGTCGAAATGGGGATGATCCTCTACCGGTACATAGCGCGTAACTCCGAGCGGCACATTTATCCACCGATCCGGCCCGAATTCGATATCGGGTTTGTAAAACCCTCGCAATCTCAGACCATTATTCTCGAAGGTGTAAAAAGCTCCAGTCCGGTCTATATAACCCCCTATGTGTCGAGCGGCGTCGTGCAGGAAGCTGAGATCAATGAAGAGGGTTCGACTTATGAGCTCGGGCGGGAGTTCTCAAGGAATATCGGGGGTGACCTGAAATATTCAGTGACAGATAACCTGACACTCGACCTCACAGTTAATACAGACTTTGCACAGGTTGAAGCCGATGTTCAGCAGGTAAATCTTACTCGATTCTCTTTGTTTTTCCCCGAAAAAAGGCAGTTTTTCCAGGAAAGAGCGGGGATATTCAACTTTGGGACAGGATCTGTAGATCGAGTTTTTCACAGTCGACAGATCGGCATCAGCGACAGTGGTCTGGTTTCCATAGCCGGTGGCGGACGACTCGTCGGCCGTGTTGGATCCTGGGATATTGGAGCCATCAATATGCAAACCCTCAATAGTGATGCCCTTCCGGCGGAAAATTTCGGAATCCTGCGGCTTCGACGGAGGGTATTGAATCCAAGGTCCGGTGTTGGCGGATTGTGGACGAGCCGAATCGGAAATGACGGAACGTACAACCTGGTCTATGCCCTTGATGCCGTACTGAATGTCCAGGGCGGCGACTATTTTACAGCAAAATGGGTGCAGTCCTTCGCCGATACTCCATACGACTCAGAGACTTTTGATTTCGCGAACGCATCGCTCGCGTCCCTCCAATACGAGCGCCGCGGAACGGTCGGGTTTGGTTTCGACGTGGCGGGCCGGTATACCGGAGCAGATTATAATCCGGGAATCGGTTTTGTAACACGCCGCGATATTTTTAGCGTACTCGGGGCCGTTCGTTACGGTTGGCTGTTCGATGGTTCCGGGGCAGTTCGAACGCTTCAAACCATAACACGGGTCAACGCGTATATGCGGAATGAGGACGGCAGCGTCGAATCTGTGGTCGGAAGCCATTCCTGGAATATGAATTACACCTCAGGTGCGTCTTCCAAGTTTGGTCTCACGGTTGAAAATGAAGACCTGACAGAAGAGTTGAGTCTGCCAGAAGACGGTTTTGTACCGATAGGGAATTACACGTTCGTACGGGCAAACGCATCATATCGGTTCCCGTTTGGGAGCTTACTCAGAGGGGATTACGAGGTCAGCGTGGGTCAATTCTACGATGGTGTGAGCCTGCAGACCACACTCGGACCGACGTGGACTATCTCGAAACATCTGGAATTCGAAGGTCGGTATCAATACAGTTACATCAGGTTCAGCGACCGAAATCAAACGGTAAACGTACATCTGATAGGTGTAACAACTAAAATTGGAATCAATACAAAGTTGTCTCTCAATGGGTTACTTCAGTACAATACGTCGGCTGATCTGTTATCATCGAACCTTCGCGTGAGATACAATTTCCGGGAAGGGAACGATCTATGGATCGTGTTCAATCAGAACATGAATCAGGATCGGATGCGCGAAAGGCCCGAGCTCTCCCTCATCGAAAATCGCACCGTTCTGCTCAAATACACCTACACGTTTTACAAATAATGCAATTCAAATCGAGAGGTTCGGCTCAAGCAATTTTTCTGGCGGCTGCGGTCGTTCTGGTTATGACCGGTTGTGGCGGGTCTGATAATCAGGCGTCTTCTGATTCTCCGACCGAATTCATCGTTGTTCCGACAGATGGACACGAACTGATTCGTGTTATGCACGATCGGTACAGCCAGGACTGGTACGAAACGCTTACGTTTGAACAGGAAGTTATCGAATATCGGGCTACAGGGACCGATACGTCCACGTGGTATGAAGCGATGAAAATTCCGGGTCTGCTTCGAATCGACATGAACGCTCCGTCGTCCGGGAACGGATATATTTTCCGGAATGATTCGTTATATGTACTTGAGGGTGGGGACATCACCTCCGCTCGACCAACCCTCCACCCGCTTCTCCTGCTCGGGTTTGACGTCTACCGGATGCCCCCAGTTGAGCTGTCGGTCCGGTTGGATTCACTCGGATTCGATTTGTCGATTTTGACCGACGGTATGTGGGAAGGAAAGGAAGTTTACGTGGTCGGCGCGGCGCCGGGTGAGACGGGTAAGGCTCAATTCTGGATTGAAAAGGAACGCCTGGTATTTGTGCGGATGCTGCAGCCTGCAGGCCCGGACGGCAATGGTACCAGCGAGGTGCAATTCAACAAATATGAACCGCTGGGTAATGCATGGATTTCGCCCGAAGTCGTGTTCTTCTTCAACGGTACTATGACGATGATAGAGCGATACGCGAATATGCGTGTGGGCGACGACCTGGATGAGGCGCTTTTTGTCCCGTCTACTGCGTTAACCACCGAGCACTGGCTCTCAAGTCCCGAATAATCTGCTGATTGATTAACCGAACGCGGTAGGTGGCATGTTGATCGGGAGTGTGGCTCCGTCGAGCGTAAGGTTCAAAAGGCGGGCTCCCTCAAAATTGGCCATCGAAAGATCAGCGCCAGCAAAAATTGCTTCGCGCATGAAGGTGTCGGATAAATCCGCTCCGCGCAATCGCGCGTTGAATAAAATCGTTTCGATTAATCGCGCCCCTTTCAGAATAACACCTTCCATCTGCGCAAAAGTGCACGTTGCGTAGCTCAAATCGACGTTCGTCAAGTCGGCACCTATGAGAGAAGCGTTGGTCAAGTCGGCGCCAGTCAAATTCGCATCCGTCAGGTCAGCGGCATCCAGAATTGCCCCGTCCATTTCCGCAACCGTCAGAAACGCAGCTCGTAAATTCGTTTTTCTAAAATTAATTCCACCCAGATTACGGCCGGTGAGATCTGCCTCCGAAAGATCAGGCGTGATGTCAGGATTTTCTTCTCGCCACGCGTTCCAGGCCGGAACTCCTTGATCCAGTATTGCGATGTGGGAAATATCTGCCATTTTAAGGTTGGGTAATACGGGCAAAATCTTGTACTCTGACAATGGGGTTCGCTCTTAGACAGAGTACGTGTAGATCTTCCAGATTGTCTGCTGAATTGACATGATAATTCTTACGCTTGGCACAATGTTTCTTCTGATGCGCCGAATGGGCATGTTTGACGAATACTTTCGTTACCACGAGACTCGGTTATTGGAGGCAAACATTATGGAGGCATACGATGACAGTCAGTGGGAGGATCGGATGAATCATTTCCGGCAGACACATCCACGACTCTCAGGATCCCCTTCGATGTCGCTGGGGCGCAGGCATTGCTGAATCGGCCGTATATCTGACTAGACCCAGTCGAGAACCATTTTTCTCCTTTAATAATTTAGTTACAATATGAAAAGATGCACCATTCTGATCGCTGCTCTTCTGGGCCTGTTATTGATCGCTCCCGGCAAAGCGGATGCCCAGTCAAAAAAACCAAATATTTTGATTATCTGGGGGGATGATATCGGGTATTGGAATATCAGTGCCTACAATCAGGGAATGATGGGGTATAAGACGCCAAACATAGACCGTATTGCCCGGGAAGGCATCGTATTCACAGACTTTTACGGGCAGCAGAGCTGTACAGCCGGTCGTGCGGCGCTTATCACGGGGCAGTCACCGTTTCGGACGGGATTACTCAAAGTTGGTCTTCCGGGAGCGAAAGAAGGATTGCAGAAAGAGGATGTTACCCTCGCCGAACTGCTCAAACAGCAGGGCTATATGACCGGGCAATTCGGGAAAAATCATCTGGGTGACCGCGATGAACATCTTCCGACAGCCCACGGGTTTGACGAGTTTTTCGGGTCTTTATATCACCTTAACGCGGAAGATGAACCCGAGCATCCGGATTATTTCAAAGACCCCGAACTTCGAAAACGATTCGGTACCCGTGGCGTGCTTCACACGTGGGCAAACGACGACGGTACGCAAAGAATCGAGAGCACCGGACCGCTGACTAAAAAACGCATGGAGACCATCGACGAGGAGGTCACGGCCCATGCGTTAGACTTTATGGAGCGCGCCAGTGAGTCAGACAAACCGTTTTTCTTGTGGTGGAATTCAACCCGGATGCACATCTGGACGAGATTAAAAGAGGAGAGTGTAGGCAAAACTGGATTGGGGATTTATCCGGATGGTATGGTCGAGCATGACGGACATGTTGGCATGGTCCTCGATAAACTGGAAGAACTTGGCCTGGATGAGAATACGATCGTGATGTATTCGACGGACAACGGCGCCGAGGTATTTACCTGGCCGGACGGAGGAGCTACGCCTTTCAGAGGTGAAAAAAACACAAACTGGGAGGGCGGATACAGAGTCCCAGCTATGATTCGGTGGCCGGGTGTAATCGAGCCGGGCACGATTTTAAATGACATTGTTGCGCACGAAGATATGTTGCCGACTCTTTTGGCTGCGGCAGGTGATCCGGACATAAAAGAGAAACTTTTGAAGGGCCACACTATCGGCGAGACGACATTCAAAGTCCACCTGGACGGATACAACCAATTGGATTATTTCACAGGGAATGGCCCAAGTGCAAGAAAAGAGTTCTTTTATTTCAACGATGATGGGTCGCTTGTTGGGCTGCGGTACAACCAGTGGAAACTGGTTTTCGCTGAACAGCGGGCGCACGGTTTTGACGTCTGGCAGGAGCCTTTCGTGACGCTCCGTCTACCCAAACTTTTCAACTTGCGTTCCGATCCCTTCGAGACCGCTGACCATGAAGGCATGGACTATGAACGGTGGCGGATCGAACACGTATTCCTCCTGGTTCCGGCCCAACAATATGTAGGACAGTTCCTGAGCACGTTCGCAGAGTTTCCTCCGCGACAGAAGGGCGGGAGCTTCGGCATTGACCAAGTCCTGGAAACCCTGCTCCGAGGCTCGCAGGGAGGGGACTAAGCGACTGGCTTAAAAGGCGAGTAACGAGTACTGCAATAGGGGTGTGCACTGTGACGATGAACACGGTGCACGCCTTTGTTATTGATGCGCGGAAAGGACAGTAAGGGGGCGTCTACCTCACCAGAAAAACCGTACTTGTCTCTGAGAAGGATAAGACAGAAATCAAGGGCACTAATAAGTGGGTGCAACACAATTAATTCAGGGGAGTAGCTCTTCTGTGGAAACGATCGATCTATCAACAGATGCCGAATCACCTATCCGAGCTGTTATATGGGTCAAGCCACGAGTAGTCTATCCCGGCGATACTTACTTGTAATATGTTTTTTTTGGGCGACTACCCTGATAGTTCGCTCAAGCGATGCTCAAATCACACGAATTTTCTCCGCAGCAGGAGATGCGTCAGAAAGCTTCGGACGTGCTGTGGCCGTTGATGGGGATTTGATGGTTGTTGGAGCTCCAGATCATTACCGTTCGCAATACAACGTTGCCGATGATTATGGTGCCGTTTACGTGTTTGAACGTATAGGGTCTTCATGGATCGAAACAGAAAAAATCATACCTGAAGAGCCCTTTCATAAAGCTCATTTCGGGAAGACCGTAGCACTCGACGGTAACACCCTTGTTGTTGGTGCTCCGTACGCACCAAACTATAACACACCGGGCACAGTTTACATTTATGAGCGCGATCAGGCCGGTTGGACATTAATATTGAAATTGCGTTTGTCAGACGGAGGAGCTTATGCCGACAAATTCGGGTGGTCGTTAGCAATTAAAAATGGACGCCTCATTGTCGGAGGGATTGCCAGACTGCCGGGGAATAACGAATTTAAGGGAGCGGTTTATGTTTTCGAAAAAATTGACTCCGAATGGATAGAAACTGCGATTTTGACGGCGGAGAGCATCAATTATGCCACTGATTTTGGACGTTCGATCGATCTGGATGTCGATGTTGTTGTTGTTGGTGCATCGCTCCAAGCAAAAAGCAGCGTGGAATATTCAGATGGGGCTGTTTATGTATTCCGAAAATTGGATACTGGATGGGTGCAAGAGGCTGAGTTAACGGTCAAGATAAACGTGCTTTCAGCCTGGAATAAATGGTTCGGATACGCTGTTACTTTAGACGGCGATCATTTGCTGGTCGGTGAGCCACGGGATGTTGACTTAACAACCGATATCGAGCAGCAGTACATGACAGGAGCGGTTTTCGCTTTCGAGTTTGACGGGCAGTCTTGGAATATGAATCAAAAATTCTACGGATCGCAACCGTCAAAATCGAGCAATTTCGGGTCATCGCTGGACCTTTCTGGGGAAGTGCTCCTGGTCGGGAGTCCGAGTGGTGGACAATATGAACCGGGCGGTGCCGTATATGCTTTTGAGTATTCTGACTCAGGATGGACGGAATCCGTCAGGATGGTCGTCCCGGAAAATTTAAATAATGGGTTGGGCATAAATGTCACGATTTCCGGTGAGTATTTCTTTGTCGGAGCAACTCGATTATTCCGGTCATATGGAGAAAGCGGAGGCGTAGTAGTTTTCGAAAACCCGGTATTGACAACGGGCAAGGAAGTCCTATCGGAATTGCCTGCTGCATATAGTATTGATGGTCCATACCCGAATCCGTTTTCATCCCGTACCGCAATAACGCTCCGCGTAAATCGGACGGAACGCGTAGAGGTTAGCTTGTATGACATGCTCGGTCGCCAGGTGCGCAATGTTTTTTCAGGTGTACTGACGGCATCTCAAACTGTCGAAATTCCATTCGACGGAAGCCGTCTCGCAAATGGACCGTACCTTATCAGGGTGCAAGGCGATTCATTCAGCGAATCACTATTGGTGTCCCATGTGAACTAGGGTCGCTTAGCACTTCAGGATCAATCTGGTTACGCCGTAAAATTCAGTCCGGTGTTGACCCATGGTCATAATGTGTTTGTCTGATGGTACACAACTGTCTGAAGCTCTACTTTAAAACCGCCAAGTTTTTTCGGAACAGGTCAATGTGACCTTCCCCCGATTCAACGGACGCTTTCTAACGTTAGAGATTGTTTACATGACCTGCACCCCGTACGCCGAGACGGCACAGAACTCACGTGCGTCGTAGAATATGGGGTCAGACGACCAGATGTACCTATTATGAAACAGTCGAAAGTATCCAGCACCCACCTGGGACAGGCGTAACACAATGCAACGCAAACCACATGTTTGTTACCGGCTGGGCGTTCACCTCGGCCTTTTATTCCTCGTGGCGATCCCCTGTGCCGCAGCGCAGGAAATCATTGTTTACGGTGCGGGGGGCGTTCGACGCGGCTCGGAAGTGTTTGCAACACGATCCGCGTACATCGACATCATCTCCCCACAGTCGTACAGAGTAGACTCCCTCGGTAACGTATCCGGGCGGGTGCCAGAGCGCTTGATCCGCGAAGCCAGAGAATCAGGGACCAGGCTGATGCCGCTGATCATGAATCCGGGATTTAATCAGGAGCAGTTCCATGGCCTCCTCGACCGCCCGGACGCCCGCAGAAAGACTATTGAGTTTATGGTGCGCGAGGGACAGCAAAACGGGTTCTGGGGATGGCAGTTTGACTTCGAAAACATCCATCTAAGCCGCAAAGACGCCTTCACCGAGTTTTTCCGGGAAGCGGCGGATGCACTCCACGCCGCTGGAATGACCGCTTCCGTGGCGGTGGTCCCAACGAATGATCAGGCAGAAGAACGAGGTTTTTCCCGTTACATGCAGGACAATTGGCGTGGGAATTTCGATATGAAAGCCATCGCGGAAGCCGGCGATTTCATTTCCCTGATGACGTACGCTCAGCATGGCGGCCCGACCGCCCCCGGACCCATCGCCGGATTGCCGTGGGTTCGCGAAATGCTAGAATATGCTCTGGCGCAGGGTGTTCCACCAGAAAAAATCTCCCTCGGACTTCCCTTTTATTCGGGATACTGGTTTCCGGATGAGTTCGGAGACGGAACCGTCAAAGTGCGTGGTAGGGAAATCCAATATTCCGAAGCCAGTGCGCTGCTGGAGAAGAATAACGTCATCCCAATCTGGCTGCCTGCTCAGGGTGTCTCTTATGGCTTCTGGCAGCAATTCGGCATATTCCACTGGATCTTTCTCGAAGACGTCCGCTCAATAAATGCTAAACTGGACCTGTTTGAAGAGTACCCCGGTCTGCGGGGCGTCTCCATTTGGGTGCTGAACGCCGAGGACTCTATGGTCTGGGATGTTCTTGAGTCAAGGCTCCACTGAAGCCTGCTCCCACCCAACTTAATTCCATCTTGACGGACATATCCTATGTGGAGCTAAGGAGAATCGAACTCCTGACCTCTTGAATGCCATTCAGATGTGCTCATATTTTAAAATGCCATCTACGATACCGAAAGGGCCATATTTATCTCGGTGTGATTAGTGTTGTGGCATGTTGTGGCAATAATTACTTCCGCAATTCGCCGCATGGCGCCACTGTCGGTCAGCTATTCCTTTCGTTAATCCTTCTTCAGCGACTGAACCCAATTCTGCCATCGACGCTATTCCGAAGGCGGTGCCAGCCTTTTTAATTCTTCGAACCAGTTTACGACTACCTCGACGCGACTTACGGGATCGATGAGTTTTCCAACAATGAACAAAAACTCTTCTGTTTCGCTATCATAATCATAGCCTGTGTAACGTTCGGTCAAAGCGGTGATAGTTTCGCGTTCTTGGGTGAGAGTACCGAGTTGGAACAGAACACGGCGCTCT
>Ga0114950_10005194_pt1 | contig 10108 bp, 8 predicted proteins | sample N075metaG_FD_83503 | JGI IMG/M metagenome (GOLD analysis project Ga0114950, IMG submission 83503) | Deep subsurface microbial communities from Kermadec Trench to uncover new lineages of life (NeLLi) - N075 metaG | ecosystem: Environmental > Aquatic > Marine > Ocean trench > Sediment | place... | reverse complement strand
TCTTCTGGATCTCATCCCGGCCCAGGGCACTAACGCCCGGTACGTCATTGACCCGATTGACTCGCGCCGAGGACCGTTCGACGACATCCCCGGCAATCCGCACAACCCGGTGCCGATGCTCGTCTCGCCGTTCCACACGCAGTCGGAGTTGTGCTGGACCTGCCACGACGTCAGCAACATGCTGTTCTCGCGGCAGCCGGACGATGCCTACGTGATGGAGTCGCTGGGAACGCCCCACTCGACGGGCTCGCAGGACGACATGTTCCCGCTGCACCGGACCTACAGTGAGTGGAAGAACAGCTACTACTTCACGCTCGGCGGCGTTCAGCACAACGGCCGCTTCGGCGGCAACCACCCGACCGGCGTCATGAACACCTGCCAGGACTGTCACATGCCGGACCAGTTCGGCAAGGGTTGCGGCCTGCCGGCGTTCGACGAGCGGCCCGACGTGCCGCAGCACAGCTTCGCCGGTTCCAACACATGGGGCCTCCTGGCCGTCCGGGCGGTCGATGCCGACGGCGACGGCAGCCCTGACTTCCCTGACTCCGAGACCGGGCTCTCCGACGAGACCGTCAATGCCCAGATCGCCCGCAACATCGACATGCTCGAGAAGGCGACCGATCTCACACTGGTGCAGATCGGCGGCGACCTGCGGGTGCGCGTGCTCAACCAGACCGGCCACAAGGTGCCGACGGGCTTCCCCGACGGGCGACGCATTTGGATCAACGTCAAGTTCATGAACCGCCAGGGCCAGATCGCTCTCGAGCATGGTGAAATCGACTTCGCCACCGGCTCGCTCGTCAGCCCCGGAGACACGAAGGTCTACGAGATCAGGCTCGGGATCGACGCCGCCCACTCGCTGGTCAGCGGTCTGCCCGAGGGCGAGACGTTCCATTTCGTACTGGCCAACACGATCGCCAAGGACAACCGTATCCCGCCGCGTGGCTTCTCGAACACCATTGCCATTGCGAACCAGACCGCCCCGGTCGGGGCGACGTTCATCGACGGGCAGCACTGGGACGATACGGTGTTTGCGATCCCGGCCTGCGCGACGGAAGCCGTCGTGACCTTGTACTACCAACTCGTCTCCGACGAGTACATCACGTTCCTCCGGGACACCAACGTCACGGACAACCGCGGACAGGTGGCGTTCGACCTCTGGGACGATCCCCTGGTCGGCAACCGCGGTGCCCCGGTCGTGATGGACATGGGCACGCTGTCGGTCAGTTTCGCCAGCAACCTCGCCGACCTCGACGATGACGGGTTGGTCGGCATCACCGATTTCCTGATGCTCCTGGCAAGCTGGGGGCCTTGCCCCGCGAACGGGCCCTGCCCAGGGGACATCGACTGTGACGGCACGGTCGGAATAACCGATTTCCTGGCGATTCTGGCGGCATGGGGCTGACGGGCGCCGTGGCGCCCGCCGCGCTGTCAAATGGGGTAGAAACCTGTTGCATAGATGGGCCGGCGCGGTACCGTGGTGGGTGGAAAATCAGGATTCGGGAAGAGTGAGAGTAGGGGAATTGTGCGCCGGCTTGGCCGGCGCCCGTTGGAGAAAGGCCTCACGCGGAGGAGAAGGTATGCGTTTCTTCCCAAGTCGTATTCGGCGTTGTGCCGTTGTCGCCAGCCTGGCCGTCGGAATGGGCGCGACGACTGTGCACGCCGGGTTGGTCGATCCGGGAATGGAAATCGAGTGGTGGGTGAACGGCTCCTATGCAGGGCTGTTGAGCCCGAGCGGCGTCTACAACTCGGCCACGGGTTGGTGGAACTACCAGGGTTTCGTGATCGATCTCGGTTCCGGCGTCACATTGAACTACAACCTCAACGGTGATCCCGACCCGTTGATCAGCGGCAATCTCACCGTCGAGAACCCGTTGCTTCCGGTCGTGGACATCATGCTCGTGGTGACGCTTCCGATCGCACCCCTGCTGCCCAACTCTTCGAAGATGCAGGGCTCGGCGGCAGTCGGCCTGACGACGGACGCCGGCGGAGGCTCGTTTTCCAGTCTCGGCGGCGAACCGCTGTGGCAAGGCCTTATCGACGGTGTCGCTGTCGGCAACGACGCGTCGCTGTTCTTCGACCCGTTCTCGCTGTCCAACGCGAGCATCGGCAGCTCCGGTACATCGGACAACTTCGGTGCGCCGTTCATGGTCGACGGGCCGGGCGTGTACTCGGACATCGGCATCAGGATCCAGTTCTCGCTCACGCAGAACGATCAGGCCTCGATCACCAGCGTGTTCTACGTCATACCCGCGCCGGGCGCGATCGGCCTGCTGGCAATCGGCGCCCTCGGCATCCGGCGCCGCCGCCGCTGAAGCCGTGCCATGCCTCGCACGGTCCGAAGGACCGGGAGAGGCATGGGCCTCAGCTGACACACACTGCACAAGCCCGCCCCCTGCGAAGGGGGCGGCTTTCTTGTGCGAGCGGTCGGCGGTCAGCTATCAGCTGTCAGCTCGGAAAACGATTCGCGACACTCACGGCGAACGATGTGCTTCGCACGGGCTCAGAGCTGACCGCTGACCGCTGACCGCTTCCTCACCATGCGCCCAGCTCACCCGTGACCGGCTCCACGAGATCCTTGAGCGTGACGAGGCCGCGGGGCCGGCCGGCGGGTGCGATGACGACGGCCATTTTCCGGCGGGCCTCACGCATCGAACGCAGGGCATCGCGGACGGGCGTGTCACCTGCAAAGGTCAGCAGTTCGATCATCAGCTCGGCGGTGGGGCGGTCCGGCTCCAGCAACGCGTCGAGTGACGACAGGATGCCGACCGGGGCGCCCGTGTCGTCCACCACCGGCATCCGCGTGAAGTTGCGTCGCCGGATGAGCGTCTCTCGCTGCGGCCGCTCCGCATCGCGGTGCAGTGTGGCCACGCGGTTCCACGGGATCATCTCGGTCTCGATCGTGCGGTTTCGCATGGCAAGGGCCCGGTCGGCCAGCGTCGTCTGGAATTCCGTCAGCACGCCCGTACTGACGCCTTCCTTGATGAGTTGACTGATCCGCTGCCGGGCAGAGACCGCGTCATGCGAACTCGAACCCAGCATCCGTTCGACCAGCAGGCCGACGAGTTGGACGATCGGCAGCAGTCCGATGAGCCGGAACGCCCACTTGCTGGCCACGAGCACGCCTGACAGCGGGTACATCCAGTTGTCGGCATGCGTCCTGAAGAGGTCCTTGGGAAGCGTCTCGGCGAAGACGAACAACAACGGCGTGACGGCGAGGACCTCGATCCCGATGATCATCCAGTCGTCGATCGCCAATGCATGCAGCAGCCGGGCGATCGTATAGCTGACCAGGTAGCTGGCGGCGTTCGTGCCGATCAGCAACGTCGAAAGCATGCGGTTCTGATGGCCGAGCTCCCGGCGCAATCGAACGGCCCGACGCTGTCGGCGAGCCGCGCGAACGGTCAGCCGGACCCGGTTGAGCGTGTACAACCCGGTCTCCATTCCGGAGAAGACTGCGGAAAGGAAGACGCCCAGGACCGCCAGCGCGGCCAGTACAAAGACCTCGCCGCCGCTCACGGGCCGTCTCCCGGCGTCGGCGGATCGATGCCGCCTCGGTCCACGTTGCTCGCGATGTCACCGACAAGCTCCTCCACGACGTCCTCGGCGGCCACGACGCCCGCCGTCCCGCCGTACTCGTCGACCACCACCGCCAGCTGGGTGCGCGTCTCGCGGAAACGGTCGAGCAACTGGTCGAGCCTGGCGGTGTCGGGGACGTAGTGGACAGGCGTGAGCAGACGCTCGAACGCCTCGCGGTCGTGCGGCCGCCCGGGCGGTTCGAGCAGGAAACGACGCACGGGCAGCAGGCCGACGATGTGGTCGATGTTCCCGTCGTAGACGGGGAATTTCGTCAGACGGGTCTTTTCGGCCAGGGCACGTACCTGTTCGTAGGTGGCCCCGATGGGGATTGCCGCGACACGCACCCGAGGGGTCATGACGTCGCGGACCTTCAACTGCCTGAGGCTGATCACGTCCTTGAGGATCCGCTGCTCCTCCTGGTCGATGACCCCGCCCATGCTGGAGACGTCCAGCAACGCCGAGAGTTCGTGCTCGTCGAGCTCCGGCGGCCGTGCCGCGGGTGACGTCAGGCGGCTCAGCGGGCCGACCACGACCCGGTCGAGCACGATGCGCAGCGGCGCGATCGCCTGGTGCAACGTCAGCAGCAGTGGCGCCGTGAGACCCGCGAAGCCGGTCCGCCGCGTGTTGGCGACCAGCTTTGGCGTGACCTCGCCGACCAGGATCAGCGCCAGGAGAAATGCTGCCGCAAGCAGCACGGAGTTCAGCACGCCGAGATCGCGGTTCATCATCAGCACGGACGTCACGACGAAGTACAGCACGTTGACCGTCATGTTGCCGATCAGGATGGTGATCAGTAGCATTCGTTGGTCGGCCAGCAGGGACTCGACGGCGCGGGTCGCCCGACCACCCGATCGGCGCAGCAGCATCCGCTCGTCCGCGGTCAGGGCGAACAGGGCCGTCTCGGAGCCCGAAAAGAACCCGCTGAGCCCCAGCAGCAGCGGAAGCATCGCGACGATCGTGATGTCGATGAACGACCACCCCGGCATGATTCGCTACCCCTTGACGCCGGCCCCGTCCGCGACACGCGCGCGGACCTTGGCGGCGAAGCTGTCGAGGGTATCGCCCCGTTGGTAGAACAGCGGGCGACCATAGCGGACCGTGATCCGGCCGGGACGCGGCATGAACGCTCCGCACGGGAGCACCTGGCGGCCGCCGTCCACGTGCACGGGGATCAGCGGGCGACGGGTGAACCGGGCCAGTACGCTGACACCCGCCTTGAACGGCCCCAGTTCGCCACTGCGGCTTCGCGTGCCCTCCGGGTACAGCAGCAGGTTCCAGCCGTTGCGTATGAGCTGCCTGGCGATCTGAAGCGACCGCAGCGGCGGTCCGTGTCGATCGAATGCGAAGGCGTGGAAGCCGGCGGCGACGATCAGCTGGAGGGACCACCGCTTCAGAGACGGCGCGCCGCCGTTGCCGAACACGTCCAGGGCCGCTGCGACGACGGTTCGTTCGCGAATGGGCCTCGGCAGCGTCCCCAGGATGGCCGCGGTGTCCGCGTGGCTCTGGTGATTGGCCGCCAGGATAAACGGCTGGGCCGCGGCGGCGACGTTGTCGAGCCCGACCCCGCGCCACCCGAAGCTCCGCGCCGTCGACAGCGCGCCGATGCCGCCGAGGATCAACTGGCGCGTGACGACCACCGTGGGCGTGCGGAAGCCGCGTTCGATATCGTCGGCGGTCGGCGGAGGCTTGAGGCGACCGTTGCTGCTCATGGTGCGGTTCGAGGCAGCGCGTCGGCGTGCCGCAGCGTCTTGGCGAATGCGTCTGCGTACTGGTCGAGCAGCGCGTCCGAGGCCCGGGGGAAGCTCGGCAGCTTTACGAGCGCGCCGTTGGCTGCCGCCGTGCGTGGCAACGCGGTCGGTTCATAGGTCGGCAACGGGCGTTGTGCGGTGGCCTCCAGCCGCGCGATCTTCGCCCAGTGCCCCTCGGTGAACAGCGGCTGCTGGTGCAGCAGCGGGTACCGGGGCCGCTCGACATGCGCGCCCTCGGCCCGAAGCGCGTTGACGAGGTCGCCGATCGGCAGGCCGGTCGCGGTCTCGTCGTACCGGACGAGGAATTCGAAGTACACCCTCTGCACGTCCGGCGGCGCCAGGAACGTCCGGAAGCCGAGATCCTCGAGCCGCCGGGAGAGGCGAACGACATTGCGGTTGCGGCGGCTGTTGCGTTCGGGCAGGTGTTGGAGCTGAACGCCGGCGACGGCCGCATTGAGCGGTGACATCCTCAGCTTCAGGCCGAAACCCGTCGCGGCGAAACGGCGGTTCGGCGACTGGAGGCCGAGCACCCGCTCGTAGTGGCCCAGGCACACGACCTTCTCCCACAGTTCGGCGTCGTCGGTCACGAACATGCCGCCCTCGCCGGCAGGGCAGAGCTTGTTGGTCTGCATGCTGAAGACCGCGGCATCGGCGAGCGTCCCGATCGGCCGGCCGCGGTAGCTCGCGCCGTGTGCGTGCGACGCGTCCTCCAGCACGCGGAGGTTGTGCCGGCGCGCGACGTCGAGAAGCTCGTCCATCCGCGACGGCAGCCCGAACAGGTGCACGACGACGATCGCGCGCGTGCGGTCGGTGATCTTTCGCTCGACGTCGGCCGGGTCGAGGCCGAGGCACTGGTCCTCGGTCTCGGCGAAGACCGGGATGCCGCCGCAGTGCAGCACGGGGGTCACCGATGCCCAGTAGGTTGCCGACGGCACGATGACCTCGTCGCCGGACGCCACGCCGAACGCATGAAGGGCGGCGAGGATCGCCGAGGTTCCGTTGCAGTGACCGACCGCATGGCCCACGCCGAGCCACCGGCAATAGTCCTGCTCGAGCTTCGCGACGACGTCGTTGACCGACAGCCGGCCCGATCGCAGGACGTCGAGCACGGCCTGCTCGTCCTGTTCGGTGATGATCGGCCACTGGTTGGCCTGCTGCTGGTCGAGATCGACGGCCGGTGAGCCGCCGAGCAGTGCCGGTCGATCGCGCAACGACGTTGCCGTAGGCATGGGGTGCTCTAATCCGCAGAAGACCAGCGTTCCAAGCCGCCGATGATACCATGGATGCCATGCGGGCTGAATTCGAAGGAGGACTCCCCCGATGACGCAGATGCCGCCTCCAAGTGAGCCGATGATGCCGACGCAGCCGATGCAGCCGCATCGCGGCGTGTTGATACTGGTGTTCTCCATCCTCTCCTGGTTCATCTGCGTGATCTTCGGGATCGTTGCGTGGATCCTCGCCAGCAAGGATCTGCGGGCGATGGAAGAGGGCCGCATGGACCCGACCGGAGAGGGCCTGACAAAGGCCGGCAAGATCGTATCGATCATCAGTGTCGCGTTGACCATCGTCGGGATCATCGTCGGGATCATCGTCCTGCTGGGCATGGCGCTCCTGGCGGCGGGCGCGGCGGCCTCAAGCGGCACCACGCCCTGATCCGTGCACCGCGCGATGGGCGTCGTCCGATTCACCCGTGCGACCACCCGGTGGCCGGCCGTCGGGGTGTGGCCGCTGGCACTGGGCATCGTATGGACGGCGCTGGTCGGCGCGTTCGTCCTGCTCAAGCCCGCCGGCAGTGAGGCGACGTTGTGCGTGTTCCGGAACCTCACCGGTGTGCCCTGCCCGACCTGCGGGTCGTCGCGGGCGGTGCTCGCGGTCGCGCAGGGACGCCCGCTCGAGGCGATCGCGTTCAATCCGTTCGTGACGGCCGTGGGGGCGCTCGCGATCGCCTGGCTCGCGGTGCGGGTGGGTCTCGGGCGCCGGATCGAAATCGACCTTGCGCCGCGACACCGCACGCCGGCCTGGATCGCGATCGGGACGTTGCTCGGCGCCAACTGGGTCTACGTCGTGCTGGCGCACGCCTGACGCGACCGCCCTCGCGACCCATGGCGTGCACGCTGGAAGACTCACCCGAACAGGTAGGCGGTCGACGCCTTTCGCGGCTCGGTCCCGTCGTGCACCGAGTACGTCCCGCCCTTGCGCAGGCTCGCCGCGCCGTAGGCCCCGTCCTTGCGGAGCGCGTACATGACGACCTGGAAGTTCGGCTCCCCTCGATCGTTGAGCAGCGCGCGGCGCCTGGTGTGGTCCGCGATCCACTTGCATACCTTCAGGCATGCGTCCGTCGGTTCCAGGCCGTCGTCCATCGCGCGGACCACCGCGAACGATCCGGCCGACTGGATGACCGCCTCGCCGCGGCCGGTCGAGCCGGCGGCGCCGACCTCGTTGTCCACGAACATCCCCGCCCCGATGAGCGGCGAGTCGCCGACCCGCCCTGCGAGCTTGTAGCTGAGCCCGCTCGTCGTCGTGCACGCCCCGAGGTCGCCGGCCGCGTTGACGGCCGAAAGGTGGATGGTCCCGTCCGTGTGGGGGGTTTCGATCTGCTGGTCGCGGTCAAGCCAGTCGTCGTTGCGGCTCATGTTCGCCTTCCAACGCAGCCACGCCTGCCGTGCACGGTCGGTCAGCAGGTTCTGCTCCTCGAAGCCGACGGCCTTGGCGAACGCGAGTGCGCCCGCTCCGACGAGCAGGACATGGTCGGTCCGCTTGAGCACCTCCAGCGCCACCTGCGCGGGGTTGCGGATGTTCTCCAGGGCACCGACCGCGCCGGCGGTGTGCGTCGGTCCGTGCATCACCGATGCGTCGAGCTGGACCACGCAGTGCTCGTTTGGCAGCCCACCGTAACCCACCGACATGTCGTTGGGATCATCCTCGACGATAGTGACCCCCGCGACGGCCGCCTCGAGCGGGTCGGTGTCGCCCCTGATCAGCTCCATCGCGCGGCTGATCGCCTGCATGCCGTTGCCGGAGCTGATCACACAGGGCCGTTGCGTTGCCCGTTGGGCGGCTGCCGGGAGCGAGGGGACGAGGGGAATCGCTGAAACGGCAAGGAAGGTCCGTCGGTTCATGATTGATCTCCGGGTGTCGGCCCCGATCGTATCCGCCGCCAGAGCCACGGCATCGCCAGAATTCCAAGGGGAATGTAAACCAGCGCCTCACCGGCGGACTCCACGATGGCGAGCTGTTTCATGTTCGCATCGATGTCCGTGCCCGACAGGCTCAGGCCGCCGGCCACCACGGCCACGGCGGCTTCGCGAAAGCCCACCCGGCCCACCGGCAGGAGGCTCACCGACAGGGCCACCACGGCCAGCACCACGATCTGCGGAGCCGAAAGCCCGATCCCGAGGATCGCCGCCGCGAGGCCCATCCGCGTGGCGTATACCACCATGTCCGCGATCCGCAGGCCCACCGCGGCCCACAGGGTGAACGGATCGTCGACCAGGCGATCGAACCCGCGGCCGTGCCTGGCGACCAGCGGCAACCGGCCGAACAGGCGGATCGCCAGGATCCCGGCCAGCATCTGGGCCGCGACGAGCAGGCCCCAGACCCAGTCAACCTGGAAACGCACGAGCGTCGCGACGAGGGACGCGCCAAGGGCCAGCAGCAGCAGGTACCCGATCAGGCTGAACCACGCACCGATCTGCAGGAGGGTCAGGCGGTCGACGCGGACGTGGTAGTAGACGCGGGCGATCGCGCCGAGCCGCAGCGGCGCATAGTTGAGCATGTTGGCGACGAGGTTGATCCGCTGCAGGTCCCACATCGGGATGCGGCGGATCGGACGTACCGTCACCCAGAACGACAAGCCGTTGAGCGCGGCGCTGACGGCCGTGCAACCCAGCAGTGCGGCCACGAGCATCTTCTTCGCGAGGATCCGTTCCCAGAGCCCTTCCATCTCGCCGCCGGCGACGACCCATACGAGCAGGGCGACGCCGACGGCGAAGACCGCCAACTGCCCGACGATCCTGCCGGGTCGCAACAGCTTCCGCGTCCCGGCGTCGTCCCCGCCCGGTGCGGGCACCCGTTCGCGCGCGATCACCCACAACGCCCGAACGCCGTCGCACCAGTTGATCTTCTTGCCCTCGGCGGTGCTGCGCGGGTCGTAGTGCACCGGGACCTCGGCGAGCCGGGCGCCGTGTGCCGCCAGGACCGCCACCATCTGCGGCTCGATGCCGTACCGGGGTTCGGTCAACTTCGCCACGATCGCGCGCAGCAGCGGCACGGGCAGCAGCTTGTAGCAGCACTCCATGTCCGTGAGTTCAAGGCCAGTCATCAGGTTGCTGCACCGGGAGAGGCAGCGGTTGACCCACGCGTGCAGCCGCCGGAGTACGCCGGTGACGGCGTTGTGGTCGCCCCATCGCGAGCCGATCACGGCGTCGACGTCGTCGTCCGCGAGCCTGGCCAGCAGCCGCGTGTAGTCCGCGGGGTCGTACTCGAGGTCCGCGTCCTGGATGATGACGACGTCGTCGTCGCCCGGACTGGCGTCCAGGACGGCGTCGAAGCCCGTCCGCACCGCCGCGCCCTTGCCGCGGTTGCGGTCGTGACGGTGTACGGCGATGGCGTGGCCGTCGGACCGGACGGCAGTTGCGAGCCGGTTGAGCGTCTCCCGGCTCGCTTCGAGAGAATGATCGTCGACGACCACGATGGATCGCGACCACCCGTCGGGTAACGTCGCATCCAGCACCCGCCGCACGCACGGCTGGATCGTGCCGCCCTCGTTGTAGAACGGGATG
>Ga0114950_10005192_pt1 | contig 10109 bp, 9 predicted proteins | sample N075metaG_FD_83503 | JGI IMG/M metagenome (GOLD analysis project Ga0114950, IMG submission 83503) | Deep subsurface microbial communities from Kermadec Trench to uncover new lineages of life (NeLLi) - N075 metaG | ecosystem: Environmental > Aquatic > Marine > Ocean trench > Sediment | place... | reverse complement strand
AAAGGCCGGATATACGTGTGCAGTCGAGCCTACCGTCGTCAAACAGATTACTTGCATCGAGGAGGAGTCCATATACGCCCTCGTGCAGCGCACAAAACGCTGTCCGCTTTGGGGGATAGGAGCAGGCCGTTTCTGACACATGGGAATAATTTCTGCGGGATCTTTCTATACCCCGGGATCGGGTAGCCGACTATTGTATATTTATACAGTATCTGGTAGTTTTTTCGCCCATGAACAGGCGCATAGGGCGACCCATGCAATCAATGTCCTTGTTTGCGGACATGCCGGAGTTTGCGGATGTATTGGTGCCGCCCGCGAAGCGCAAGTCGAGTTCTCTTTCTGAACACTCTCCCTGTCAATATAGAACGTCGCAGCAGAAAGCCGGGCCGCCCAGAGCCGACCGGCACCTGGCCGCCGCTGGTCGCTTGGCGAAAGCCATTCGACGTCTACCTGACCATTCCGTGGAGCAGACGCGCGCGGGTCAAGCAATCTGCCGGCACCTCATTGCGCTGCTTGAGGAGAGCGCCCAGGATTCCCCGCCGATCGATGCATAACCCTGCCGCCTAACCGAGCCTTTGCGCTTTCCCGCGGGTAGCCTGTTCAGTGCACGTATATTGTTGTTCAATCTGTGCGGTTTAGCCTGCCACGGCCAGCTTGCGTCCCTACTATCTGCAAGTCGCGGATTCGTTGTTCACAGAGAAGGATTTCATGATCAAGAAGTGCCTCTTTCCCGTTGCCGGTTACGGCACACGGTTTTTGCCCGCAACCAAGGCGATGCCCAAAGAGATCCTCCCGGTGTTGAACAAACCCCTTGTCCAGTACGGGGTGGAGGAGGCACTGGAAGCGGGCCTGAGCGAAGTGGCTTTTGTAACAGGGCGTGGCAAACGGGCGATCGAAGACCACTTTGATGTGAGCTATGAACTTGAACATCAGATCGCCGGCACCGGCAAGGAGAAAGCGCTGGAGGGCATTCGCGAACTGATTGAACGGTGCACGTTCTCATATACGCGACAGGTCACCATGAAAGGCCTCGGCGATGCCATACTCAAGGGTCGTACGCTCATTGGCGATGAAGCTTTCGCTGTGGTTCTGGCCGACGACCTGTGCTTTGGCGAAGGAGCGGGAGTTCTGCAGCAAATGGTTGGATTGTTCGAGCAGTATCGCTGCAGCATTGTCGCCATCGAAGAGGTCCCAGCCGAGGACATCAGCAAGTACGGTGTGATCGCGGGAGAATCCATGAGCGATCGATTGTTTCGCGTAACCGACATGGTAGAAAAGCCGCGCCCGGAAGATGCCCCCAGCAACCTCGGAATCATCGGCCGTTACATCCTCACGCCCGATATTTTCGAAATTCTCGAAAATACCAACCCTGGTCAGAACGGCGAACTGCAGATTACCGACGCGTTGTTACAACAGGCCAAGGATGGATGCGTGATCGCGTATCGGTTCAAGGGCAGGCGTTTTGATTGTGGATCCGTTGCTGGATTCGTGAAGGCTACGAACTATTGTTACGAGCACTTTTATCCCAACGATTAGCTGACAACATGCCTTATACACTTGCCTTGCAGAACCTGGCGCAGCGCCAGTGGGAACCCGTGAGCCTGGTTCCGCCGGTTGCCGTTGAAGCGCTTCCAACCCCGGCCTTGTTGCTTGATGAGGCGGCGTTCGAACGTAACATCGCCCGCATGGCCGAGCACCTAGGGTCCAAGGCAAAGGGCCTTCGACCGCACGCCAAGACGCATAAGTGTCCCATCATCGCGGCCCGCCAGATGGCGGCGGGTGCGGTGGGGGTGTGCGCTGCCAAGGTGTCTGAGGCGGTGGTTCTGATCAATGCTGGAATTGGTCCGGTGCTGATCACCTCGGCGGTCACAACGCCCGAAAAGGCCCGGGTGATTGCCGAGTTGGCCCGGCGCGGGCAACTCAGCGTCGTGGTGGATAGCGAGCTTTCGTTGCGTGTGCTGGCCGAGGCGATGTCCATCGATGCCGAGTTGGGTGTGCTGGTCGACGTTGACGTCGACATGGGCCGCACGGGTGCCCGAGAGGTTGTCCAGATCCAACGCCTGGCTGAACACATCAGCAAGCACTCGAGCCTGCGCTTTGAGGGAATACAGCATTATGCTGGCCACCTCATGCATATCGAAGGTTTTGCGCTGCGTCGTGATCGGTCTTTGGCGGTGTGGCAGAAGATCGCCGAAATCGTTGCCGATCTCACCGCTGCAGGTTTCGCGCCACGGGTGGTCACAGGCGCGGGAACGGGCACCTACAACATCGATTGCGACGTTCCTGAGATCACCGATCTTCAAGTTGGCAGCTACATATTCATGGACCAGGAGTATCGTCTGATCGGCGGCGAGCACGGCGTGCTGTTTGACGACTTCGAGGTGGCGCTGAGCGTGGCCACTACCACAATCAGCCAGCCGCTCGCGGGAGCCATCACCGTGGATGCTGGCTACAAGGCATTCGCTTCCGACAGCGTTAACCCCGAACCGATGAGCCTGACCGGTGCGCGATTCAGGTTCGGGGGTGATGAGCACGGCATTGTGATTCTCCCTGAAGGCAACCCCCAACCGTCGCTCGGCGAGGCGCTGCGATTCATCACGCCGCACTGCGATCCTACCGTGAATCTATACGATTACTACTGGGTGCACCGCGACGGTGAGGCGCATAGCATGTGGCCGATCGCTGCGCGAGGCTGCTCATGGTAACGGCCGTAAAAGGAACTGCAGGGGCAACGGTGTGTTAGAAATCATTCAATCGGGTGGATGGCTGATGGTGCCCATCCTGTTGTGCAGCATCATTGCAGCCGCGATCAGTGTTGAGCGCCTGTGGACGTTGCAGCGCTCGCGAATGGCCCCGAAGAACCTGTTGGCGCAGGTATGGGGCAGCATCAAGAACGATGAACTCGACTCAGCGCGACTGAGAGATCTTCGCGCGTCGGGCCCCCTGGGCCAGATTCTGGGCGCTGGCATCAGCAATGCAAAACGCGGCCGCGAAGTCATGAAAGAAGCAATGGAAGAAGCCTCCGGGCAGGTGAGTCACGACATGGAACGCTACCTGACGTCGCTTGGAATCATAGCGTCCATAACTCCGTTGTTGGGTTTGTTAGGAACGGTTGTTGGTATGATCAATGTGTTCACGGCGCTAATGCTCGAAGGCGCTGGCAACGCAAACGTGCTGGCCGGAGGGATCTCGCAGGCATTGATAACCACCGCTGCGGGGCTTTCCGTAGCGATCCCTGCGCTGATTTTTCATAGATTCTTTGTGCGACGTATCGACGAGCTTGTCGTAACTATGGAGCAGGAAGCCAGCAAGCTTGTCGAGATCATGCAGAGCGACAACGACGAAGAACCTCGTCTGTGATGTCTGACATGGCAGGAGCGACATGAAATTTTCCAGGGGGAGTCATCACGAGGCAACAGTCGAACTCACGCCGCTCATCGACGTCGTGTTTCTTCTACTCATTTTCTTTATGGTCTCGACGACCTTCATTCGTGAAACGCAGCTCAAGATCAACCTGCCGGAAGCATCCGGTGAGTTGCTGGAGGTAGAAAACGACTTCATCGAGATTACCGTGGACAGGCAGGGCAACTATGCCGTTAATAACCGGTTACTGGTGAACAATCAATTGCGCACCCTGATCAATGCGTTGACCCAGGCTATGGAGGAACGCGGGGAGACAGGGCGGGTGATGGTCACTGCCGACGCCCTGGCATCCCATCAGGCTGTGGTACGGGCGATGGAGGCCTCTGGGCGGGTGGGCCTTACCCGAGTCAGCATAACGACCAAGCAGCCGGACGTTGAAGAGTAGCCCGCCTAAAACCTCTGCGGCGGCGGATTCGACCCGCGATCCGGCCTTGAGCCAGGGCCCGGCTTTGAGCCACGGCCCGGCTTTGAGCCACGGCGACTGGGCAATCTACAAGCGACTGTTGACTTACGTGCGGCCCTATTGGGCGCTGTTTGTGTTGGCGGTGCTTGGTTTTTTGATCGGCAGCGGGGCCGAAGCCTACTTCGTGAGACTGTTCGGCGATCTCATCGACAACTGGGATCCAAGCCTGTCGGATGCGAGTTGGATGATACCGACCATGATGTTCGCCGCCGCGATCGCAAGAGGGCTGGGCGAGATCATCGGCGAGTTGCTGTTGAGCCAGATTTCGTTCAGCGTTGTGCACCAGATCCGCACCCAGCTTTTCAATCAATTGTTGCTCATGCCGAGCGCGTATTTCGACGCGAGTTCGAAGGGTCATCTGGTGTCACGGATTACCTACAACGTTTCCCAGTTGCGCGACACTGGGACCGACGCGCTCAAGTCCATCATCCAGGATGGCGGCAAAGTGCTCGTGTATTTCGGGGTCATGTTGTTTCTGAGCTGGAAGCTTACGTTGATCTTTGTCGCCACGGCGCCCGTCATAGCGTTTGTCGCCGTGTTTGCCAGCCGCAGATTCCGCCGCATCAGCAGGCGTATCCAGAACTCCATGGGCGACGTAACCCACGTCGCGTCGGAAACGGTATCGGGCTATCGCGTGGTGAGGATCTTTGGCGGGGAGAGCTACGAACGGGAGAGGTTCCACAAATTCAGCCGTGTCAATCGTCGCCAGAATTTGAAGATGGTGGCGACCAAAGTCTCCAGCACCCAGCTCATTCAGGTGTTCGTGGCCATGGCGTTGGCAATACTCATCGCGCTGCTTTTTCGCCCGGAGCTCGGCGGTGCCCTCACGACGGGTCAGGTCGTGACGTTGCTAGGTCTTGCCGCGTTGCTCGCGCGGCCGATTCGTAAGCTCTCGGAGGTCAATGCGCGTTTGCAGCGCGGGTTGGCTGCGGCTGAAGACGTCTTCGGGCAAATGGACGAAGCGTCGGAATCGAATCTTGGTCAGCTCAACGTGGAGCGCGTCAGCGGACGGTTGGAGTTCCGCAACGTCAGCTTTTCCTATGAGCAGGGTGCAGGTGAAGTGCTCAGCGATCTCAACTTCGTCATAGAACCCGGGCAGACGATTGCGTTGGTGGGGAAGTCGGGCAGCGGCAAGTCGACGGTGGCGAGCCTCATTCCGCGTTTCTACGAGCCGAGCCGGGGCGAGATCCTGCTGGATGGAGTACCGCTGTCGAGCTACGAATTGCAGTCTTTGCGCAGGCAGATTGCTCTGGTGACTCAGCAGGTGACGCTCTTCAACGACACGCTCGAGCGCAACATCGCCTATGGCGGGTTGTCTGATGCCAGTGCTGAGGCAATCGATCAGGCGGTGACAAGAGCACATGCACAGGACTTCATCCACGCGCTCCCCTCGGGGCTGCAAACCGTGGTGGGTGACGACGGCGTGTTGTTGTCCGGCGGCCAGCGCCAACGCGTCGCCATTGCTCGAGCGCTGTTGAAAGATGCGCCTGTACTCATTCTGGATGAGGCGACCTCTGCGCTGGATGCCGAGTCGGAGAGATACATTCAGGCGGCGCTCGACGAGGTCATGCGTGGCAGAACGACTATTGTGATCGCACATCGTTTGTCGACCATCGAAAACGCCGACGTAATCCTGGTGATGGAAGGGGGTCGGATCGTAGAGTCGGGTGACCACGCGTCTTTGCTCGCGGAGCAGGGCGTGTACGCGACTCTTTACCAGGCCCAGTTCGATGACGGACAGATGGCCGAATCCCACCCCGTCGCTGGAGCGCGGCAGCAGGTTGGGGCGCCGCGGCGAATTGGCGTGCCGCAGTTGGAGCGCGCTCTCAGCCCACTGGCAACGGCCTGGTACTCTGGAGCGCGATGGACGATCTGGCTTGCGCCGCTGGGCTGGTTGTTTGCGAAGCTCGCAGCCAGACGCAGGCTCAAATTTCTAACGGGCAAAATCCGCTCCTGGCGGGCTCCCGTGGCCACGATCGTCGTTGGCAACATTACTACCGGCGGAACGGGCAAGACCCCGTTTGTGATCTGGCTGGTCGATTGGCTCAAGCGCCATGGCTATCGCCCGGGCATCGTCTCGCGGGGCTATGGCGGTCGCAGCGGGCGCAAGCCGGTTGTTGTGAACTCCAACGACGATCCCGACAGCGTCGGCGACGAATCCGTGTTGCTTGCCGCCAGAACCGATTGTCCCGTGGTGATTGGACACGACCGCGTCGAGGCCGCACGACGCCTGCTGGAAATCGCGCCCGTGGACGTCATCGTTGCCGATGACGGTCTGCAGCACTATGCCCTGGCTAGAGACATCGAGATTGCAGTGATCGACGGTCATCGCGGCGTAGGTAATGGCCGTTGCTTACCGGCAGGCCCTTTGCGTGAGCCGGTCACGAGGCTCAATGAGGTCGATTGGGTGATCGCCAACGGGCGCAGTACTGGGCTCGTGGATGACGAGACGGTGATGACGGTATTGCCGCTGGGGTTTGTGCGCATATCGCACACCATGCCCGAACGGATGTCGTGCGAGGACTTTGTCGATCAATTTCACAATGTGCACGCCGTTGCCGGTGTTGGTAATCCAGCCCGTTTCGGCTTCACGCTGAAAGAGCTTGGCCTGGCGCCGGTAGTGCACGCCCATGACGATCATCATCGCTACGATGGCAGCGAGTTCGATTTCGACAACGACTGGCCCGTCGTCTGCACGGAGAAGGACGCGGTGAAGATTCGCCGGCTGAACCGGGTTCCCGACAACTGCTGGTACCTGGAAATAGCCGTGTGCTTGCCCGCCGAGGCAGATTCGCGGCTGATGGCGCTGCTTGAAGAACATGGAATCAGCTATGGCTGAACCGTTTCACGTGGTCATTCCAGCTCGCTACCAATCCACGCGTCTGCCCGGGAAACCGCTGGCTGACATCCGCGGCAGGCCGATGATTGTGCGGGTTGCCGAGCGCGCATCACGTGCAGGTGCAGCGCGGGTTATCGTCGCGACGGACGATGAGCGGGTTTGCCGGGCGGTTACCGATGCAGGGTACACCGCCATGATGACCCGTGATGACCATAGCACCGGTTCCGATCGGGTCATGGAGGTCGCGGCAACGTGCGGTTGGCCTGAGGATGCGATCGTCATCAATGTTCAGGGCGATGAGCCACTGATCCCACCGGCCGTGATCCGCCAGGTCGCCGAATGCCTATCGGCGAATCCGGAACTCCCGGCAGCAACCTTGTGCGAGCCCTTGAGCGATCAGAAATCGGCGCTCAATCCCAACGTGGTGAAGGTCGTTCGGGAACACAACGGCCTGGCCCTGTATTTCTCTCGATCGCCCATTCCTCATGACCGCGACGGCGCGTCGGGATCCGAAGCTGGCATCTGGTTGCGACATGTGGGCATCTACGCGTATCGGCTGGCTACATTGCGAAGCATTGTGGCGTTCGGCCCCGGCAAGCTCGAACTGCTTGAAAAGCTCGAACAGCTGCGGTTGCTGGAAAACGGTATCCGCCTTCACGTTGCCCAAGCCTGCGAGCCTGTGCCCGGTGGGGTAGATACACCGGCGGACCTCGAGCGCGTCCGGGTACACGTGCAGCGGGCCGACGGGTAATCCCTGGGTTGCTTAGGCGACATCCTGATGCTCGCATCCAGGCGAATGGTTTTACCGTTCAGGTACGAATTCTCGATGATCTGTTGGGCCGGCATGACGTATCCCGTGACATTGGCAACGAACGGCGCCGCATTCCTGCCGAGTTCGGATGCGGTCTGACGGGCCAGATATTCGTTGACGTCGAAGATGGCGACTTTGCCGCCATTCTTGATTACCATTTCGGCCGTCGCGCGATGCACCGCCGGTGGTGACTGCCACTTTGTCGTTCAGATCCACAGAATTTCCCCCCTTTGGTCGCGCATGAAATGAGCTTGTCGAGGCAAGTTCACGCGCAGGCCAAGCCCGCCAGTGTAACCGACGCAGAATACATCTACGTTTCGCAATACCTCGGCGGCGGTGAGGCTCACGCGTTGCTCGGCTGGTTGCTGGCAAATGCAGATTGGCGGACCGAGCGCCTCAAGTTGTTCGGGCGCAGCATCGTCGTGCCTCGGCTCGTGGCCTGGTATGGAGATCCAGGCGTGAGCTATCGCTATTCGGGCATCGATCATGACGCGGTTGGCTGGCCGCCCAGCCTGGCCAGCCTCGTTCGAACAGTGCGCGCCGAGTTTGCCCCGGGGACGAACTTCCTGCTCGTGAACCGGTATCGGTGCGGCGCCGATTCAATGGGTTGGCACACCGATGACGAGCCTGCGCTCGCCGGACCGGTGGTATCCATCAGCCTCGGCGCCGTGCGCAGGTTTCACCTTCGCACGGCGGTCGATGCCGGCACGATCAACCTCGATCTTGCCCACGGATCGTTGTTGATCCACCCTCGTGATTGCCCGCACGCAGTTCCCAAGACGCGTAGGCGGGTGGGTGAGCGCATCAATCTATCGTTTCGTACGATTTCGGTGTGACCGCAATCGACTCCCTGGATCATCTGAACACGTTGGGCGTACGCGCAACCGCAGACAGGGTCGCTACCGCTGCCACTGAAGATGGCCTGCGCCGCATCGTGCTGGAAGCGAATGACAGCGGGCAACCTTTGCTCGTGCTGGGCGCGGGAAGCAATGTGGTGCTGGGTCGCCATGTGCGCGGAATCGTCTGCCTGATGCGAATGCGTGGCCTGAGTGTGGAGCCGCTTGGGAGGGATAAGTTCGCGGTCACCGCGGCCGCGGGCGAAGGTTGGCATGCGCTGGTGCGCTACTGTCTGGGCCGCGGGCTGTTCGGGTTGGAGAACCTCGCGCTGATCCCCGGCTCGGTCGGAGCGGCGCCACTGCAGAATATCGGTGCCTACGGCGTGGAAATCGCCGATCGATTGGTAGGCCTGAAGGCGATGGACGCGACCAGCGGCGAGATCCGCGAATTCGACCGGGCCGCATGCAGGTTCGGCTATCGCGACAGCCTTTTCAAGTCATCCGAAGCCGGTCGTTATGTCATCGTTGAGGTTACGTTGCGGCTGTCGACGCGGCCGCAGCCGGTGATCGACTACCCGGACGTGCGCGTAGAACTGGTGCGGCTCGGTTGCGCCAGCCCCACGCCGGTCCAGATTGCCGAGGCCGTGATCAGGGTGCGCCGGCGCAAGCTGCCGGATCCGCGTCGGGTCGGCAATGTGGGCAGTTTTTTCAAGAACCCGATGGTCTCGGCCGAGCAGGTCGAGCGTTTGCGTGGCGAAATAGCCGATCTGGTGGTTCATGAAATGCCTGAAACTCCAGGACAGGTTCGCGCTGGCGGTCCTGGTCAGTTCAAATTGTCCGCGGCGCAACTCATCGACCGTGCGGGGTGGAAGGGTGCGCGGCGCGCCAAAGTCGGCGTGTGGCCGCGACAACCCCTGGTTCTGGTGAACCTTGATGGGGCATGCGGCGCGGACTTCCTGACGCTGGGCCAGGAAATTCGTGCCGCAGTCCTCGCTCGCTTCGGTGTGACCCTGGAACTCGAACCCAGGGTACTCGGCGATCGTTAGCGGACTATTTGCCCGTTTTAGGCAGCACCCCTTCGGCTTGAAGTTCAGCCTCGCGCCGGCGCCGACGAATCTCGCGCGGGTCGTTGTAAGCCCGTGCGGGGCGTGGCTTCGCGGCCGGTTTCTCGGCCGCGGGTGCTTTAGAAGCTTCGGCCGGGGTCTCCAGGGTTGCAGGTGCCGTTGCAGCGTCTGCCTGGACTTTTTCCGTGGGTTCTACGGCTGGTGTTGATTCGAGCTGCGCGGTCACGGTCTCTTCGGCCGCCGGTGATGCCGTCGCGACTTCGATCTTGGTGGGATCGGGATCGGACTGGGCGCTCGCTGCGGTTGCTTCCTGGCGATGCTGGCTGTGCGTATCGTTTGCTGCTCGTCCCGCTGTTGGTTCCGCGGCGCTTTCGGCGTCGCGCGGTTGGTCCGGGGGTTCAGTCGCCGCTAACGGAGTCTGCTCCGTCGCCGGTTGCGCCGGCTCGCTCTCGGTTTTGGCTCGTGGCGATTGCGGGCGCTGGTCCTGCCTGCCATTGCGCTCGCCGGCTTCGAGCTTGCTGCGATCACGCTTGGGCCGGCGTTTGCTGTTGGCCAGGCTAGCTTCGCTGGGCCGCTCTCCCGCAGGTGCTTTCCGCTCCGCTCGATGCGAGTGTTGGTCGCCATCGCGCGCATCGTCGCGGCCGTCCGTACGAGCGCTATCGGGCTGGCGTTT
>Ga0114950_10005190_pt1 | contig 10110 bp, 7 predicted proteins | sample N075metaG_FD_83503 | JGI IMG/M metagenome (GOLD analysis project Ga0114950, IMG submission 83503) | Deep subsurface microbial communities from Kermadec Trench to uncover new lineages of life (NeLLi) - N075 metaG | ecosystem: Environmental > Aquatic > Marine > Ocean trench > Sediment | place... | reverse complement strand
GGTGCCGGCGCAGAACACCACCATGCCGCCGCGCTTGACCACGAAGCAGGACACCGGGAAAGTTTGCTCGCCCGGGTGTTCGAACACGAAATCGACGTCCCGGCCCTTGCCGGTGATCGCCCAAATCGCCTTGCCGAACTTGCGCGCCTCTTTCATGTAGGCGCCGTAGCCGCCCTGGTCGTTGATCTCCGGCAGCCGGCCCCAACAGTCGAAGTCCTTGCGGTTGATGACCCCGCGCGCGCCCAACTGCATGACGAAGTCGTGCTTGTCCGGGTTCGAGATGACGCCGATGGCGTTGGCGCCGGCGGTCGCGATCAACTGGACCGCCATGGAGCCCAGGCCGCCCGAGGCGCCCCAGACCAGCACGTTGTGGCCGGGCCGCAGGATATGGGGCCGGTGGCCGAATAGCATGCGATAAGCCGTCGCCAAGGTCAGGATGTAGCAGCCGCTCTCTTCCCAAGTCAGGTGCCGGGGCCGGGCCATGACTTGCTGGACCTGGACCCGGGTGAACTGGGCGAAGGAGCCGTCCGGGGTCTCGTAGCCCCAGATACGCTGGGTCGGCGAGAACATGGGGTCGCCGCCGTTGCACTCCTCGTCGTCGCCGTCGTCCTGATTGCAGTGGACCACGACCTCGTCGCCGACCCGCCAGCGGGTCACCTTGGAGCCGACCGCCCAGACGATGCCGGCGGCGTCGGAGCCGGCGATGTGGTAGTCCGCTTTGTGCACGTCGAAGACCGAGATCGGCTGACCCAGTGCGGCCCAGACGCCGTTGTAGTTGACCCCGGCCGCCATCACCATGACCAGCACCTCGTGGCTGTCGATGCTGGGCGTGTCCACGACCTCGACCTGCATGGCGGTCTCGGGCTCGCCGTGGCGCGCGCGCCGGATGGTCCAGGCGTACATCTTCGCGGGCACCTGGCCGAGCGGCGGGATCTCGCCGAGCTCGTAGAGGTCCTTGCCGGCCGGAGCCGCCTGGGATTCTGCGGTTGCCGCCTCGGTCATGTCCTCATACCTTCCAAACTGCCCGCATTTGTCCAGGATAGGCCCGGGGCAGGACCCGCTTGACTTTTACCCAGGGCTCGGGTTTTTTGCAATGCACAAATGGTATGAATGTTGTGCCAAAATGGCTAAAACGTAATAATATTACGTAAAAATTGGTAAATAGGACAGAAAATGCCTAATTCTGGGGACAAAACGACCCTGAATGAACCCGCTGGAGCGGACGGCCAACCTGCCTTCACCGCGCCGCAGCGTGATCGGCCCTGGCTGTTCCGGACCTATGCGGGCCATTCCACGGCGGCGGCCTCCAACGCACTGTTCCGCAACAACCTAAGCCGCGGCCAGACCGGGCTTTCGGTGGCTTTCGACCTGCCGACCCAGTTGGGCTACGATTCCGACCACAGCCTCGCGCGCGGCGAAGTCGGCAAGGTCGGGGTGCCGATCTGCCATTTGGGCGATCTGCGGGCGTTGTTCGAGGAAATCCCGCTCGAGCGCATGAACACCTCCATGACCATCAACGCGACGGCGCCCTGGCTGCTCGCGCTCTATGTGGCGCTGGCGGAGACGCGGGGGATCGCGCGCGATGCGCTCGCCGGCACCACCCAGAACGATATCCTGAAGGAGTATCTGGCGCGCGGCACCTACATCTTCCCGCCCGCGCCGTCGCTGAAATTGACCGGCGATACCATCGCCTTTACCTGCCGCGAGGCGCCGCGCTGGAACCCGGTCAACGTCTGCTCCTACCATCTGCAGGAGGCCGGCGCGACGCCGGTCCAGGAGCTGGCCTATGCGCTCGCCAATGCCATGGCGATCCTGGATACGGTCCGGGCCGGCGGCCAGGTGCCCGAAGCCGATTTCCCCCAGGTGGTCGGGCGTTTGTCTTTCTTCGTCAACGCCGGGCTGCGCTTCGTGACCGAGCTGTGCAAGATGCGCGCTTTCGTGGTGCTGTGGGACGAAATCTGCCGCGAGCGTTATGGCGTGACCGAGGCGAAATACCGCCGCTTCCGCTACGGCGTCCAGGTCAATTCGTTGGGACTCACGGAGCAGCAGCCGGAAAACAACGTCTACCGCATCTTGCTCGAAATGCTCGCCGTGGTGCTCTCCAAGGACGCCCGCGCCCGCGCCGTGCAATTGCCGGCCTGGAACGAGGCCATGGGTTTGCCCCGGCCCTGGGACCAACAGTGGTCACTGAGATTGCAGCAGATCGTCGCTTATGAGACCGACCTCTTGGAATACGGCGATATCTTCACCGGTTCGCCGGTGATCGAGGCCAAGGTCGCGGAACTTGCTGCCGAGGCACGCGAGGAACTGGCCGTCATCGAGGATCTCGGCGGCGCGGTCGCGGCCATCGAAACCGGCTACATGAAGGCGCGCCTGGTCGCGAGCAACGCCCAGCGCCTGGCCGAGGTCGAAAGCGGCGCGCGCATCGTGGTCGGCGTCAACGCTTATACCGAATCCGAGCCCTCGCCGCTGACCGCTGCGGCCGGCGGCGAATTTTTGAGCGTCGGCGCCGAAGCCGAGGCCGATCAATTGGCGCGCCTCGCTACCTGGCGCAAGGGCCGGGATGGGGCCGAAGTCGCGGCCGCGCTGGCCGGGCTCGAAGCGGCCGCACAGGCCGGCGACAATATCATGGAGCCGTCCATCGCCTGCGCCCACGCAGGCGTCACCACCGGCGAGTGGGCGGGGGCCTTGCGCGGGGTCTTCGGTGAGTACCGCGCGCCCACCGGAGTCACGACCGATGGCGGCCAGCGCAACGACGTGGGCGGACTCGCGGCCTTGCGCGCGCGGGTCGAGGGCCTGACCGAAACCCTGGGCCGGCGGCCCAAACTGCTGATCGGCAAGCCGGGCCTGGACGGCCATTCCTCCGGCGCCGAGCAGATCGCGGTGCGTGCCCGCGACGCCGGCTTCGAGGTGGTCTACCAGGGCATCCGCCTGACCCCGGCGGCGTTGGTCCGCGCCGCCCAGGAGGAGGACGTGAACCTGGTCGGCCTCTCCGTGCTCTCGGGCTCGCACCTGCCGCTGGTGACCGAGGTGATCGCGGGCCTCGCGGCCGCCGGCCTCGCTCACGTGCCGGTGGTCGCCGGCGGCATCATCCCGCCCGAGGACGCGGAAGCGCTCAAACAAGCCGGCGCCGCCGCCGTCTACACGCCCAAAGACTACGACCTCAACGCGATCCTGGAAGAGATTGTCGAGATCGTGGCGAAGGCGGCGGCGTGAGGGGCTGACGAAATTCGTAAACGCCGCGAACTCAGGACGTAAGCCCCTCGCCCTCGGTCATGAATCCCATGTGTTGTTCGGCCGCATCGAGGCCGCCTTCGCCGGGTTTCCAGGACACCTTGCCGTCTCCATCCCTATCCCGGCCGGCGAGCATATAGGCCGCCAATTGCTGGATCTTTTTGACCAGCGGCACCGCTTGTTTGGCGGTCTCCGCCGCCTGCACCAGCTTGCCCAAGCGCACGATAATGTTGGCCCAGGTCACGACGTTTTTGGTACTGGCTCCGACGTGGACGGCATGGGTCTTTACGTTGTCGCTGGCGCCGTCGCTCTCGGCCGCGAATCCGACGTGCGCTGCGGCGCCGCCTGCCGCCTTGACCACGCCGTAACCGAGGCCCGGACCCTTGGGCTCGACGCTCGGGTCGACTGCGTTCAGGATGTGGCCGATATGGGTTTTCATCCACCCCAGGTCGTCCGGTTTGCTGGCGGCAAATCCAGCGTGCTGCGCGGCGACCTTCGCTTCGGCGATGGCGGTCGGAAGCAATCCCATTGTGTCGGGCGTGTCTTTCCAGCCGGTCAGGACGTGGCCGATGTGGACATGGGCCATGCCATCGTCCTTCATGGCCATGCCGCCGGCACAGCCGGTCACAAAAACCAACCCGAACGTCAGTGCGATCGCGCGAGTGTAATTCATGTGGCTTTTAGTCATGGAACGCATTTCGGACTCCCTGTTTTTGTGTGAGATCCAGCAGGACGAAACAAGGCCAGCATACTTTATTCATTCAAGATCGCAAATTACTTCGATTTTCACTCAGCCAGTGTTGCGCAGGATGAGTTTGATGCCTTCGCTGGCTTGCTCGTACAAACGCATGGGGTTCGACATATTCTGCCGGAACAGCCGGAACAGGATGTGCGGACGCAGATAGAACCGCCGGTTGAAGCGTTTGCGCAGTGCCAAAATCGTTTCCCGATCCAGGGTATCGCTGGGAACAACGACCACTTCGCCACTCTGGTCCATGTTCGCAAGTCGGTCGGATATCAACCCGCCCGCAATCATTTCCTTCCGCAGCGTCGTGCCCGCCCTGGGAATTGCCGTATGCACCGAGAGATAGTCCGGATCGAGTTCGCAAACGAAATCAATGGTCGCTTCGATGTCTTCTTCGCTCTCGCCCGGAAGACCGACGATCACGGTCGCGACGGTTTCCAGACCCGCTTCGCGGCAAAATGGGAACGCGGTTCTCATGACGTCGGTCGTGAAATCTTTTTGGATCGATTCGAGGGACGACGCCTTGGCGGTTTCCACGCCCATTATCACGGTATGACAGCCCTTTGCCGCCATCATTTTGGCCAGTTCCAGATCGATGCAATCGGGCCGCGTAAAACAGGTCCAGCTGAATCGGTCCGGGCCATCCGGGAGCAGGGCGAGGACATCCACGGCGCGCGCGCGGTTGATCGCGAATGTCTGATCCCAGAGCGCGAACTCGCGAATTCCCAGACTCCGCAGATGCTGGAACTCCCTGGCGATCTCGTCCAGAGGCCGGCCGTGGTAGTGAAGCGTTGCCATGACGCAGAAGGAGCATCGATACGGACAGCCAAAATCCGTTAATACGCTCGCGAACGGCCGGCTGCGGGCGAAGGGGAAGCGATAGGGAAAATCTCTGAACAGCTCGTGGGGCGGCAACCCGAGGGCAACCACTTTTCCTTTGCCGACGGGCTGGGCCACGATGTCATCGCCGGTCCGGTAGATCAGATCGTCCAGTCCCTCCGTCTCCCCCTCCGCGTAGCGCACCGGCGATTGGGAAGAAAAATCCAGGGCGGCGGCGTCCAGCAGACCGGCCTCGATCCATTCGCGCCCGTGCTCGCGCAGGACATCGCCGCTGCCGATCAGCCGGGCCCGCGGCACGCGCCGGCGGAGAAGTTCGAGAAACTCGGTGTCTTCATCGACAGAGACCGCGCCGACCAAAACGAAAATCGCGTCGGGCGCCATCCGTTCGATCTGCGAAATCGTGGTTTCGACGTCCAAGCCTTGTACGATGGCGTCGATCGCCTGGGTCCGCCAGCCGCGTTTGCTGAACACAGCACCTGCGTGCAACAAATCTATCGGCGGGAATGTATACCCGGTTCGGGAAACCTTGCTACAGTAATAGTCGCGGATGTAAACAAGCCGGCCAGGCGGATTCAGGAGAAGTACGGATCGTGGGGAGTTCATTGGACGGGTCTCGAAAAAAGCGCGTTGCCCTCATCTCGCTGCAACAAGTAGAGGGATTATTCGGGAATTATAGTATGCGCTCTGGCTCACATACCAGCGAAATTCATTCCCAAGCCCCGGGACATGAACCCGGAAGCCGTCGAGAAAGTGCTGGTTGTAAAGTTTTTCGGTATCGGAAGCCTGGTTCTGGCGACGCCGTTTTTTCTTGAGGTCCGAAAGTTATTCCCAAATGCGGAGATACATTTGCTGACCCTCGCCAGCAATCGGCAGATCGTAAAAATGATTCCGGACCTGGACAGGGTTCGGTTCGTCGATTTGGGGGCCAACATTTTGTCCGCGTTGGGCGCCTTTGCGGCCTGTCTAATCGAGACTTTCCAGAAGCGTTACGATGTGCTGATCGATATGGAATTCTACACCCGGGCGTCCGCCATACTATCTTTGGCGTCCAGGGCGCCGGTCAGAATCGGATATCATTCCCGCGGCGTCTATCGAGGAAACATTCAAAGCCACCGAATTCCCTTCAACTCCTATTGGCATGTCACACGAAATTTCCTCAGCCTGCTGGAGCCGTTCGGCTATCGGCAACCGGCGCAAGATCCGACGCCGAGAATAGGGTTCCCCGATCGCCACACAGCGCAAACCGACGCGATTTTTGCAGCTCTCGGCGGAGACGATTCCAGATTTGCCGTCGTCAACGTCAATGCCGGCGAGTTGACCTATGAACGGCGCTGGCTGCCGGACCGCTTCGCCCGGCTGGCCGCGTGGCTGAGCGAACGTTACGGCCTAACCTGTGTCTTTATCGGGTCACGAGACGATAGGCCGTACACACAGGCCGTGGTCGACGCCGCAAAGGCGAAAGGTGGCAAGGTCCTGAATGCCGCGGGCGATCTCGATCTGGAGTCGCTTGCCCAGGTTTTCGTGAAAAGCCGTCTGGTCATCAGCAACGACTCCGGCCCGCTGCATATTGCCGCCGCCGTCGGCGCCCGGGTGGTCGGTTTTTACGGCCCGGAAACACCGGTTTTGTACGGTCCTGTCGGCGAAGGGCATCTTTCCTTCCATCAATTCCTGAGTTGTTCGCCTTGTATCAATATCGAGCAGGGAAAGCGGTTTAAGTGCTGGCACGAAACGCTTCTCTGTCAGGAGGGAACGACCGTCGAATTTGCGATTCGAAAGATTCAGGAGCGCTTCGAAGACATCCTGATATCGTCTTGATCGGCGAACAGATACCGCAGGATCAGCGTGAGGGATGCCAACAGCATCACGATCACCAAGGGGTCGAATACCGCGGTATAGCGGGCGAAAGATACGTTGCCGATACTGATCAGACCATAGCCCGACTGTACCACCAGGGCCGAATAGGATAAGACGCGATAGGCGCCATCGCGCCGCCGCCCAAACTTAGCGATCAGGATCATGCCGATTATGGAGGCGAGAAACGCCGAATAGGCCAGCGGCAACTGAAACACGCCGACGGCCATGCGTGGCCACTCGATCGGACGGATCCCAGAAGTCCCGGTTTTTTCGATCCGGTTCGCCAAAGCCGAATCCCAATAATGTGCGATATCGCTATAGCGGGAGAATTGCGCCTCGTACTCGCGAACCACGTTCCGCGCGATGGCGAGGCAGCGGGGGTAGAACATCGCCAGCGGCACACGGATCGGCAGGGTCGCATGCCAATTGGCGATGTAGTTGCTGGAGACGATCTCGATAAATCCCAGAGGATTATTTCGAATCGCCGACAGCGCCAACGACCCGGCAATCTCAGCGATTCGCGGATCGAAATCCAATGCCAGATGCCGCGGCGTGGGTGCGTTCAGGTCCGCGCGAATGGCGGGGAGTATTTCGTAATAGATCGCGCCAACGGCGGTAATAGAGGCCACCTGTGCCATCTCGAACGGCCAGGCGCGGTCTTCGAAGGGCGGAAAGTCCCGCGCATAATGGGCGAGGCCTGGCCCCAACCTGGCGGCCAATTCGGAATACTCGCTCGGCATATCTCCCTTAAACAGGGGAGCCGCATTGGCCGCCAAGGAAATGCCGCCGAACTGATGCAGATTGAAAAATCCGAAGGTTTTCTGATTGTAGCCGCACTGCGCCACCACGATCAGCGCGACCGGCACGGTCAGGCTCAAGAGACAGGAGCGCCAGTATTCCCGGGAGAAAAATACCACCAGCGGCACGCCCGCAAGAAACGAGATGCCATTGGGCCTGACCACGATCATCAAACCCAAAGCGATGCCCGCGGCGATCGCGACGGCGGGGTCATGGCGCTGCAATAGTGCGATAACGGCGGCAACGTGAAAACAGACGAGTGCCGTGAAAAAGGCTTCGCTCATGATGGTGGGGGCGAAGACGAGCAGCCCGGAACTCAGCATCGGCACCGCCGCGGCGACGATGCCCGCGGTCTGGCTTCGAAGCGCGCCGCGCACCGCCCAGCCGAGCGCTGCAAAGGAGAGCAGCATGGCATTCAACTGGACCGGCACGAGCCACTTCAAATCCCCGGTCAGCCCGGCCACCGCCTTGACGATCAACATATACCCGGCGGAGCGGATCGGGTTGGGATCGAGGTAACCGACGCTATCCGGCTCCACGCAAGCGAGGACCGGCAGGAAATACAGCATGGCGAAATTGGCCCAGACTGCGGCCGCCGCCACCCAGGCCCAATAGAGTGCGGGGCGTCCCGGTGCTATCGGCCTGTCGAGACGCTGGGCGAGATGGCGCCACGCCCGCTTCGCCACCACGGCATGAAGCCAGTGCGGCGCCTGTCGCCAGGAGAGTGCGAGCGCAAAGATCGCCGCCGAAAAACAACAAGCCACGAAGCTGGATATTTGCAGGACCAGCAGCCGGGAGTAGCCGGTCTCCCGAAAGGGCTCCTTCAACTCGACCCCGATGGGGCCATCCAACAATGCCGCGAGCGCCAGAAGCGCAGCGCCGGCGCTGGCCAGGAGGCAGGCGGCGAGAAGAACCGTAAAACCGTAGGGGCGCCCTGTGGCGAAGCTGTCGATCGATTCCGAGGCCCGTTGTATCGGCGTCGCCATTTGGTCCCCTGGTTACCGGCCGCCTTCCCGGTTTCAGGAAATCCGGTTCTCGGTTATTAATACGATTCGCCAACCCAGCGCCAACTCGAAACTTCTTGCCATGGCTCCCGTCGCAGCGAAGCCCGTCCCGGTCGAAATCTGCCCACTCTGCCACAGCCAATCGTTTGCGCCCCGCTTCAGCAACAAACAGATGAGCGTGGTGCGCTGTGGCGCCTGCGGCCTCGTCATGAGCGACCCCCAGCCGGACGACGACACCATAGAACGGATATACACCGAAACATACTTCATTGGTTCTGACCGGGACGATCTCGACATCGAGACCGGACGCCTGAAGCGGGGGACGGCACGATTGCAGCTGGCGGAAATCATCGCCTATGTCGAAGATCGCGGTCACGGCCAACTCCGGCCGCGGGTTCTCGAGGTTGGTTGCGGAAATGGCGATTTCCTTGTGGAAGCCCGGGACGCCGGATTCGATATCCAGGGCATCGATGTTTCCGAGAGCGCCGTTGCCATCGCAAACCGAATTCTAGGTGAGGGAACGGCCCGGGCCGGCCAGCTGGAAGATCTGAATATTGCGCAAGATAGTCTGGATATCGTCGTTCTCGCGGATGTGATCGAACACGTCAGAGATCCAGCGCAACTCATGGCCCGAGTGCGCCGGATCCTGAAACCCGGAGGTGTCGTGTTCGTGGCAACGCCTTCGCTGGATAGCCTGTCCGCGCGGCTGATGGGACGATTTTGGGTGGAGTACAAGCTGGAGCATCTGTTTTATTTCGACCAGAAGACGATCTCCCGGCTGCTGGTCCAAGCGGGATTCGGGAGCCTTGCCGTCACCCCGGGACGAAAGGTGCTGTCTGCGGCCTACATTGTCGCCCATTTCGAGCGCTTTCCGGTGCCATTCCTGACCCTGGGGCTCAGGTTGCTGAATATGCTATTGCCCACTGGATTGCGGAAACGCCCCTTCCGGATAACTGCATCGGGAATAAATGTGATCGCGGCGAAGGGGCGGTAACCCTCTCCTCCCTTGATTCCCGGCCTTGATTCCCGGCCTTGATTCCCGGCCGGATGTGCGGGTAATATTGTTGCGCCATGCGTATCGAACCCCTGTACGAGCGACTTAGTCGAATTAGCCACCCGGCGCTCTAACCGAGCCGCCGGGCCCAGCCGATTCGCCTTCGCCATCCTTTCGTACGGGAGTTTACCCGCCATGCCCGCCCAATCTCCGGCCCCCGGGGCCGATTCCGAACCATTTCGAACCCTGCCCGCGCCATTCGGCGCAGGATCCCGCGTGGCCTGCTTTTCCATCCAGGCCGAGGCCGAGCCCGGGGTCCTGCCCCGGGTCTTGGAGCTCTTCGCCAAGCGCGGCCTGGTGCCGCGGCGCTGGGTGAGTGACGTGACCGGCCCCGGCGGCCCCGGCGGCCGCGAGCTCTCTATCGATGTTCAGGTCGCCGGCCTCACCCCCGAGACTCAGGCCTACATCGCCGGTTGCCTGCGTCAGATCTGGGGTGTCGCCGTGGTGCTGACCTCGGAGAAAGGCTGAGCGCCGCCGGCATGAGCTACCTCGACCGTATCGCCACCTGCCGGCGTTGGGACCCGGCGGCTTACCGACCGTTCACGGTCGATGGCCAGACCCTGGGCCGGGTGAGCCATGGC
>Ga0114950_10005189_pt1 | contig 10110 bp, 8 predicted proteins | sample N075metaG_FD_83503 | JGI IMG/M metagenome (GOLD analysis project Ga0114950, IMG submission 83503) | Deep subsurface microbial communities from Kermadec Trench to uncover new lineages of life (NeLLi) - N075 metaG | ecosystem: Environmental > Aquatic > Marine > Ocean trench > Sediment | place... | reverse complement strand
GAGAGAGTTTTTGTTCATCCTAACTTGAGGAGTTGAGATGAAACAGAGACCAGCAGGACGACCGTCGTCGTCAGAAAAGATCATTCGTGACATAAGACGCAAGACACGTAAGCAGCGTACTGGTATGTCATCAATTCGCTCCTTGCTATAGTTCGTCAGCCTATGCGGAGAATATCATTCGGGGCGGCTGCGCTCATTGCGAACGACCGCTTTTTCCGAAAGCGGACGCTCATATACCCGAAAATAGGCAGAATCGAAGGGCCGCTTTCGGCCATTAGCGGACGGCCACGTCCCGTCAGGCCCCTTGCGATATCACGATCCTCCGCGATGTGCGTTAGACAGTAGGTACAATGTTCGCATTCAGGTGAAAAAGATTGGTTGGGTCATACTTGTTCTTCAGGGCAAGCAGTCTGTCGTAGTTACCGCCGTAGTTTCTGTGAATCTTTTGCTGTGACTCATCGGTGTCGTTCGTGTAGAAGCCGCGGGTGTGCGGTTCCACTGTTGCCCAGTATTCTCTTAGCCAACTAATATGAGGAGCTGGATCGATGTCGACGGGCCAGCCCATCAGCATCAACGTGTCAAACACGACGTGGCGATGTGCAAATGCTGTCGCATCCGGTGCCACTCGCCCGATCGCGCCACCGGCGTGCTGCGGGGTCCAAGCAACCCAACTTTATGCCAGTGACACCTAACAATGGGCCGTATTTGCGGCCATTTTAAACGGCGCCCCAAAGGCCGCTTCTGACCACTTTCTGCCCTACAGCTTCTTGATTTTCGTTCATATGACGGGCCGCCTTTCCCCCGCAAGCGGCCCACCGAACCCAATTCGATCCCGTAGCTTCAATGATCAAGATCTAACTTAAGGTTTGTCCTGGCTGATTCTCACGGGTTCTTGCAGCTGAATTGAGAGCTTGTGAGTGGCGGGATCGGGTGGCAGATCGACCTCGCCGACAAAACTGAAGGACCGAATCAGCTCGATGTTGTAACCACTCAGGTCCTTAAGTGTCATATCCGGCGGCATCAGTGCGGCGTTTTTAGAGGCGCTGGTCAGGAAATCCCACTCCGTCTTCCGTCCCTCAATGTCGCCCCAGTCCTTGGCAATCCGCGCGAGGAGGATTGGCATTTTTTGACTAAAGCCGCGGCTTCCCGGCCTGGCGACGATTTGCTCCATTTCAAGCAACACCCGGCGCATAATCTCTGCGTAGCGAGCAGAGAGTGAGAGGAAGAAGATGACGGCCTTCTTGATGTCCAGCGACTGATCGTCTCGCCCAGTTCTGTACCAGATAATCTTAATCAGTTTCATGACGTTGACGAGACGCTTGGTAGCTCGTGGGCCAATGATTACTGCAAGGGCCGTTTCCTGGATCAGCTCAAGTTCCGCCTCATCGAATTCCAAGATTTTCTGCGGAACGGTTTCGTCGATGTGCACAATGCCCTCGCCCGGTGCGGAGATGACTGAAACGAGGTCTCCGCTGGGCAAGTCACCTTCCGGCGCGTAGTCCTCTACCTCGTCAGCCTTGAGCTGCATTTGAGATCGCAAATATCCTGGCATCGCCTCGGCCGAGATCGGACGGGTGCGATAAGGAATCTGGACGATTTTTTCGATATAGTCCAGACCGCTTGGGGCACCCCGACGGTCGAGCACTCCTTCGTACGCCTTTTCCAGTGCCTTCGTGATGTAGCGCACATCCATCGCCATGACCACTACAAACAATTGCGTTTTGACGAGCAGCTGCACGGCCTCAAGCACTTCCACGACTCTCGCTGGCGGGCATCGATCGAGATCGTCGATAAAGAGCACTACACGCGGCGATCCCCGGGGAAACAATACGTTTTTTATGTCAGTACGCCGGCCGACAATGCCACCCTTAACGCACAGGGCGCTGGAGAATAGCCCATCGGTCAGTTGCCTAATGTCCTGCTGCACTTGGTGCAACAGCCCCAGACGTTCCACATAACCGCCCTCTTCCAAGCGGTTGGCGATGAATTCCAACAGGGTCGGATGCCCCGCCGTAAGACCGATCTTGCGCCGAAAGGATTCCACCTTTGACTCTAGCTCAGCCACATTTTGCACCCTTTCCTGATGATCCCCCGCCGCCTGCTTCTTCTTGATTTGTGCCTCACGCCGTTCCTGCTGCTTGGATTTCAACTGCAAGTCGAAAGCATTGAATGCTTCGATTTGTGCCTTTATCCATCGGTTGGCGCGGCTCCAGGACTCGACCACGCCGCCGATGACACCGCCGGACGCGCCGATCCACCAGACTACAGTTTGCTCGGCGACCAGGGCCACCGCTCCGCCGACCAACACAACGGATAGAAATACGGCTACCGTTCGGATACTCCCGCCATCCCATGCCATACGCACCAACCCGACAGATTCAATTGCCTCCTGAAAGGGGATGTCTTTGTCGACGTTCGCCTTCTTCTGGGCTTTCTCGACCGAAGTCCGGAACGATTTTCCGAGGGCGCCCGCGAGGCCCTTCGCGAAACTATCCCAGTGCTCCTGGCGAAGATTGAGGTCAACTTCTTCAGCAAGCTCCGCCTCGCTCTTGGCAAGCTCAAGCTTCGCCTCTCTCAACGATTTCTCTTCGTCAGCCAGCTTGTCTTGTAATCGCGCGTTGAGGCCCTGCAGACGACCCCAGAGTATGTCGTTGTCCAGTCGTTCAAGGATCTCCCGCGCGTCCGCGTCGTCGCGGGTCAGCATTTCTAATACGTCTGGCGAAAACTCGTCTTCGCCCTTTAGTAATGTACTGAACATTTCGTTGAACAGTTCACTCTTAACCTCCAGATACTTTTGAGTCATCATCTCTGGACTTAGTGATTCGTCGAAATCAGTGCTGTTTACCTCCACCAACGTCGCGATCACTTTCTTAACGCTCTCAATGTCGAATGCCTCCGCCTCGCCGAGAATAGTTTCAACGGACTTCGTCCACTCGAGTGCTTCTGGGTTCTTCGGTTCAACCACGCTTAATTGCTCGTAAGCGATCTGGTCATTTAGTGCCAATAGCACCTCTTGCATGATGCTGGACCAGAGATCTGACTTCGCATACGTCCAAGCATCAAATTTCACCAGATAAAAGTGGCCGACATAAGGGTAGTTGGCCCGGACTTGTGCATCGAGGATGTTTTTGCGACGGATGGCCAGCAGGCGTTCCTCTAGCAAATGCAATACAAACGACTTCCCGGCACCCCAACCTCCCAGAATGCCCAGGACTAATGGCGGCTCCAGATCTCTGGCAGCGATCGCATCGGCCAAAGCATTGATCTCGGCTTGGATGTTTAGTGTGTCATTTCCGCGCGCCGTGTCGCTCGCTAAGGGCTGCGAGCGATCTTCTGGAGGACTCTTGTCGAAGTAGTCCGAATCGATTTTGACCCGAATGATCCGTTCGTCCGGTATTTTCGGGCCGAGCGGATCCTTCACGCCAGCAAGCAAGAGTGTGAATCGCTCAGGCAGGGTTTCGAGCAGCAGGCTCACGGCTCGCTCGTCGAGTCCGAGCGTCTCGAGGAGAGGATGGTCCTCCACTTCGCAAAACAAGACCAGTCGCTGTCCCTTTTCGAGCGCCGAATTTAGAATAGATGCAAAGGCCCTAATCAACTCCAAGTCGGGCATGTCGCGTGACCTGGCCAAGTCCAGGAGTCCATCTTCCAAGGCCCTCCAGTCCGAAGCATCTGACTTTACGACAACGCCGACGCTCTCTCCGGGCGCCTTTTTCTGAAACTCAACCGTGGCCGCGACGTCCTCGACGAACTGCCGGATCAGCGGCGCGATAACCGGGCCCTTACCATCCGCTCGGTAGCGAGCCGAGTAACATTGATTCCACGTTTGCCCCGAATCGAAGCACCACTCCTGCGCTGGCTGCAGGTCAGTGACGACTTCACCGTCGATTCGCCCTTCCAGCAAGGATATTAGGCAGGTATTACGCTCCTTGCGCTTGTTGTTCAGGAGGTCCAAAAACAGATTATTGCTTTCTAGCATGACAACCCTTTTATCAGTTATCGCCAACCCGAGGTTGATCCATTGTGAAAATGTCCGCGACTCAATCCTGGAGCATGAAAAGGGCATTTTGCAGCTCGCCCAAAAGCACCAGGCCCAATGACCTCACGCACCAAAGTCGCTTTCCTCAAGTAACGTGTAGGTAAACGAGTTAGCCGGAAAATTCACCCGTGCTCGCTCACATAACACCATAAAAAAATCGAAGTGATCGGGGTCCTGGAATACTTGACAGCCGGCGCTCCACTTATCGACCAATACCGAAGCACGACCACGGTTAGCACGATGAATATTGACTTTGAAGTTGCCGACATCGGTTTCTACTTCGGTTACATCCAGCGTGGCGTCCTTGTTCGCATCGCGATACACAGTTATCGGACCCTTTTGCTCCAATGCCTTGTAGTTCTTGTGTTTGCCGACCTTATAAGCACCCCGATACTGGCCCGGCTTCATGATCGCTGTACCGCGAACGTTCATCGGTGCCAAGCGCCAGTGAGTGCCGGGATCCGTGGTTGCCGGAAATACGAAGCTATTCCAGATGCCGTCAAAAAAGTACGAGACGGTGACCCAATCGTTAAATGTATTCGCCTCGTCGTTGTCTGTGCGAATTCCGATGATGTTTAGGTTGTGACTTGGACCATTTTCGAACACCGCGTAGCCCTTGCCGGTCATCACGGCGATGATCTCTTTAACACCGGGGCATTGGAATCTGCTCATGATCGTGACCTCGCCGAACGCTAAGTTTGACTATCCGCTTGGTGGTGGATCGGTCAACAAATCGTTGATCATTTCAGCCAGTGCATTTACGGATTCGAGCGCCCCATTAATGTCGTCCAGCACGCCGCCAATGGGATTTACTTCGATACCTGCCCGTACCGACTCAAGTTTGTCCACGACCTCCTGAAGATTTGCGGTGCCAGCGCTATATTCAGCCTGAATTCGGTTGATGTTCGCGAGATCCAATGCGGCGATCGCCGCGCCGATCTCGGTATCTTTGTCGCTGCCGGGTTCGACCATGTTTCGGGCGTCCTGCAATTTGTTCCTCGCAGTCTGGTAATGCTCGTTCATGCTTTCTGAGTTAGACATTGGTCTGTCTCCCGAAGTCTCTGGTTATTGTCGTGCTGTCTTGTATACAAAAAACGCATCCCGGAGATCGAGCGCCACGCCGAGAAGGCGGCTGGCCTCGGCTTCAATGTTTGCCGGTTGTTCCAGATTGGCTCGCGTTGAGGCAAGGCTGGCTTTGGTCTGACGAATACTGACGACATAGGCACCCATCAAATCGTAGTACGCGTTCTGTCTGGTAACGAGTTGGGCATCGACCTTCGCCGCATCATTTATAGTCTGCATATGGATCAACACTTGCCTATGCGTACTATCGTCATAGGCCGGTTTGCCGTCCGTAAACGACAATACGGTCATTAATAGTTTGCTCGTATGGGTTGACCTGCCGACTGAAGTCAATTCGCGCTGTAGTCGCGTGACCTCGTTCTGCAGATTCATATCGGTCGGCTTTGCGTGATCGGCAGCCAATTTCCTTATCGCAAATGCGGCAGTGCGAATGTCGGCGTTGGGGCTGTCACGATCATTGTTAGTGACGACCACACTCGCCTCGTAATACGCAGTCGTGTCGTCTTCAAGTTGCTTCAATATTGCCTCTACGAGGGGTTGCCCCAGGTCTAACGCGTTCTCAAATTCCTTCCGATTAAGTCCGTCTTGGATCAATTCTGCGAACTGCGATGCGAGCGGAATAACCGCGCTAAGGCCTGGAATTGTCGAGCCACCGAGAGATTCCAGCACCGATCCGACTCCGGAACCGAACGACGATAAATAACCGCTTATCTCCGAATCCGACTGCCCTTGCGCGAGTGCGACCAGCGCGCCGTTGTAGCTAGCCACCATATTCAGTGCGTCGCGTCTCGCTTGAATATCCCGCCCTACGCCACCAGACGAAACAGACCTTGCGCGCGACGGATCGTAAGTTGACGGATAAGACTCGACTTCCTCTTCACCGCCGGCCAGGGACATTTGCAGATCTTTCTTCAGCTTGTCCACGGCCGCGTAATCAACGAGAAACTGGTCTGTCGCAACATGCACCTGTTCCATTGCCGCCGTGTAGGCAACTAGTGACTGTTTGGTCGGCTCGTTAATGCTGCATCCGGCGATCAGAGCAGAGATGGCGAGCATACGGACGCCGTAAATTATTGTTCGAAATTGCATGTCGGCGTCCTCCCGAATTACCAGTTCATGAAACGATTTCGTATTTGCCCTTGATTATCCGCAAGTACGGCGGATTGTATTGGATTCGGTATTTCTGTTGCGGTGACTTCTTAAAAAAGCCCTTAGGAGGAACAATGCTGTAGGTAAATCCGCTTCGCCTGACATCGTCTAGAGATCGATGAATTATCGGTTTCCGTTCTTCACTAGTAATGGACTTGTTCGGATCCTCCGGATCCTCTTCAATCACTTTGATTTCACGGGTTGCCTTGCCAACGCCGAGCTTGCTCCATTTGAGCCCGTGAAAATGAAAATGAAAAACACGCTGCGACGTGTCGGTCAGCTCAGTCACCAAAGGGTCATCAAACGTCAGGCTTTTGACGCCATCCGTTCGCTCCGCATGAGCTTTCGCGAAGTCGATCATATATTTGAGCGTAATCCGGCCGAGTTCGTCTTCCTTGTATCCGCCACCTATATCAGAATGGACACCTGGAAACCAGATTTCCTTGATTTTTTTGTCCCAGTTCATCAACGTCGGAATGAACGGATTCCTCGTTTCGTCGATACTGACAAGGTGCAGAACTTGCTTGATGTTTGGGGCAATGGTCTTGTTCTTGAAGAGATTCTTTTCCTGAAAATCTAGCTTTAGAAGTTTCATGCTGAACGGTATGCCAAATGCGTCGACAGTGTCCCAAACGCCCAGGAACTGCACCGGCGGACGTTCGTAATCCTCTACCTTTTCATCGGTCGCTTCGTAGCGGTGAAATCGATTTTCAATGTTCCGTGTTGTCTTACTCGCCTTGCTTTTACTATAGATAGTGATCTCTTCTGGAATCCCCTCGCGATTGATCTGGCTTGCCAACATTCGTGCACTGGCCGCCCCGCGACTGAATCCGAAAATAAAGATATGATCGCCCGGGCGATATTCCTTTACGACGGTCGAGTAGGCGTCATCGCGAATCGACTTCTCGCTGGCGCCGGCAAATCCGCCCAATTTCTGAAGAAATGCTCCATAGTCATCATCATTGCCAACACCCCGAAAATAACGTGTTATCTGCGTATCGGTGTCCGCACCGAGGCAACGATAGAGTTTGACGATATTTGTAACGACACCATCTCCGTCCTTGCCGGTTTCGTCATTCCATGTGCCGTCCATCAGCACAATAATGTTCCTGTGCTCTACTGGCTTTTCTTTGGCATCGGCGAATTCTTTTTTCTTGTTGTAATGGGCTTTGTGTGAACTCATTTCTACTCCCCTGCGACTCCGTTTATGGATTTACGTCGCCAAAAATCTCTCCCAGTGGTACTGGCAACCACGCAACACAAGTGGGCCAAGATGGATAAAAAATGAGGCAGACGGGCTTGGGGGATCGTATCGAAGTCGAGCGACCTGTCATCAAAGGTCGCAACGACCACCTCGTCGCCACCAGCTGAATATCGATCGAGTCGCCGTGTTATCATCGTCTTCCTCAGATCCCGATCTTTTCGTGAAGAGCAAGATGTTCTGCGTTTGTGGACGAAATCTCCTTACTCTTCAACAGCCAATAAGATGCGAAAATCCAGATGCCTACCCACTCTGCGTAAAATGCGTATGAATTTTGTTGCCGAAATACAAACGCCAATAGTGCGGCGACTAACGGCGAGAGAATCATTCCTATTCCAAACAGCCTATAGAGTAATCGGTACCGTTTCTCACGATCCTTGTCATCCAATAGATACAGAGTTTCATGCGCACAGAAGATGCAAACGTATGCGATGCAGATGAAGAATGAAACAGCGACTATTCCATGCAAGGTTAATGCTTCGTGTTTTGGTATGCAGATCGCGTTGCATACTTCGCCGCAGGCCCATTCCATCGGAATAACCGCAATAGCAACTGCCAAGATCCCAGCGATATTCAGAGCATAATTCTCTTTACGACTGAATCCCTTATACAGATAGAGGATTATTCCAACTGCGAAGAGTAGACCGACAAACCAATTTCGCATCGATTGATCGTCGCAAGCAGCGTGGTAATACGCACTCATTGAGTCCTGAAGCTGCATATTCAAAAATGCCCCGCCAATCCACAGCAGGGGCGGAAACGCTATAGCAATAATTGCCACACCTATTCGCAGATTTGTATAAGTCGCAAATATGTGGCTTTGTAACTCGTCGGGTTTCATCAGATCGTTCCTTCGTCTTTTCTTATTGAGTGAGCACGTCCTCGAAGTTGCATTCAAGTTCGTTTTCAGTGTCGCTAACGGGTGAAATGACACAGAGAATATGGTCGTTGTTATTCTTTCGTGTGGTATCGGTCCGAAGGATTACTCTCTGGCCATTCTCGTATCGAGCCACCACTGTTGATTTCGGAAGGTGATGTTTCTCGCTCGCCGAAATAATGGCGAAATCCGGGTTAACCGTGTCAATGAATTCTTGTGTATTGGCCGTCTCGCTGCCGTGGTGTGGCACCTTCAAGACATCAGCCTTGAGCAATCCGGGGTGTGCCGCCTCCAATGCAAGGAGCTTTTCTTCAACATAACCCGGCGTACCAGGTGACGCCTCATTCCTTGTCTTGCCATTGGCATCACCCGTAAACAGGAAGCGGAATTCTTCGATCTCAATCATCAGGACAATCGAGGCATTGTTGATTTTGTATGAGCAGCTTCCCTGAGTCGGGTTTGCGTCTGTGTGTAAGACTGTGATCTCTACACCGGGAAGGGATCCTAATGTAATCACTTGCGGACTAGCCGCGGTAGAAGCTGGTGAGTGGGTACCGGCTAATGGCCTGCGAAATTTTGCTGCCGGTACTTCGGCCTTCATGTCCTCGACAAACTTGAGGTAGTTCTTACGTCCCCCGGATGTGGCTGGATTACAGTCCCGGTTATAGCCAGCATCCCAGTATTCGCTAACTGAAAAAGTTTCGTCCTCAGTGCCTTCAAATCCGATCAGGCGCCGCAACCCGTTCCAGTGATCGGTATCACCATGAGTGACAACCACCAATTCAATCGGGTCTTGGATTACACCCGTTCGCTTTACGTATTCGTTGAGAACCTTTATCGAATCACCGCCATCGATGATGATCTCGCGATCACCCATGTCAATAATGGCTGAGTCCCCTGTTCCGACGTCCAGGAAGTGGATGACAGTGTTACCAGACAGATCCACCGGATCTGGAACTACCTCTGTCCATCGCTTGGGAAGAAACGCTTCAGAACCGTCTGGCATTTCGACAACATGCCAACCCGTAATAGATCGTACGTGTGGTAAGTGCTGGCGAGGCTTAAGTTTGCCGATCGATTCAGAGCCGCCGTCTGCGTGCTCTTTGATATTAACGAAGTTCTTTACCGAATCCCTGGTCACAACGACGTCAGCTAGAGCTTGCCCAGCCGAAATCAACAGAAAGCATAGAATGACGGTTATTTTCTTCATTTATTTGCCACCGGTGGTCCTATACAACCAAAAGTATAGTAGGAATTGACCGAATGTGTGATTTGCGTGGCACTTTTTGGTGTTTCAAGCCAAGAATGCCCGCGGTAATGCCAGGGCCAGCTCGTTACGCTGTGCCGATGCTTACCGAAGCCTACATCGAAGCCCTGTTGGTCGATCCGGATCCGGCTGATCAGGATTGGCAGTTGTGGAATGATTTGAATGTCCGCTTTCGGAGTAAAGCGGTCGTTCAATCAGTAGAAATTGAGTCGAAACGAACGGCTGCTAACGGCCGAGTCTGTGTCAAAACTCCACAACAGTCTGACCCCAGAAGTCGCCTTCAAACACAACGTGAGACGTTATTGACTGGCTTACGAGCCGATAACGTCCTGTTAGTAAGCAACTGACTTCAACTGAAAATTCGCCTGGCTTGGAAACGATCTCACGCTGTCGATTTTACCTTTTGACACAGCCTCGGCCAGAAGCGGCCAGTGCAG
>Ga0114950_10005188_pt1 | contig 10111 bp, 7 predicted proteins | sample N075metaG_FD_83503 | JGI IMG/M metagenome (GOLD analysis project Ga0114950, IMG submission 83503) | Deep subsurface microbial communities from Kermadec Trench to uncover new lineages of life (NeLLi) - N075 metaG | ecosystem: Environmental > Aquatic > Marine > Ocean trench > Sediment | place... | reverse complement strand
TTTTAGATAATATTTATGGTAATTCTAAAGCGGTGGATAAAAAATTAAAGCAGTATAGAATTGGAATATGATAAATGAATAGTATCAGGCATTCATATATTGTTTCCCGATAAATTCATTAATGAAAAAATAATAACCTTCCGGACTAATAATAAAATGGATAACAAAATATGATTGAACAATTTCTTCAAAAAACCAATAAAGAAATTACAAAGCTAAAAAATGAGCAAGAGTTTAAAAAAAAGGTATGGATGAAATGTTAGATACATTACAGTATCATATCTTTTTGGTGCTCACTTGTCTTAATAACTAACCTTACGAAAATCGATTTATTGTTATCATATAATCATTTTTTGTTGAACAAATACCTTGCTGTCATTCAGAAAGAATCTTGTTAAATGATTTGTTAATCAGAATATTCGTGTATTCTGTTAATATAAAAAGATTCCTGCGGAATGACAGTTGCATAACGTGAATTAATAAATCAGAATTTTCTGATGTAAGATTAAAAGGTATAAAGTCAAACTTAGTTGAAAATAGAGACTCTATTATATTAAGCTGCTCTTTGTCGCTTAATTCTTAATTCCGTCTTTAATGCTTTTCTGAGTAAAGATAATTTTTCAAAATTATTCACTCTTTCCATTCTTTTTTCTATTTGCAGTAATGATATTGCCATCCATCTGCTGCGCATATCTGAATTTATCCAGTACTTAACTCCCTCTCTGCCTAACTTTATCCCCTTTTGCTTTAGTTTATCTGTTAATATATAATGCAGTTTCCTCGTCCCGATCCGGAGCATCCTCTTCCTTGCTATCTGTACCTTCTTTATAATTCTTTCTTCCTACTGTTTTTTCTGATCTTCACTTCTCTTTACCTTATAATACGATTGACGACTTCTGCCAAACAGTCCAATTATTTGTCCTATGCTAATTCTTCTCCCTTTTTGCCGTATCTGTTGGACAGTTTAGCTAAATACTTTTTTCGGATCTCTATCCCCAATTCCCGCTCTGCAACATCTATAGCTACTTGCAATATCTCTTTGTCTTTCTTAACTCTCTATAGTTCTCTTTTCAGCTTCCTTATTTGTTCTGCTGGGGTTACTTTGTTTTTCATAGGATTCCTTTTTTGCCAATTCAATCTACCATGCTTTCTTAACCAGACCAATACTGTGCTTCTTCCCCGTATTCTATATTTTCGATGCACTTGCTTATAGGTACTTTCGCCTTTTTCTACTTCTTATGCTAACTGCAATTTAAATGCTAATGTGGAATCCTTCTGAGTCCTTTTTCGACACACCTCCTGTCCATTCTTTTCCATAGCGTGACACCTTTCCTGTCAACCTATTCCAGGACGATTCAATAGTATAAAAATAAAAACCCCCACATAATACCCGGTAGTATTAAATGGGGGTTGTAAACTTAAAAACGAAATTAATTAATACCCGTAAAACAAATACCTATTATCAACAATATCCGCACGTGCTTTAAGATCATTGATCCACTGACTGATTAAAACTCCTTTTTTTTGCTGGAGCAGATTGTTTCTTATTAAGGAGCTCTGTGTTGAAAAAGCTGTGGAATCGAATGGCGTTTTTGATATTACTTTTATAAGATAGTACCCTGAACTTGCTTTTACTGGATTCAGTATTACATTTGGCTCCGAATAAAGAGCTGTTTTAATAAATGGATAAATTCTTCCGATACCCGGAATGCTTGTTTCTGAATTAAACCTGCCGGTATTTTTTGCAGTCAGTCTTGAATCAAGTTCATTTATTTTTTCCAAATCATTGTTTAACTTTGTGCGTAAATCATCGGCTAACACTTTTGCCTTTTCAAATTTCTTTTCTCTAAGGGCAACCGGTTTTATCTGATCCTTAACTTCTTCGAACGGTCTTATTCCGCCTTTCTTTATTTCAGAAATTTTAACAACAATAAATCCAGTCTGTACTTTAAATACCTCACTAACAGAATTCAAACCGTTTTCAAAAGCAAACTTAATTAGTCTTTTATTTACGCCAATTCCAGGTATTGAAAAAGCATCATCGGCAAAATAACCTGTTTCCTGTATATCATAATTCAATAAATTTGCTTCGCTATCAAAATCATTTTTATTTGCCATGTATGAAAAATCCCCCGCACTGTTAAACCGTTCATCCTTTGTTGTTGCAGATTGTTTTATTGGATTTACAATTTTTTCTACAATATACTTATCGTTCGATCTATCAACTACTTTTATAATATGATAACCAAAAGTAGTTTTAACTGGTTTCTGAATTTTACCTATCTTTCCGGTGAATGCTGCATTTTCAAATTCCTTAACCATCGCACCTTTACCAAACCATCCAAGGTCACCCCCACGCACGGCACTGCCGGGATCGCTGGAATATTGGATAGCTAATTTTTCAAAATCTCCACCAGCAATTAGTTCATCATAAATTCTGTTCGCTTCGGTAAGAGCTTTTTCATTATCCTCTTCATTTTTTATTAATATATGCGAAGCCTTTACCATTAAATCGCCAGTTGCAACTGTGCCAATAAAACGATAAATAACTGCTCCCTCCGCTGCATAAACGGGCTCCATAACATCTCCAAATTTGGCTGTTTTTAGCAAGTCTATTGTCTCAGGTTTAAAAGATGATAATGCTAAGGTATCCCTCGAATAAGGCTGAGATGAATAAATTCCAACATAATATTCAAAGTCAGTTGTATCCTCTTTTTCAAAATTAGATTTTACATATTGTAAATCTGCAAGAACTAATTGAGAATCTTTTTTTGAGGGCTGATTGCTAAATGCTGCAAACTTTAATTTTCTTCGCTCTTTAACTTTATATGTTTCAATATCCTTTTCGTAATAAACTTTTATGTCCTCGTCTGTAACATGTACAGTTGAATCCGGGAAAAGCGAAGTTGAAATTAATGAGTACTCCGCATCGTTCACATAAAGATTCTGTTCCATAAATTTTCTTAGTATTTCATCTTCTGTAACATTTATCGATGCAAGAATCATACTTTGTAATTTTTCTTTCAATCTATCTTTTCTGATTCCTTCCTCGGCACCAATTAACGCTTGCTCGTTCTGCGGATCGAAGAGTGCATTCTCATAAAGTTCTCTGTTAAAATTCCCCAAAGAATCAATAAAATTTTGCTTTAAAAAGGCAGGCGGATCATCACCTAAAATAATATCTGTAACTTCTTCATCAGAAACTATCACATCCAATTTTTCAATTTGATCCTCAATCAATATTTTTAATATCTCATTATCCCAAACCTGACCTCTGAACTGATCCATGAATGCTTCGTCTATTTCCTGACCGCTTTGTCGTCTCTGCTCAAGCTGCTGATCAAGCGCTGCTTGAAATTCTTTATAAGTGATATCAACTCCATTAACTGATCCTACATTGTTAGTTCTGCCGCCAAGTGCTTCCATAACATTTGAATCAGAGATTACCATAAATAGCACGAATAATACACCAACACCAATTATGAAAACAGGTGCCATACTTCTCATTTTGGCCATCATAGCCATAATTTTAATTCTCCAATAATTTTAAAAATCAAGATTTTAAAATAGAGACAGAACATAAATAAAACAATGTATTTTGATTTGAATGGTCAAATATTTTATCTGAATTCTTTCATTTTATCATTTTTGTTTGTTTATCAAATTAAAGTAATTATTGACTTTCAGAGAATACAGCCATATTTTACTATTATTTTTCTTATAAGATTGATAAAACGATTGTGGAAAAGTTAATATTTTTAAGTTCTGTCCCAATTTTTTCAGATCTTAGTCCCAGTACACTGCAAAAAATATCCGGTCTAGGCGGCGTTAAGTCTTATCCGAAGAACTCAGTTATTTTTTCTGAAGAGGAGGATGGAACTGCTTTGTTTGTCATCATATCGGGCAAAGTAAAAGTATGCAGAACCAGTAAAGAAGATACCAGTAAAGAAGTAATATTTTCAATCTTAAATCCATCGGATTTTTTCGGTGAGATGGCATTGTTAGATGGTTTGAATCGATCGGCAAGTGTTATCGCAATGGAAGATTCACAATTATTTTTAATTCAAAGAAGTGATTTTCTTGAATTACTTCATGAATATCCGGAGGTATCTATTGCTTTATTACAGGAATTAACTCAACGATTACGCGCTTCAAGTATGAAGGTAAAGGCGTTGTCGCTTAAAGATGCTGAAGGAAAAGTGGCTACTGTACTATTGCAATTAGCAGATGATGTGGGCAAAATTAAACATGGTATAGTAGAAATAGATAAACTACCTTTCCAGCATGAACTTGCAAATATGGCGGGAACCTCGAGAGAAACTATTTCAAGAACTCTTCACTCATTTGCAAAAAAAGGGTTAGTGGAATTAGAGGGTTCTAAATTGAGAATAATAAATTACGAAAAATTTAAAGATTTTTTTAGTTAAAGCTCTTGATTAGAAAATGTTAAAACGAAAAGTAGATTTACATTCACATACAAACCATTCAGATGGATATTATTCTCCGGTAGAGCTTGTACACAAAGCAAAAGATGTTGGAATCGATATCCTGAGTATCACAGATCACGATAGTACAAATGCAATTTCGGAAGCAACAAAAATTGGACGTGAACTGGGTGTTGAGATAATCCCCGGTGTTGAGATCAGCTCTGATATAAGAGGAATTGAAGTTCATATTTTAGGGTACTTTATAGATATAACTAACAAAGAGCTTGAACATTACCTTAAGTTTTTCCGTGAAGAAAGAATTAGAAGAGCAAACAACATTGTAAGAAAACTTAATCATCTTGGGCTGGATATATCTATGGTAGATGTTATGCGTATTTCAAAGAATTCGGCTTTAGGAAGGCCTCATATAGCGCAGGCAATGTTGAAGCTGGGATTGGTACAATCATTTCAAGATGCATTTAATAAATATATTAAAAATGGGGGACCAGCTTACGAGAGGAAAGTTCATCTTTCACCACAGAGTGCATTTAAAATAATATCTGATGCCGGCGGTTTATCTTTTGTTGCCCATCCCAGGTATATGTCCGAAAATATAATTAAGGAACTCATTGATGCCGGAGCAGATGGAATTGAAGTTATTCACCCATCTCATTCAAAAGAATTAACCAGGTTTTATCGTGGAATAGTAAATGAATATTATCTTCTCGAATCAGGTGGCTCTGATTTTCATGGCGGTAAAAGAGCTGATGATGATAAGTTTGGAAAATTTTTTACTACACCAATTGTTGTAGATACAATGAGAACCCGGATTATGAGGAATACGGCTTAAATCACTTTATGAACTAATTTGGTACTTCGTTTTACCACTTTAATTATTACTAAAATTTTTTATCTTATTATATAATTTCTCAAAATTAAATTATAAAAAGGACCCCAAATAGGAAATACTTTACCATTCCTGAAATTACATAGGCATACTTAAATGGGATATAAAATTATTTTCCTATTCATTTTCATTAATTCATTTGCATCCTTCCCCCAGCAAATTACCAATTGGAAAAATTTTGCTGATATGAAAAATGTTAAAGATGTAACTTTTTCTGATGAAACGATTTGGGCTGTATCAGATGGCGGCGCTTTTAACTATTCTTTATCAAATAACTCTTTCAAAACATTAACTAAATCTGACGGGCTCAGGGGCTTATCATTAACAAGTTTAACCCTGGATAATTCTGGTAGAATATGGTTTGGCAGTGCGGATGGTGTGATTGACATTTATACTATAGAAAATGAATCGTTTGATATAATACTAGACATTGCAAATTCCAACCAGGTGAATAAACGGATTAATTATTTAAACCAAATATCAGATACAATTATTGTCTGCTCCGATTTTGGGGTTTCTCTAATAAATTCAAATAATTTCTTGTTCTTCGATACTTTTTTTAAGTTCGGTGAGTTTACCACAAACACCAAAGTTAACTATGCAGATAAGTATGAACTTTTTTACGTGGCTACCGATGAAGGTGTAGCAATTCAGAAGCCTGGTACAACTAATTTATCTGCTCCTGAATCGTGGAATACCTATTCTTCTGTAAACGGGTTGCCATCGGATAAGGTATTTAAAATTGTCAGTTTCCGTGATACAATTATTGCTTCTACAGATAACGGGCTTGTTTTTTTTAATGGATCCTCCTGGCTGCCGTTTTTATCCCAGTTTAATAATAAATCTATATCTGATATTGTTGCAACGAGTGATTCTTTAATTATACTTTCCGAAGATATAATTTACTTATACAGAAATGGTTCTGTAACAGAATTATTTTCCTCCCCGCATCCAACACAGCGCATATCAATCAGTAACCAGTTTGGTATTGCAGGTGCTACATTAAATGGTTTATTATATCTTACAAGCAGCGACGGTTCATCTTTTCATTATCCAAACGGTCCCAGTGCAAATCAGTTTCCAAGTATGAGTGTTGATGGGAAAGGTAAATTATGGTCTGCCAGTGGAAAGGATACCTTGGGAGTTGGATTTTATACTTATGATAAAGTTATTTGGACCAATTACGATACAGATAATACACCCGGTCTTCCAGACAACGATGTTTACTATGCTTATACTGCTCCGGATAACACCGCATATCTTGGAACCTGGGGGTATGGTTTTGTTAGAACGGACGGGTTTACATTCGATCTCTTTAATACTGAAAACAGCGGCATGCAGGGAATTCCTGAAAATCCCAATTTTCTTGTTATCACAGGATTTGGAACTGACTCCCGCGGTAACACATGGATACTTAATCTGGCAGCAGCAGACCGCAAAACACTAAGCATGCTAACACCTGATAGTACCTGGCATCATTTCTTTATACCTTCAGCACAGAACAAGATATTAAAGCAACAATTAAATCTTGCTGTAGACCCTTTTGATACAAAGTGGTACAATTCCGAAGATGCTTCAGGACTTGGATTGTATTACTTTAATGAAATGAAAACATACGATGATGCAATTGATGACAAATCAGGATTCTTAACATCCGCTGATGGTTTAACAAGCAGTGAAATCAATTCTGTTGTTGTGGATAAGAGAGGCGATGTTTGGGTTGGAACAGTTTTGGGTGTTACTGTCATCTCTAACACAAACAGTATACTTACATCCACAATTCCATCGTTGCGAATTTCATCTATATTTTCACTACGACAGCAATCAATAAATGACATTGCTGTTGACCCATTAAATCAAAAATGGATTGCAACAAATCAGGGTCTGCTGCTAGTTAATTCCGATGGCTCCAGACTTTTAGCTACCTATGATTCAAAGAACAGCCCGCTATTATCGGATAAAATTATAAGCTTAGCTATTGATGAAAATGCTGGAATTATTTACGTGGGCACAGATAAAGGATTAACATCATTTAACACGCCTTTTATTAAACCCAAGCAAGCGTTTGATAAATTGTTTATATATCCAAACCCTTTTATAATTATTGATGGCAACAATATTAGTCTAACCATAGATGGACTCATCAGTAATTCCGATATTAAAGTACTTACCATTGATGGCAAGCTTGTAACCGAATTTTCTTCTCCCGGGGGAAGAACAGCTTTATGGGATGGCAGGGATGATAATGGAAATTTGGTAAACTCTGGTATTTATTTAATAGTAGCGTTTGATAAAGAAGGTAACAGTATTGTTACCGGCAAGGTTGCTGTTCTGCGCCAGTAGAATTAATTTTTGCAATTCTTTTAATAATATTCTTTTTTATAAATGATTGATGTTACAGACATTTCGCTTCAATTTGGAGGGAAATATTTATTTAATCATGTTAGCTTCAAAATTAATTCGGGTGATAAAGCCGCATTAGTTGGAGCGAACGGAAGCGGTAAATCCTCTCTTCTTAATATTATTTACGGTAAGCTACAACCGGAAAAAGGCACAGTTAGAAAACAGAAAAGAACTTCGATTGGCTACCTCCCGCAAGAGAATGTTATTCATGCCGGCAAGTCTTTGATTGAAGAAGCATCAAGTGCTCTTTCTGACATCACGGAATTAAAGACAAAAGAAGAAGAACTAATTGATGAATTATCTAACCCTGATCTCGTACCCGAATCACAAGAGGATCTGGTAAATAATCTTGGTGAAGTCCATCGGAGACTCGAGGAACTGGATTCTTACAGCGCTAATTCTAAAGTTGAAAAGATATTAGTCGGTTTAGGTTTCGAAGAAAAAGATTTTAATCGATTAACTGATGAATTTTCCGGCGGCTGGCAGATGAGAATTGCATTGGCTAAAATCTTAATCTCACAAAACGATTTACTCTTATTAGATGAGCCATCTAATCATCTGGATCTTGATTCACTGGAATGGCTGATCGGATTCCTTAATGTTTACAATGGGGCACTGATCATTGTTTCCCACGATATACACTTTATTATGGAAACAACATCTAAGACTTACGAACTTTTCAACAATAAATTCTCAATTTTTAGCGGCAATTATAATTCTTATCTTAAGTACAAAGATGAAAGAGATCAACAATTAATCCACCGCTACGAATTACAGCAATAAAAAATTAAAGAAACAAAAAAATTTATAGAGAGGTTTCGGTATAAAAATACTAAAGCCAGGCAAGTACAAAGCAGAATAAAACATCTGGAGAAACTTGAATCAATTGAATTGCCGGCAAATGAAGGGAAGATAAATATAAAATTTCCGGATCCTCCCAAAAGCGGGAAAATGAATATTGAGTTGATATCAATTAAAAAATCTTACGGCAGTAAAACAATATTCAATGGACTGAATTTTCAAGTAAACAGGGGTGAGAAAATTGCTTTTGTTGGACCAAACGGTGCCGGCAAAACAACTCTTGCAAATATTCTTGCAGGAAAATTGGATTTTGAATCGGGCGAAAGAAATTTAGGACATAATTCCCTTATCTCAAATTATGCGCAGGATGTTGCGGATAATCTGCAACCGGAGATAAATATAATAGAAACCGTTGATGAGATAGCAGAAAATAAATCAATAAGGGAACTGCGATCAATACTCGGGGCATTTCTTTTCCGGGGCGATGACGTATTTAAAAAGGTGGGTGTTCTTTCCGGTGGCGAAAAAAGCCGGGTAGCGCTTTCCAAGATCTTATTAACAAAATCCAATTTTATAATTCTTGATGAACCTACAAACCACCTTGATATCTCATCAAGGAAAGTGCTTCAGCAGGCATTGATTAATTTTAGCGGCTCACTGATCCTTGTTTCGCATGATGTTGATTTCCTTAGACCTATAGTAAATAAAGTGATTGAAATAAGGAAAGGTGAAATTAAAATCTTCGGCGGCGGCATTGATTACTATCTTGTTAAAAGAGAAGAATCATCAAAAGGAACACCTGAAAAAATATTTGAGAAGAAAAATGAGACTGTGATTGCAAAAAAAGTAATGAAACGATTAGAAGCTGAAAAAAGGCAGGCAAAATATACTGCAACGAAAAAGATAAATTCAATGATAACAGAGACTGAAAGAAATATTGAGCTTCTAGAAGAAAAGGAAAAAAAATTGGATCTTGTTTTAGCTGAACCTAAAACTTATAACGATAATCAAAAAGCTATTGAGATTAACAAAGAGTTAAGTGAAGTAAAGAATGAACTGAAAAATGTCTTAAGTGAATGGGAAAACCTAACCGAAGAATTAATAAAAGTTAAATCGCAATTTGAGTAGAAGGTATTGCGGTAATTTTTTCTCACATCTGTCCAAAACAAATAGAACTCTCTCTTAAAAAGAGAGAGACTTATTGACAATAATTCGCTTTATGGTCATGTTGGAACAGATTATTAGCATATAGAGATCATTATTAATAAGCCCCTTGGTAAGAGAAGGGCTGTCCGTTCCGAAGGAATGCCTTTGCCAAAGGACTCCTTCGGAGGAATGAGTTCAAATGTAACTAAGAAAACCATAAAATATTTTATTATTCAAACTATATATTCATTTTTCAAATTATCTTGGACAGCACTGATTTTCTTGTTAGGCAAAGAAGATATGCCTTCAAACCTTAACTCCCAAAAACTCTTCTGCCAAAGCCATTCCTCCCCACAGAGCAGCAGCATCACCTAATTTAGATGGTACAAGTTCTAACCCCTTTGCCGCCGCATTAAGAATGTGATCA
>Ga0114950_10005185_pt1 | contig 10118 bp, 7 predicted proteins | sample N075metaG_FD_83503 | JGI IMG/M metagenome (GOLD analysis project Ga0114950, IMG submission 83503) | Deep subsurface microbial communities from Kermadec Trench to uncover new lineages of life (NeLLi) - N075 metaG | ecosystem: Environmental > Aquatic > Marine > Ocean trench > Sediment | place... | reverse complement strand
GATTTCTGTCCTTTAAAATAAGCCAAAGATTCATCTTGTGAATTGTCTAAAAACCAATCGAAATTTTCTTTAACTAAAAAATCAAAATCGCTTTTACTCGTCTTTACAACAATTCTCAGCATGTCACTTTCATTACATTTAAAAAGATTGATAGAATTTTTAGAAAAATGTTCTAAATATGCTGCTTTTCCCAGTACTTTTTCCCAAACCAAATCGCTGAACAAATTTAATTCCTCATCCGCCACTTTTGGCTTATTGCGTTTAATAGCTTCCCATTCTTTAACATCAATTTTTTGGGTGGCTAAAAATAATCCAAATTCTTCATGTAATTCTTCAAATTGTTCCTTGGTAAGTTGTGTATACTTCATAAAAACCAGATTAAATAGGCAAAATAAATTTAAATTGCAAAAGTAATAAAATTCAATAATTTTACAGTAATAATCTATTTTAAAAATCAAATTAATATTGTATATTTGCACGCTTAAAAATTAACAATAAATAAACAATTATGAATCATTACGAAACTGTTTTCATTTTGAATCCCGTTTTATCTGATGTTCAGGTAAAGGAAACAGTAAAGAAGTTTAACGACTACTTGGTTTCTAAAGGTGCCGAAATGAATTCAAAAGAGGATTGGGGCTTAAAAAAATTAGCCTATCCAATTCAAAAGAAAAAAACCGGATTTTATCATTTATTTGATTTCAATATTGCAGGTGAAGAGATTTCTGCATTTGAATTAGAATTCAGAAGGGATGACAGCGTTATGCGTTATTTAACTGTAAAATTAGATAAACATGCTGCTGCCTGGGCTGAAAAAAGAAGAGAAAGAAACAAATCTACCAATCCTAAAAAATAATTATGGCATCTATAGAACAACAAGCAAAAGGTGGCAGTAAAGGTGAGATTAGATATCTTACACCTTTAGAAATTGACACTAAAGTAAAAATAAAATATTGTCGTTTTAAAAAAAACGGTATCAAATATATTGATTATAAAGATGCTGATTTTTTAATGTATTTGGTCAATGAGCAAGGTAAAATTTTACCTCGTCGTTTAACTGGAACTTCGTTAAAATTCCAACGTAAAGTATCTCAAGCAATAAAAAGAGCTCGTCATTTGGCTTTAATGCCGTATGTAGGTGATTTGTTAAAATAATAATCTAGAAAATATTATGGAACTTATATTAAAACAAGACATAGCTAATTTAGGATTTAAAGATGATTTAGTGGCAGTAAAAAATGGTTACGGACGTAACTATTTAATACCTCAAGGATTTGCTGTTTTGGCTACCAGCTCTGCTAAAAAAGTTTTGACAGAAAATTTAAAGCAAAGAGCACATAAAGAAAAAAGTATCGTAAATGATGCGAATAAAGTAGCTGATGCAATAAAAGCTTTGGAATTAACAATAACTGCAAAGACTGGAGAAGGAGATAAATTATTTGGTTCAATTAGTAATGCAAACTTATCTGAAGCTTTGGCTAAAGAAGGTAACGAAATTGAAAAGAAATTTATAACGATCGCTGGTGGGTTGATTAAAAGACTTGGTAAATATTCCGCCAAAGTCAGATTACACAGAGATGTTATTGTTGACTTAGCGTTTGAAGTTGTTTCGGATAAAAAATAAACAATAATTAATAAATTAATGAGAAGAGATTATCTGAAAAGATAGTCTCTTTTTTTTTGTAATTTTATTGTGTGATTATTGAACTGCTTAATCTTTATTAATAAGTTATATTTATTATGGAAGTACCAGTGATACCTGACTTGATTCTTTATGCGATTCCTTTTTTTATCGTTACGCTAATTATTGAAATAATTGTTGACACACGTGAAAAATCAAAATCATATGAAACTAAAGATGCAATAACTTCCATTATTATGGGTTTTGGCAATGTGTTTTTAGGATTTCTCAGCAAAATAATGATCTTTGCCATCCTTATTTATATCTATGACCATTTTAGATTATTTAGTATTCCGTTTTCTTGGTGGGCCTGGATATTGATATTATTTGTTGAAGATTTTGTTTATTATTGGTTTCACAGAACCAGTCATTTAAGCCGTTTTTTTTGGGCATCTCACATCGTACATCATTCTTCAAAAAAATACAATTTAAGTACGGCTTTAAGACAAACATGGACAGGTAGTTTTATGTCATTTGTATTTTGGTTGCCGTTGCCCTTATTTGGCTTTCATCCGGTAATGATTTTGGCCCAAATGTCTATTAGCCTAATTTATCAATATTGGATTCATACAGAACTGATCAAAAAAATGCCAAGCTGGTTTGAAACAATTTTTAACACTCCTTCGCATCACAGGGTTCATCACGCTACAAATCCTCAATATTTAGACAGAAATCATGCGGGAATTTTTATCATTTGGGATAAATGGTTTGGTTCTTTCGAAGCTGAAGTTGAAAAACCAATCTACGGATTGGTAAAAAATATTTCTTCGTTTAACCCTTTATATGTAGCTTTTCATGAATGGATTGATATGAGTAAAGATTTTTTTACCACTAAGACCCATATTATGAATAGGTTCAAATATTTATACAAACCTCCAGGATGGAAACATGATGGTTCTGGGACATTGTCAAAGGATATTCGTAAGGAATGGGAAAAGAAAAAGTAGTTGTCTGGCTATTTGTTGATAGTTAATTGATGCTTTGTGTTATGATCATTGTTTTATTTTTAATACCTCTGTTTATCAACTTTTAAATTAGGTTTCACTAATAATTATCTACATCAATATTCAATCGTATAGATCTAAAATGTGAAATCGACTGAAAACTATTTTTTATTTTTTGAATCATATCCTTGGATTGTTTGATTGGCTTATCATTAGGAAGCTTGATCAATAGAGTTTTAATAAACTGATTTCTAATTCGAGAAATCGCCGGGCTTGTAGGCCCTAAAACACAATTGTGAAAATTGTTTTTTAGAGATGTGCCTAACCAATCTGCCCCAGTTTTAACTTTTTGAAAATCTTTGTGTTTCAAAGTAATCTTTACCAAACGAACGATAGGAGGATATAAAAATTGATGTCGCTCATTCAACTGATCCTTAAACATATTATTATAATCATTTGTAGTTACCTGTTGCAAAATTTGATGAAAGGGGTTGAATGTCTGAATCGCTACTTTCCCTCTTTTTTTGTTTCTTCCTGCCCTACCCGATACCTGAACCATCAATTGATAACTACGTTCATAGGCCCGAAAATCAGGGAAATTCAACATATTATCCGCGTTTAAAACTCCCACCAATATAACATTTTTAAAATCTAATCCTTTGGTTAACATCTGTGTACCCACCAATATATCGATTTCCTGATCCTGAAAGGCTGAAATTATTTTTTGGTAACCGTATTTACCTCTTGTTGTATCCAAATCCATTCTTCCTATCTTCGCTTCAGGAAATAAATCATATAGTTCCATCTCTATTTGTTCCGTTCCAAAACCTTTGGTATCCAAAGATGGGTTTTCACAAGCCGGACAAGTTTTAGGCAATGTTCGATGGAATCCACAATAGTGACATCGCAATTCGTTTCTGAATTTATGAAAAGTCAAACTCACATCACAATTAGGACATTGAGGCGAAACACCGCATGATGTACATTCGACAATTGGCGAGTAACCTCGTCTGTTTTGAAATAAAATAACCTGTTCTTTTTCATTCAATGCATCTTGAATTAAGGAAATCAACCGTTCAGAAAAATGACCATTCATCTTTTTCTTCCGATGCTCCTCTTTGATATCAACCAATTCAATTTTAGGTAGTAAAATATCACCAAACCGCCTGTCCAAGGTTACATATCCATACTTTCTGTTCTTTGCATTGTAAAAACTCTCCACCGATGGAGTTGCACTCCCCAATAGTATTTTTGCCTGATGTTGTTTCGCTAAAACAATTGCTGTATCACGGGCGTGATATCGTGGTGAAGGATCAAATTGTTTAAAGGATGTTTCATGTTCTTCGTCAACAATAATCAATCCTAAGTTACTATAGGGCAATAAAACAGATGATCTTGCCCCTAATATTATTTGTGCTTTATTTTCTTGATGCAACAAATTATACCAAACTTCAACCCTTTCATTTATAGAATATTTTGAATGAAAAACAGAAATCTTATCCCCAAAAAATTGTTGTAATCTGGTAATTATCTGAGTTGTTAAGGCAATTTCAGGCAACAAATACAAAACCTGTTTTCCAGCATTGATGACTTCTTGAATCAGATGTGCGTAAATTTCAGTTTTTCCACTTGAAGTAATGCCGTGAAATAGAGTCACATCTTGTTCTTGAAATGATTTCTTGATTTTTTCAAGGGCATCCTTTTGTTCCATGCTTAATTTCTTGAGCTCTTTTGTTTTTTTGTCAAAAGAAATTCTATCCGTTTGAATGGTATAAATTTCAAATATTTCCTTGTCAACCAAAACATTGATGATTCCTCCGGACACATTTGAACTGTTCTTTAAATCTTTAACTTTAATCGGTTTTTTGGTTGTCGATTCTAAAGTAAAGTAAGTCAATACAGCTTCCCTTTGTTTTTTAGCACGATTTAAAACATCCAATAAAGAATGTAATTCTTTATCATTTTTATACTTTTCCTGTAATCGTATGAATTTGATTAATTTAGGTTTATATTGCTCAAAGATTTCTTCGTGTAACACAATAACATCTTTTTCTAATAAACTATTGATAAGAGGTAATGCGTTTTTTTTATCTAAAATTTTACTTATTTCAGAAACATTAAAAACCGATTTATGTTGCAGGGCTTCAAAGATCAAAAACTCATCATTATCTAATATTTTAGCATTTTCAAACTTTTCATTTAAAGAAATTAATGTTTCACTTTCCAGTAATAATGCCGAAGGAATAGATGCCCTCATGACCTCACCTAAAGAGCATAAATAATAATCCGAAATCCATTGCCAATTTTTCAATTGCCTGGAAGTAATTATTGGTAATTCATCTAATATTTGATGTATCTCTTTGGCCTTATAAGCTGTTGGAGCCATTTGATGTATATCATACACTAGTGCCGTAAAAATCTTTGATTTTCCAAAAGGTACGGCTACTCTCATACCAACTTTCAAATAGCTTGATTCTGCTTCTGTTATTTTATATGTGAATAACTTTTGTATGGGAATTGGCAATATGACGTTTATAAAATTATTCAATATTTACTGGGCTTAGATTCGTTATTTGTAAAAGTAAATAGTTTTGATTTAAAGCCATCCTCAATACAAAAATATTTATCTGAAATTTCTTATAAAAATTCACGCCACATAAGGAATAAATATTTTGGCACGTTGTTTGCAAATATTTAGATATTGATGTTAACCAAAACCTTAGTAAGAGTTTAACATTTAATACCAACAAATTATGAAAAAAATTACTTTATTATTCATCTCAATAATTTCGTTCATCCTTTCTCCACTAACTTTTGCCAATGTCAAAAATGATGTTATGCATACGTCCAATAGTTATTATTCGAGCTATGGTAAAACTTTTACTTTTTCAGAAAAAGGAATTACATTTTCAATATTCCAAAATGGTGAATTTGATTTTTATATCAATCGAAGCAATGTGATCAACACCAGCCTTACTTTAGGTGGAATCAGTATTTCCTATAATTCAGGGTATAATTACGATGCTTATGTACAATATGATGATTATGGGGCTATTGTTCAAATTGAAAATGTTCCAATTTATTATGATTATTATGGAAGGGTTACAAGGATTGGTGGGGTGAAGTTAAATTATTATAATAGAAGATTGTCGCGTATAGGGGGGCTAGGAATATATTATAATCCTTATGGTTATTATTCTCACCATACCGGTTTTATAAATAGTTATAATTTAGTATATGCATATCATCCATATCATAGTTATTTTGCAAGGCCTTATTGGAATAATTGTGTGGTGAGTTACAATCCCTATAGAAGACATTATAAGCCCTATAGATATGCTTATTACCATGGGAAAAATCATCATTATAAGCATCATTACAATAAAAAAAGAAGCTTTAGGAATATTGATTCAAGGGTGAGTAACCATGACAAACACGGTAATAAAATTAAAAGAAATCAAAACCGCACTCAGGATAGAAGGTTGGCTGTCAATAATAGTACTTCAAGAAGAAAAACAACAACTTATCATAGAAGTTCAGAGCAAAATAGGGAACGACGCACTGTTAACGCTCACAAAAAAACTATTAAAAGAAACTATAAGCCTTCAAGCCATACCAGTTCATATAAGGTGAAAGCAAAAAGAAATTCACAAAAGGTCTATTCCCGGGCTAGAAATGTTGTTAATAAAAATAATCTAAAATTTAAAAATGATGTTCGAAACAGGGCTGTTCAGGTTAAATCCAAACAAAGTAGAAATTCACAATACAGCAGATCTGTTAAAAAGAATGTAACCAAACGCAATTCAAGTTATCAACCGTCAAAAAATAAACGATCTTTTGATCATAAAAGGTCAAAGAGCAATTCAAGAAAAACGGTTGCTGAACGAAGTGACAGGGGAAAAAGAAAAAGCTCTTAATGCAATAACCATTTAAAATATTTTATCCATAAAGAAACCAAATATTTCACGCAAAGAAGGCTAAGTATATGAATTCAATTGATTATTCTTAGCATTCTTTGCTAATTTCTTTGCCGGTTTTACGTGAAAATTTTTCTTGGACAAACTTGATACTGTCTAAATATATTTTAAAATATTACTCTCCTTCAATCCAAGATACGATGGAGGGATCTGTGGGTAACATTTTTGGCTCAATAACCTTGACAAGCTCTCCTTTTTTATCAATAAGATATTTTTGAAAATTCCATGCTATTTCAGAATCAGCATATCCGTTTTTTTCTTTCTGGGTTAAGAATTTATATACCCGATGCATATCATCACCCTTAACAGATATCTTTGACATCATGGGAAAAGATACCCCGTAATTATCTTTGCAAAATTTGGCAATTTCTACATCAGTTCCCGGTTCCTGATGTCCAAAATTATTAGCCGGAAAACCTACAATGACAAAATTCTTGTCTTTATAAGTATCATACAATTTCTGCAAATCTTCATATTGGGGAGTCAATCCACATTCGGATGCCGTATTAACCACCATGATTTTCTTTCCTTTCAATGTTGAAAAATCAAATTTATAACCATACAAATCATTCACTTCAAATTGATAAATGTTTTCCGATTTTTCCTGATCTGAAAGGGTGTTTTCCAAACGATTCATTTCAACAATTTTTTCCTTAGCCTGATCCATTTTACAACTAAACAAGCTAATCATTAATAAGATAATTATAATCGTATTTTTCATAATTTTTTAGTATTTGATTTTTTATAAAATCTATTATATTTAATAAATGCAAAAATACTAAGGATAACTGAAACAATCAACCATCCCCATATTTCATTTGGTATTGATGCTGCTTCTCCAAGTGCATACGAATGTAAGCCTGACAACAAATGATTAACACCTAAATAGGTCATTAAAATAGTTGTAAATGAAAAAACAGAAATCATATTAAAAGTGAATTTACCCTTCAACCCCGGAATTATTCGCATATGCAAAACAAATGAATAGACCATGATACTTATTAATGCCCAGGTTTCCTTTGGGTCCCATCCCCAATATCTTCCCCAACTTTCATTGGCCCAGATACCACCGAGAAAATTACCAATAACTAAAAGCACCAAACCAATATTTATCGACATTTCAGTTATCGTTGTCAACTCATCAACTGCCAGTTTTAACTTTTTCTTGTTTTTGTTGGTTGTTAAGATATAAAGTATCAAAGATACCATTCCTAAGATCATACTAATGGCAAACGGACCGTAACTTGCTACAATAATAGCCACATGAACCATCAACCAATAGGAATCTAATACCGGAACTAAATTACCAATGGAAGGATCCATCCAGTTCCAGTGAGCGATCATCAATAATATGGAAGTTACAAATGCCGTTGAAGCCAATGTTAAAGGAGATTTTCTTCCTAAAACCAAACCAAACAACATCGTTGCCCAGGAAATATAGATCATCGATTCATATCCATTACTCCAAGGCGCATGGCCAGAAATATACCATCTTATTCCCAATCCTACCGAATGATACGCAAAAAGACCAACAATGATCAAAGCACTTAATTGAACGAGTTGCCTTATTATTTTATTATTATTAAAAATGTTTAAGATGACTACTATGAACATGATTAAACTTGCATATAAATAATACTTGAATAAGGATTTAAATATGTCATACTTATTATAGAATAATTCCAATTCTATTTTTCTTTCTGAAGGAATAACATCTGCACCGAATTTTCTTTGGTATTTATGGATACTTTCCAGAAATTCATTTGCTTTGGTATAATCATTCGTTTGTATTGCCTTCGTTACTTCTTGTGCGTATAACGAAATGATATTACTAACATATAACGAATCCATTCCTTTAAATCCGGCATGTTCTACTTCATGAGAAGCATACCATTTATTGTTTTCACTATTAGATAGCGGGAAAAATTTAAAAATTGCGCCTTCCAATGTACCAAAAAGTAGATTGGCTCTTCCATCAACATTTAGTACACTTTCCTGATACTTATTCCTTATTTTTTGTTTATGTGCTTTAGATACCTCCTCTCGCAATTTATACTCCCCTTTATCTGTAAATAAATCAGAGAAGCGAGCGAATTTTTGATCTTTAGAAATCCCTATTAAATCACGCAATTTGGTATTGTCTTTTTTGATATAAATAAACGGAACAAAATACCAGGTTCTGGGATTTACAATTAAAGAGACCAATACTTGATTTGCATCCAACTCCTCATAATTTTCTTGCTTACTCACTTTTCTCGGTAATTCAGAAGCAAAGGTATTCACGGGTTTCATTCGCCCACCTTCATCTTGAATAACCAATTCTCCAAAACGTCTTGCGTGCTCTTTGTCAATTTTTTGAGAAGTTATCAATGAGTCAATTGCACTATACTTTTGATTATGTGGTGTTTGAGAAAACGATAGAAAAGAAAATAACAATAATGCCATCGATAAATTTGCTCTTTTTTTCTTTATTTTTTTCAAATTCTTTTTTAAATAAGCAAATTGAGAATTTTTAGAAATTAATGATAATATCATCCCCAAAAAAAGCAAAGCATATCCCAAATAAGAGGTCCAGGTTCCAAAAGTATCGTAATTAACCGATAAAAATGTTTGTTCAACTTCTCCCGAATAATTATAACTTGATTGAAAAAAGCGATATCCCTTATAATCTAATACATGGTTCATAAAAATTTTAAAATCAAATATTTCCTCGCCATCGATTACAGTAATTTCGCTTGCATATGATTTTGGACTCATGGAACCCGGGTGTCTTTCCAATTGAAAGTCACGTAGTTTAATCGAAAAAGGCAATTCAAATTGTTTTGAACCATAACTCAATCTAAAATTTAATCCGTCCTGGGAAAAAATAACAGGAGCTGTAATACTTAAACTATTTCCATAAAGTGTAATATTTTTTTTGGTGTTCTTTGTAATAACCTCTACTTCCAGAAGATCGTCCGGATGTTCTTCTTTTACACCCGAAACCATATTCATGATCCCTTTTGCCGATGGTTCCGGTATTACAAATTGAGCATTACCTAATTGATATAGAGAACGCAAATGAAACGTCTGCGTTGAATCAGCAACAACTTCACCCTTGGTTTGCGAAGCCATGATCATATAATTACCTGGCTTTGGCGTATTAATTCTTAAGGTATCATTTACAGTAAAAATGTTGATGGCTCCTTGGCTTTGGTTTTCAAAAGAAATTAAGGTATTGTGCATATCAATCGTCTCTCCCGATTTGATATAATGTTCATGCCTGCCTCCTCCACTGGATTCGACAATTTTTAAATATAGATCACCTGCATCAGACTCTTGAAATTGCTCATAAGCATGTGGAATATAATTTACATATTTCACCTCCACAGGTGCACCCTTGAATTCTGTTTTGATCGAAAAATCATTACCACCTCTTATAAAATCCAAAATATTCGAAGTGGCTGCTATAAAATTATTTGATTCTACGGGTTTCTTTGCAAACAAATAATGTTTTGAAATAGGCGTTTTTTGTTC
>Ga0114950_10005183_pt1 | contig 10123 bp, 10 predicted proteins | sample N075metaG_FD_83503 | JGI IMG/M metagenome (GOLD analysis project Ga0114950, IMG submission 83503) | Deep subsurface microbial communities from Kermadec Trench to uncover new lineages of life (NeLLi) - N075 metaG | ecosystem: Environmental > Aquatic > Marine > Ocean trench > Sediment | place... | reverse complement strand
GAGGGCGCTGCCGCTGCTGGCGCAGGCGTTTTCGATGCGGGTGACCGGAATCGGGGTGATACCCAGCCAGTCGGCCAAGATGGGCGCGGTGTGGCCCTGATGCTCAAAGAGGTCGGAGGAGTAGTTGCCCACGTAGGCGCACTCGATGTCTTCGATGTCAAAGCCTAGGTCCATGCTCTGAACCATGTCCTGGAATGCCTCCACGAACAGGTCCCGGCTGGCCATCTCTGGGAAGGCCCCGAATTGGGACAACCCCGCGCCGACGATGGAAACCTGGCGTCCCAATTGCCGCTTCTTGTTGATCGTGGCCATCTGTACTCTCCAGCGCGTCGATTATCTTGGGATGTCTTGACCAGTTTAGGAGGGCCGGTTGATTCGCTCCTCTTCCCGTTCCTCCGCTTTATGCCTTAGCGGACGGCCTTTGTCTGGCTCCGGGTCCTTAATCACCCCGTACGATTCCAATGCTTCGTGGCCTTCAGGGAGATACTCGGTGATGGGCATCCCGTCCTTATTCACGAACAACAAGCAATGGCAATATTTATAGATCTGCATGTCATCGCAGGCGCAGATCCAGGTGCGGTGGGTTATCTCTTCTTTTTTGTCCGGGTAGAAACGGCAAGGACAGAGGGGCCGCCCAATCTCGTCAATATTCTGGGCCAGACCGAGAATCACTTGCTCCGTTACACCCTCGACGGGGGAAACGGTGGTACCGGATTTTTCGCAGTATTTGTCAACGAAGACCCGCATCCTCTGGATAGCTTTCTCACTGGGTCGTTCTGCCATGTGAATATCCCTTCCGGCATATGAGCCGTTTGTTATTTGGGTCTTGGCCGGACCTTTGATCTCGCCTTTGGTCTCTGCGGCCTCATTACATCAGATGCCGGCGCAGGGAGAGTGATTCGAGCATGCGATGCGGCCGACCGTCTGGCGATCAGAATTATAACATCGGAGCGGTGAGCGGCTAACTAAATAACTCCAACCGGTATCGCGTTGGAATATTCGTTCCCTTTTTCTTCTTACGCTCCCCGAATCACGCGCTCGCACATCTGGGCTCCCTGGAGCACCTCTGATATCACCGCAGTCTCCCAGGTGGTGTGGAAGTCCCGCACGCCTATTCCCACCGGGATTGCCGTGATGCCCCGCTCCACGAAGACGTTGGCATCGGAGCCGCCGCCGGTGGACTCCAGGATAGGATCCAGGCCCATCTCCGCCAGTGCCCGTCCAATCATGGCTACAGCCGGGCTGTCAGCGTCGATGTGATAGGCCTGGTAGGTATTGACGATGTCCAAGTCGATTTTCGCCTCCGGGTATCTGGACGCAACCTCGTCGAATACACCCCGGAACTTGCGTTCCAGGTCAGCCAGCTTCTCGTTGTTCCGGCTCCGGAACTCGCCATCAAGAAACGCCTTTTCAGGCACGATGTTGCGTTTCAGGCCCCCTTCCAACCGGCCGATGTTGGCCGTGGTCTCTTCGTCGATGCGGCCCAGGGGCAACCGCCCCAGGATCTCGGCGGCGATGAGCAGAGCGGAGATTCCCTTCTCGGGTTCCAGGCCGGCGTGGGCGGCGCGGCCGGTGATTGTGGCGGTGACCACGTTCTGGGAGGGCGCGGCGACGCAAACCCGGTTGGGAGGCCCCTCGCCGTCGAAAACAACGCCCTCCTTGGCGGAAATCATTCCGAAATCCAGATTGTGGGCCCCCACTAGGCCCCCTTCCTCGTGGCGGGTGAACACCACCTCGATTGCCCGGTTGCCGCCGCCCGATTCCATGACCGATGTGAGGGCCTCCAAGACGATGGCCACCCCGGCTTTGCAGTCGCCGCCCAGGATGGTGCTGCCGTCGGACCTCAGCACTCCGCCGTCGATGATGGGCTTGATGCCCCGGCCCGGCTCCACGGTGTCTAGGTGGGCGGAAAGCATCACGGGTGGGCCTTGGCCGGCCAATCTGGCAATCACGTTGTTGTAGGAGTCGTGGGACACCTGTAGGCCCAGAGATTCCAGCCGCGAACTGACCTCTTCGTCCATGGCGTCTTCTTCGCCGCTTGGACTGTCGATCTTTATCAGGTCAATCAAGGTTTTTACCAACCGATCTTGATCAGCCAAGTCGCTCCTCCTGAGTATGGGTCCGCCTTTCGATCAAAGGTCTACCGGACACCGGAAAATAAAAACCCTAGGGCAGAACGGCCACTGCTTTGATCTCAACGAGAAAGTCCTCATTCACCAAGCCCGCCACCACCAAAAGGGTGTTGGGCGGAAAATCGCCGTCGGGGTAGATGTCCGGGAAGACCTCGCTCCGGCCTTGGAGATATCCCTGGACCGACGGGCGTCCCACCACGTAAGTTGTGAACTCGACCACGTTGCTGAAATCAGCGTCGGCGGCCGCCAAGACATGCCCGATATTCTCAAAAACCTGGCGAGTCTGGGCTGCGGCGTCGCCCTTGCCCACCAGAGCGCCGGTGGAGTCCACGCCCACCTGTCCGGCGATGTAGACCAATCTTCCTGGGCTAACGCTCATGCCCAAGGAGTATGCTCCCAGGGGTTGGGGCGCCTGGCTGCTGGTTATCACTGTCCGGTCCAATCGCGCCATCGGTGCTCCTCCTACGTGCCCGGCTGAATCCAAATACCGGCCAATTATAGGGCAAGCAGCAACGGTGGGCGAGGGTCAAGCCCGGGGCGGCCCAATTTTCCCATGCTATACTCGGCGCCATGACGGCAGAGTCACCGAGACCTCAGGTCGGCGTGGGCGTGATTTTCGTGCGTGACGGAAGGGTGTTCCTGGCCAAACGGCACGGGGCCCACGGCGAGGACACTTGGGCTTCGGCCGGTGGCCACTTGGAGAACGGCGAAACTCTGGAAGATTGCGCCCGGCGGGAGGCCATGGAAGAACTGGGCGTGACCGTGGGCGAGTTGCGGTTCCTGTGCTTGAGCAACATCATCGCCTACGGCAAGCATTATGTGGATATCGAGTTCGTCGGCGATATCGAAGGCCAAGAGCCCCGATTGATGGAACCGGATGCCTTCTACGATAGCGGCTGGTTTCCACTGGATAATCTCCCGGAGCCCTTGTTCCGCGCCATGAGATATGCGGTTGATAGCTACGGCACGGGTCAGCATTACTTTCCGGGAGATTAGCCTGGGACTAGCTAACTAAAACGCGAACCTAAACGCGGAGGATGAGATGGCGGCGAAGAAAGGAAACGGTCTGCTGATGGTCTACAGCGATGTCGCAGCCGAGCACGAGGAAGAGTACAACCGGTGGTACAACGAGGAGCACATCCCGGAGCGTTTGTCCATTCCCGGCGTGCTCAACGCCGCCCGGTACGAGGCGGTGCAGGGCGGCCCTCGGTATCTGGCTTGTTATGAGTTGGAGTCGGTCGACACCTGGAAATCAGACGCTTGGCAGAAATGGCTGAAGGAGCCGACCGAATGGTCCAAGCGGATGTCCCCCAGTGTGATTGGGACGGCCTATATCAGGAACCTCTACAAGCGTATCTATCCGGACCACGTGTCTGAGGAAACCGCTCAGGCCGATATGGCTCCGGTGATTCTGGTGGGGCGTATGTCGGTGCCCGGCGAACTGGAAGAGAAGTTTAATAAGGCCTACAACACCGAGCGTTTGCCCGAAGCCCTGAAGATACCCGGATATATTCGGGCACGGCGGTTCGAAGCGGTCATGGGCGCCCCCAAATACACCACCGTTCACGAGATGGAGTCCATGGCCGTGGTGAACGGAGAGGGGTGGAAAGCGTGGAGCCCGATGGTCACGCCGGTGTGGAACACTGAGGTGCGGCCCTTCATGGTCCACGAAGAGGGTTCGCCGGGGATTTTCCGCCGGATTTTCCCGGAATAAAAGCGTTTTAGACCCACTTTTTAGCGGTTTGAATGGGCGTGTTCCGCGGGATGACGGACCACGCCCGTTTCATTGTACTGACAGCCTGATATTGACCTTAATGCGGCATGAGACAAGACTATGTGGGTTGATTGGAGTGTATATCTTCGTTAAACACACATAAATGACTTCGACGGTTCGGCCTGTTCAGGCACGGGATTGCCGACAGGACCAAAATTGGGTCCTGACAAGACATAAAACAGGGCCTAAAAAGCCTTGATTTGAAGGCGATTTAGCCTCAAATCTGCTATAATAACTGTAGTGTAGACCACTTTAGACTGCACTGTTCCAGCGCCCCTTTTCCGCAAGTAATTTGTCCCTCATCCGCCCAACGAATACCCATGGTGAAATAACGATATGACCCAAGCCCAAGCAGGCGAATACACCGCGAAAGATATCCAGGTCCTTGAGGGCATGGAGGCGGTGCGTGTCCGCCCCGGAATGTACATCGGCAGCACCGACCAGCGCGGTCTGCACCACCTGATCTACGAGATTTTGGATAACTCGGTGGACGAAGCCATGGCTGGCTATTGCACCCACGTTGATCTTTCCATATCCGAGGACGGCTGGATCACGGTGGCCGACAACGGCCGCGGCATACCTATCGACAAACACCCCAAGACCGGCAAAAGCGCCTTGGAAACCGTAATGACCACCCTGCACGCCGGTGGCAAGTTCGGCGGCGGGGCCTACAAGGTGAGCGGCGGGCTCCACGGCGTGGGCGGGTCCGTGGTGAATTCGCTGTCCGAAGAACTCCGCGCCGAGGTCCGGCGTCAGGGCTGGATGTACAGCCAGGAATACGGCCGAGGCAAACCTACAACCGGTTTGGTGAAGGGCGAAAAGACCACCGTTCACGGCACGACAATTTCCTTCAAGCCCGATCCTCAGATATTTCCGGATATCACATACGACTTCGATGTGCTGATTGCTCATTTCAAAGAGATTGCTTATCTGAACAAAGGCCTGAAGATTGTTTTCTCCAGCCCTTGGCATTCCGACATGCGCAAGGGCGATATCGAGCGCACCTACTACTTTGACGGCGGCATCGCCAACTTGGTCCGGAACGTCAACCGCAACCGCCGGACGGTGCAATCCAGCCCCTTCTACTTCGAGAAGACGGTGGATGAAACTGCCGTGGAAGTGGCGATCCAATACAATGACACTTTCTCTGAGACGGTGTTCTCCTTCGCCAATTGCATCAACACCCAAGAGGGCGGGACCCACATGACGGGATTCCGCACTGCTTTGACCCGGGTGATTAACGATTTCGCACGTAAGCAGGGCTACATCAAAGACGACCAACCCAACCTGACCGGCGAGGACGTCCGGGAGGGCCTGGCCGCCGTGATTAGCGTCAAACTGACCGACCCCCAGTTTGAAGGCCAGACCAAGACCAAGTTGGGCAATGCCGAGATTCGCGGTATCGTCGACTCGGTGGTCAGCGAGGGATTGAACCGCTATCTGGAAGAGAACCCCGTCGACAGCAAGCGTGTGGTTGAGAAATGCCTGACCTCCCAGAAGGCGAGAGAGGCGGCCAAACGCGCCCGCGATCTGGTCATCCGCAAGAATGCCCTGGACGGATCGTCGCTGCCCGGCAAATTGTCCGACTGCGCCGAACGCGACCCGGCCAAGTCGGAGTTGTACATCGTTGAGGGCGAGTCGGCCGGCGGCTCGGCCAAGATGGGCCGGGACCGCCACTTCCAGGCCATCCTGCCCCTGAAGGGCAAGATACTGAACGTTGAAAGGGTCCTGCAGCATCCCGACAAGATTCTCGGCCACGAGGAGATTCGGGCCATGGTGGCGGCCTTGGGCGCTGGCGAAGGCGAGGAATTCGACCCGTCGAAGATTCGCTATCACAAGATTATCATCATGACCGACGCTGACGTGGACGGCTCTCATATCCGGACGTTGATTCTGACTTTCTTCTACCGCCGGATGCTGCCTCTGATCGAGCAGGGTTATCTGTACATCGCCCAGCCGCCCCTCTACCGCATCCAGACCGGAAGAAAGGTGGACTACACCTATACCGAGGAAGAGAAGGACGCGTACCTGGCCAATCTGAACGGCACTCGTAATCCTCAGATCCAGCGCTATAAAGGTCTGGGAGAGATGAACCCCGATCAGTTGTGGGAAACGACCATGGACCCGGAGACCCGGCGGATGCTGGGGGTAACCATCGACAACGCCGTCGAGGTTGAAGATGTCTTCACGACTCTGATGGGCGAGTTGGTTGCGCCGCGCAAGAGCTTCATCCAAGCTCACGCCCGCAGCGTCCAAAACCTGGACGTCTAACCCCACAGAAGCCGGCTCAACACGTCCTTTGAAGAGTTCGCCACGAGCTGAAATCAGGAGTTGGTAGGCTCTAGGTGCGGGGAAATAGAGAGTTCCCCCGTTCATGGTGAGCTCGTCGAACCAGGGTTTGAAACAGCCTCTAACCCGGTGGGCGCCCGGCTTGGTCCCACGCTTCTTGGGAAACAGGCTCAAATTAGTTTATAATAGGCTGGCCTTGAAAATTGGACCGGCGGTCGATCCGCCGGAACGGATGACCGCAGGAGGACTAATTTGCCCGCGAAGAAGACCGGCCGTCAGCAAGTGAAAAGGGCGGTGCGCACCAGGGGAGACCGAACTGAAACCAGGACCGCGATGGCCAAGGCGTTGCGCTCGGTGGATGCCGGGGACGTGGCCGTGGCTGAGGTTGATGTCCGCGACGCGTTGAGCATCATGGACCGGGCTGTGCAGAAGGGCATCTTACACAAGAATAACGTAAACCGCCGTAAGTCTCGCATCGCGGCCCGCCTGAACAAGTTGAAGGCCGCTTCCGCCTGACCCAAGACTGCCGGAATTTCAATAAACCCGCCCTTCTAAATGCGAGGGCGGGTTTATCTTTGTGCCGCGAACGCCAACTGCCTGGCATCGTGACACGAGATTGTTGACAGGCGGAAGCGCCGTTGCTAGCCTATGTTCAGAACATAAGTGTTTATGTTAAGGGCCGACGCCCCAGGCCCAAATCCTAATGTGATGGGAAGGGAAAGTATGGTTAGCAAAAAGAAGATGCCGCCCCGGCGACAGCAGATACTGGAGTTTGTCCAAGAGTTCTACTCCCAGAACGGCATCCCCCCCACGGTGCGGGACATCCAGAAGGCTTGTGAGTTAAGTTCGACTTCGGTTGTGGACTACAACCTCGAGAGGCTGCGTGAGGCGGGGTACATCAACCGTCGCTCCGACGTTGCCCGTGGCATCGAGATATTGGACCAGGAAGGTCATGCGGTATCCAATGCCCCCCGGGTCCAGATTGTCGGGGCCATCGCGGCTGGCATACCCATCCCCGCCTGGAGCACCGAGGGGTCCGCGGCCAGCGAGGAGTTCGACACGGTAGAGATTTCGCCTGAGTTGCAGCGCCGCCATGGCAAGTTGTTCGGACTAAAGGTAATCGGTACGTCGATGATTGATGCCCTGATCGATGACGGCGACGTGGTTATCGTGAAGCCAGCGGTTGAAGCGGCCAACGGCGAGATGGTCGTTGCCTGGCTCAAGAAAGAAGAAGAGACCACGCTGAAAAAGTTCTACGCAGAGGGCGACCGAGTCCGTTTGCAACCGGCCAACAGCACCATGGAGCCGATCTATTGCCAGGCGGACAACGTGGAGGTTCGCGGCAAAGTCGTCTCCGTGATCAGAAACCTCGGCTAACCGGCTGGAAATGTGGAAAAGAACAAAGAAAGGCCCCGTCCTTCGCCGTTAAGAGCGGCAAAGGAAGGGGCCTTTCTGATTGGCGTCTGGATGTCAGCGGCGGCTGTTAGTCAGCGCCCCGTAGGTGGCGACGAAGAAGGGCACACAGTAGGTGAGAGGCACCTTCCAGTACAGAGAGCCAGGGATGTCTCCGGAGAAGAGGACGTCTCCCTGGTTCAGCAGGGTTAGGATGGTCCCAACCACGACTGCCACAATCAACGAACGCCGCAGCATGGGACGGTGACGGATGGCGCACCGGGAGCATTTGATGACTGGGCCTTCTTCGGAGGCCCCATCGGGGACGGGCTTCTTAAAGGCGAAGGACCAGCCCTTTCCAGAATGGCGTCCACATTGGTCGCAGGTGGCGCCTTGGCCGGTTTCTGGGAGGCTGGTGTCCAAAGCTCTCGCCATAGGTTAATCTCCAAGAATAAACGCGCCACGGATCGACTTTCCCGGTTCGAATCTCCAGCAACATGCCTAAGTGACGCAATTGTAGGTGGACGCAAAATCGGTGTCAACGAGCGCCAGGACTGCTCCCATGGTCCGGCCGGTCTGCGATTCTTGTTAATACCCCGGCTGAAATCTATACTTACTCAGGTTCACGGCGGATTACCACAGGCGGGAATCCCCGGGACTGCAGGGCGGAATCAGGAGCAGACAGATGTATGATTTCCACACCCACACCTTTCTCAGCGACGGGGTGCTTTCGCCAGTAGAACTGATACGCCGCGCGATGGTGCGCGGCTACCGGGCCATAGCGCTAACGGACCATGTGGGACTGGGGAACGTGGAGTTCGTGGTGAAAACGCTGGTGATTGACTGCGCGCAGGCGACGAAACGCTGGGATATCCTGGCGTTGCCGGGCGTGGAGATTACCCATGTGCCCAAAGAAGACATCGACCTGGTGGCGCGGACTGCCAAGGAGATGGGGGCCAAGCTGGTGGCGGTGCATGGGGAGACGCCCGTAGAGCCGGTGGAGCCGGGCACCAACGAAGCGGCATTGCGCTCGGACTTCGTGGACGTGCTCGCCCATCCCGGGCTCATCACCTACGAGGAAGCACGGTTGGCGGCGGAAAAGGGAATCTACCTGGAAGTGTCGGCCCGCAAAGGGCACAGCCTGGCCAACGGACACGTGGCGAAAATCGCCAAGGAGGCCGGTGCCGCGATGGTGCTGGATTCAGATGCCCACGAACCCGACGACCTGCTTACTCTGGAACTCAGTCGCAAAGTAGCCAAGGGCGCGGGTCTCAGCGATGACGAGATACACGCGTTACTGGAGACCAACCCGAAAAGACTACTGGCCAAACTTGGGTTTCCCCCCGCTCCAGCGGCCTGAGACTAGGATTTACCGATACGGAATACCTTCGTCCCACATTCAGGGCAAACACCTTGAGTGGCGGGACGGCCGTTCTTTAACGTGACCTGCTTTGGGTTGGATATCTCCCGTTTGTTGCGGCACTTGAAGCAATAGGCTTCCATGTTGTTACCCCCCAACGTTTCGTTACGGTCGCCGTGTCCAGTATGCCTTTGCGAAACACGGTTAGCAGCTCGGTTAACGTAATGCCAATAACTATACAATTTGAATGAGGATTGTCAAGAAAAATGAGACTATCGTATCGAATTGATAAGGTCTTTTGGCTATTATCGACAAGAACGAGCAAACGACCTAAGTGGGAGTCTAATGTCGGACTAAACCGTCGTAACGGATGCCGGAAAGACCGGGCTAAGCTGGCTTAAACCGAGGCGGGAGCGTAGGGGGAAGGCGAGTCTGATTGGAACACCTTTTCAGGCTGCCAGGAGTTGGTGGGGCGGTCAAAGCGCACCAGCGCCAAGAATACGCCTTGGGAGTTGTAAGCGCGGTACTGCTCCAGGTACCCTGCTTCCAACTCGGGCCGTCCCAGAGTCACGGCTTGGCCGTGGCGCAGGTGGTCTTCGGCCTGTTGGCCTAGGGTGATGCTCTTTAGTCCCCGCAAGACCCAGTCCACTGGATAGAGATGTTTCCGCCAGCCCTCAGGCCCGTCAACCGCCGCCTCGAGTTGTTCGAGGGTTACGGATTCCTCCGCAGGGAAACCACCGCATAACAGGCGCACTAGGTCAGCCACGTGTCCGCCGCATCCCAAGGCCTCTCCAACATCATGGGCGAGGGAACGCATGTAAGTGCCGCGTCCGCACTTCACTTCCAAGGTCAATTTGGGCGGAGCGAACTCGATGATCTCGATATTGTGAATCTGCACCGGGCGGGCTTCTCGCTCCACCACGATCCCGGCGCGGGCCAACTTGTAGAGCCGTTTGCCATCTATCTTGATGGCGCTATACATGGGGGGCGTCTGTTTCACCATGCCGGTCCAAGGCCGTAGACTATCTTCAACCATGGCCATGGTTACGCCTTGGCAGTCGCCGGTTTTCACCACTTCGCCCTCGGCGTCATAGGTGGTCGTGGTGACGCCCAGGGTGATATCCATGCGGTAAATCTTGACACCGCCGACGATGAAGTCCATCAGCCGGGTTGCCT
>Ga0114950_10005181_pt1 | contig 10125 bp, 11 predicted proteins | sample N075metaG_FD_83503 | JGI IMG/M metagenome (GOLD analysis project Ga0114950, IMG submission 83503) | Deep subsurface microbial communities from Kermadec Trench to uncover new lineages of life (NeLLi) - N075 metaG | ecosystem: Environmental > Aquatic > Marine > Ocean trench > Sediment | place... | reverse complement strand
TCGAGGAACTGCTGAGTGGAAAAAAGATGGCTCACCTGCTGAAATATGAACGCTTGTTGCCAGCTTTGAGCAAGGCATTGCAAAGTAATTTCCTGGATGTTCGCTAGAAATAAATGGGAGACAGATTAGCGGGGGGAAGTGTCGAGTACCTGTGTGCAGGACAATCAACTGTCGGGAACAGTTGATTAGCGCACAGGGATGTCTCGAGCGGGTCCTGCACACAGGTACTCGACACTTCCTGCGACACTTGCGCTCAATACAAGCTAAGGCCGCTTCGGTGGTTTGCTGCCTATGTGGCGCTCTCCGCGCTCGGCGGCGAGCTTGATCTGGTGGGCCCGCTCGAGCAAGCCCTTGCGCTTTTGGTCGGTAAGCCGGTCATGGCAACGGGGGCATGAAACGTGTTGTTCGTACAGGGGGGATTCGAAATCCTGTTCCATTAACGGCATCCGGCATGCCGGGCAGACCTGGAAATCACCTTCGGTCAGGTCGTGTTCCACGCTGACCCGATTGTCGAAGACGAAACAGTCCCCGCGCCAGAGGCTGTCCTCTTCATTGACGGATTCCAGGTAACTGAGTATGCCGCCGTCCAGGTGATAGACATTTTTGAATCCCAGCTCCAGCAAATAGGACGTCGCTTTTTCACAACGGATGCCGCCGGTGCAGAACATTGCAATCTCCTGATCTGATTCCTGGTCGAGATTGCGTGATACCCACTCGGGAAAATCGCGAAATGAACCGGTTTCCGGGTCCTCTGCACCCTTAAAAGAACCCAGGTTAAATTCGTAGTGATTGCGCGTGTCGATAAGCCGAACATTCTTTTTCGAAATAAGAGCGTTCCACTGCGCGGGCGGCACATACTCGCCAACCATGCGATTGGGGTCCACTCCCGCTACCCCAAGGCTGACGATTTCCTTTTTCAGACGGACCTTCATGCGGTAGAACGGCTGCTCATGCGCCCACGACTCCTTGTAGGGAATGTCATGCAAACGCTTATCAGCTCCGAGACCTTCAAACAGCAGGCGAACGCCTTTTTCAGATCCGCTGATGGTGCCATTGATGCCTTCCTCTGCCAGCAGGATGGTGCCCATCAGGTCCAGTTCATCGCAGCGTTTCTGGATGGATTCACGCAGTTGCGCGTGGTCATCCAATGCCACGAAGCGGTAGAAAGCTGCAACCATATATTTATCTGGATTTGTTTTTTTTCTGGCTGAGGGCATGAAATGACCTGTTCTAAACCTTATGGGGCGCGGATATTAACATAAAGTTGCTGCAATAATCTTCAGATTCCGTTTAATCTTCGGCGAAAATCAGGTGGTGCTAAACTTTAGGTTCACACGCGGGAGTAACCATGACAAAAGTTTTATCACCCAGGGAAATTGCTGCTTCGTTGACCGAACTTTGGTCCCCACGCGTCGTCGCTGAAGTCGATGATGCCTATATCAAGGTCGCTAAAGTTCAGGGTTCGCTCACTTGGCACAGCCACGAAAATGAAGATGAATTATTCCTCGTCCTCAAAGGACGCTTGCGCATTGAGATGAAGGACAGCACGGTCGAGCTCGATGAAGGAGAAATGTTCGTTGTTCCAAAAGGTGTAAGTCACAATCCCGTGGCCGAACAGGAATGTCATCTGATGCTCATCGAACGTAAATCAACACGTCATACCGGTGATGTCGTTACGTCAAAAACACGGTCTCTCAAAGAACAGCTTCGAGCCGTATGAGCCCGGCCCTCAGACCATGGAACGGGGCAAATGGGAGAGAACACGGCGTCGTCTTTTAATCGTATATTTTTTCACCAGGAAAATTTCAATTGAGAACCAAAATTTCGAGACGTGAATTCGCCCGTATTCTCGGCCTGGGCTTGGCCTGGCCTTTTACCGCCAGTTTGGGCGCCGGCATTGCCGCGAATGACTTTCGTATCAGAACGATTACTGCGGGCCTGCACCTGCAAAATGCTGGTGATCTGAAGCAGGCCGAAGAGGCCGTCACTTTTTTACGGCGCGCACGCGCCAGTTTTCAGGCGGAAGGATACGAGGTGCAGACTCTTCGCGTTGCAACGCAGCCGTTCGCGGACTATGTTCCAAACTGGTTGAAGGCCTCATCGTTGCAAGCCATCCAAGAGCTTGACCGTTTCGCGGTAGAAAACGAGGTGATGTTCAGTATCGGCTCGGTTATCACTGCTGACTTTTACCACCGGGAGTTCGCAGCCTGGGCAGCAGAACTTATCCAGCGAACCAGAAACATCAGTTTCACAGTCCGTGTTGCTTCACCCGGGAAGGGGATTCACCATCAGGCTGTGCGCAGTGCGGCAGAAACCATCCAGGCCATTGCCAATTCAACTCCAGGCGGTGAAGGCAATTTCCGTTTTGCCGCGACCGCTTTTGTACCCGCGGGAACGCCCTTTTTCCCGGCCGCCTGGTTCACCCGCGGTAAGACCTTCAGTATAGGTCTTGAGTCCCCAAACCTGCTATCGCGGGCCATTAGGGGCACGGACGATATCCAGCAGGCAAAGCAGCAACTCAAGGCGCAAATGGAGGCAGCGTTTGCACCCGTGGCAGCACGCGGACGACAGCTTGCAGGACAGGAGGGTTGGGAATACCTGGGAATCGATGTCTCTCCCGCTCCTGGGCTCGATGCCAGTATTGGCCAGGCCATTGAGTTACTTTCAAATGCACCTTTCGGCAGCCCTTCGACACTCTCGGCCTGTGCAGCCATTACCGATGTACTCAAGGGCTTGAATCTTGAAAAGTGCGGCTATTCAGGCTTGATGCTACCCGTTTTGGAAGATCCGGTGCTGGCAAAACGGGCGATTGAGGGGCGGTTTGGCGTTTCCGAGTTACTGTTGTACTCGAGCGTCTGCGGTACCGGCCTCGATGTTGTGCCATTGCCGGGTGATGTGTCTTTGGATGCGCTTACAGGCGTGGTCACTGACGTGGCCGCACTCGCCACGAAGTATCAAAAACCTCTGTCTGCACGCCTTTTCCCGGTGCCTGGCAAACGTGCCGGTGACCGTGTGAGTTTTGATAACCCCTATCTCACAGAAACTGTCGTGATGCCCCTTTAGCGTATGCTGGAGAAGCACGGTCAACTGGAAATAATATGAAACACATTCAATACAGGGACGCTTTCATTTCTTTTGTCTTTATGGCAATGATTTTGCTGATGGCAAACAGCATTGCGGCAAATGAAGATTCTGTTATTTTCCTTGTTCGCCATGCAGAAAAAACAGCGGACGAAGACGACCCTGTTTTATCCATGGATGGTCGGCAAAGAAGCTTGCAATTGGCCGGTTTTCTCAGTGATGCCGGAATCGACCACATTCACAGTACAGACTTCAATAGAACCCGGGAAACTGCGGCGCCTGTTGCCAAAATGACCGGCCTGGAGATAGAGCTGTATTCCTGGGATGACCCGCTGGTGTTCGCCCGGTCGCTGAAACGGGATGGAAAAAGGCACCTGGTTGTGGGTCACAGCAACACAACGACGAAAATGGTCACGTTACTTGGCGGTGATCCGGGGTCGGATATAGAGGATTCCAGCGAATACGATCGGCTTTATGTTCTGACGATCAATGCGAGCGGCGTATCAACAGTGTTGTTACGTTACGGCTCAGCTTCCCCTCACCCGTAACGTATATATCCGTCAGGATTAAGCCGCACAACCCCGGAGACAACTCGATGAACTCGGAAATTATCAAACTGGAAAGCCAGATCAATGAATTGACGGTGAAGCTCAGTCAATTGCGTGGCAAAAACGAAGGCACCGAGATAAACAATTACGACTTTGAAACGCTCAATGGCTCAACCACTCTACTGGACCTGTTCGGCAAGCAGAATAAGTTACTGCTCATACACAACATGGGTCAGGGCTGCCGTTATTGCACCTTGTGGGCGGATGGCTTGAATGGATTCGTACCGCACCTGGAATCCACCATGGCGCTGGCGCTGGTGTCCAAAGACGCTCCGGATGTGCAGCGTCGCTTTGCCAATTCCCGTGGCTGGCGATTCAACATGGCCTCCCATGGCGGTGGTGAATACATCCGGGAACAGACTGTTATGGAAGGCTCGGACAACATGCCCGGCGCCGTGGTCTATGAGCGAAAAGGAGATGCCATTTACCGTAAAAACTCCTGCATTTTTGGCCCCGGAGACCTGTATTGCCCGATGTGGATCCTGCTGGGCATGGCCGGCTTGGGCGAGAATGACTGGACGCCGCAATTCAAGTACTGGCAGCGTCCTCAACAGATGGATGACGGCGGTCAGAACCTGGTTGAATGAGCTGATATTTGAGGATTATTTATGTATAAATTACACGGATTTTTCACCCAAAACTCGATGAAACCCCTGTATGTTCTGGAAGAGCTTGGTGTCGATTATGAATTTTGCTTTGTCGACCTGCAAAAGGGCGATAACAGGTCTGAAAGCTTCCTTGATATGAACCCGGTCGGCAAAGTTCCCGTACTGGAGCACGATGGAGAGTTCCTGTTCGAGTCCGGCGCCATATGCCGATACCTGGGGACGGTGGAAAAATCAGCACTGTTCCCCGCCGATAAGCTGCAGCGGGCCAGGGTGGACCAGTGGATGACTTTCTTCACCTGTCATCCCGGCCGCTGGCTTAGCAAGATTTTCTTTGAGCAGGTCATCAGGCCAAGGGCCAACCTGGGGGAAACCGACGAGGCTGGTTGCGAGGAGGCAGTCAAGTTCGTTCACCAGCAGTTACAGCTTGTGGAAGACTGGTTTGAGCACACAGACTGGCTGGCGAATGATGCACTTTCCATTGCCGATGTATTCGCGTTTGCCTATGTTGAGCAGTCTCACTACATCAATTTCCCGCTGGGCGACTATCCGCGCGTCCTGGCCTGGTTTAAGCGCCTGGAAGCACGCGACAGCACGGTCCGCGCCCGTGCCCTGGTGCAGCCTTACATGCAGGCAATGATGTCAGAGTAAAGGGGTAGGAAACATGCCATGGTTGATTTTGTTTCTCGCGGGACTGTTTGAAATTGTCTGGGCAGTAGGGCTTAAATACTCTGATGGTTTCTCTCGTCCCTGGGTCACGCTGGTGACCATTGGGGCCATGGGCGTCAGTGTGTGGCTGCTGGGAATTGCAATGAAATCCCTGCCTTTGGGAACAGCCTACGCGGTTTGGGTTGGCGTGGGAGCTGTTGGCACCGTTGTCTTTGGCATCATTCTTTTCAACGAACCCTTAAACGCGCCCAGGCTGATCAGTGTCGGTTTGATACTGGCTGGCATCGTGGGACTGAAACTGGCTACCGCGGCTTGAACGGCACGGATTCAACTATTTTCATGACGCTTGGGTTAATATTGCAGCGACCCATTCCCGAATGAAATAATTACATGAGTGACAGCCCTTCACCACTGAAACGATTTATTGCGGAAACCAAACGCCGCAAGGTCTTTCGCGTTGCGATTGTGTATGTCGTGGGCGCCTGGATTCTTTTGCAGGTGGCAGAAGTGACCTTTGAGCCCCTGAACCTTCCGGAATGGACGATGCCATTCATGATTGTGCTGGTGGTCTTGGGCTTTGCGCTTGCCATCGTCCTGGCATGGGCGCTTGAAATCACTCCTGAGGGGATCAAAAAGACCGAGGCGATCCCGGCAATAAAAGCCTCATCTGAATCGACTGGCTCGTCCATTGCCGTGCTGCCGTTCGTGGATATGAGTCCCGACAAGGATCAAGATTATTTCTGTGAGGGCATGGCCGAGGAAATCATTAACGCGCTGACCAAAATCCATGGCGTTCACGTCGCATCACGAACCGCTTCTTTTCAATTCAAGAATGAGACCATCGATATAGCGCAAATTGGTGAACGCCTGAACGTCAACACCGTTCTGGAAGGCAGTGTGCGCAAGGCGGGTAACCGGCTTCGGGTCATGGCGCAGTTAATCAAGGTTGAGGATGGCTATCACATCTGGTCGGAAGGATACGACCGTGATCTGCAGGACGTATTCGCGATCCAGAAAGAAATCGCTGAGAACATCGTTCAGGCATTTCAACTCAGCCTTAGCCCAACTGAAGAAAGGGCTATTGAAATTCAGCCAACAAGCAATGTTGAGGCCTACGATTTCTATTTGCGCGGCAGAAAATATTTTTATCTGCACAGCAAAATGGGTATGAAATATGCGCGTGAAATGTTTTCCCACGCGATCGAACTCGATTCGGGCTATGCATTGGCTCACGCAGGGCTGGCCGACTGTTTTTCTTTCATTTACATGTATGTTGATAGTACCGTGTCCAATCGCCTGCAAGCTGAAACGGCCAGCCGGCTTGCTCTGGAACTGGATCCAAACCAGGCACAGGCACATGCGTCAAGGGGCCTGGCATTGTCCATAAGCAAACGGTACGAGGAATCCGAACAAGCCTTCGAAACAGCCATCCGGCTGGATCCCAGCTTGTTCGAGGCCTATTACTTTTATGCACGTGACAGTCTGGCACAGGGAAAATTGGAAAAAGCCGCCACGTCGTTCGAGTCGGCCTGCCGGGTGAGGCCCGAGGACTACCAGAGTCCGGCACTCCTGTCGCAGGTGTACACGGGTCTTGGCCGCAAAGAAGAAGCCATGAAGGCAAAATGGAAAGCCCTGGACTTGATAGAAAACCACCTGCAACGCAACCCCGACGATGTCCGAGCCTTGTATCTCGGTGCTGCCGGCTTGATCGAGTTAGGCAAGAAGGAGCAGGGGCTCGAATGGGCAAGACGCGCGTTGGCCATGGACCCTGAAGACTCGATGATTCTTTACAACGTGGCTTGCGTCTATTCGCATGCCCGGGAACTGGATCTTGCGCTGGATTGTCTTGAAAAGAGTGTTGCAGGAGGAATGGCCCACGTGGAGTGGATCGAAAACGACAGTGATCTCGATTCATTACGGGAGCTTCCCAGGTTCAAGGCCCTGCTGCAATCCATCAGCTAGGGAACCTCTGATCACTTTTGCAGCGCCCACCACCTGCCCTGCATTGTTAGCATAGGCACATGCCCGGAATGAAGCCCAGCACCATGCGAATCGGCTATCGCTATCGCCCCAAGCGCCTTGCATCGGAATACGATGCCATTGTCATAGGTTCCGTCATGGGCGGTTTGACTACACTCAACCCCCAAATTCAAGGCCCCGGTTTTTTTGCTGAAGTTCTATTGTGACGATGCCGGAGCAATACAGTTCCACCAGTTGCTCGTGGTAAGGGGCGAGCGATTCGCGTGTCCTGTCAGTGGGACCATTTGGCCAGGGAGATTCATGAGAGCCATTTTCCAGGGCCTCAATTTCCCCTCTCAACTCAGTTGCTAATTCTGCATTAGAAGCCTCTGGACCGGCAGCATCCAGTGCAGCGAGTTGATTTCTGAGGATCATGACAAATTCATTCCGGGCTCGCGAGCTGATATAAGCATCCTCCATGTCGGAGTAAACCGAGTCTGACTCCTGTGCAAGCTGCTCACCATAAACGGCCAGGTAGATGTATATGTACTCGCCAAGGCCCATTTCTTCGGCCAGGAGGGCTCGGTTTCGGGCCTCAAGAAATTTCAGGAATTTTGCGGGAGAGCTGAATACATTTATGGCGCCGGCAATACCCTGGGAAACTTTTTTTGTCGAGGATAACTCCTGGTTTGTCTCTATGGCCTCAAGGTCAATGAAATTATCAAGAATGGATTGGTACTCCAGGCAACCTGGCTGCACCATCTTGCGGACATTGAGAAATCTCTCCATCCGCTGGGGGCTAATGGACCCGTCGATTACAGGGGTGTATTCATTGGCCCAGCCATACCGTTCAATCAGGGTCTGCTCCATACGTTTTGTTTCCCGAGTCTGGGCGACTACATAGTAGATTGCGGCTACCAGGAAGAAGGCCAGTGTCGCCAGCGTAATGATGGGACCGATTCGCCGGTTTTTTCTTTTGTGTTTGAGTCATGTGACATGCCGGTGGTCCCTAGTATGTTTGAAGCAGGAAGCGAGCACCCCATTATAATCCTGCCAGGCAGTTTCGCGCCGTGTTGGCCGAAAGGGTACCAGACAAGGCTGGATTCCACCTTTTTTGGCTTATACTGGACGTGTCGGGAGGAATGACATGGCAGCAAGACACGCAATAACTCTGTTTACGATGGCTTTTCTGGCCATGATTGCCAGTCCGCTTACCCTCGGGAGTGAGGTTTATCATTGGCTCGATGAAAACGGTGTCCCAAATTTCAGTCAAAGGCAGCCTGGCGAAGAAGTTGAGGGTGTCAGCAGACTGATCCTGCCTGACACCACGCCGCCAGATTACGATCCGGATGAAGACCGCTATGACATCGAGGCGCAAGCGGAACGTATGGCTGCTTTGCGCAAGGAGATGGAGCAACAGCGGGAGGATGCCCGTGAACGGCGTAGAAATATCGCACAACAGCAGGTTATTCCATATCAAGAGCCTTACCGCCGCTATGCGCGCGGAATCTGGTTCCCACCCTATTATCCGCGGCCACCACTCAGGCCGCAGCCTCCTGTTACAGTGCCTTACCGCAGCGCCACGCTGGCGCCGCCCGGAGGCTGAATAGATCTTTGCCGCCCCCTTTGCCACGACTAGGAGCCTGTCAGATTTAACATGATCTACTGTGGATAAGCCGAGTTTGGCCAGATTCCCCGCTCTTTTTCGTTAAATAGCGGTGCTATTTGCCTCAAAAGACCGAAAAATCTGAACAAATCGGCTTTTACCCCAGGGCACATTCTCTTGATGCTGCGCATCAATTCACCTTGCCCTCGCTACGATCGGTTAAACCTGACAGGCTCCCAGGGGGTACAATCAGGTACTAAAGCGAATTCCATAGCAGGAGGGTTTTGTGAGCGGAAAAGCGCAGGAACATATTGATCCGACTGATCCGGTCAATTTCAAACCGTTATTGCCGCCCCGGCGAGAGGGTTTCAAGCTCTTCCGAAAGCTCATTGTGTATCACTTTGTCGTGGCGGCTTCAGTGGTGTTGCTCGTTCTGCTGTTTCCCAATTTTGTCTCACAACTGCCCGTGGGCGGGGTTACAGAACTCGTGGATAGTGGTGATTTTACGGTAGCTCTTGAAAATTCTGCCCCGATCTACAGCGACGACATAGAAATTGTTAACACAGTCTTCAAGGCTGCAGGCCAGCTCGATCGTCTCGGTTACGCACGGCAACTGGCGTTCATTTTGTTTGGCGTTTGGTTATTAATGCTCCCCGTTTCCTGGGTGCACAAAGGGATTCACGTGGTCTCCGCACACGACCATTCTATGGATGAAACCATGCTGATTCTGCCGGGAGTGGTGGCATCCATTGTCCTCGTCGTTCAGCACAGCCTGGCGCTGGCATTCAGCCTTGCTGGTATTGTCGCAGGAGTACAATTCAGGCGGGCTTTGAAGGATACTTTCGATGCGCTTTTCATTCTGGTGGCGATCGGAACCGGCATTGCTGCCGGCGTTAGAGCGCTTGAAATTGCTGCTGTTTTAACGGTGTTTTTCACCTACGCGACTCTGTATGTGTATTATTTTGGTGACGGGCTGGAATCAGACCACACGGCGCAAAAGAAGGCCCTGAAACTGATGCAAAAAGAAGCGGCCAACAAAGCAAAATCCGGCCTGGACTGATTCTACGGGAAATCCTCAGAACTTCCTTAACTCTTCGCCAGCATCCATTTGCGCAAGCGGTTTGAATCGCCGAATGGCGTGAGCTTGCCAAACGAATTCAATAATACGATCGATACGGACTCACCCTCGATATTGGCCCGCATCACCAGGCATCGCCCTGCCTCGTTGATGTAACCGGTTTTGCTCAGGGCAATATCCCAGCTCTCATTTTTCAGCAGGCGGTTGGTGTTGCCATAGACCAGCGGGCCCCGTTTTGCGTAAGGGCGTACCTCCAGGCGGCGGGTGGTGCTGGCTTCGCGTATCAATGGATAGTCATAAGCAGCGCCGAGCATTTTCACCAGGTCACTCGCTGTGGATATATTTTCCACGCTCAGGCCTGCGGGGTCGATGAAATGGCTGTGGTTCATGTTCAGCTGAGTGGCTTTTATATTCATTTGCGCAACGAATTTCGACATGCCACCAGGCCAGTTTCGGCCCAGGGCCGAAGCGGCACGGTTTTCAGATGACATGATCGCCAGCAGGATCATTTCCCGGCGG
>Ga0114950_10005178_pt1 | contig 10129 bp, 10 predicted proteins | sample N075metaG_FD_83503 | JGI IMG/M metagenome (GOLD analysis project Ga0114950, IMG submission 83503) | Deep subsurface microbial communities from Kermadec Trench to uncover new lineages of life (NeLLi) - N075 metaG | ecosystem: Environmental > Aquatic > Marine > Ocean trench > Sediment | place... | reverse complement strand
TTAAACTGTTATATTGCCTTATTGCCCCAGCCATTTCATTAGCAGCCTCGAGTTTTAATCTGAACCAAAGCTCTGGTTCAATTAGCTCAAGTTCAGCCACTGCCGGCTGGCCCTGGTTATCATTAATAATATCTACTCTGGCATATACCGGCATTGAAGGACAAAGGCCCAGGCATTTTGTTGCTAGTAATATCTCCTTTTCCGTTGGCTCATATGGCTGAACAGATCCTCCGAAGTCCATCTGAACCCGAAAATCTCCAGGCTTCACCATTTTTAGAACAGCGTGACTGTATTTACCCGCAAAGAGAATAAGTGAGATTTCTCCTCTAACAAGAATAGAGTTTTGAAATTTTTGAAGCAACATAGCCTCATTAGCAATTAATTGCTGAAACTGTTCTTCATAATTATTTAATATATCAGGTCTTATTCTATACGTATGCCTGGCAGAGCCGGATACAGCCGGTTTAAGGATGGCATCTGGCCACGCAGCTCTCTGAAAAACTTCTTTAAGCGATGTCTTAGCGCCAGGCTCAATAAATAGTGTCTCAGTAATATTTATACCTTTTACTGCTAATTCTTGTAAATAGTGCTTGTCAAGATTCCATAATAATAAATCAACAGGATTAATAAAATTAACCTTGTCACTAAGTAGGTCAATCCATTTAGTAAATTCATTGATTCGATCAAAGTAATCCCAGGTTGATCTGAAAAGCGCATTATTGGTTAGGTTCCAGTCGTAATCAGGCCCAGCCCAATCAACCCGGTTAACCTTTAATCCCCTGGCTTCAAGGGCCTCTATCACCAGCTTATCTTCCTCGATTACAATTTGCTCATAGGCATTGGGTTTTTCTTTATCAACATATCTGGACTCAGTTAAAATGGTTAGGTCATAATTTGTCATTCAATCTCTTATTATATCTGCATTCTTACTATTACAATATTAGTAAGTAGATAAAATGGCTTCGCAATTAACTGTGATTATTTTCATTATCCCGAGATTTTTATTAACTTGATTTTATTTACCTCTAAATTTTGGCACTTACCTTTAACCAACGAGTTAAACTAAAAGTAACCCGGCAATTTGTTGTTGTTGGTGTTCTGTTAGGTATTGTCTATATATTTTTCGTTTGGGGTTTCTCAGACTTGTGGCATTACATTAATGGTATAGTAATTGGTTTTACCATAGGGCTATTAATTGCAATTCTTGAGTTATTTGTTTTTTCAAGAGGAGCAAAAAAACTTAGATTCATTTGGTTACTCACCCTAAGGACATTTATTTACTTCACCCTTATTACCCTGATAATATTTAATGTTGTTGTAATATCACGGCTTTTTTTATGGGACACCAGTTATTTTGAAGTGCTGGCTGATGAGAGGTTCTATAAGGATTATTTAATTGAAGGGGACTTCTCTGTAGCTGTGGTGTATACACTCATCTTAGCTTTTGTAATAAATTTTATACGCATGATCAGCCGCAAAATGGGACAAGGTATGATGTTGAGCTTCATTCAAGGCACTTATTATGCTCCGGTGCATCAAGCACGAATTTTTATGTTTGTAAATGTGGTAGGTTCTAAAAAAATACTTCATGACCTTGGTCCTCTCAAGCTACATGGATTTCTAAATGACTTGTTTTATGACTTTACTGTGCCGGTAGTAACTAATCGAGGTGTAATATATGAGTATATCGAGGATTTAGTGGTGATCACCTGGGCCCTTGATAAGGGCATTAGAAATGCCAACTGTATCCGGACATATTTTGATATCAAGGAAACCATAAATTCGAATAAGGAGGAATATCTTAATAAGTATGGTTTTATTCCACAAATACAAGCTGGTTTACATACAGGGTCAGTTGTTAGGGCAGAGATTGGCGAGGTTAAAACACAAATTGTTTTCCATGGCGATACCATGAATACTACATCCAGGATATTAGAAAAATGCAGTGAGTTGAATATTGACTTATTAGCTTCAGATCAACTTATTCGTATGATTGGGCTGCCGAGAATATATGGTAAAAAAACTATGGGAGAAATTGATCTAAGAGGAAAGCAAGATAGGTTAAAATTATTTGAAGTTATAGATAAGGTAGACTAAGGTGTATAAGAACAAGTCATTATCAAGAAAGCAGAAAGACAGTATTACCATTATAATAATTGGCATTCTAATAGGTTTACTCTATCCAACCTTAGACAGGGAGTTCAATGATTTAGGAAAAATGTTGAATGGCCCCATTATTGGTTTTATATGCAGTTCGTTTTTAGTTCTAAATGAAATTTGGTACAAAAGACCAATTTTTCGTCATATGAAATTTATTACAGTGTTGGTATATAAGTCAGTTTTGTACTCTACTTTTTATGTGCTAACTATTGTTTTTGTGATATCACTTCAGCGGGCAATTGAGAACAACACCAATCTTATAAGTTTTATGGGCAGCGATGCCTTTTACAACCTAATATTTAAAGAAGACCTATATCTTATTGTAATTTATGGCCTGACAGCAAATGTTGTCTTTATACTAGTTTACCAGATATCCAGAAAAATGGGCCAGGGGGTGCTATGGAATTTCATCATTGGCAAGTATCACCGGGCCCGGGAAGAAGAAAGAATATTTATGTTCATGGACCTCAACAATTCAACCGAGATAGCCGAAGGTCTGGGGGACATTGCCTACAATAAGCTGCTAAATGATTTTTTCTTTGACATAACCGACAGCATAATTGAGAATTATGGCGAAATATATCGATATGTTGGCGATGAAGTGGTAGTATCATGGAAACTAAAGAAGGGGCTACCCAATGCATACTTTTTAAGAGCATTTTTTCAAGCTAAAAGGGTGATCCATAATCAGCGAGAAAAATACCTGGAATCATATGGCTTGGTACCAAGTTTTACAGCAGGATTTAATTATGGTAAAGTAATTGTTGGTGAGATTGGTGAGGTAAAAAGTCAAATTTGTTTTTTCGGTGATGTTTTATATGAGACTGCAAAACTTGAAAAAAGTTGCAAAAAGTATAGTACGGATAACCTGGTAGCTAAATCCTTATTAAACCTGGTTGCCATGCCACTAATTTTTACTGTCAAGGATGAGGGTCGAGTTGAGATCGAGGATTTTGAACCGATAGATGTATCTTCTGTAACTGAGAAATAAGTACATTCTTGTATTGGTTAAGATCGATTTTTCATGCAAAATTTTGCCTGAATGTCAAATAGTTTAATTTTGCACTCATTCAAATTTTAGACATTCAAGAAGTTATTAAAATAAATGGCTTTAGAGCCAATAGCAAATGGAATTATACCTCGATTCAGCTGATCTCGACGAGATCAAAGAAGCATTTAAACTAGGATTTATAAAAGGCCTTACTACAACACCAACATTTATGCACCGCCATGGTGTAACTGATATTGATGGACTCATTATCGAACTCTCTAACATAGTACCAATTTTACAGATTGAGGCTCTTGGCGATACCGCTGAAGAGGTTGTTGCCGAGGCTGAGCGCCAACTGGCTCTTGGGTTGGACAAAGAGAAAACAGTATTTAAAATCCCGGTTTCTCTGGAGGGGGTACGTGCCTGTAAAATGCTTAAAGACCGCGGTTTTAAAGTAAATGTTCACCTGGTTTATACCCTGCAACAAGCATACATGGCCATGGAGGCCGGTGCTGATTATGTTTGTCCGTTAGTAGGCAGATTGCAAGACCAGGGAACCGATGCCCTTGATTTGGTAGCCCAGTGCGTAGATGCTGTTGAATCTTATGGATATGATGCTAAGATTATGTTCTCATCTGTTCGCTATCCTGAGCACGTTCGTAATGCCCTCAACATAGGGGTTCATGTATGTACCATCCCCTGGAAGGTGATGAAACAGCTTACATCCAATCACTTTACTGAGGTAGGAATCACCCAGTTTGTAAAGCATACCAAACTAATGACGGTTAAAGTGAAAGATGTCCTTTCAGGTAATAATCCTGTGGTTAAGTTAACCGATTCAATTACTGACGCCCTGGTTAAAATGACCTCATCTGGATTTGGCTGTGTAGCTGTATTAGGTGAAGATGATAAATTGGCAGGTACATTTACCGATGGTGACCTGCGTCGTCTTATCGAATCTGACGGTGAGATGGCCATTAGTAAAAAAATGAGTGACTTATCATTTAATTCACCAATTACTATTCAGGGCGAAGCCTTGCTGCATGACGCTTCGCTTATTTTTCGTGAAAAGAGTGTGGATAACCTTATCGTATTAAATGAGGATGAAGTTGTAGGCCAGATAGATATTCAGGACCTCAAATAATTCTATCCAAGTAATATTTTGCCAAATAATCCTGAAGATATTGAATCCTTATTTGTGTCGAAAGGCGCAAAGTTTATTATTCCTACAGCTGAAATTGCTAGCAAGTTAACCAAATTAAAAGGGCTTATTCTCGACTGGGATGGCGTTTTTAATAATGGAGAGAAGGCTAATAATGAGGGCAGTCCTTTTAGTGAAGTGGATAGCATGGGGTTAAATATGCTGCGCTTTAGTTTTTACCTTAAGTACCATTTTATTCCAGCCATTTTTATTATCACTGGCGAAAATAACCTTCCGGCCATACAATTGAGTAAGCGCGAGCATTTTAATGCCCTCTACCTTAGGGCGAAAAATAAGTCTGCTGCTCTGGCTCATATCAATACAAATTTTGGCCATGCCAATAACGAATTAGGCTTTGTTTATGACGATATACTTGATTTAGGGTTATCTGCATCAGTTGCCCTCAGGTTTTTTGTACATAGAAATGCCAACCCTTTATTGAATAATTATGTGAAAAAAAATGAACTTGCGGAATATTATACCGCGAATCAAGGAGGTGAGAATGCTATTAGAGAAGTCTCAGAATTAATCATTGGGCTATTAGGAAATTATGATGAAGTGGTTGGCCAAAGGGTAGAATATTCTGAAGCTTATAAAGAATACCTGGTCTCCAGAAATAATATTGAGACCAAATACTTTACCACAGACAAAGGCCAGATAACTAAATATACTCCAGCCTGATCTTGAATAATCTGAAGCCAGGATCTCTCCTTAATTTTAGAAGGTTTCATTAATCAGGAATTAGGGTTATTCCGTAATTTATTTGTTATTTTTGCCCGACTTACAGCTATTATAAACCCATTGATAAAATGTCAAAATCGGTGAAGCTAAAAAGAGGTTTTACAATAAACCTGGCCGGAAAAGCAGAAAAGACATTAGCAGAAATTAAACAACCTGAAACGTTTGCCGTAAAACCAACCGATTTTATTGGCATGTTAAGGCCCAAGGCTTTGGTTGATGTGGGTGATAATGTAAAGGCCGGCACCCCGGTACTAATCGATAATAAGCAAAATAAGGTGCTTTATACCTCTCCGGTTAGTGGTGAAATAGTTGAAATTAAACGAGGTGATAAACGTAAATTGCTGGAGATAGTAATTCTTGCGGATAGAGAAATTGAATATGAATCTTTTAAATCTTATACTGTTTCCGACTTAGCCAATGCATCGCGTACAGAGGTTCAGGAGCAATTGTTGAATTCTGGTGCCTGGCCTAATATTATTCAGCGTCCTTATGGAATAGTTGCTGACCCTGAGGATAGCCCTCGCGATATATTTATCAGTGGTTTCGATAGCCATCCACTGGCTCCTGATTATAATCTTATTCTAAAAGGTGAGGAGAGAAATTTTCAAATTGGTATCAAAGTACTTAAAAAATTTACCACCGGCACCATCCATGTAAATATTGATGGGCATGCAGAAGTAAATCAGGTTTACACCGGTGACGATTCAGTCCAGATCAATAAATTTACCGGCATACATCCTATAGGAAATGTGGGTGTTCAGATTCATCATCTGGCACCAATCAGCAAAAATGATTTGGTGTGGACTATAAATCCATATGGCGTAATACAAATTGGGCGATTATTTTTAGAAGGTCGCTACGATGCCTCTAAGGTGATTGCTCTGGCAGGTTCTGAAGTAAAGAACCCGCAATATTATAAGACTTTTGGTGGGGCAGGTATCAATAAATTTATAGAAAATAACCTGAATGGTAATCATGTAAGGTATATCAGTGGTAATGTATTAACCGGTGAAAGTATAGGCGAACAAGGTCATCTGGGCTATTATGATCATTTAATTACTGTAATACCCGAAGGAGATAAACCTGAATTTATGGGTTGGATATTACCAACCTTTAATAAGCTTAGCTTTTCCCGGGCTATTGGCTTATTATCGTTCCTCAATTCTTCAAAGAAGGAATATGTAATCGATACCAATACCAAAGGTGAACCCCGGGCTTTTGTACAAACAGGAGCGTTTGAAAAGGTGGTGCCGATGGATATATATCCAACCCATCTTATTAAGTCCATCCTGGCCGAGGACTATGATGATATGGAATCATTGGGAATTTATGAAATTATTGAAGAAGACTTTGCCCTGTGCGAATTTATAGATGTTTCGAAGCACGAAATTCAGGCAATAGTAAGGGATGGTCTAAACTTAATGCAGTATAGTTAATATGAAATTTATTCAAAAAGCTATTGAAAAAGTAAAACCTCCATTTGAAAGAGGTGGTAAGCTTGAAAAATATTATTTTCTATTTGAATCATTAGAGACATTTCTTTTTGTTCCTAAGGAAACAACTTTAAGCCGGGGTGTACAAATTCGTGATGGCGTAGACTTGAAACGGTTCATGATAACGGTGATCGTAGCCTTAACACCGGCCTTAATCTTTGGTATCTATAATGTAGGATACCAGCATTTCCTTGCCATCGGTGTTGAACCAGCTAGCTCTTTGGATATTTGGTACGTTGGAGCCCTGCGAGTGGTGCCAATTGTTATAGTAGCCTATGTTGCAGGCCTGTTTTTAACCGAGTTTGTGTTTTCTGTAGTAAGACAACACCCCATAAATGAAGGCTACCTGGTGTCTGGTATGCTTATTCCTTTAGTGATGCCACCAACAATACCGTTATGGCAGGTGGCACTGGCAAGTATTTTTGCGGTGGTAATTGCCAAGGAAGCCTTTGGTGGTACCGGTATGAACGTGCTCAATGTTGCTCTGGTAGCAAGGGCCTTTCTATATTTTGCCTATCCGGGCTTTATGACGGGAGATAATGTGTGGGTATATTTGGGCGATAGCGCCGCGGTAGATGGCTTCTCAGGCGCTACACCACTGGCAATATTGGCCACCACTGTAGAATCAGGACAAAGTGCCACTGCCGCGCTGGCAGCCTATGGCGACACCTTCAGTCTTAGTAGCATGTTTTTTGGCCTGGTACCTGGCTCAATAGGAGAAACATCAGTTTTATGGATTTTAGTGGGCGCTGTAATTTTAATTGCTACAGGGGTAGGTAGCTGGAGGATTATTTTGAGTGGCTTTGCCGGTGCTTTAGCCATGGCATTTATTTTGAAACTAGGCGGCGCTAATCCTTATTTTGCCGTAGACCCACTATACCACCTGGTAATTGGCGGTATGGCATTTGGCATTGTATTTATGGCTACAGATCCGGTAACAGGTTCACAAACTAATACCGGAAAATGGATATACGGGGCTATGATTGGTATTCTTACCATAGTTATCCGTGTTCTAAATCCGGCATATCCCGAAGGTATTATGCTGGCGATTTTATTTATGAATGTATTCGCTCCACTTATAGATTATTATGTAGTGGGGGCTAACAAAAAACGACGATTAAAACGTGCAACGGTCTAATACTTATATTATCATTTTTACTGCCATCATGACGATTATCATTGGCGGTGTATTGTCTCTTACTTCTCAGGTGCTTGGTCCGGCGCAGAAAAAATCTATTGAATTAGATACTAAATCGCAAATACTAGGTGCTGTGATGCAACTCAACAAGAAACAAGATGATGTGCTCGGTATTTATAATCAGCGGATAATATCATTAGTGGTTGATTATACTGGCACTCCTATTGTTAAAGATAGGAAAGGGAACCCGATAATTCCTGAGGATGTTAATGTTATCAGGAACTTTAAACTTGCGAAAGAAAATAGAGAATTACCGGTTTATAAGTTTATGAATGCTGAAAATCCTGATAAAGTAGAGGCATATATTCTACCACTTTACGGCAATGGCCTGTGGAATAAAATATACGGATTTATTGCTTTGGAAGAAGACTTTAATACCGTTAAGGGGATTTCCTTTGGTCATGTTCAGGAAACACCGGGCCTTGGTGCCCGAATATCAGATCTGGAAATTCAGAATAGGTATAAAGGCAAAACTATTTTTGAAGGCGATGAACTCGTATCGATAGAAATGTTGAAAGGAGAGAAGAGAGACCCCTCACTCTTTGGTCCTCATGAGGTAGACGGTATGTCTGGAGCTACACTAACTGCTAATGGCGTAAATGCCATGCTAAAGGATTATTTGGATTGCTATAAAGGCTATATTGAAAAGACTAAGAATCAAAGATAACTATGAGCACAGAAACACTAGATCCTGTTGTAGTTAAACAACCAGCAGAGCCATTATTTTCTAAGCGGCGAAGAAAATTTATTGCCGACCCGTTAAGTGATGATAATCCGGTTACTGTGCAGGTGTTGGGTATTTGTTCAGCATTGGCTGTAACCGTTAAAATGGAACCTACGCTGATTATGGCTATTTCAGTGGTTTTCGTAATCGTCTTTTCAAATTTAATGATATCGTTGCTAAGTAATTTAATACCGGGTCGGGTACGAATTATAGTGCAGCTTGCTGTAATTGCCACATTTGTAACGCTTATCAGTGAAGTTCTTAAGGCGTATAATTACGAAATGTATAAGGTATTAGGCGCATTTGTTGGTTTGATAATCACCAATTGTATTGTTATGGGTCGTCTGGAAGCATTTGCCATGGCAAATAAGCCCTGGGACTCCGTACTGGATGGTCTGGGAAGTGGCTTTGGCTATGCGTGGGTTATCCTTACGGTAGCTTTTTTTAGAGAGCTTTTGGGCTCAGGCTCTATTTTTAATATACAAATTTATGATTCTTCTCTCATGCCAACCAATGGTTTGTTTGTTGATTCAATTGGTGCATTTATGGTATTAGGGATCTTGATTTGGATACAAAGAACTAAATCAGGATACGTAGAACAGTAAAAAATAAAACTATGGAGTTATTAAGTCTTGGCATAAAATCTATATTTATTGATAATATGGTCTTTGCCTATTTCCTGGGCATGTGTTCGTTTTTAGCTGTATCAAAAAAGGTAACTACGGCTATTGGCTTAGGTGCTGCCGTGGTTTTTGTATTGGCTATTACTGCACCTATCAATTGGTTAGTTCAGGAATATATTCTTCAGGAAGGCGCTTTATCATGGTTAGGTGCTGGCTTTGCCGATCTAAACCTTGAGTTCCTGCAATTTATTATGTTCATTGCTATTATTGCCGCTATGGTGCAATTAGTGGAGATGGTAGTAGAGAAATCCTCACCGGCACTATATGGTGCCTTGGGTATATTCCTGCCTCTGATTGCTGTTAACTGTGCTATTTTGGGGGGCTCGTTATTTATGATCCAGCGGGATTATTCGCTTTCTGAAGCTTCGGTATATGGTGTAGGCTCCGGGCTCGGCTTTATGTTCGCCATTGTCGCATTGGCGGCTGTTCGCGAAAAACTTAAGTATTCGAATGTGCCCGATGGTTTAAAAGGCCTTGGCCTTACCATGCTTATAACGGGTCTAATGGGAATGGCCTTTAAATCGTTTATTGGCATAACCATGTAAAAACTAAAACTAAAAAAGGCAGTCTCGAATTATTTCGTGACTGCCTTTTTTATTTAGGGAGGATTATAATTATTTCTTCTTTTTTAATGGTTTGTTTTTGTTTAATGGTTTGCCGTTTTTAATTTCACCAATCACAATAATCACCTTGGTCCTCTCGTACTCTTTGATGGCCATCTCCATTTGTTCCTTGGTATCACGCCTTACTTTTACGCCACTTGCGGCTCGTTTATTTCTGACTTCAATATAAAATCCATCCTTTAATTTTTTCGGTTTAGTAGGAGGTCTTCCCATAGTATTTTATTCTTAGTTTTAGCTGTAAATCAAGCACGAAAGCTAAGTAATTCCTTTTAGAAAGTCGAATACATTGTAAAATAAATTAATCGCTTAAGAATA
>Ga0114950_10005177_pt1 | contig 10129 bp, 3 predicted proteins | sample N075metaG_FD_83503 | JGI IMG/M metagenome (GOLD analysis project Ga0114950, IMG submission 83503) | Deep subsurface microbial communities from Kermadec Trench to uncover new lineages of life (NeLLi) - N075 metaG | ecosystem: Environmental > Aquatic > Marine > Ocean trench > Sediment | place... | reverse complement strand
GGCGCGACCAGGCCGGCACCGGCTGGACCCTGATCGCGCCGCTCGCCACCGGTCAGCAGAACGTCACCCTGGATGCCTGGATGTTGCCGGAACTGGCCGAGGTCGTGCTCAGCCAGGATCAGGGCGGCCCGGCGAGCGGGATCGTCGATCCGAACGCCGGCCAGGGCGACGGCGGCCTGATCACCCCGATCCCGGTTGTTCCGGAGCTCTGCTGATGGATGCCAACGGACATCGCTTCTGGCTTCTCGCCGCGGCGGCGGATTTCGATCCGAGCCCCGGAGGAACCGTCTGGGCGGATGGCTGCCTGCGGCTGGCCGGCGAGCCCCGCGCGATCGCCACCACAACCCCGCGCAGCCGGGCGCTGGCGCTGGCCGCCCTGCCCCCGGTGACGGTCGATGGTTACGGCACCTGGGCCTGGTTCGACCCGGAGGCCGGCGACGAGGACGAAGCGGGCGCCATCGTCGCCTCCGGCGCCGGTGACGGGCCCGCCACCGTGCTCGGGGTTCCGGCCGGGGCGGCGATCGGCGATCTCAGTGTCGATCAGCGCGGCGTGCTGCGGATCGCCGGAACCGTGGCGGCCGGGCAATCGGGCCTGACGCTGGCCGATCTGCGCGGGCGCTGGCGTTCGCCCTACTTCATCGAGACGCCCGGCGCCGTGCCCGACCGGGTCACCGAGGGCTGGGTGCTGGAACGCGCCACCGGGCGCCTCTGGGCCGAGGCCGGCGAACCCATCGCCGACCTCGCGGTGCGGGCCTACTCCGAGCATATCTTCCGCCCGCGCCCGGAATACGCCAACCCGCCGCGGCTGGAGGAAGTGGCGCCGATCGGGATCGCCGCCAACGAGCGCATCGCCGATTGCGCCGCCCGGCCGGACGGCCTTCTCGCGGTGCTGGTGCTGGCCAACCCGCAGCGCCGCGCGGCCCGGATCGTGTTCGTGAGCCCGGCGGGCGACCGCCGATCGGTGGACATTCCGGTGCGCGGTTACCCGGGCTCGATCGGTTGGGTCTCGCGGTCCAGACTGGCGCTGCTCTATCCGGACCTGCCCCGGGCGGCGGTGTTCGAGACCGGGACCGGACTGCCGGAAAGCCTCGCCGTCGCGCCGTCACGCTACCCGCTGAAATCGGACGCGGCGCACCGGCTCTGCCGGGGATCGGTGCTGCCGGCCCAGGTTACCGCCTATCGGGCCGGCCGGCCGCGCCCGCCGCGCCCGCTGCATCCGATCTCACTGGCCGATTACGCCGCCACCGGGCGCGCCGGTGCGGCCGCGATCATCGATGCCGGCGCCACCGGCACGGTCTGGCACCGGCTGGTGGTCGAGGGCGAATTCCCGCCCGGAACCGGCGCCACCATCCATCTCTCGGCGGCCGACGCGACCGGCGCGCTCGACGACGCCCCGGCCGCCGCTCATCACTTCGGCGAGGTTGGCGCCACCGCCGACGACGAGGCCAGGGGCGGCTGGATCGAGGAGCCCTCCGAGGTGCCCTTCCACCCCGGCCTGCTCGGCACCGAACCGGTCGAGGGCCGCAGCGGCTGCTTCATCGCCCTGATCCAGCAACCGGGCCGGGTCTCACGCGAGATCCCGGGCCGGTTCCTGAAGCTTTCCGTCACCCTGCACGGGCGCGGTCAGGCGACGCCGGGGATCGCCGCGATCCGGGTCTATGCGGCGCGCTTCTCGCTGGTGCGCCACTACCTGCCGCCGGTGTTCCATCCACCCGCCGACCCGGCCCTGCGGGCCGAGGCCGGCGCGGCCCATCCGAGCGATTTCTTCGAGCGCTTCGTGGCCAGCTTCGAGGGCGTGCTGACCCGGCTCGAGGACAAGGTTGCCGCAGCCCACCTGCTGACCGACCCGCATGCCGCGCCCGAGGCGGCGCTGGAGTGGCTGTCGGGCTGGATCGGCCTGACCATGGCGCCGGGGCTGGACACCTCGCGACGCCGCGCCATGCTGGCCAACGCCATGCGGTTGCATCGCCGCCGGGGCACCCTTGGCGGGCTGCTGCTGGCGCTCGACATCGCCAGCGGCGGGGCGGTCGGGCGCGGCGGCATCGTCGCCTTCGAGGACTTCCGGCTGCGCCGCGTGTTCGCCACCATTCTGGGCGCCAGCCTGGGGGCAGAGTTCGACCCGCTGCTGGGCGGCGAGGTCGAAAGCGGCAACTCCATCGTCGGCTCGACCCTCCACCTGGGCGACGCCGACGAGGTTGGCGACACCGGCCGGCCGCGCCTCTCGGCCGCCCAGGAGGCCGAGCTCGCGGCGCTGTTCCGCGCCCCCACGGAGAAAGACACGGCCGACGCGGTGCGCGGCTTCTTCGCCCGGCTCGCCTGGCGGGTCACGGTGCTGGTGCATCACCAGACCGACCCGGATGCCTTGCGCCTGATCCGCGAGGTCGCGCTTCAGATGACCCCGGCGCATATCGGCCTGCGGGTCGAGCAGGCCTCGAAACCGTTGATCCTGGGCCTCTACAGCCTGGTCGGCGTCGATACCTACCTGCGCCCGCGTCCCGGGCCCGGTCCGGTGCGCCTCGACCGCTCCCTGCTGGGCGAGAAGGACTTCATCCTGCGGCTGCCCGCGCTTGACCCGAGACTGGAACATGGAGACCGATCATGACCGTTCGCATCGATCAGCCGCGCCGCTCGTTCTGGCCCGAGCGCGTGGCCTATTCCAACGGCATGCTGCTGGACGACGCGGATTTCCAGGTCGAGCAGGCCTATCACCGGGGCCGGCTGGCGCTGCTGACCCGCTATCTGCACGGCACCGGCACCGTCGCCGGGCTGAATGTCGAGATCGACACCACCGCCAACCCGATGGTCGTGATCGGCCCCGGGCTGGCCATCGACCGGATCGGCCGGGTGATCGAAAACCCGCAGCCGCTGTGTCTGCGCATCGACCGCTGGTTCGAGGATCGCCTCGGGGACGCGCCCTCGGACCTCACCCAGTCGTTCACGGCCGGGGCCGGTGGCGCGCCCGATCATCTGGTCGCCGATATCTTCCTCGGTTTCCGGGAATGCGAGGTGGCCAAGCGGCCGGCGTTCGCCCAAGGGGATTTCGACGCCCTCGGGGCGGTCGCGTCGCTGCGCCTGCGCGATGCGGCGGAGGCGACCCTGGTGGTGCGCACCGAGGACAATCCGCCGCTGCCGAGCCCGGGGCCGGCGCGCCCGGCCGGAACCAGCCGGGCCCAGCGCCGGGCCAGTCTGGACGCCGCCAAGCGCAGCGGGGGATGGCTCGAGGATACCTGGTGGAACGGCATCGACGGCGCGCTGGAGCCGGATCTGGAGCACCCCGGCGAGGAGCTCGCGGCCGACATCTTCCTGGCCCGGGTGCTGATCCCGGCGATCGCCGGCACCCCGCCGGCGCTGAATCCGGATATCGCGCCCAGCGCCGACAACACCGCCCGGCGCATGGTCTATTCCACCGCCGAACTGATGGCCCTTGGCTAGCGACAGGAGATCGACATGACGGATTTCGACAATTTCGCCGATCGCGAGGTGATCTCCGAAGCGGATGCCCGGGCGCTGCGACGCGAGGGCGTGCTGGCGATGGACCCGGAACGCACCCTGCCATTGTGGTTCGACGGGCGTTACCTGACGGCCCGCGATCTGAACCGCGAACAGAACTATTTCCTGTCGCGCCAGGCCGCCATCGGCAAGGCGGTGGGGCGCGGGGTGGTCGAAGGCCTGGAGGTGACGGTCGATACCGAGGCCGGCGCCGAAGGCTCGCGGATCATCATCTCGGCCGGTCAGGGGATCGCCTTCGACGGCGCCCATATCCTGCTGCCGGGCGATCTGGAGATCGATCTGGCCGATCTTGCGGTTCAGGACGCGCTCAACGCCCGGCTCGGGCTGTCGATCGAGCCCGGCGCGCCGATCCGTTCGCGCAGCGGCGTCTTCGTGCTTTCTCTCCGGGCGGTGGAATACACCGCCAACCCGACCGCCAGCTTCCCGACCACCGTGACCGGCGAGCGCACCACCCATATGGGCGACAGGATCGAGGCGGTGGCAGTAACCCTGACACCGTACTCCCCGGTCGATGCGCCGTTCGATTCAGCCGAGGCCCGCGCCATGGCGGCGCAGCGCATCTTCCAGGGGCTGGAGGCGACCGGCGCGCCCGGCCATGCGCTGCCGCTGGCCATGCTGGCGCTGAGAAACGGCGCCATCGAGTGGCTCGACATGCATCTGGCGCGGCGCGATCTGGTCGCCTCGCGGCGCGATTTCCTCGGCCTCGGCCTCAGCCGCGATCAGCTCCGGCTGTCGCATTTCAACCAGTACCAGGCGGCGCTGGCGGACGTGGTCGGGTTCTACCGCGACCGGGGCCTGCCGGCGCGTTTCAACGCCGAGCAGCATTTCCGCATCCTGCCCGCGGCCGGCCCGCTGCCGGCGGCCTGTATCGATCCCGCGGCCCAGACCCAGATGTTCTTCCCCGGCGAGATCGAGGTCGAGCTGTCGATCGTGCCGGAGGATGAGCTGCCCTACCTGATCGACGACGGGTTCGAGCTGCCGCCGATCGATCTGACCCGCCCGGTCGCCGAGCGCGACAGTCTCTCGGTGATGGTGCTGGCGCCCCTGCCGCGCCACGTGTTGCGCAGCCAGATCGCGCAGCTCGGCAGCCTGCGCCGGCCCCTGCGGCCGATCTCGCTGCTCGGTCAGGGACCGCAGAAACCGATCGACAAGCTGGGCACGGTGCGCATAACGCTGGCCGATGTGGCCGCCGCGGCCGACGCCGAAAACACCCCGGCCACCGAAGCCTGGGCGGCGCTGATCCGCGCCTTGTCGAGCTTCGGCAGCGGCGGCGACGGGGCCGCGCCCTACCTGTGGTACGTGCGCCGCCGGACCTTGCGCGAGAACGCCGATCTGGAAAGCGCGCTGGCTGCCATCGACCATCTCGGCGCGGTCGCCGACGACGTTGTTCTCGATCCCGCGGCGCCGGTGCCCGAGCGCGATGATCTCCCGGTGGAGCCGGCCCCGGAGGAGTCGGACACTCTCGACGACGAGGCCCGGGCCTTGCTGGTGTCGTTCTCCGGCCTGGGCGATCTGGCCAAGATCATCGAAACCCAGATGATCCGGGTGTCGGCCTCGGTGCTCAGGGTCTTCAAGGCCGGCCTTGGGGTGTCCACGATCAGCGCCAACCCGCTGGCCGTCACGGCGCTGACGGCACGCATCGCCGCGGCGCGATCGAACGCGGTATCGAGCGCCATGAAGGCGGTCGAGGCGGTTGCCGGGGCGAGCCCGAAGGGGATGCTGTTGCTCAGTGTCCAGATGCTGGGCGAGACCGGCGTCAAGGTGAGCGCCAGCCGCTTCAGGCAACTGGAATTCTTTCTCGGCGGCGATTTGCTGGAGCGGGCGGCGGGCGCGACAGCGAAGCTCGGTCCGGCCAACGCCAAGGCGCATATCCTCAGGCTCAACAACGCGATCGGCAGCGGCTCCACCGACGCGGTGATCGAAGTGGTCAAGGAGATGGAGGTTGCGGCCGGGCGCCCGGCCCAGCCGCAACCGGCGCCCGGCGACGGAGCCGCCACCGAAGTCCGTGCGCGCGAGGAGGCCCGCCGCCGGGCAGAGGAGACCGCCAGGGAGCGGGCCGCGAGGCTGGTGAAATCCCTGCCGGACAAGGAACACCGGCTGCGGATGGCGCGGCTGCTCGACGGCGCCGACCCGGCAGCGCGCAACGCGCTGGTGGCGCAGCTTGGGCGGGTGAACATCGCGGCCTCGCGGATCGCCACCGCCACGGTGCTCAACAACCTCGCATCCGGAGCCCGGCTGAACACCCGCCGACTCGTGCGGGTGAGCAAGATCAGCGCCGAATTCGTCCAGGGTCTGGCGGCTCTTGAACCGCATCTGTTGACAGCCCCGGCGGTGCGGAGGCTGCGCCGGGCCCCGGACGGCACGACAGTCATCGACGCGGGCGGAGAGACTTCGGTTCAGAAGCGCATCCAGCTTCTGTCCGCCAATCCCGCCTTGCCGATGCTGTCGGAGTTCGGGCTCAAGCATCGCGCCAGCCCCGACAAGCTGGAAAAAGCCGCGAGCGTGCTGATCGAGGTGCTCGATGCCCGTGACGCGGACGAGGTAGCGGTGAAATCGGCAATTCGGGCGATCGTGCGGAGGATCGGGTGATGGCCGAAATCCGGCACCTGAGCTGGCTCCCGGGAGAGCGCGCCGTCGAGGTCTCGCCGCGCTTCACCCCCCGGGTCGGCGATCCACACCCGCGGCGGCTGAACTTCGTCGCCGGCCGGACCCTGACCGAGCAGGCCCTGAACACCGAGCAGCGCCATCGCGACCGGCGCTTCACCCTTCTCGGCCGGGCCCTCGCGCCCGGCATCATCGAAGGCCTGGAGGTGCGGCTGAACTCCGGCGCGGCCGGGTCGGCCGAAGTCAGGGTGTCGCCCGGCATCGGGCTGACCGCCGATGGCGAGGATATCGCGCTGCGCCGCGCCATGGTCGCGCGAATCGCCGATATCCCGCCGGCCCGGGCGCTGATCGAGGAGCGGCTCGAGCCGCGCGGCGTTGTCGTGCTGTCGCTCCAGCCGATCCGGGCGGTGGCGGCGCTGGAGGCCGATCCGGACGACCCTTGTCCGGTCGATCCCGACGCCTACGCCTATGCCGATCTGGTGACCCAGGACGGGGTGCGGCTGGTCTGGTCGCGCCTTGACGATGACGCCCCGGCCGAATTGCCGCCGCTCGAACTGGCGACCGCGTTGCGCGAGGTGCGGATTGCCGCGCCACGCGGCCGGCGGCGCCCGCCGGTGCTCTCGAACGCCGTCGGGCGGTTGACCAATCGCAATGTGCTGATCCCGCCCAACCCGCTGCTGGGCCGTACGGCGGCGCGGCTGGTGCCGCTGACGGTGCTCAGAAATGCAACGGCGACGCGGGTCTTCGAGGAAGAGGCCGCCGCCGCCCGGCGCGGCGTGGCGCCGCGCTGGGCCGATCACGGCCTCCCCGTCGCTCTGCTGAACGTCAGCAGCGGGGGCGAGGTGATCTTCCTCGACCGCTTTTCCGTCGCCCGCTTCGGCGGCGCCCCGGCCCAGGCCGCCCCGTCGGCGCGGATGGGTCTGCCGCCGGAGCTGCGCCGGGCCCGGTTCGACCAGTTTATCGAGCATTTGCAGGATCTTCGCACCGAAGGGGCGCCGCTTGCCCCGGCCTCGCAGCATTTCCGCACCTTGCCGCCGGTCGGCATCCTGCCGGCCACCATGGTGGATTTCGAGACCATGCGCTCGGCGTTTTTCCCGCCGAGCTATCTGGTCGAGGCGGCGCCGGTGCCGCTGGAGCAGCTCGAGGCGGTGCTGAGCGCGCGCTCCGGCCTTGAGCCCTTCGACCTGGCCCGGCGCGACTATGTTCAGTTCATCGTTCCGGTGCCCGAGCACCTCTACGAGCCGCGCCTGCTGCTGCGCGACGAGATGCTGCCCGATTTCCGCGACGCGATCGATGAAGCGACCATCGAGGCAGCTCACTACAAGGGGCTGCTGGCCGATCTCCACGGCATGGAGGCCGCGGTCGTCGGGCTGATCGACATCGAGGCGATCGCCAGCCCGGCGCCGGTCCCGCCCGTGGTGGTGATCTCGGACAGCCGCTTCGAGGACAAGGCCCGCGCCCACGCCGCCGGCCTGTTCGCCGGGGTCGGCGAGCTGCCGCTGAGCGCGGCCGAGCGGGAGGCGATCGATCCGGAACGTTTCGACACCATGGTATCGGCCCTGACCGACCCCGCCGACGGCGCTGCCGGGCGCAAGGGCGCGATCTTCCGCGGACTGAAGCCGGTGGTCGAGGCGCTGACGGCCAGGCTTGAGAAGGCAAACGATTTCATCGACCTGAGCTTCCTGCGCCTGCATGCCGATATCTATCGGGCACGCAAGAACCTGGTCGGCGAGGACGATGTCACCCGGCTGGCGACCTCGCCGGTGCTGGCCCATCTCGCGGCGACCACCTCCGGGCTGGAGACCAGCCAGCTCATCAAGGCCTTCTTCGACAAGCAGAAACGCGAGGCGCCGAAACCCGCAACCCATCTCGTGCTGCCGGAACGAGGGGTTGAAGTGGCGCCGCCGGCGGCGCGGACCGGTTCGTCGTTCCTGGCGACGCGGTTTGTCGCGTCGCGACCGCTGATCTTCGCCAAGCTGGTCACCGGATCGTTCGTCACCGCATCCAACATGACCATGATCGTCAATACCATCGCGGCGACATCGGCAACGTCGGCAACAGCGGCGATGTTGTCCAGCTCGGCGCTCACACCGGCCGCTCATGCCATCATCGGCAACCAGTTCACCGCCGCGAAGGCCAGTCTGGCGACCGCGCGGTTGCAGGCGAGCACGATTGCCTGGCAGGGGCTGGTCTATGGCAAGGCGGCCCCGGTCCGCACCTTGACCGTGGCTGAACGCCTGCGGGCCTCGCCGGCGCAGGAGGCGAAGAACGGCGCCGTCGCCACCAAGGCCGAGATCGTCCGCGGGATACAGGATCTGGGCCTGAACCTGGCCGGCCTGCCGCTGCCGGTCGGCGTTACCCGTGTGACCCTGGTCGAGAAGTCCGAGTTCGACCGGGTGAAGCGCGGCTTTGCCGACGACACGCGCACGGTTCTGGAAGACGATCTGGCGGCGCCGAAGGCTGGCGATTATGTGCTGGTCAGTGATCGGCACCTGGCCGCCAGCGCCGCCAGTCTGTTCCCCGATTCGGACGATATCCAATCGGAGATCGCCGCAGCGACGCGTCAACTCTACGAGGCGCGGGCCGGACTGGATGCCGAGAACCTGGCCGGTCTGATCCTGGCCGACCTGCTCGATCCCGATCCCCCGGACGCCGACGAGGCGGCCTTCTACGGCGCCGCCGTCGATGCGCTGGAAAGCGCGGTCTCGACCCTGCGCCAGACCGAATCGCGCATCCACGCCTATCAGAGCTTCCTCGATCAAGTCCGCGATGCCCTGCTGCGGGCCTACGAGCTGTCCGAGACCTGGCAGGGCGCCATCGAGGAGGCCGAGGCCGAGCTTGCCGAAGCGCTGCACGACCAGGCGGTGGCGACAGCCCTGTTCGAGGAGGAGGACAAGCGGATCAAGGGCATCAACCAGCGCCGTCAGGACATTCTGGCGCAGCATGTCGAGATCGTCGCCTTTGCCCGTCCGCGCACCATCGACCGGTTCACGCAGTCACCGGGAATGGACCTCTACGCCACGCTGGAGGATCCGATCCCGGCCTGCCTGGAGGGCAGCGTCGAGCCCCCCGAGGAGCTGGAAGAGATGGTCGATGCGCTGCGTGATGCGCCGGTCGGCTGGTTCCCGACGCTGGCTGATGAAATCTGGCGGATCGATCGGGCGCGGCGTCTGCGCGATGCCTGGGAGCGGGCTCGCGACCGGGCCCGGCGCTGGCTCGATCGCCACGCCCGCGACCTGCGGCGCACCGGCATCGTGGCGCCCGGCTACCGGGTCGCCGGCAAGGGCGCCACCGGTGTCCGCCTGGCGCTTGGCGCGGCGCGGGCGCGCTGGGCGGCAATGCACCGGGCCCGGGCCGAGCGTCCGCTGGCCGATCTGGGCAAGCTCGGCTGGCGTACCCTGCGCGATCGCGCCACCGCCGAGCTGTCGATGGACGATCTCGCCGGGGCCGGCCGGGCCGGCGCCGCGCTGGCCCGCGAGGGCTTGCGCGAACTCGGCCAGATCGCCTCCGTCGCCGGGTGTTTCCTGGAGACCCTGCGCGAAACCCCGGCCGAGATTCGTCTGGGCTGGGCCGAGACCCTGAGCGTGCACGACGACCCACCGGATCTGTCGGTGATCGCCCACGCCCGGGACTGGTCCTCGATCCCGTTCGAGGAGCGCCGCCTGCTGGAGCATCTGCACCGCTGGCTGTTCAGCCGGATCGATCGCAAAAACCCGGATGCGCGCGCCGCGATGAGCGAGATCGTCCGGGTCTGCCTGCTGCTGGCCAGCCACGCCCCGGTCAGCGCCATTATCGAAGGCGCGCCGGCCGACAGCAGCATATTGTCGCTCGGCGAGACCTTCGAGGTCAGCGTCAGCCGTGGCGAGGCCGCCGCCGGCATGGCGGTCACCTTCATCGACCGGGGCAAGCGCGGTCTCGGCGTCGTCGAGGACATCGTCGGCACCAAGGCGCTGATCCGCCTGACCCATGTTCCACAGGGCCAGATCGCGATCACGCCCCGGATGGGGGTCCGCTT
>Ga0114950_10005176_pt1 | contig 10130 bp, 7 predicted proteins | sample N075metaG_FD_83503 | JGI IMG/M metagenome (GOLD analysis project Ga0114950, IMG submission 83503) | Deep subsurface microbial communities from Kermadec Trench to uncover new lineages of life (NeLLi) - N075 metaG | ecosystem: Environmental > Aquatic > Marine > Ocean trench > Sediment | place... | reverse complement strand
TCGTCGGGGTCCTGCCCCGGCTCCTGCCCCCACGAACGGCAGCGGCCAAGCGGCGTGTTCTCGCGCTGGAAGGGCCAGGAGATAAACGCCTTGAACCGTCCGCCGCCGCCGGCCGCGAAGTCGGCGATGCTCCGGTCCTGCCATTGCCGGAGAAGTTCGAAATGGTGGATGCGGTCGGCGATGCCTTCGATGTGCCCGAACATCATCGTGGCCGACGTGTTCATCCCCAGTTCGTGGGCGACCCGCATGGTCGTGAGCCACGCCTCGGCATCGCACTTGCCGAGGCCGATCTTCTGCCGGACCGCGGGGGCGAAGATCTCGCCGCCGCCGCCGGGGATCGAATCGAGGCCGGCCTTCTGCAGCTGTGTCATGACGTCGCGGAGCTTGGCCTCCAGCGTGTCGCCGGGGGGATCGAAGAACCGGATGAACTCGATGAACTCCGGGGGACTGAACGCGTGCACGTGCACGCGGGGGAACTTCTGCTTGATCTCCCCCAGCAGGTCCAGGTACCACGACAGCGGCAGGTCGGGGTTCATCCCCCCCTGCATGAGGATCTGGGTCCCGCCGATGTCGACGAGCTGGGCGATCTTGCCCAACAGCTGGTCCGTGCTGAGCGTGTAGGCATCGGCCTCGTCGCCGTCCCGCCGGAAGGCGCAGAACGTGCACTTGGCCGTGCAGACGTTGGTGTAGTTGATGTTGCGGTCGATGACGTAGGTGCGGATTCGGTCGCCGTGGAGGTGGCGCGCCCGTGCATCCGCCCAGCGCCCCAGCGCCTGGATGGGCATCTCGTGGTAAAGGCGAAGCGCCTGCCTCGGGCCGAGGCGAAGCCCGCCGGCGATCACGTCGCCCAGGACGGCGGGGTCGAGGATATCCAGGTCGTCTTTGGTGCGGGCTGGCATCGGAGGTCGTGGGTGCCGTGGGGGGGCTGGGGTCCCATGATATCCCATCCAGCCCCACTGGCGGCGACGCCGCTGGTCGGTTTCACTGGGCGGGGCGTTAAATCGGGTCGATCAAACCGATAGCGGGCGTTATCTCTCCGTTATCGCCCAACGGTCTGTAGGGAAAGAGGGCATGGCCTCGCGCATAAATCGCTCACTCTGCATCGCGCTCGGCCGGATGCGCTTCGTCATCGTGACGTCGTGCTGGGTTATCGCTCTGTCGCTGCTCGCCCAGGTGATTGTCTGGTCGCTGTGCACGTTCACGGACATGCGTTTCGCCGATCCGTCGGAGATGGGCGAGTCGGCGCTGGTCGTCGAGAGCACGCCAAAGCCCGACGCCACGGAGAGCCGCGGCCGCTGGCGACCGGAGACGGCAGTCGTCGAGGAGGTGCTGCCGCTCAGCGCCGTCGACCGCATCTTCAAGATCGCCGTGATGGTCGCGCGCACGATGGCCCTGATGAGCGCGGTGGTGATCGTTCCACTGTTGTGCCTGGGTGTGCTGCTGGCCGTCCCGGCGGGGGCGCCGCGCGTCGAACGCGCCGTCAATGCGCTCACGTGGGCGATCATCCTGGTCCTGTTGATCATGCCGCTTGGAGGGTGGTTCGGCATGGCCTGGCAGCAGGGCACGATCACGGACTACAAGGGCCTTGTGATCGAGGTCGATATGGCCCGCGCAAGCGGCTTCGGGGCAACCTTCTACGCGAGATTCCTGCTTCTGCCGGTCGCAAGCGCGGTCGGGTTCATCCTCGTGGGGTTCCAGTTCAGTTCCGCGGTCCTCGCGGTCATGCTCAAGCGCGACGGGCTCGATGACGAGCTCGAGCAGGAAGCGTCCAACGTGGCCGCGACCAGCCTGCACGGCGCGAACCGATCCGCCGGAGCGCTCAATAAGGCGCTGGAAAAGGACAAGAAGAGGAAGAAGAAGCCGCAATCGATGTCGCGGATGTCGCCGGGCGAGATGCCAAAGAGGCTGATCTAGTCGTCGATCCGCACAGACACGCCGCGCTTGGGTCGCACCCATGAATTCGGCGGATCGTTCGAAAGCGAGTGGCAGGGGCAGCTTGATGCCCCTGTCTTCGCGAGTCGACGGACGATCACAGGGGCGGGCAAGCTGCCCCTGCCACGAAGACAGGATGGCCGCGCGTTTGTCGTTGGGTGGTACGGTAGAGCTCGTCCGAGCTGGGCCGTGGTGAGACGTCGCACCACGGCCGACGTCGCTTCGCGACGTCAACCGTGCCACCCCCGATTGCGCGTTTGTCCTTGCCCGTCCAGACTTCATGCGATGGGTGGCACGGTAGAGCTCGTCCGAGCTCTGCCGTGGTTGGATGTCGCTCCACGGCAGAGCTTCGCTCTACCGTGCCACCCGATGAATTCGGCGGGTCGTACGAAAGCGAGTGTCGGCCCGGAGGGCCGTACGGAGCGCTCTAATCAGTCGTAAACGTCTGCCGAGTCGTGCCGCCGTAGCCGATCAGGGCCTGCACCGGAGCGCCGCAGCGGGGACAGCGGCCGTGGTACGCTGTTTGGTCGGCGTTGCGGTACATCCGCCCGTAGACGTGGCAGCACCGATACCACACCGACAGGAATCGGCGCCGAGGGCCTTTCGACCCGGTGTCACGCGTTCGCCCGGAATGGATGGTCACCTCGATCGCTATCGGCCCGGCGTGCGAGCACACTTCAATCCCGGCACGACTGCTCGACCTGTTCGCGTAAGGACCGGGCCCGCGCCACCGCGCGGGCCGTCTGCTGCGTCAGGTCTGCGGCCTGGGCACCTTCACCGAGCAGCGGGAGGTTGATGCGCACGTTCCACGCGGCTGCCTCGGAGCCCGCCTGGGCAAGCAGGGCCGCGATGGCCAGGTCGCTGCGGAGCAGGTTGCCCACGGTACCACGAACCCGGTCCAACGCATCGAGCACGGTCAGCCCCGACGTCATGACCTGCAGCGGCGCGTCGATGGCGCCGTCGACCGCGTCGATCCACTCGGCCTGGCGGACCGGATCGTCGGGGTCGAGCTTCCAGAGCGCCGAGAGCCGCCGAAAGGCCGCCGCATCGGTTTCGGCGAGCAACAGCGCCGCGGAACGCAGCCCGCGGAGCACCTCGGCGACGTCCTGGTGCAGGGCCTTGTGCGGCTCGGCGGCCTTCTTGCCGATCCGGTACCGGACGACCATCTCGCCGAGCGCCGCCGCCGAGGCCACCGTGACGGCGGCCACAGCGCCCCCGCCCGGCGTCGGCTGTTTCGCAGCGACCGCGTCGAGCATCTGCGCGACGGTCAGTTCGCCGATCGTCGTGTCTGAGGTCATTGCGCGCTACCTCCGGATCTCCGCGCCGACGCCGGTCTCCAGGGCGCCGATGACGGCATCGACCTGGACGTCTACGGACCCGTGCACAAGTGTCTGGTCCGGTGCGCGGAACCGCAGCCGCATCGTGACCGACTTGCGGCCGGCGCCGATCTGCGGTCCCCGGAACGTCGAGACGAACTCGATCGCCTCGAGGTGTTCGAGTTGCAGGCCGTCGATGACGCCCCGAAGGGCCGCCCACGCGGTGTCATCGCCGACGATCGCCGAGATGTCACGCGTGACGGCGGGGTAGCTTGGCAACGCGCGCGCCTCGGTGTCCGGGGGATAGGTTGCCACGAGCGGGCCGATCTCCAGTTCCGCCACGGCAACGGCCTCGTCGATCTCGAAGATGCGGCCGATCCCGGCCGCGAGCAGACCGGCCCGACCGATCGACCGGCCATCGACGTGAACCGCACCACCGGGCGCAAGCCACGACGCACCGTCGTCCGGCACGATCTCGACGGACGAGTCGGGGCCCTGTACCAGTTCGACCAGCCGCTCGATCACGCCACGGATGGCCCGCACGCCCGTATCGGTGTCCGGGGGCACCGGCACGTCCATGACCAGCGCCAGTTTCTGCGTCTCCGTGTGCGTGTCCCCGGTTCGGAGAAACGTCGCCGCGGATTCGAAGAGCTTCAGGTCGCGCACGCCGTTGTCGTGGTTGTGCGCAAGAACCCGCAGCACGCTCGCCAGCACCGATGGCCGCAGCACGGTCCCGGCCTGCCGGTGCGTCGCGGCGGCTTCGTCGGCCTCGAGGCCGATCGCCTCGCACCCCTGGGGCGTGAACACCGCTGCAGTACGCGCGTCGATGAGGCCGTGGGTGACGGTCTCGACGAAACCTATGCCCACCAGAGTGTTGTAGACGGCCTGTCGGGCAAGCTCCGCGGGCTGCGGCGGGCAGATGCGGATCTCGATCGTGTCCCGGATCGGCAGCGTGTCGTGCCCCATCATGCGGCCGACTTCCTCGATGAGGTCGATCTCCCGGTCGATGTCGAGGCGATGCACCGGCACCGTGCAGTGGATCGTCGAGCCTTTCAAGGCGGGTGCGAAGTCGAGCGCGGCGAGCCAGGTCACCATCTGCTCGTCGGTGATCGGAACGCCGAGAACCTTGCGGCAGCGGTCGGCGCGCATCTGTACGTCCCGTGGCGGGGGTATCGCCGGCCCGGCGGAGACGACACCCTTGTGCAGTGTGCCGCCGGCGGTCTCGAGGATCAGCTCAGCCAGCCGTTGCGCGGCCGCCTCGATCTGGCCGGGGTGCACGCCGCGCTCGAACCGGTAGCCGGAGTCGCTGTCGACGCCGTGGCGGCGGCTCGCGTTGCGCACCGCCACCGGATCGAAGGTCGCGGCTTCCAGGAGCAGGTCGGTCGTCGAGTCGGTGACGGCCGTTGCCGCGCCGCCTTTCACGCCGGCGATGGCGATCGCCCGCTCGGCGTCGGCGATGACCAGGTCGTCCGTCGTGAGCTTGACCTCGGCGGCGCCTTCGCCGATGGGGAGCAACGATTCGCCGTCGCGGGCCCGCCGCACGATGATGCTGCTGCCCTTCAGCGTCGACAGGTCGAACACGTGCGTCGGTTGACCGAGTTCGAAAAGCACGAAGTTGCTCGCGTCAACGATGTTGTTGCGCGGAATCTGGTCGATCGCCCGGAGGCGGTCGGCGAGCCATTTCGGCGAGGGGCCGACCGTGACGCCGGTGATGACACGGCCCGTGTACAACGGGCACAGCGTGGGCTCCTGGTTCGTGATCGTGATCGTTTCGTCCACCGGGCCGCCGGTGGCCAACGGCCCCGCGTCGGGGACGCGCAGGCGCCGGCCGGATATGGCGGCGATCTCCCGGGCAAGGCCGACGTGACAGATGCAGCCGCCCCGGTTCGAGGTCATCTCGAAGTCCTGCCGGACGTCGGATCCGTTGAGGGTCTCCCGGCCTTCCAGCGGGAAGCCGGCGCGCGTGAGCAGGTCCGCCTGCTCCTGGTCGGAGGCCGGCGGATCGAGGTACTCGTTCATCCAGTTCACGCTGGTCAGCATTGATACGGGTCAAGGTACCCGCTCCCTCATCGCCTGTCATCGGGTGACGGCGGCTGCGGGCGCTCCGGGCTCGGAGCACTTCTGCAACAGGCTGCTACACTCGGCTCCTGCATGATGCGGGCGAAGGTGAACAGATCGCTGCTCGTCGGATTGCTCCTGTTGACGGGATGCGCGGCAAGCGGTCCGCCGCCGGCGGGCACGGGCGTGACGATGAGCCAGGTCGATCCGCTTGAAGTGCCGGCGGATTTCTCGTTGGACCTGATCGTCTGGACCGATGCGGCGGCGGCCGGGCAACCCGATGCCGCGCCGCGTGTCCGGGCCGGGCGATTCATACTGTTCTGTGACGGATCACTGCACTGGTCGGGCCGTGTCGAAGACCCCGAGGACGAGATGCCGCCGTTGCGACGCATCCTTCGGCGGGCGGACATGGCGGCTTTGTGGACGCTGCTGCGTCAACTGGGGATGGACGACGCGACCAGGGCGACGCCGGCCGTGAACGTGCGCCTGGTCGAGCCGCCGCCGGGCGAGGTACTGTTCCTCGTCGTGCTGACCGGGGACGGTCAACGGTGGGCCTTCCAGCGGCAGGCAGCTTCACATGACCAGCCCGACCCGGCGTTGGCGAGCCTTGTCGGGCGATTGCGGGAGCTGGCCTGGGCGGATGCAGCCGGCGTGGTGCCCGTGGCGCCGCGTCGCTACGAGTTCGGCGAGGACCCCTACGCGAGGTACCGGCGATGACGTTGCGGCGGGGGGAGCGGGGGGGGCGGGCGACGGTCGCAGTCATCGCCGTCATCGCGGCGATGACCGCCGGTTGCGCCGGGAAGGCGCCGGTCCGCGACAGGCCGCAGGTCGTGTTCGCAGAGGGCTTCCACCTGGAGATGTGGACGCTCGGCCCGGACCGGTACGCCACCCTGTATCGCGTCAACGGGGCGCGTCGCCTCGGCTTCGGCGGCGGTGTCGACGCGTTGAACCGGCGGATCAGCTGGGTGGGGACGCTGACCGACGAGCAATACGCCGAACTCCAGGGCCTGCTCGAACGGCACGGTTGGTTCGCGGGCACCGTGAGCACGCGGGGCGAGCCGGCGGAGCGGGTCACGCGAGTCCAGCTGCGTTGGCCGGGGGGCAGTCGCCGGTTCAAGCTCGAAGGCGACGGCGCGGACGTCCAACCGGTCCGGGACCTGCTGGACGGCGTGGCGAAGCAACGCCTGTCACGCGACCTGGACCGCCTGCCGGAGGCCGGCGAGGTGCGGTACAAGTAGGCGCGAAACACCAGCGGGCGCGATGGGCGGCTACCATTGCCCCATGCGTGGGTATTCGCTGATCGGGCTGCTGGTCTCCATGGCCATTCTGCTGGTCCTTGGCGTGATCCTGTCCAACTCCATGCTCAAGGCAACGACGGGAGCCGGGTCAACGCGCTCCGGAACCGTGTCGTCGTTCAAGGACAAGCAGTACCTGTCGTCGATCTACCAGACCCTCGTCGTCGAGGCGCAGCTGTCGGGGGACGGCCGCTTCCTCGTCCCCGGCGCGCTGACCCGCCGCCTCGACGCAAGTGACGACACGACCGCGAACCTGTTCTCGGCGATGGTTGCGCAGCTCTCGGTTCCGACCAGCCAGTTGATTTCGGGCAACGAGATGAGCCCGTACGTCAAGCTTCACGAGAACTACGACTACGTTGCCTACAGCCCCGCCGACGACACGTACTGGGATCCCGACTTCTTTGCGGATCTCACGTGGGAGTCGAACACCTCGTTCGCCCACATTCCGTTGTACGGCAACCGGCTTCGCCGGTACTGGCACGCCGGTGTCGGTTCGCGAATGCCGTTGCTGGGCAATCGCGGCCCGAAGGACGGCGTGGCGGACCCGGACTCCTGGACGTATAACCGCGACGGCAGGTGGGCCGGTCACCTCGTGTTCGGCGACGGTCACGTCGAGTTCGTCCATTCCTTCACGATCAACAGCATCTTCCTGCAGGGGCCCGACGGCAACCGGCCGGACAACCTGTTCGCGATGGAGCAAGGCGCCGACGGGAACGACGTGGTGCTCAGCTTCACGAAGCAGATGACGGGCGACGGGCCGGTCTTGCAGTACGACTGAAACAAAGGCGTGGGGTGGCACGGTTGAACTCGCGTCCGCGAGCTCGGCCGTGGTGCGACGTCCCAAGACACGGCTGTCGTCGCTGCGCGACGTCAACCGTGCCACCCCGACAAAAAAGCCGGGCAAGAAGGCTTGCCCGGCTTCGCGTATCAAGTGGCTGTCGCTCTGTATTACGGGCAGGGGCCCCAGTTCGCGAGCAGCTCGAGGAAGTCGTTGATCCCGACGACACCGTCGTCGTCGAAGTCGGCCGGATGGCCGGGGTTCGGTCCCCACGCCGCGAGCAGATCCAGGAAGTCGTTGATCCCGACCTCGCCGTCAGGGCCGGCGATGTCCCACAGGCACGAGACACTGCAGGCCAGCGTGTCGACCCTGAAGTCGTCGATGCCGGCCTCCGACACCGAGTCGTCCTCGTCGCTCATGCGGAACCGCATCTGCATCTGCGACGTCGGGGCGATGAAGTCGCTGACGATGAACGTCTTGGTCTGCCACGAGCTGCCCGTGTCCACGGCCTCCTCGACGAGCGTCCAGTTGCTGCCGCCGTCGTTGGAGATGTGGGTCTCGAGCGAGTCGTGCGAGCCGTCCTTGCTGAACGACCAGCGGGCGAAGGAGATGATGCCGTCCGTGCCCGACAGATCGAACGCCGGCGTGAACAGCGTCGTGGGCCCGCCATCGACATCCCAGAGTTCGGCCATTTGATTCCCGGCCGGTCCGTTCTCGGTCACGAACGCGATCGTGCCGGCGCCGGGCGTGGCGTCATCGCCCGGGGCGGCAATGGCGACGCCGGCGAAGAGCGTGGCGTTCGGGTCCGCCGCTTCCCACGCTCCACCGGTCAGCGTGCCGTCGTTGACGACCGTCCAGTCTGAGGTGTCGCCCTCAAGCGTATCGTCGATGAGGTTCTGCGTACCGAGCGCGGAGATCGACGTGTACCAGGTGACCGGCGCCGTGGCCGGATCGGTGAACGACAAGCCGCCGGTCAGGTCGGCATTGAAGTAGAAGTCGATCCGGTCGGAGCACTGGCCGGCCGGAAGGTTCACCGAGTACATGCCGCCGCCGAGGGCGTCCAGCGTGGTCTCGACGAACGCGCCCTTGTTGGGCGAGATGAAGATCGTCGGCGTGCCCATGAGCGTGTCGCCGAAGGCGTTGATCTCGACGATGAGCTTGGTCGTCTCGTCGGGCGTGATGAACTGGGGTATGCCGCCGGGGTACTCGAACGTCACCGAGATCACCGTCTGGCTGTTGATCCAGACCTGCGTGCCGCTGCAGCGGCCGACGACGATGTCCAGCTGGCCGTCGTTGTTGATGTCGAACACGGCGATGTCGTGAACGCCCTGGAGCATGCTGTCGGGGATGTTCGCCGAGTCGGATACGAAGCTCGGACCGCTGCTGGCGCGGAGGATGTCACTGACCCGGGTACAGCCGGACACATCAACGTCGACGTCTGCGATGAGCACCTCGTTGAAGCCGTCATCGTCGAGATCGGCGATGACCGAGTTGCTGCCGAAGCCGCCGGTCGAGCCGGGGAACGCGAAGCTGGTGTCTGGCGCACCGTCCAGGACGGGGTTGAGGATGTATCGGTCGGTCCCGTCGTCGCTGATGACGAGGTCCGGCGTGCCGTTGCCGTCGAGATCGCCGACACCGACGTGGTAGGCGGCACCGCCATAGGTGGGATCGAGCAGGTCGAAGGTTCCGTCCTGGGCGTTGCGGAAGATCTCGACGGGCCCGTTCTCGCTCTTGACGATGTCGGCCCATCCGTCGCCGTTCATGTCGATGATGACGGCATTGGTTCCGAAGCCCGATGCCCGCATCGCCGAGGTGAGGCGATTGTTCTCGACCGTGAAGACGCCCGGGTTGTCGGGGCCGCCGTTCATCAGCAATTGATCTTCAAAGCTGTCGTTGTACGAGACGAAGTACAGGTCGGCATAGCCGTCGTTGTCGATGTCGCCGGCGGCCACGGCGCAGAAGTTGTTGCCGCCGCCGACCAGGACGATCCCGTTGCCATACCCAAGCCAGTTCCCGTCGTCGTCCTCGCCGAGGTTCATGTAGAGCCTCGAATCGTCGCTGAAACCGCCCGGGTTGCAGGCGCTGTTGCAGGCGGCGGCGGTGACGATGTCGTCCCATCCGTCGTTGTCGACGTCGACGAGCGCAACGTCACGGTCCTCGATCTCGTCGAGGAAGTCCGGCATCCACTGGGCGGTCTGGTCCGTCAGGACGCCCTTGATGTTCATGAACAGCACGTTGCTGCGGCCTTGGGTGCCGACGGTGAACGGCTGCTTGCGGACGACGATCAGGTCAGTCCAGCCGTCCTGGTCGACGTCGCCCCAGGTGTAGTCCTTCTCCTGGGTGTCGGCGGCCCCGACCGACGGGTTGGAGACCATCCGGGTGGAGGTCTCGTTGTTGTAGGTCACCCAGTCCTCACCGCCGAAGGCGGGAGCGGCCACGAAGCAGCAGGCTGACACGATCGCCAAGTCTGTGCGCCTGTACCTGTGGAGATAGCTTTGCATTGTTCACCTCATTCAGTAGGGGCGTGTGCGTTGCGGGAAACACACAGCCTAACGCAGCATACCCTAAGTTATCAAGTGTCAAAGCATTGTTTCGAGGGTCGAGCAAATCGTGGGACCCCCCTCGGGGTCCTCCTGCCCGTTGCGGGGGACGGTGGATTTGGCGATTTCGGTCTGGCAAGCCCGTTTCGGGCCAGGCAGGACTTGGAGCGGGCAGTGGGCTGGGTCGGATTCGAACCGACGTCTAGCCGAT
>Ga0114950_10005172_pt1 | contig 10134 bp, 7 predicted proteins | sample N075metaG_FD_83503 | JGI IMG/M metagenome (GOLD analysis project Ga0114950, IMG submission 83503) | Deep subsurface microbial communities from Kermadec Trench to uncover new lineages of life (NeLLi) - N075 metaG | ecosystem: Environmental > Aquatic > Marine > Ocean trench > Sediment | place... | reverse complement strand
GGAGGCTCTCGATCGTCTCGCGCCGCGATGCGGTGGTGGCGTCGGAGAACCAGATATCCACGAAGCGACGGTCGAGGGGTTCTCGCATCTCCTTGATGGCGTTGACCACCGGAGCGACCACCGCCGCTTTCACCGCGGCAAACGCCTCCAGCGACTTGCCCTGTGCTCGCGCCAGGGTGCAGGCTCGCTCGATACAGCTTTCAGCGTCGGCGCTGACCATGTCGAGGAGCCCGACCTGTTGCGCGGTCTCGGGCGCCATGAGGACACCGCTCATGACCACCGTTCGGTAGGTCTGAGGCGTCAGCGCGCCGCGCGGAATTTCGCTCGCCACCGCCGGTAACGGCAGGCCGTGCGACAGCTCGTTCATGCCGATCTTGAACTCACCCTCCGTGCCGACCCGGTAATCACACGCCAGTGCGAGCACGCAACCACCGGCGACGGCGTGACCGTTGACCGCCGCGACGAGCGGGTAGGGGGTCGTGAGCACCTGAATCATGGTCGCCGCGAAGCGGGTCAGGAACTTCTCGAGGCCGTCGCGGTCGATGCTGTCGAGGGTCACCAGGTCGAGCCCGGCCGAGAAGACCCGGCCTTCACCGGTCAGCACCGTCGGCTGCGGGTCGCCGTCGCTGAGGCCGGCGGCGAGCCCGTCGAGCAGTTCTCGGTTCATGGCGTTGGCGCGGCCGAACTCCATTCGCAGTACGCGCACGCCGTCGCGCTGTTCGATGACCAAGCCGGAGGACATGAGGTTCTCCTCTCGTGTTCAGGGCTAACCTGGCGGCCAGGCCAGGCTGCGGCCGCCGAGCAGGTGCATGTGGATGTGGAATACGGTCTGGCCGGCGGCGCTGTTGCAGTTCAGCACCAGCCGGTAGCCGTCGGCGGCGAAGCCACGCTCGGCGGCGATCGCCTTGGCGGCGGTTGCCAGCTTGCCGACCAGCGCTTCGTGCTCAGGCTTCAGGTCGTTGACCGTAGCGATATGCTGCCGCGGAATGATGATCACGTGGTGCGGCGCCTGCGGGTTGATGTCATCGAAAGCGACCACGTCGTCGTCCTGACGGACGATCGTCGCGGGTATGTTGCCCGCTGCGATCTTGCAGAACAAACAATCGTCGGACATGCGGTTTCCTTTCTGCTCCCGGAGCCGATCGCCGTTACTCCCGGAAGCGCTCGACCTCGGCGCCGGCGCCGCTGAGCTTCTCGACCAGCGACTCATAGCCCCGGTCGAGATGGTACAGGCGGTCGATGATGGTCTCCCCCTCCGCCGCCAGCCCGGCGAGCACCAGCGACGCCGACGCCCGCAGGTCGGTGGCCATCACCTTGGCCCCACCCAGCCGTCGCGGGCCGCGGACGATGGCGGTGTGGCCGTCGACCGTGATGTTGGCGCCCATGCGAATGAGCTCGGGCACGTGCATGAAGCGGTTTTCGAAGATCGTTTCGGTCACCACGGCCGACCCGGTAGCTTGCGTCATCAGGGCCATGTACTGGGCTTGCATGTCGGTGGGGAAGCCGGGGTGGGGCTGGGTTCGCACGTCGACGCCGCGATAGTCGGAGGCGGCGCTGACGCGCAGGAAATCGTCGCCGATCTCGATGTCGGCGCCGACTTCCTGGACCTTGTCAAGTACCGCCTCGAGGTCCTTTGGCCGGCATCTCGTGACCTCGAGCCGATCCCCTTTCAAGGCGCCGGCGACGAGGTACGTACCGGCCTCGATCCGGTCGGGGAGAATCTCGTGATCGGCGCCGCCAAGCTCCGAAACGCCGCGAATCACGACCGTGTCCGACCCGGCTCCTTCGACCTCGGCGCCCATCGCGTTGAGCAGCGCGGCGAGATCGGCGACCTCCGGTTCGCGCGCCGCGTTGCGCAGCACGGTCGTGCCCTTCGCCAGTGATGCCGCCAGCATCAGATGCTCGGTGCCGCCGACGGTCGGTGAATCAAACGTCACGTCGCCGCCGCGCAGACGCTGCGCTGCGGCGACGACATAGCCCTCTTCGACCCGCAGGTCGGCGCCGAGGCGGGCGAGCGCCGACAGGTGCTGGTCGACCGGCCGGGCGCCAATGGCGCAGCCTCCCGGCAGCGATACCCGGGCCCGTCCGGTACGGGCGAGCAACGGGCCGAGGACGAGAAACGACGCCCGCATCGTTTTTACCAGGTCGTAGGGTGCCTCGGTGCCGTTGAAGGAGGAAAGCCGAGCCCTCGTCTCGTCGCCGTCACGCTCGATGTCGACGCCGAGGTGCTCGAGCAAGCGCACGATGGTGGCGACGTCCCGTACCGCCGGGACATTCGTGAGCCGCACTGGCTCCTCGGTCAGCAGGGTGGCGACAAGCTCGGGCAGGGCGGCGTTCTTGGCGCCGCCGACCCGCACCTGGCCGCTCAGCGTGCGACCGCCTTGGATGCGGAGTTTCTCCATGACCACATGCTATCCGGTTCGGAGAAACTCCGGTCCTCAGCGGATCACGTAATCCGGCCAGCAGATGTCCGGCAGGGCCAGGAACGGGTCGTTCTCGTAGTCGAATCCGAAGATCGACGGGACCAGCTCCCGGGTGCCGTAATCGATCGTGCCGCCACGACCGCCGCGGCCGCCGCCGGTGGCTGCCGCCGGGCGCTCGCGCATCGCCCGCGGATCGAGGATCGTGTTGATCATGTCGATCGAGTCTTCCAGGTGCAGTCGCGTCGCCCGGTCGCCGCTGGTTGGCAGCGCCGCCGTGATCTGGCCGCGCAGCGTGCGCAGCTCGCCGCGCAGCAGGGCGCGAACCTCGCCGCTGGGCGCCGTCGTGCCGCCGTTGAGACGGTTGTTGACGGTGTCGAGGTAGACGCGCTGGGTGTTGCGGCGGAAGGGGTCGATCTCGCTGCCGGCAGCCAGCTCGCTCCACACGCCGTTGCGCACGTCGGTCAGGTAATCGATCGGTGCGTAGGCCTCCGGGTCGAGCGCCGACTGCTCGATCAGCCGGTTGAGCCGGTTGGTCTGCAGCATCGAGTTCATGATCGAGTTTTGCGCCGTGCGGATACGGTTCATGACCCCGGTCGGCTCCATGCGACGGAGTTGCTCGGGGCGCACGAACATCTCCGGCGTGTGCAGCGCGTTGTCGAGCAGGAACTGCGTCGCCTCCTGTTGCTTGGCGCGCCCCACCGGCTCGAAGCGAACGCCATCCTGGCCGATGTGCTTTTGCTGCGAGATGACGCCGCCGACCAACTGGGTGACGTGGTTCATCTCGAGGCGCCACTGGCCGAGCAGGCTGCCGTACACCTCGGTGAGCTCGCTATAGGGGTCGCCTTCCTTCGTGCTGGTGGCGTCCAACAACATGTCGGCGACGCGCTCGATGTTCTTCAAGCCGAGCGTCGTGGCCGCAACGGCGTCGGCGTCGCCGACCGCCTCGGTCATGCTCTGCGGATCGGATCCCGCCGCCTGGGCGGTGGAGAAGCGCAACCACGGTGCGTCATCCTGGGCGCGGGCCCACTCGTTGAGCGTCGGAAGCTCCTCATCCGGCGTGCTGGCGCCCGGAATCGGCTTGTAGCCCCACATCGTCGCCCACTTGTCGTACGGTCCGATCTTCGGGATCAGGTCCTCGACCGCGATACCGTCCTCGGGCTGGGCGACGTAGTTGAAGCGCGAGTAGTCCATCAGCGTCGGGGTGTGGCCGTTCTCGGCCACCCAGGCGGGGTCGCGCACCTGGTCGAGCGTATACATCGCGCTCGCCTTCATGTTGTGCTGGAAGCCGAGCGTATGACCGACCTCGTGGGCGACGACGTAGCGCATCAGCTCGCCCATCAGCTCCTCGGGCAGCGGCAGCGTCGCGGCGCGCGGATCCAGCGAGCCGACCTGGACGAAATACCAGTTCTTCGCCAGGTTTTGGACGTTGTGGTAGAACTGGATGTCCGACTCGAGAATCTCTCCCGAGCGCGGGTCGTGCACGTGCGGGCCCGACGCGTTCTGGGTCGTCGACGGCAGCCAACGGATCACCGAAATACGGGCGTCTTCGGGGCTCCAGTCGGGATCGTCGGTCGGCGCCTCGCGCGCCAGGATGGCGTTGCTGAAGCCGGCCGCCTCGAACGCCGGCTGCCAGTCCTCGATCCCCTGCATCACGTAGGGTACCCACTCGGTGGGCGTCGCCGGATCGACGTAGTACACGATCGGCTTGATCGGATCCGAGATGGCGGCGGTTGGGTCCTTCTTCTCGAGCCGCCAGCGGGTGATGAACCGGCGCGTCACGGCGCGATGCTCGGGGCGGCTGTAGTCGACGTAGGAGTCGCTGAAGTAGCCGACCCGCTCGTCGAACAGGCGCGGCATCATCGGCTCCTCGGGCAGCTTCACCATGCTGTAGGAGACCACGACGGTGGCGCTGTTGCCGCGCATGCCGCGCGCCGGGGTGCCGCCGCGGCCGCCACCGCGGCCGCCATTGCCGGTATCGATGGGGGCGGTGTAGGTCTGGGTGACCTCGACGTTGATGTTTTCCGGGAAGGCGACGACCTTCTCGATGAACGAACGGTCGTTGGCGAAGCCGCGCGCGCCGATACGGGCGCGCACCGAAAGCTCCGGCGTCTCCCTGGCGAACAAGTCGGTGACCTCGATGACCGGGTCCCCTTCCGCGCTGTACGCCGCGACGTCGAAGATCTCGGCGATGGTGGGGTTGTTGGAATCCGCCACTGCTTGGGCCACCGGAGCGTCGGGGTCGGCGACGACGTCGTAGTTGATCAGTTGCAGCAGCACCTTGTCGTCGCGCAGGTGCCAGCGGATGACGCGGTCGAAGGTCCGTGCACCGCCGTAGCCGGCGCCGAGCGTCGTCCGCTTGATGCGGCCGACCCAGAGAAAATCCTTGTCGAGCTCGGCGAGCGGAATCTCGTAGTAGAGGTCGTCGCCGATGCGATGGACGTCGAAGATACCCTCGTCGGTGACCGCCTCGTCGGTGATGACCTCGTCGTAGGGCTTGGGTCCTTTCGACTCCTGGTCGTCGTCATCATCGCCACCGCCGCCGCCGCCGCGTTGGCCACGACCCTGGAGAGCCTCGCTCATCCAGATTGGATTCTCAGGAGTGACCACCGCTTGCGAGGCCTGCCGTCGGCCGGCGGCGCTTCCTCCCTGCTGGCTCTGCGCGCCGGCGGTCATCACGAATGCCGCGACAAAGACGACGACCATCGACCATAGGAACAGCTTGACGTTGCGTCTCATAGATTCGGTGCTCCGGTGTTCAGGGGAGTTTGGAGAAGCCATTATATTCAGTTGAAGTTGTCGACCTCGACGTAGGCGGCGATGACCGCCTGCTCGCCCGCAAGGCCACGGCGCGAGTTGCCGTGTTCCATGCCGAGAATGCCGTCGTAGCCCTTGCCGTGGATGTGGCGGAAGACGTTCTTGTAGTTGATCTCGCCGGTGGTCGGTTCGTCGCGGCCGGGGTTGTCGCCGATCTGGAAGTAGGCAATCTCGTTCCAGGCCAGGTCGATGTTGGGGATGAGATTCCCCTCGGTGATTTGTTGGTGGTAGATATCGAAGAGAATCTTGCAGGACGGCGAATCAACGGCGCGACAGATCATGTACGCCTGGGGGATCTTCGACAGGAACATCCCGGGGTGGTTGGCGTAGGGGTTGAGCGGCTCGAGCACCATGATCAGGCCGTCGGGCTCGAAGATCTCGGCCGCCCGCCGCAGGCTCTCGATGGCGTTGGCGGTCTGGTAGTCCATCTCGAGTCGCGGCGACAGATCGCCCATGACGACCGTCATCCACCGGGCGTTGACGCGCGCCGCGACCTCGACCGAGTCACGGCAATCAGCGAGGAACCGGGCGCGGTGCTCCTCGTCGCCGGCCGTGAAGCTCGGCACGCCGAAGCCGTTGCTGTTGGCAACGAACACACCCATGCGCATGTCGAGCCTCTCGAGCTCGGCGCCGATCGCCTCCTGCTCCCCGATCGGCCGCTGCCGCATGTTGTTGTCCTCGATCGAGCGGAACCCCTGATCGTGCATGAAGCGGATCTGATCGAGGAGCTCCTCGCCGGCCGAGTTGCGGAACATGCCGAAGTGGGGCGCGTAGTCGAGCTGGAAGCGGCGTTGATGGGGCACGGTTGGCGCCGCCGTGCCGGGCAGGGTCGTTGCCGCGGTGGCCTCCCGTCGTCGCCCGCTCGGCCGGTCACCGCGCACCGCTCCACTCGCCGCTGAGCCGATTCCCGCTCCCGCCGCGATGCCGAGGGTGGAGAGCGCTCCACGTTTCACGAAGTCTCTGCGTTTCATCATTCGCTTCCTGCTGCCGCCGCTCACATGTCCCGATCGAGCGTCGTGACGCCGGGCACCGCGACGGCGGGAACCGGCATCGGGCCGAAGTGAAACACATCCGGCACGAGGCTCATCTCGGCATTCAAGAGCTCGTCCCAGGTGATCTCCTGGCCGGTGTAGGCGGCCTCACGGCCCATGATCGCGGTCAGTGTGCTTTCGGCGACGCGACGGCCTTCATTGAGCGGCGCGCCGGCGCGGATGCTGGCGATCAGGTCGGTGTGCTCCTGGACGTACGGGTTCACGTACTCGGCGTCGCCCCACTCCCAGGCCTGCGCGCCGCGGATCCAGCGCGCCGGATCCGACGTGCCGCGCGTCCCGACGATACGCTCGCCGACGTGGTTGGCGTTGCCGTCGATCTGCCGGCACATACTCGTGACGCGGGCGCCGTTCTCGTACTCGAACTCGATCGCGAAGTGATCGAAGATGTGGCCGAACTCGGGCTCCACCCTGACCTGGCGGCCGCCGACGCCGACTGCCCTGACCGGATGGCCCTGCATGGCCCAGTTGGCGACGTCGATGTTGTGGATGTGCTGCTCGACGATGTGATCGCCCGACAGCCAGGTGAAGTACAGCCAGTTGCGCGCCTGCCACTCCATGTCGGTCCAGTCGGGTTGACGCTCCCGGTTCCACAGGCCGCCCTGGTTCCAGAAGACCTGGGCGGTGAGCACGTCGCCGATGGCGCCGTCATGGATTCGTTTCATGGCCTCGAGGTAGGGCGCCTCGTGGCGACGCTGGGTGCCGGAGACGATCGCCAGGCCCTTCTCCTTCGCCATGTCGGCGGACTCGATGACCGAGCGGATGCCCACCGGGTCGACGGCGACGGGCTTCTCCGTGAAGACGTTCTTGCCGGCCTCGACGGCGGCGCGCAGGTGCTGCGGCCGGAAGGCCGGCGGGGTGGCCAGAATCACCAGGTCGATGTCGGTGCCCAGCACGCCCTCGAAGGCGTCGAAGCCGCTGAAGGCGGTCTCGTCCTTCACCTTGAACGCCGCGCCGAGTCGCTCGGCGAGGCGCTCGCGGCTGGCGGCGAGGCGATCGGCAAACAGGTCGCCCATGGCGACGATCTCGACGCCTTCCGAAGACTCGACGCAGTTGGCCGCCGCGCCGGTACCGCGGCCGCCGCAGCCGATGACGCCGACGCGCAAGGTCGCTGTTTGGCCGCCCGCGAAGGCGAAGCGAGGGGCGGCGACGATGCCGGCGGTAGCCGCGGCGGTGGTCTTGATGGCGTCCCTGCGGGTGATTCCGTTGTTGCTCATCGGTGCCTCCAGTCTTGCCTCGACCTCGATCGGGTGTCGTTCGATGCTCATCGCTGATGGGTGCGCTCTCGCCGCCTATCGTACGCCTTCCACGGCCTCCGGGTCCCGGACGACGCGAAATCCGACGAAGGGTCCGTCCGACAGCCACCAGGTGCTCTTGGGGATCTGCGGGTCGGTCGAGTTCCAGGCGCGGGTCTGCTCGGCGCGGGCGCCGCAGTGCACGTCGGTTGCCTGGTCGCGGTAGGAGCCGCCGTGCAGCGCCGCGACGCCGGCCGCGTCTCGGGCCCATTCGCCGGCGTTGCCGAGCATGTCGTAGATGCCGAGGGCGTCGGGCTGCATCGAGGCCACCGCGTGGGTGGCGCGATCGGCGTTGCCGGCGTGCCAGGCGGCGGACTCCAGGTAGTCGGCGGCGGCTGCATCGGCGATGGCGTCGGCAGCGGGCGGCGTGCCGGCCTGCATTTGTCCGCCCGCGAGGCCTACACCGTGGCCGAGGTAGCAGGCGTATCGCCACTCTTCGGCGGTCGGGAGCCGGTAGTTCTTGCCGGTCTTCTCCGACAGCCAGCGAGCGTATTCTTCGGCCGCGTGGACGGTCACCGAAAGGGCGGCGAAGCCCGAGTGTCCGAAGCCCCAATCGGGCGCGCCGTAGGGGCGGCTGGGGCGTGATTCTGCGTCGATGCGGCGGCGCGCGGCCGGCTCGTGGTCGAGGCCGAGCTGCCAGATGTCATATTCGTCCCAGGTGACCTCGGTCTTGCCGATCCAGAAATCGTCGACCTCGAGAACGACGCCGGCTCCCGCGGCCGCGGCGTCAGCCACGGTAAGCGAGCCGCCGGGAACCGGGATCATCTCGAACGTGACCACGGTGCCCGAGATCGTCTCGGTGTAGGGTTCGAGTTGCGAACCGGTGCCGGAGAAAGTTCCCAGAACGATGGTCACGATCACCGCTAACCCGTATATCTCGACAATCGGAGGGCGTTGAGATATGCGGGATAACCGAAGCTTGATGAACGTAGGGAAGATCATTTTGCTCCTTGCGCTGGCCGTTGTGCCGACGCGCGGTTCCCACGCGGCGCCGGCCTCCGAACCCGACTCTCGAACCGAGCCGGGCCTCGAAACACGATCCCACGGGACCTCGGGCTCCGGACGCCGACCCCTTGGGCACCCGGAGGACCGCTACGTGTATAGACAGGTCCACATGGGTATGCAAGTGCGCATCGTTCTTTACGGGGCCACACAAGACGAGTCGCGGCGGGCGGCGCGCGCCGCGTTCGCGGAGATTGCCCGGCTCGACGCGGTGTTCAGCGACTACCGGGCCGACAGCGAGCTGTCGCGCCTCGTCGACCGCGCCGGGCGGGCTCCCGTGCCGGTGAGCCGGGAGCTGTACGACGTACTCGATCGGGGCCGGCGCCTCGCCCAGCAGACCGGCGGCGCCTTTGATATCACGGCCGGGGCGCTGACCCGCCTCTGGCGGGCGGCGATTCGCGACGGCACGGCGCCCGACGAAGCCGAGCGCCGCGCCGCGATCGCCGCTTCGGGCGCCGACAAGCTTCGTCTCGACGGCGTCGCGCACACCGCGCAGGTCACCGGCGCGGGCTTGCGGCTCGATCTCGGTGGTATCGCCAAGGGCTATGTGCTCGACCGTGCCCTCGGCACGTTGACGGCCCACGGTGTTACGAGAGCCCTGGTCCAGGCCGGCGGGGATATCGTCGTCGGCGCCGCGCCGCCCGGCGAGCCCGGCTGGCGCCTGGCGATTCCTCACGCGGCATGCGAGGTGGTCGTAACCGACGTCGCCATCTCGACGTCCGGCGACAGCGAGCAGTTCGTCGAGATCGACGGCGATCGCTACTCTCACACCGTTGATCCGCGTAGCGGTTTCGGCCTGACCCGGCGCCGGATGGCGACCGTCATCGCCACCGACGGCATCACCGCCGACAGCCTGGCGACCGCGATTACGATCGTCGAAGATAGGGAGGTGGAGGCGCTGCTCGACCTCTACCCGGGAGCGCGTGCCCTGGTGGGTTACTCGCGACCGCTGGGAGATACGTCCGCTGCCGAGCTGAACGTACAGATCTACGACGAACCGGCTACGCCGCACGCGGCAAACACTACGGGCGTATTCGCGGGATGTCGCCGTTAGCTGCTAGCCCGTCAGGAGGCTGCTATGCGCACGACCTGTCTGATTGCCTTCCTCGCCATCGCCTTGCTGGTGCCGTTCGATACGGCGGCAACCGCCGATGGAACGCGACGTGCCGCCCCGCAGCAACAGGGGCCCGGGCGAGGCGACGACCTGGCGCTCAACGAGGCCTGGCGAGCTTTCCTCGGCCGCGCCGACCGGGCGGCAGCGACCTGCCAAGCTAGCTGTGTTTTTCCAGGAGGTTGTTCATCAGGAGCTCCTCTGAGACAAAGGGGTTATCGAACACTCCAACGCCTCAGAGGGAGCATCCTGATGAACTTCCATGGTAACTCCAAGACGGGCCCCTACATACGAGAACAGATGGTCCGCCGTGTCCCGAGCAGGCGGAGCCTGCGAAGCTCTGACGACCGGATAGCAGGACCCCTGGGAATCCTCGACGCGCGGGTTGTATCATTCCGCATGTCTTTACCGACCCCACCGTACATCCGACCACACATCCG
>Ga0114950_10005171_pt1 | contig 10134 bp, 7 predicted proteins | sample N075metaG_FD_83503 | JGI IMG/M metagenome (GOLD analysis project Ga0114950, IMG submission 83503) | Deep subsurface microbial communities from Kermadec Trench to uncover new lineages of life (NeLLi) - N075 metaG | ecosystem: Environmental > Aquatic > Marine > Ocean trench > Sediment | place... | reverse complement strand
ACAGATGGGCTCCTCCGCGCGCATGATCCCCAGCCACAACACAGGACTCACCACGTTCAGCATCTCGTCTGACGGCACGGTCCAGGTCTCAACGTTCAACGACGCATCTCACCTCGACGTGGTGCCAACACAATTCGGGCCAGAGGGCGCGACCGTCTCGATATTCCGCCATGGCGAGACCGAGGGCAACGCCGCACATCTCTGGCAGGGACACACCGATAGCCCACTGACTGCCAGAGGACGAGATCAGGTCAAGTTGTCTGCCATGGGGGCACCTGTAGTCGCCGCGCTCTTCACCTCTCCACTTGGGCGGGCGGTGGAGACCGCAACAATTCTTGGCAACATGATTGGCATGTCTCCCGTTACCCACGATGGTTTGATGGAGCTGTCATTCGGCGAGTGGGAGAATGTCTCCGCAACCGATGCTTCCGGCGCGGATCCAGAGCTGTACCGGCAGATTTATGACGAAGGCATGGATCTCGCGCGGGGTCGAACCGGCGAGACGTTTGGTGAAGCAGGCGTGCGATTCGACGCAGCCATCGTGGCCCTCGCGTCGACGACCCAGGAGGCCGACTTCGCGGTGGTGAGTCACGGAGCTGTGATCCGCGCCTACATCACCCACGTGCTTGGACTCGAGTTTCGCAATCGAGACGTCATCCCGAATCCCAGAAACACGTCATACGCCCAGATACGCCAAACGGAACACGGACCCGTTCTGGCCGCATACAACGTCGCGCCACATATGGACGTGTGACGTGCGCCTCCTGATCGTGAGCAACGATTACCCCCCGACAAGTGGCGGGATTCAGATGTACCTCAAGAACCTGGTCGACGCGTACCCAGATGAGGTGCATGTCGTCGCGCCAGCGCATGACAGGCCGGTCATGAACGATGCCAACGTCACACGCGGCCACAGGTCGTACATGCTGCCAACATCGGGCACAAGGACGACCATTGCGGAGGCCGCTGAGGCATTCAGTCCGGATGCGATCCTTTTTGGTGCCCCCCACCCGCTTGCGTTTCTTGGAAAACGGCTCCGCGATGATCTTGGCGTCCCCATCGGTGTCCTCAGCCACGGAGCTGAGGTCACGATCCCCGCGGCATTCCCCGGTGTTCGCCAGCTGCTCGGACGGTCGCTCCGGTCAGCCGATGTTCGATTTGCTGTCAGTCGTTTTACTGCAAGGCGGGTGTCGAGAATCTCGGGCAGGTCGGTCGTATTCCTCGGCGCAGGAGTTGAAATCGATACATTTTCACCGTCTGAGTCGCCCACGGCGAATGCAGTTCCTGTAGTCGGGTGCGTGAGCAGATTCGTTCCGAGAAAAGGTCAGAAGCGGTTAATCGAGGCTGCTTCCCGACTTGACAGGGATGTCGAAGTCCTCCTGGTCGGAGGCGGTCGCAACGAGGCCTCGCTGAGAAGGGCAGCGGCATCGAGCGGCGTTTCTGTGCGGTTCGAGGTCGACGTTGCGTGGGCTGACCTTCCAGGGCTGTATCGCCAAATGGATGTGTTCTGCATGCCATGCAAGTCACGTTGGGGCGGACTTGAGGTCGAAGGGCTCGGTCTCGTATTTCTCGAGGCCGCAGCGAGCGGCGTACCGGTTCTGGCAGGAGACTCTGGTGGCTCTCCTGAAACGGTTCTGCCCGGCGAAACCGGCTTCGTCGTTTCGAGTGTGGAAGCGATCGTCGAGGGTCTCGAAATTCTGCTCTCCGATTCATCCGCAGCTCGTGACATGGGTAATTCGGGGCGTCAATTCGTGGAGAAGGAATTCGTGTGGGATCGTGTCATCGAACGGCTCTATGACGGTTTTGCGCCACACCTCGGTTAGGTTCCTGTGCGTCGATGCCCTTGACAGGGAGTCGGAAGTCACGTATCTCTGTACGTCGACACCATCGTGAACCGGAAAGTTATGAGCAAGAAACTCGTCATTGTTGAATCCCCAGCCAAAGCGCGAACTATAAGCAAGTTCCTCGGCAGCGACTTCATTGTCGAATCTTCAGTTGGTCATATTCGCGACATCCCCGCCCGTGCCGCAGATCTTCCAGAGAACAAACGCGACCTGTGGAAGAGCACGCGGTTCGGAATTGACATCGAGCATGGCTTCACGCCGATCTACATCATTACGAAGTCATCCAAGAAACAGGTGACGCTACTCAGGTCGAAGCTGAAACAAGTTGATGAGTTGTACCTCGCGACGGATGAGGACCGCGAAGGTGAGGCAATAGCGTGGCACCTCCTTGAAGTGCTCAAACCGAAGATCCCGGTGCGCCGGATGGTGTTTCATGAGATCACTGAGAAAGCGATTCATGACGCCGTCGCGAATCCGCGCGATGTCGACATGCCTCTTGTTCAAGCACAGGAGACACGGCGAATTCTCGACAGGCTCTTCGGATACGAGGTATCGCCCGTGCTGTGGCGACGAGTCCAGAGGGGACTCTCCGCAGGCAGAGTGCAATCTCCGGCAACACGAATACTTGTTGAGCGGGAACGCGAACGTATTGCGTTCGTGAAAGCAAGCTACTCAGGCCTCAAGGCAGTTCTTAGGGCGGAGGACGGCGAATTCTCCGTAACACTCCGGTCCGTTGACGGAGTTCGAGTGGCAGACGGTTCGGATTTCGATGACAGCGGAGAGCTCAGGAAGAACCGACTCCTGCTGTCGACGCAGGACGCAATCAATCTGGCCACAGGCCTCTCCGGATCCGATTTCTCGGTAACGAAGGTTGAGCGCAAGCCATACATCCGCAAGCCGTACGCGCCGTTCAGGACCTCAACGCTACAACAGGAGGCTGGTCGAAAGTTCCGGTTCGGTGCCCGAAGAACCATGAGTGCTGCGCAGAGCTTGTACGAAGCTGGCTTCATCAGCTACATGCGTACCGACTCGACGAACCTCTCAGAGTCTGCAATCTCCGCGGCGAGGTCACTTGTTGCCGACAAGTATGGCGGGGCGTATCTGCCTGACAGACCGCGGAGGTACGGCAAACAGTCAAAGGGTGCACAGGAAGCTCACGAAGCAATTCGCCCTACGGGCGAGAGCTTCATGGAGATCGGTGCCGCTGCATCGAAGTTCGGACCGACGTCAGATCAGGCCAAGGTGTTCGAGCTGATCTGGATGAGAACTGTTGCGTCCCAGATGAAGGACGCAAAGGGGGAGAGCCTCATTGTCCAGATCGAGGCCGACACACTCGATGACCGCACCTGTCGTTTTCAGGCCTCCGGTCGCACAATCGTGTTCCCCGGGTTTCTTCGCGCATATGTTGAGGGCAGGGACGACCCCGATGCGGCTCTTGATGACCAGGAGACTCTGCTTCCGGCAATGACTGAGGGCGATGCAATTCGTCCCGTGGCTCTTGAACCAACAGATCACGAAACCAAACCTCCAGCTCGATACACCGAGGCGTCGCTCATCAAAAAACTTGAAGAACTCGGCATTGGTCGTCCGTCTACATATGCGTCGATTATCGCCACCATTCTCGATCGTGAGTACGCACGGAAGCAGGGCACGGCACTCATTCCAACCTGGAGAGCATTCAGCGTCGTTGGCCTTCTGGAACAGTATTTCTCTGACTACGTCGACTACGACTTCACAGCGCGCATGGAGAGTGACCTCGATCGCATTGCGGCGGGCGAGGCCGAGATGGTCCCATACCTCGAGGCCTTCTACTACGGGAACGGGTCTCCCGGGCTCAAGGAGCTCGTCGGGGAGGACGTGCTTGACAGAATCGACCCGAAAGAGGTCAATTCGTTTCCTCTCGGGGTGGGCGAGGATGGCGAACCGATCGTCGCCCGTGCTGGCCAGTACGGGCCATTCCTCCAGCACGGTGAGCGCAGGGCTTCAATCCCGCCCGACCTGGCCCCTGACGAACTGACACTCGACAAGGCGCTCGAGTTGCTCGACGCACCGAGCGGCGGCGAATCACTCGGCGTCGATCCGGATACGGACCTGGAGGTGTTCACGAAGGCCGGCCGGTTCGGTGCATACGTCCAGCTTGGTGAACGAGGCAGAGACTCGAAGGAGAAGCCTCGGACAGCATCGCTCTTCAAGTCGATGAGTCTTGACACGATCACGCTTGAAGAGGCGCTCCAGCTGCTCACGATTCCTCGCACGGTTGGAGATCACCCGGACGATGGCAAACCTGTGGTGGCTCTCAACGGAAGGTACGGCCCGTACATCAAGTGGGCGAATGAGAGCCGTTCCCTCGAGACCGAGGAGCAAATCTTCACGGTCACCCTCGACGATGCGTTGGCCCTTCTCGCGAAACCTCGCCAGCGCCGCGGCGCGAAACCCCCGCTGAAGGAATTGGGGAAGGACCCTCTGACAGGAAAGGAGATCGTCGTGAAGGACGGCCGTTTCGGCCTCTACATGACCGACGGAGAAACGAACGTCTCGTTCCGCGTAGTCGAGTCCCTCGAAAACATCACCCTTGAACACGCCTCCGACCGCCTCGCCGAAAAACGAGCCAAGTCCTGACCCCCCTTCCTGTTACCCAGGGTACTGGAGCCGCTATACCGTCTCTGCAGCCCACGGAAGGCAACGGATCTGCTCGGTGGGCGTTCGGCTCGGAATCGTGACACACTAGAGCCATGATGAACGAAGCCCGATACATAGCGTTCGAGGGAATCGAGGGTGCTGGCAAGTCGACGGTTGCACGTCGAATAGCCGACTTTCTCAGAGCGAGGGGCGATCGAGTTGTGTGTGTCAGGGAGCCAGGTGGAACGGAGGTGGGGGAGAAAATCCGCGACGTGCTCCTCACGATGGACCACAGTGTCACGCCACGTGCTGAGGCTGCTCTGTTTGCTGCCTCCCGTGCGCAGCTCATCCACGAGACCGTTTCTCCAGCGCTCCGAGATGGTGCATGGGTGCTATCCGACAGAACGGCGTATTCGTCACTCGCCTATCAGGCTGGAGGCCGCGGTCTCCCGCTCGAAGAGGTTCGCGAGCTCAACGACATCGCCCTCGGGGGCGTATGGCCCGATGTTGTTGTTCTGCTACGGGTCGATCCCAGCGTCGGGCTGGACAGGCAGAAGGCCAGCGACCGAATTGGCGGCGAACCATCGGAGTTTCATGTCAGGGTCGCACAAGCTTTCGATGAGTTGGCGGAGGCCGAGCCGAAACGATTCATGGTCGTGGATGCGTCGAAAGCTGTCGATGACGTCGTGGCTGAAGTGCTTGATTGTTTAGGTCTTGAACGATGAACCATTTTGAGGAAGTCATCGGGCACGGAGCAGTGATCGCTCTTCTGCGTTCCGAATTGTTGAGTCCGTCGCATGCGTATCTGTTTGTCGGCCCCGGGAACGTCGGCAAGGCGCGCGTTGCGCGGGAGTTCGCGGCGGCGCTCGTCGGTGGCGATGATGACGACGCCGTGCGCCGGGCAAGGAACGGAGCTCATCCCGATCTTGTGCTCGTTGCTCCAGATGGGCGAGCGTCCATCACCGTTGACCAGGCGCGCAGCGTGGTCTCAGCAGCGTCTCTGTCACCGCTCGAAGTTGGACGGAAGGTCTTCCTCTTCGAGGAGGCATCGATGCTCAACGCTGGTGCGGCCAACGCACTGCTCAAATCCATCGAAGAGCCGATTGCTACGACGACGTTTGTGCTCGTGGCCGACTCGGCGGACGATCTGCCTGCCACGGTTGCCAGCCGGTGTCGCACGGTTGTCTTCGGCCGTGTCGACATGGGCGCTATTTCGGCAGGACTTGTCGCTATGGGAGTAGATGCCGAGCGCGCTAACGAGGCGTCACTCATATCTGGTGGGCGACCGGGACTCGCGGTTGCACTCGCGAGTGAACCGAAGGTCGCGGCCTTCCGCAATGTTTGGTTATCCGTACCGGGTGAGCTGACAAATCAGCCTGGCGACGCGTATCGCGTTTCGGCAATGGTGATAGAGGCAACGGAGCCATTGCTCGCAGCGGTAAAGGCGCGCCAGAAAGAGGACCTTGCGGACAACTATCCAGACGTCGATGTGCCGAAAATGTACATTGAACGCCAGCAACGCGAGCTCGCTCGTCTCACCGACTCGCTCTACGAGTCGGGGCTTGAGCTGCTTGCGTCCTTCTACAGAGACACGGCGGCTGCTCAGATCGGAGCGGACGTGTTGAATACGGACATTCCGGTGTCGTCCCTCACGCGAGTCACCACGGAGACCGCCGTTCGCAATGCTTCGCGTGTGCTCGACACGATTGATCATCTGCGATCGAATCAGCGGCCAGCGCTTGCGTTCGCGACCCTATTTCTTGACCTCGGTACAGATGACTGATCGAGTATGGGCTGTGCCCCGTGCACTCGATCGGGTCCTCCGTCGGCCGAATCGAATCGCCCTCGGTGCCTTCTTCGATCTTGAGGTTTGGGGGTCAGCGAATCTGCCCAAGGACGGCCCGGTGGTCATCGCCGCCAATCACTTCTCTCATCTCGACCCGCCGCTAATCGCCATCAACCTTGACAGATACATCCGGTTTCTCGCTGTCGACGAGCTATTCGCCGAGTCGAAGATTTTTGCAGGCATGCTGCGATTCTTTGGAACGATTCCCATAGACAGGGACGGGTATCCGCTTGCGGCAATGCGTGAAACGATTCGGCATCTCAAATCTGGCGGAACAGTCGGAATGTTTCCTGACGGTCGACGGGTCGAGAAGTGGGGCGAGGATTCTCCGAAGCGAGGTGCAGCGTGGATTGCGTGGATGACAGGAGCACCGCTGGTGCCAGTCTCGATCGTTGGGACCCAGCACTCCCTTGCGCCGGGCGAGCGAGCGTTTCGACGCACGGCTGTGAAGATTTGGATTGACGAACCCATCTGGTGGAGCGATTTCGAGGACCGACCGGACCCACTCGACGCCATGATGCAAGCCTGGTACGACATCGTCGATGGTCATGTGAGACACTGGAGTTGACGAGCATCGCTCTCGGTCGACATGCTTCACATATGGTTTCAGTCGGAGCTGGATCTACCCGATGGCTTCGGCGCGACACCGGTATCATGCGCTATGTCGCCGGGGTAGCTCAGGGGTAGAGCAACGCACTCGTAATGCGTAGGCCGCGGGTTCAAATCCCGCCTCCGGCTCCACCAGAAAGTCTTTGTGCTCCAAGGGCTCTCTCTGGTTTGTTGGGTTGACAGACGGGTTGTGCGGCGGGTCCAGTTGGCATCACAGCCGGCATGTGTCCAGCCTCGGGCCGCATAGGGATGTTGCTTTCGAATATCGAAGAGTTAGCGCCTGGTGAAGGGGCTTTCCGCCGCACGGCTGTCAAGATCTGGATCGAACAGCCGATGTGGTGGGATGCGTACGACTATCTCGTTGACCCCATCGGGTCGATGATGCAGGACTGGTACAAGGCCGTTGATCCACGGGCGCAAACGTGGAGCTGAACCGTTCAACCGCTCGAGTCGTTCGTGTCGCTACTCCGGTCCGTCTGGTCGGAGCCCCAGACGGCGATGAAAGCGTCATCTGCAAGACCCTGACCGGCCTCCTCGTATAGGTTCCGTGCAACGTCGACGCCCGCCTCGCGAAGTTCGAGAGTCTGATCCGGGTATCTTGCGATCGCAGCGATCCGTACCGTCGGCAGAAATTCCTTCGCACGTTGGACGCACACGAGATTCGATGCGTGGTTGTCCATTGCTACAACGACCAGTTCAACGTCCTTGCGGAACCAGAGGCGTTCCCAGAAGTCCCTGTCGAGTGAGTCGCCACGAACCACGTTGCGACCCTCGGCGAGATGCCGATCGATGACCTCCCCATCCCTGTCGACACCCACTACGACCCTGCCGCGACGGAGCGCAAGCTCGTCGAAGGCACCGGTGCCGACGCGCCCCATGCCAAAGACCATAACTCGCGCATACCCGCAATCCATAACGGCATCGTCAGGGAGCGGCGGCTCTCTCTCCATGCGGGCGAGCCAGTCGGGGAGACGTCCGGGGAACCGTTGCCGAGCGGTGTTGGCGGCGGCCGCAAACACGAACGAGAGTGCAACCGCAACTGCGGTCACCGATACCCACACCTGTGTAAGGAGTCCGGCGGAGTAGCTGGCCGCGGCCACGATCAGCCCGAACTCGCTGTACGTGGCCAGGATCAGGGATGACTGAAGAGCGGTACGGCTCCTGAGCCGGAATCGGGTGAAGAGGTAGAAGAAGAGAAGTCCCTTGACCGGCAGGAGAACCAACAGCAACGCCAGTACGCCGATTGCTGCGATCGGCGGCGTTCCTGCGAGCCCGATCGAGAGAAAGAACCCGACAAGGAAGAGATCCTTGAAGTCGAGAAGTTTGTCGGCCATCTCACTCGCTCGCGGATGCGACGACACGACGATGCCAGCGATCAGGGCGCCAAGCTCGGGTTTCAGTCCGACGAGAGCAAAACCGGCTGCTCCAACACCGACCGCAATGGTGAAACCGAGCAGGACCATGAGTTCGCCGTGACCGCTTCGAGACACGAGCCATCCAAACGCCGGGCGTAGACCAGCCATGACCAGGATCATCGCAAGCGCCCAGGGAGATGGCAGTTCGCCGATGACAAGGGTGAGGAACGCAACGGCGAACAGATCCTGAACGATGAGAACAGCCACTGAGACTCTCCCAGACATCGATCCCGATTCGTTCATTGCGTCGAGAATCTTGACCGCAAACACGGTGCTCGAGAACGAGAACGCGAAACCGATCAACAGGGCGAGTCCCAGATCCACGTCCGCAAGCATTGGCAGCCCCAACGCTCCGGCGCCGAGCACAGCTCCGGCCACGAGGACGGCCATGAACACTGCGCCGATGGTCGCCGTCCCCCACACTTCGGGTCGGGTGAGGAGAGCGATCTTGAGCTTGAGGCCTATCCCGAACAGCATCAGGTAGATCCCGATCTCACCGATCGTTGTGATCGTCTCCGTTGCCTCGAAGCCAGCAGCGTTGAGCGCGAAACCGGCAACGAGATATCCGACGAGCGCTGGCAGTTGGAGGCGAGATGCAACGAACCCGAAGGCGAATGCGACCAGTATCAGCGTGAGATCCATCACGCGTCACGTTACACCGCATTGGAGCGGCTTTCTCGCCGCATGTCGGACGGTGAAACGATCTCCTCGAAGCCACGGAGCAGCTTCTGCCTGCACGGCTACTCGCACGGTCCAGCAGGTACGCTCCCGAGTCGATCCGCCGCGGCGGATCGTTCAATGCCGGGGTAGCTCAGGGGTAGAGCAACGCACTCGTAATGCGTAGGCCGCGGGTTCAAATCCCGCCTCTGGCTCCGCACACCGTTCAGCGCGTCCAGCGGCCGACGAAATGATGGGCGACCAGCCACGCCCTCGCAATGCGTGAAACCGTCCACGCAATGAATACGACGTAGCCGATTGCAATAAACCAGAAGAGCGATACCAGGAGCTCGTGAGCTGTCACTGTGACCTCATGTTCCCAAATGTATCCTGGCCCTGTGACAGAAAACGGCCCCACGGGGAGCTCCCGCGGGGCCGCTCTCTGGTTGTGAGCCCAGATGTGTCCTGTGTCTCTATCCCTCTGGTGTTGCTGTGAACGAGAAGGACTGCGATCGTCCCGTACTGGCCTTGAGTTTCACACTGAATGTCTTGTTTGCAGGGGCGTCGGCAAAGAAGACCTTCAGCTCCCACTTCCCATTCTCGTTGGCGGTTGTTGAGCCGCTCCCATAGGCCGAGCTCGCGGTGATCTTCGTTCCTGGTTTTGCCTTGCCATAGAAGACGTCGTAGGGCACTTCGAGGCTGCATGTTCCGTACGTCTGGTAGGCAACAAATGCAACCGTTTCGTCCTTCGGCTCTTCCTTTGAGTCGTCTTTCGAAGCGTCGTAGTAGACGGTCACCGATGCGTGCGAAATCTCACCGTCTTTGCCAACAGTCTCAAATACGACTCTGTTCTTACCTGGCGAAAGAACGAGTTTCATGGACCACTCTCCATCAATCGACTCCGCCACGAACTTTCCGCGGTGGATGGAGATGCCTTCAAGGGCGGTGCCTCCGAACGTTACGACAGAGGTCTCGAAACGGGCGTCATCGAGCGGATGGCTCAATGTGAACAGAGGTTCGCTGACCTCGGACTTCTTCTCGTCAGCTTCTCCCTTCGCGGACTCCTCTGAAGTCTCCTCCTTCGGTGCATCAGCCGGAACCGCTTCGTCCTTCTCCGTGTCAGGAACCAACGTCGGTGTTGTTT
>Ga0114950_10005170_pt1 | contig 10135 bp, 7 predicted proteins | sample N075metaG_FD_83503 | JGI IMG/M metagenome (GOLD analysis project Ga0114950, IMG submission 83503) | Deep subsurface microbial communities from Kermadec Trench to uncover new lineages of life (NeLLi) - N075 metaG | ecosystem: Environmental > Aquatic > Marine > Ocean trench > Sediment | place... | reverse complement strand
GACGAAAGTGCTAGGCGCAGCCCCTCCCCGGTGCGACAATGCCATCACGGAGGTGCCGCATGAAGAAGCTGATCTGTGCCGTGACCGTCCTGGCCGTTTCGACGGCTCAGGCCGGAGTCGTCATTCACGTCGATGACGACGCCCCGCTCGGGGGTGACGGGCTGAGCTGGGCCACCGCCCACCGGTTCCTCCAGGACGCCCCTGGCCGGTCTTGCCGACGGGACGGAGATCCGCGTCGCCCAGGGCGTCTACAAGCCCGACCAGGACGAGGCGAACCCCGGCGGCACGGGCAACCGCCTGTTGTGGTTCGACCTGGGGTTCGACAACAACTGCTGTTTCCCGCACGAGAACGCATCGTGCACCGACGATGCCTGCGAGACGCTTGTCTGCGCGGTCGATCCGCTGTGCTGCCAGAACGACTGGGAGCAGGCGTGCGCCGACCTTGCCGCGATCGTGTGTGGTGACACATGCCAGGTCTTCTCGGGCATCACGCTCATCGGTGGCTACGCCGGGCTTGGTGCTCCGGACCCGAACGATCGCGACCCGGCCCTCTATGAGACGATCCTCACCGGCGACCTGTGGGACAACGACCTCCCGATGGCGGGCGGTGGTCATCCGTCGCTCGGTGAGAACAGCCTGCACGTACTCACGGCAAATGGTTCGGACCTCGTAGTTGACGGCTTTGTAATCCGGGGCGGTGTGACGAATACGAACGACGAAGTGGGTGCCTTGCGATGGGGACCGGGCCTGCTCGTTATTGCAGCAGACGTTTCGGTGCATTCGTGCACGTTCACAGGAAACGTCACCGCTGGTGACGGGGGCGCCGTCGCCCTCTACCTGGGATCACAGGTGGTGATGACCGATTGTGTCGTGTCCGGCAACAGGGGGCGGAGCGGGGGCGGTATCGTGATGGCCGACGAGTGCCACCTCACGCTGATCAACTGTGAGATCTCCGGGAACGTCAGCGGCAACCAGGGGGGTGGCCTCATGGTCAGCACGCTGAGCGAGCTGGTGGCCATCGACTCCACGTTCAGCGACAACATCAACGAGACCGATTCTGGCGGCGGCATCCACGTCCGCAACGCCAGCACATTCGCGCTCACGAACTGCACGTTCACCGGCAACGACGGCAAGGGCGAGGGCGGTGGCCTCTACGTCAAGATCGCCGACGGCACCATCGAGGGGTGCACTTTCGAAGGCAACACGGCCGGTCGGGGTGGCGGCGTGTTCCTCGAGACCTCGTACGGGGGCGTGACGATCGACGGGTGCGTCTTCGACTCGAATACCGCCGGCCGCGGCGGGGCGCTGTGGGACGCGCACGCGTCGGTTACAGTGGCGGGCACGCTCTTCACCGGCAACAACGCCGACGAGGGCGGCGCCGTCCTCAGCACGGCCAGCGGGACATACAGCGATTGCACCTTCGCCGGGAACTGGTCGACGACTTTTGCAGGCGCCTTCCGGGATGAGTCCAACTCCACGTTCATTAACTGCCTCTTCGTCGACAACGTCTCGGACCGATCAGGCGCCATGTCCGGCGGCAGCCCGACCCTGATCAACTGTACATTTCTGAGCAACGTCGCGCTCACCAAGGGCGGCGCCGTCGGCGGCGGTGGATCGATCCACTTTGCGAACTGCCTGTTCGCCGGCAACACGGCCGCGGAGAACGGCGGCGCGGTCTCGTTCGGCAATCCCGACGTCGTCTTCTCGAACTGCACGCTTGTCGCCAACACCACGCCCGGCCAGGCCGGGGGCATCTACGTGACGCAGGGAACGGTGTCGCTCGTAAACTGTGTCGCCTGGGGCAACACCGACGCGTCGGGGGCGACCGAGCCCGCGCAAATCACCGGCGAGTCCACCACGCTCTCGGTCGCCTACAGCTGCATCGAAGGTCTCACCGGCGCCCTCGGCGGCGCGGGCAACATCGGCGCCGACCCGATGTTCGTGGACCCGCTCGGACCGGACGGCACGGCGGGAACGGAAGACGACGACCTGCGTCTGCTGGCGGGCTCGCCCGGCATCGACGCCGGTCACAACTGGGGCGTGCTGCCCGACTACGCGGACCTGGATGCCGACGGCGACACCGCCGAGCTGACACCGTTCGATCTGGACGGCAATCCGCGGTTCGTTGCCGACCCGGCCGACTCCGATCCCGGCTGCGGCACGCCCGCCGTCGTGGACATGGGGGCGTATGAGTTCCAGATCGGTGGCCCGTTCGACATTCGGCTGGGCGACATTGACGGGGACGGCGTTGTCGGGATCAATGACTTCCTGGACCTGCTCGCCCAGTGGGGCGCATGTACGACAGAGTGCTGCCTCGCTGATCTGGACTTCGACGGGGACGTTGGCATCGCCGACTTCCTGATCCTGCTCGGGAACTGGACGCCTTGAAAAGGGGGTGAACGCCATGCCGCGGAACCACGCGTTGGTGAACCTGCGTACCATCATGCTGCTTGCCGTCGCGGTCCTCGGGCCGGCCGAGCGGGCCTGGTGCCAGCCCTGCGAAGCCGATTGGGAGGCCGGGCTCTTCGTCTACGGCAGGCTTTCGGGACCGGTGCGAGCCATGGCGCGCTTTGACGCCGGTGCCGGTGAAGCGCTCTACCTTGGCTATGACTCGGGTCAGAATCTGATCGGTTGGGACGGCGCCGAGTGGATCCTCATGCCGAACATGAATGATCCGGTCCTCGCCCTGCTCACCTTTGATGACGGCAACGGTGACGCGATCTATGCCGGCGGCGAGTTTACGGAGGCTCAGGGATTCCCCGACCTCGGCCACGTCAGTCGATGGGACGGGGCAGACTGGACCGCTCTGGGAGCGGGACTCAACGACACGGTGCGCGCGCTTGCCGTGTTCGATGACGGGAACGGTCCGGCCCTCTACGCAGGGGGCGACTTCTTCGAAGCGCTGTTCGAAGGTATTCACTCGATCGCCCGCTGGGATGGCGCGCAGTGGCTCCCCCTTGCAACGGGTCTTCCGGTCTTCAACGATCTCAACGGTGCGGTGTATGCGCTGGCCGTGTTCGACGACGGCAACGGCGAGGCGCTCTACGTCGGAGGCGAGTTTACGCTGGCCAGCGGCACGACCGTGAATCGGATTGCCAGGTGGGACGGCCAGGCGTGGGAAGCCTTGGGAACCGGTTTCGACGGACTGGTTCACGCTTTCGCGGTATTTGACGACGGATCGGGAGAAGCGCTGTATGCGGGAGGCGTGTTCACGACGGCAGGCGGCACGCCGGCGCTCAACATCGCCCGTTGGGACGGGAGCATCTGGTCGGAGGTCGCCGGCGGAACGGACGGCCCGGTTCATGCGCTGTACGGGGCGGCCGGACAACCGGCGACGCTGTGGGTGGGCGGCGAGTTTCTCAACGCCGGTGGAACGCCCGCGCCATACATCGCCACGTGGGACGGCAACAGTTGGACACGACCCGGAAGCGGTCTTGCCGATGGAACCGCCAACAGGGACGCCGTCTATGTCGTGGCCTCGTTCGACGGCGCGATCCACGCCGGCGGCGACTTTGCGTTGGCTCATCCCGGGGCGTCGGGGACCCAGGACGTGGCACGGTGGAGTGGCGCGGACTGGGAACCGCTTGGCCAGGGCATCAGCGGTGGCGGGGCAAAGGTGGCCATTGTGTATCAGGACGGCGATGGTCCCGGACTCTACGTGGGCGGCGAGTTCACCACGGCCGGAAGCACGTCGGCGCGGCGGATCGCGCGATGGGACGGGGCCTCGTGGTCGCAGGTCGGGCCCGGGCTCAGCAATCGCGTTGAGGCGATGGCCGTGTATGACGACGGCGGCGGTCCGGATCTCTACGTGGCCGGTGACTTTGACGATGTCAACGGTGGGCTCCAGGTCAACAACATCGCCCGGTGGGACGGGGTGGCCTGGTCGGACGTTGACGACGGGATCCTCAGCGCGGACATTCGCTCGCTGGCGGTTTTCGACGGGACCGGCGAATCGGAGCTCTATGTCGGCGGCTACTTCCAGGGCGTCACGGCGCCCGACGACTGGATCGCGAAGTGGAACGGTGTGGTGTGGTCGGCGGTGGGCGACGGCCTCAACGGTCAGGTCCTGGCCATGGCCGTTTACGACGACGGAAGCGGGGACGCGCTGTACGTCGGCGGCGGCTTCGATGAGGCCGGCGGTATCGCCGCCAACGGGATTGCCAGGTGGGATGGTGCAGCCTGGGCACCGATGGGGGACGGCGTCGGCAATGGTTCGGTGTCCGTACTGGCGGTTTTCGACGACGGCAGCGGCAACGCGCTCTTCGTCGGTGGTAACTTCACCATGGCCGGCGGCCAGCCGGCGAACTACATCGCCCGCTGGGACGGAAGCGTGTGGTCGATGCTCCTCCAGGGAACGGACAGTCCCGTCCAGGCGCTTGCGCCGTTCGACGACGGGACCGGCCGGGCGCTCTATGTCGGCGGTAGTTTTACGATGGCGGGCGGTCAACCCGCCGACCGAATCGCGCGGTGGGACGGCCAGGCGTGGTCGACACTGGGAGAGGGCGTGAACCTGACCGTCCACGGCCTCGCCGAGTTCGACGCCGGAAGCGGGCCGGATCTCTACGCGGTCGGGTCCTTCCAAATGGCCGGTGGATCGGACTCGAGCAGAATCGCAAGATGGAATGGCTGTCGCCTCTCCTGCCCCTGGGACCTCGACGACGACGGCGCCGTCGGCATCCAGGATTTCGAGATGCTGCTCGCGCACTGGGGAATGAACCCCGGTGGCCCGCCAGACTTCGACGCCGACGGCACCGTCGGCATCCTCGACTTCCTCGCCCTGTTGGCGAATTGGGGCCCCTGTCCATGACGCAGCCACAGTCCTCCTCCTCGCCCGGAGCAGTCGCACCAATGCGGTGGGTGGTCGTCCTGGTCCTCGCCTCGGCGGCGCATGCCGGACCCGTACTGCACGTGGACGACGATGCCGGCGCCGGCGGCGACGGCCTGGCCTGGGCCACGGCCTTCGCTCATCTCCAGGACGCGCTGGCCGCAGCGTCCAACCGGTCCGCAGGCGTGACCGAGATCCGTGTCGCCCAGGGCAGCCACTTTCCTGATCGCGATGAATCGAATCCGCTGGGGACGGGCAATCGGACGGCGACGTTCAACCTGATCGACGCCGTCACCCTGCGCGGCGGCTACGCCGGCATCGGCGGGCCCGACCCCGATGCACGCGACGTGGCGGCCTACCCGACCATCCTGAGCGGCGACCTGCTCGGCGACGACCAGCCGGGGTTCGTCAACAACGGTGACAACAGCATCCACGTCGTCGCCGCGACCTTCTCCAACGCCAGCGGGACGCTCGACGGGTTCACCATTCGTGGAGGCAACGCGGACAGTGGCGGTGGACTCTACGTTTTCCAGGGCGCCGCCTCCGGCCCGACCGTGATCGACTGCATCTTCGAGCAGAACAGCGCGACGGAGGGGGGCGGCATTTTCAACCGCGGGTCGGTGATCGAGGTCACGGAGTGTCGGTTCACCGGCAACCACGCGGGATCGCGCGGCGGCGGCATCAACATCTTCTCCGGGTCGGCGACGATCACGGGATGCGTCTTCACGGGCAACACTTCGAATGAGGGCGCCGGTGCTCATCTCGGCTCGAGCACGGGCCTCAACAATGCCACCATCAGCGGATGCACCTTCGAACTCAACGAGGCGGTGCAACGTGGGGGAGGCCTCTACATCGCGGGCACCGGTCAGGACCTGTTCATTGACTCGTGCTCGTTCGTCGGGAACTCCTCGGATGACAATGGAGGCGGCGTTTTTTGCAACGGCGGCAGGCCGATCTTCACGGACTGCCTGTTCGACGGCAATGCCGCGGTCGACGACGGCGGCGGGCTCCACATGGCGTATGAGATCGAGGCGAGCAACTGCGTTCTTCGGAATAACGTCGCGGGCCGAAACGGCGGCGGAGCCTACGTCGACACGGACGACGCCTTCTTCATCAACAGCCTCTTCATGGCGAATTCCGCGGGACAATACGGCGGCGGGATCTGTACCGTCGATGCGCTCGACGTCATCCTGTGTACGTTCGGCTACAACACCTCCACGTTCGAAGGCGGAGGTCTGTGCAGCTTCGGCTCGAACAGCAATCCCAACGTGGTGAACAACATCTTCCGAAACAACAGCGACGGGACGGCCGAGGTCGAGTCCGGACAGCTCGCCAGCGTGTTTCTGGGGAACCTGGCGGTCAGCTACTGTTGCATCCAGGGCCTGACCGGCGCCCTGGGCGGCGCGGGCAATATCGGGGACAACCCGATGTTCGTCGATGATGACGGCCTCGACGACACCGCCGGGACGGATGACGATGACCTGAGGCTCCAGCCCGGCTCGCCGTGCATCGATGCCGGCGACAACACGGTCGTTCCACCGCCGATCACAACGGATCTCGGCGATAACCCGCGCTTCTCTGACGATCCCGACACGCCCAACACGGGGAATCCGGGCGGTCAGAACGCGCCCGTGGACATGGGCCCGTACGAATACCAGGCGCCCTGCCCGTGGGATCTCGATCGCGACGGGTTCGTGGGAATCCTCGACTTCCTGGCGCTCCTGGCGGCCTGGGGCACCGACCCTGGTGGTCCGCCCGACTTCGACGGCGACGGCGACGTCGGCGTCAACGACTTCTTGGAGCTGTTGGCCAACTGGGGTCCGTGCCCATAACAGTTGGCATCCTCGGCCTGCTGATCCTGCTGGGGAATTGGGGATAGGACCGCCAGTGCATCTGTTGCGTTCGTTGCTCTCGGCACATCGACTCGCCAGATTCTCAGGCCAAACCCTGCCATTTACTGCCACGTCGTCTCAGAGCTACGCTTTTCCACGAAACCGTACCTCCGCGCTTGCACCATGTCGGGAGACCGAGGTAACTCATTGCTCGTCCGGGGAGCGCGAGCATCGAGATGCCACACGCACCCACCCGCCAGCCATGCCGCCGATTCCCACCGGAGATCCTCACCGATGCCGAGGTCTGCCGGCTCCTCGACGCTTGTGACGACCGCCAACCGACCGGCGTCCGCAACCGGGCTCTGATCGCCATCCTCTATAGAGGCGGCCTTCGCATCAACGAAGCTCTGGATCTCTTTCCGAAGGACATCGACCACGAAGAGGGATCGATTCGCATCCTCAACGGCGAGGGCGGCAGGGCCAGGACAGTGGGCGTCGATCCGGCGGCCGGGGCGTTCGTCGAACGCTGGCAGGATGTTCGGTCCGAATTGGGCATGAACGGCACCCGCCCGCTCTTGTGCACGCTTGCCGGTGGTCGCATGGGAGACGCCTACATTCGAGTGCTCCTGCCACGTCTCGGTCGCAAGGCGGGCATCGAGAAGCGCGTTCACGCCCACGGCTTTCGGCACACCCACGCTGCCCAGCTTCGGACCGAGGGAGTGGACATTGGGATCATCTCCAAGCAGCTCGGCCACCGCAGCATCGCCACAACCGCCCGCTATCTGGACCATATCGCACCGCAACAAGTGATCGAGGCGATGCGGACGCGGGTCTGGCACTCTTAGCGACGGAGCCGCGGGTTGAAGGCGAATGACCAACCTGGCACGACGCCGCCGGTCGCGTGATGCTAGCCTGCCTTAACTCATCCAGAAGCATCACCCCCGGATCCTAGCTGCTGCATATCCGAACACGCAGAACACAGCGAAACGGCCGCCACCGCTGCGCCATCCGGGCATCGCACGTCGCTATCATGTGTTACTGGCGTCCCAATACCCACTCACTACAGAATCACTGTTAGGTGGCCACGTTGCGAACTTCCTGCCTCGTTGCGTACCTAGCAGCGCTATCGCTTGTAGCGGGCGCGTGCGCCACACGCGCGCGTCTTGGCGCCCCCGAATTGCGCGACGAGGCATGGTTGGCCGCCGACGCGTATCTCCGGCAGCACTTCACTGGCACTGGGGAGTTTCCCCGCATCACGTACGTTTGTGAGTTGTCCACCCCAGTCCTGATCGACCAACCTGTACTTCGTCGCCTGCTACCCGATACAACGTTCTATCGCGCTGTGCTCTGGACGGGACAGTCTGAGTACATGGAACTGCAGACACTGATCGCCACTACAAACACGAGCGCGGGATTCGTCACTGTCCATTGCCCGTCGCCAACATGGTCCGAAACGCCACGAGAATTCCTCGCGGTCTTCCATGGCCTTGCTGCGTCTACGCTGGCCGAGCGCCGGGATCTCGTCACCTCAATCGCTCAATTGTTGGCGCAGATCACCTATAAGGGAAGAGTCGAGGCAGTAAGCGCAACTCCCGACATGGTGTCTGCCGAGTTGTGGCATGGGCATCTGCATTGGCGCGACGTCTGTATCACGTTCTCGGCTGACAATACCGTCGCCCACGTCTGGGTTACCAACCCCAAGGCCACCTAACCACTTGCTGCAGCTGACGGGCCGCCCGCTGCGCGGCCGACGCCGTCAGCCCGGTACAATGCGCTCCAGGACGGCCCGCGTTTTTCCTGTGCCTGCGGGACCAACGGTGGAAATCTCGCGATCACGACACTCGAATAGCTTCTTGGCAGCACCGAAGGGCTGGTACGGACGATGATCCGGATTCCAGTCGGCAAAGTTGATGGGTGGTGCGGTCACCATACGTCCCTTGAAACCGTGGTCCGCGACCCGATATACTGAAGCGGCGACACGTCGGAGGGCGACCGATGAAAGCGAAGACCTTGTGCCTGCTGGCCGGTACTGCCGTGCCCCTGATCCTCACCGGATCGGTACAGGCTGAGTTCACCGGACTTTCGACATTCTCGAAGCCCAACGAGTTCGGCCTGCTCGTCGTCAACGTCTACGCCGAGTTCGACCGGCCGGGCGACCTCATGCAGACCGTCGGCGGCACAGCTAGTACCCCGTTGGTTGTCACGGTCGAGAATGGCACCTTCTACAACCACTCGTTCGGTTCGGTAACCAACGCTAGTCCCAACGCCGCTCTCATTAACGCCTTCCCCAGCCTCGCGTTCGACTCTTTCGTGTCGATCGGTGCCAAGTTTAGTAGCGCTGCGTTCCCGGACGAGACGACGCTCTTTGGCTTGCCGCCTATCGCCGGAAGCGTGTTCTCGTCGACTGGATCCGGTTGGGGCGTCACCCCGCTCGATCCCCAGGGAGACCCGTTCAACACGGATTACTCCTCCGGTAACGGACAGATCCTGATCGGCCAGTTCGCGACGATCGACGGGACGGCGATCCATGGCATGATGGCGATCCATGTTGTCAGCAACGACGCCGTCAGACAGCTTGCCGTGAGCTTCTACCACGTACCGGGACCGAGCGCACTGTGGCTGCTCGGTGCGGCGGGCCTGCTGGGGAGTCGGCGGCGATACGCCAGAGGGGCTGCGCCATGAAAGTCACCACGCTGCGAACGCTCGTTGGCTTGACCACGCCGCTGATCCTCACCGGATCGGTGCAGGCCGGGTTCCTCGGCATTTCGACCGTCTCCAAGCCGAACGAGTTCGGCCTGCTTGTCTGCAACGTCTACGCCGAGTTCGATCGGCCGGGCCAAGACCACATGGAGTTCGTTTACGGGTCCACGAGCTTCCCGCTGCTCATCGAGGTCATCGGCGGCACGTTTTACCAGCACGCATTTGGCAGCGATCAGGCTCCGGGCACCGCGCTTATCAATGCGTTTCCGAGCCTCGCCTACGACACGTTCGTGACGATCGCCGTGAAGGCTGTGGGGCCGGGAGGCCAGCCGGATGATGGGCTTGTCTTGAACATCGGCTGGCCCGGCTTCGGCGAGAGCAGCCTCGAATTCACAAACGGTGGGTATGGCATCGTTCCGGGCCCACAGAGCGACCCATTCAACCCCCTCTACTTTGCAGGTGACGGCCGGGTACTTATTGCCCAGTACTCGACGGCTGACGGCTCGGCGATTCAAGGCACGATGGTCCTGTCGTATGTGAGCAACGGCATCGCCATAGACTCGGCCGTCAGCTTCTACCACGTGCCGGGACCGGGATCGCTGTGGCTGCTCGGTGCGGCAGGTCTGCTCGGTCGCCGACGACGGTGAAGCGACGCCTGCTCATCGTCGCCGTGTTACTGCTGGCCGGGGCGGTCGTGAACGTGGCGGTGGCGTGGGGGTGCGCCATTCTTGTGGACGCTTCGCGCGGATTCTCGCGAGATAGCTGGGACTGGTTTGAG
>Ga0114950_10005168_pt1 | contig 10139 bp, 10 predicted proteins | sample N075metaG_FD_83503 | JGI IMG/M metagenome (GOLD analysis project Ga0114950, IMG submission 83503) | Deep subsurface microbial communities from Kermadec Trench to uncover new lineages of life (NeLLi) - N075 metaG | ecosystem: Environmental > Aquatic > Marine > Ocean trench > Sediment | place... | reverse complement strand
GTCAGCACGGCGATGTCGTCGCCGAGCTTGGAGATCTTCGCTTCGAAGGTTGTGGTTGCTTCGTCTGCCATGTGAATTCACGCTCCCAAAGTCATGAGTCTTGAGTCTTTTCCAGGCGGTCCTGGATTTCCTTGATGATGCCGAGGATCCGGGCTCCCGGCGCGAGGGCCGCGCCCACGACGGCGGCGCCTGGCGAGAGCACCAGCTGGACGATCCTGGCCTGCGCCTCGGCCCTGGTCGGCAAGGCGCTCAGTTGCTTGACGCCGGCCTCACCCTCGTAGAGCTCACCGTCCAGGACCGCCGCCTTGAGATCGAGCTCGCCGACCTTCCTCGCCCATTCCACCAGTTCGCGGGCCACGTCCACGACCGATTCGGCCCCCCACGCGATCGCCGAGGGGCCCTGCAATGCACTGGACAGCGGTTCGAGCCCGGTGCCGGCGAACGCCTTGCAGGCAAGGCTGTTCTTGACCACGGTGATACGGATGTCCTTTTCCGCCAGACCCAGGCGAAGGGTGTTGTTGTCGTTGGCGTTGACCCCCCGGATGTCGATCAACAGGGCGTCCTGGACGTCCCGGAATCGCCGCTTGTACTCCGCGAGGATCATGTCCTTGACGGGTTTACTCATGGGTCACACCATCACCTGCACGCCGGGCGTCATGGTTCCGCTGATGACGCACTTCTTGACGTACTGGCCCTTCGTCGCCGCAGGGCGGATCCGTTCTATCGTGGCCATGAAGTGCTCGAAGTTCTCGACAAGGTCCTTGTCCGGAAAGCTCATCTTCCCCACGAGGCAATGAATGTTGCCCCCGTCGTCGTTGCGGTATTCCGCTTTGCCCGCCGCGAACTCCTTCACCGCGGTGGCCACCTGGGGGGTGACGGTGCCCGTTTTGGGTGAGGGCATGAGGCCCTTGGGGCCCAGCGTGCGCCCCAGCTTGCTGACCAGCCGCATCATGTCCGGGGCTGCGATGGCGACGTCGAAGTCCATCCAGCCGCCCTGGATCTTCTCGATAAGGTCCTCGCCGCCGGCTTCGACGGCGCCGGCCTCGCTCGCTTCCTTGACGAGGTCCGGGTTGCAGAAGCACACCACGCGGGCCGTCCTGCCGATGCCGTTGGGCATCGTGATCGAGCCGCGGAGTTGCTGGTCCGCCTGGCGGGGGTCGATGCCCAGATGCACGACCACCTCGATGCTCTGGTCGAACCGCGGGCCCTTGAACGACTTCACGGCCTTGACCGCCGCCTCGATCGGCCGGGGGCCGTCCGCCAGCTTCTCGGCGATCTGCCCGTTGGCCGCAGCCCGCTTTGAGAGCTTCGTCATGGCTAGTGCTCCGTCACGGTCGAATATTCGGGTTGGGGCGCGAGATCGTTTCGTCTGGCAAGGCGACGCGACGAAGGCATATCCAAAGATACGTCGAGGAGCGGCAACGCCGCCAGACGGAATGAGGTCCGGCCCAACCCGAAGATTCGACCGTGACAGAGCACTAGGCCTCCTCCACCGTGATGCCCATGGAGCGGGCCGTGCCCTCGATGGTCTTCATTGCCGCCTCCACGTTCGGGGCGTTCAGATCGGAAAGCTTTTCCTGGGCGATTGCCCTGACCTGCTCGAGCTTGATATGGCCGACCTTCTCGGAATTGGGGGTCCCGGAGCCCTTCTCAACGCCCGCTGCCTCCTTGATGAGCACCGATGCCGGCGATGACTTGATCTGGAAATCGAAGGACCGGTCGTGGTAGACCCGGATGACGCAGCCGACGACCTTGCCGTTGAGGTCCTTGGTCCGCTCGTTGAACTGCTGGACGAACTGGCCGGGGTTGATCCCGGCGGCACCGAGGGCCGGGCCCAGCGGGGGCGCCGGGGTGGCCTGCCCGCCGGGCGCGAGGACTTTGAACTGTTTCTCGAGGCGCTTCGCCAAGTGAACCTCCTACCTCCCACCGCCGTCCCGGTGAACTCCGGGGCCGCAGTGGTCCAGACGGTTTGGGTTTGCGGGGGGGGTCGGGGAGTATAGCAGGAGACGTCGGCCGGGCAAGGCTTGCCAAGCACGCTTCGCGCGTCAAGAATGGATCCGGTCAGGATCCTGGAGGCTTCGGCATGGGCACGATTCTCGTGGTGGCAGGAAGAGACCGGGGGGGCTACTACCGGCTGGAGACGGATGCCGTCGTCATCGGGCGCGACGACACGTGCGACATTCAGATCGTGGACGAGATGATCTCGCGCCGGCACATGCGGATCACCTCCAGGGGCGAGCCGGAGAGCCGGACCTACTACGCCTCGGACCTGCACAGCGCCAACGGCGTGTTCGTCAACGGCCGCCAGGTCTCCGACGAGAGCCCGCTGCACGACGGCGACACGATCAGGATCGGTGAGACGAAGCTCTTCTTCAGCACGAAGCGGTTCCGCGATCTTGACACGGCGATGGTCTACTTCAAGCAGCGGGGGCAGCAGGACAAGGGGACGATCGTCAGGTAGGGGGGCGCCCGGCCTGCCGTAACGCCTGCCTGAAGAAAATAGACCGGGAGTAATTTCCGGGCAGCGGGCACTGCGCGCGTGCAGGGTGCGGGCCGGAAATTATTCCCGGTCTATTTTCTTCAGGCAGGCCGCAACGCCAGCCGGCAGAACATCTCTATTCCCTGGGCAATCGCGTCGTCGTTGAAGTTGAACAGCGCCTGGTGCAGATCGGGCACGCTGCCGGCGCCGGGGGGAATCAGGCCGAGGACGAAGAAGCAGGCGGGGACTTTCCGGGCGTAGTACGCGAAGTCCTCGCCGCCCATGACCGGGTGCTCGATCTCCACGACATGGCCGGCGCCGAACGCCTGTTCGGCCACTGACCGGAACGTCTCGACCGCCCCGGCGTCGTTGACGGTGGGGGGGTAGCCGCGGTGGTAGTCGACCTCGGCGCTGCACCCGTACCCCGCCGCGACGGACGTCGCGATCTCGGTGAGACGTCGTTCGGCGTGGTCCTGCACGGCCGGCGACAGTGTCCGGACCGTTCCGGCGAGCGTGGCGGTGTCCCCGATGATGTTGTACGTCGTACCGGCGTGAAACTGTGTGACCGAGACAACGACCGGCTCCAACGCCTGGATGTTGCGGGAGGCGATGGTCTGCAGTGCCCCGACCACGGCCGAGGCGGCCACGATCGGGTCGTACCCGATGTGCGGCCAGGCGGCGTGGGTCCCGACGCCGGTGATCGTGATGTCGAATGAATCGGCGGCGGCCATCATGGGGCCGGGCCTGGACCCGACTGTGCCCAGCGGCATCCTCGGCCAGCCGTGCAGGCCGAACATCTCCTTGACCGGCGGGCCCAGCACCCCGCCGTCCAGGCATCCGTCGCGCACCATTTTCTCGGCGCCGGCCCCGCCCTCCTCGGCCGGTTGGAACACGAACGTCACGGGGCGCGGCAGGCCGCCGTTGCGAGCGACCCTGGCGAGCACCCGCGCCGTGCCGATGAGAATCGTGGTGTGGCCGTCATGGCCGCAGGCGTGCATCACGCCGTCGCATGTCGAGCGGTACTCCAGGTCGTTTGCCTCCTGGATCGGCAACGCGTCCATGTCCGCCCGCAGGCCTATGGCGTCGCCGTGCCGGCCCGGCAGATGCCCGAGCACGCCCGTGCCGCCGGCGAGACCCGCCCGGATCTCGACGCCGGCCTTGGCGAGTTGCTCCTGGACGACCCCGCTCGTCCGTTCTTCCCGGTACGCGAGTTCCGGGTGAGCGTGCAGGTCGTGGCGGATCGCCACGAGGTCGGAGAGTTCTTCTCGGATCAGGTCGCGCAGCGTCTGGTTGGTGTCGGTCATGTGGTCATCGTAGCTTCGGCAAGCCCCGGGCCTCGCGGCCCCGGTTCACCCAGGCGAGCGCTGCGGGCTCGCGACCCAGGAGCTTGGCGAGCTGGCTCATGCTGACGCCGAGCACGCCCGCGGCGCCGCCGACGTCGAAGGTCATGGCCGTGACGACGTCCATCGCCTCGGCGAGCAGCGCCGGGTAGTCCCGGTTCCGGGCGTTCACGGGCAGGGCCTTGCCTTGGCGCCGCTGAACCCACAGGGCGCTGGGCCGGAATTGATTCATCCGGATCGTCGTCCTGACGGTGATCGCCAGCTTCGTCCGGAGTCGCCGTTGAGCGACATGCCGGTTCTGCCCCTGGCTGCGGCGCTCCGCGGCGGTGGCCTTGACGCCCGTCGGCACGTGGGTCACGAACACGGCCGTCTCCACCTTGTTGCGGTGCTGGCCGCCGGGGCCCGACCCCCGACCGAACGTCACCCGGCACTGCCGGGCCAGCGTCGCGTCATCGAGACACGCAGGGTGGGGATCGGGAACCGTCACCGTTGCCATGCCTGCACCGCGCTGCGAGTGGACGGTGACAGCGTCCAGCCGTCGAAGAGGCCGGCGGCGTACCTGGCCGCGGCGAGACCCGCGATCATCGCGGCGTTGTCGACGCAGTACTCGCGGGCGGGCAGCCGCAGATCAATGCGATGTTCCCGGGAGAGCGTCTCGAGTTCGGCGCGAAGCCTGGAGTTCGCGCTGACGCCGCCGCCGACGATCAGCGTTCCCACGTCGAGACGCTCCACGGCCCGCTTGACCTTGGCGATGATCGCGCTCACCGCCGCCCGCTGGAAGGACGCCGCGAAGTCCGCCCGCTGGGTCCTGGTGAGCACCGAGGCGTCGCGTTCGAGACGCGTACCGCAGACCGCGTACAGAAGGGCCGTCTTGAGGCCGCTGAAGGAGAAGTCCAGGCTGTCGCGGGCCAGCATCGCCACCGGAAAGTCGTGTGCGCGATCGTCGCCTTCGTTGGCCAGCCGGTCGATCGCGGGTCCGCCGGGATAGTCCAGCCCGAGGATCACCCCCGCCTTGTCGTACGCCTCGCCCACCGCGTCGTCGAGGGTCCTGCCGAGGACCACGACATCGAGCGGTCCGCGCACCCTGAACAGGCTCGTGTGGCCGCCGGAGACGACCAGCCCCAGGGCGTATGGCCATGGCCTGGCGGGGTCATCGCCGAGAAAGCACGCGTGCAGGTGGGCCACGATGTGATCGACGCCGATCAGCTTCAGCCCCAGCGACCACGCCAGCGCCTTGGCGGCACTGGTGCCGACCAGCAGCGAGCCGATCAGCCCCGGCCGGTGCCCGACCGCAACCGCGTCGAGATCCCCGAAGCTCGCGCCGGCGTCCCTGAGCGCCTCGCGAGCGACGGGTACGATCCGCTGGAGGTGGGCGCGGCTGGCGATCTCCGGAACCACGCCCGCATAGCGCCTGTGCAACTCGTGCTGGGTGGCGATGACGTTGCTGTAGACATGCGTGCCGGCCCCGACCACCGCCGCGGCCGTTTCGTCACAGCTCGTCTCGAAGCCCAGGATGAGCGGACCTGCATGCCCGGTGAATGCCATCATTCACCGTCTTCAATCGCGACGAGCTCGACCTGGCGAAGAGCGAACTCCAGGTCGCCCCCGACCACTCGATAGTGTGCCAGGATCTCGCCGTTGCGATCGCGCACGGTGACCACCGCGTCGGTGAGGTCGGCATCGTCCGGAAGCAAGGGCTGCCGGCCGGCCTCCTCGGCGAGACCGTGAAGCCCGGCCAGCGTGTTCTCGACGGAGCGGAGCCGCTGCACGAGATGGCGTCGGATCAGCGTTTCGGCGACGATCCGCTGCTGCAGCGCCAACTGTGTCACGTCACCCTCGCCCACCACCGGCCAGGTTCCGGTGTCCAGTTTGGCCCTTAGCGCGTCGAGGGCTGCCGCGAGCTGATCGTCGTGAAGGTTCCGGCGAATCCACTGCGGGCTGGCGAAGTCGCCGGTGTCCGCCGCCGGGCGGGGACGAATGATCTCGTAGTCCCGCCGCGCGAGGATCGCATCGCGGAACGCCTCATCGCTCATCCGAACCACGAACCCGGGGTCGGGATCCACGCCCCAGACCGCATCGTCGTCATGCCGGGATATGTTGCGGCCGCTGGGAAGGAAGTAGTGTCCCGACGTCATCTTCAGCGTTCCCCGGCCATACGGCAGTTCGTGGACCTCCTGCACCGATCCCTTGCCGAACGTGCGCGTGCCGAGGACCTTGGCTCGCCCGTTCTCCTGGAGCGCCCCGGCGACGATCTCCGCGGCGGAAGCGGAATGACGGTTCACCAGCACGACCATGGGGAATTCGGGAAGCGTCGCTTCGGCCCGGGCTCGCCACGACTGGGGTCGCCGGGCGCGACCCCGAACGGAGACGATCGTCCCTTCGCGCAGGAACATGTCGACCGTCTCGATGGCGGCGCCGAGTTCGCCGCCCGGGTTGCCGCGCATGTCCAGCACCAGCGCCTGCACCCCGACCGGCACGAGCTGGTCGAGTGCCTCGGCCAGTTCGGTCACGGTGCCGTCGACGAACTGGTTGATGCGGATGTAGCCGATTCGCCGATGCTCGTCCAGCCAGTAGCTCCACTGCTCACCCTCGCGGCGGACTCCCTTGACGCTCCTGGTGACGATCTTCCGGCGCACGATCGTCAGGTCCTGCTCGGTGCCGTCAAGGTGCCGTACCCGGATGACCACCGGCGTCCCCGGCTCGCCGAGCAGCTGCGCGATACACTCGTCGAGTGGTCGGTCGTAGGTCGAAAGTCCCTCGATGGCGAGCACGATGTCGCCGGCCAGGATGCCGGCGTCCAGTGCCGGCGAGTCTTCCAGCGGCGAGACGATCGTCAGGAAATCGCCGTCGACGTTGACCTCGGCGCCGATCCCGACATAGGTGCCGCGCAGCGCCTTGTTGAACTCGGCCTCATCGGCCGGCGGGACGTAGAGCGTATAGGGATCATCGAGTTCGGCGATCATCGCGTCGATCATGGCCCGCTGGATGGCGTTCTCGTCCGGCTCCTCGTAGAACCCGTCGAGCAGGAACCGGCGCACGACGATGATCGGGTCGAACCACTCGTAGTCGGTGGCGCGGTCCGCCCCGAGCACGAGATCTCCAATGCCGAGAACGACCACGAGAGCGAAGATTCTTCTCAACTGCACGGCACGGTCTCCTTGAGGGCGGGGGGACGGACGGTGAATCGTAGGCCGGGCCATCGCGGCTAAGATCGTTCGCGGATGGCAGAAATGCACAGGGAACAACTCAAGGTTTCGGCGGAGCGGGCCGTGCTCGTGGCGGTGATACCGACGGGCCGCAGCGATCCGGCCGCCGACCAGTTGGCCGAGTTGCGGGCGCTGACCGAGACCGCCGGCGCCGAGGTTGTCGGCGAGCTCATCCAGAAACGGCTCAAGCCCAGTGGGACGACCTACCTCGGCAAGGGCAAGGTGCAGGAACTGGCCGACCTCATGGCGATGACCCGCGCGACATTGGTGATCTTCGACAACGACCTCGCCCCCAGCCAGATCAAGGCCGTGGAGGAGGCGACGCGGTGCAAGGTCGTCGACCGCAGCGAGCTCATCCTCGACATCTTCGCCAACCGTGCCGCAACGGTCGCCGCCAGGCTGCAGGTGGAAATCGCCCAACTGGAATACACCTACCCCCGACTGAGAGCGATGTGGAGCCACCTGGAGCAGATCGTCGGCGGCGCGCCGATCGGCATCGGCACCCGCGGTCCCGGCGAGAAACAGTTGGAGATCGACCGCCGCATCGTCCAGCGGCGACTGCAGCAGCTCCGGGGAGAACTCGTCCGCATCGAGCAGCGCATGGGCCGGGCGGTCGATCAGCGCAACCTCGATCACTACACGGTCGGACTCGTCGGGTACACCAACGCGGGCAAGAGCACGCTGTTCAATCATGTGACCGCCGGAGGCGCGTTCGTTCACGCCAAGTTGTTCGCGACGCTGTCGGCGCGCGTGGAGCGCTGGGATCTCGGCGCGGGGCTCTCGGTGATGCTGTCCGACACGGTCGGGTTCATCCGCGATCTGCCGCACCACCTGGTGGCGTCGTTCCGTTGCACCCTCCAGGAGACCGTGTCGGCGCAGCTCCTGCTCATCGTCCTCGACGTGGCTGACCCGCGCGCCCGGTTGCACCTGGAGACGGTGCACCGCACCCTCGACGAGATCGGTGCCACCGGGCAATGCCGCGTTCTCGTTCTGAACAAGGTCGACGCGTTGGCCGACCCGCGGGAACTGCTCGTCTGGCTTAACAGCGATCCCCTCGCGCTGCCGATAAGTGCCGCGACGGGCGAGGGCGTGGCGGCGCTGGCCGAGGTCGTGAGGGGGCACCTCCATGGAGGGGTGCGGCAGGTCAAGATCACCGCCGAGATGTCCGACGGCAGAAGCGTGGCCTTGATCGAGAAACGCAGCACCGTGCTCGACCGCAGCTATTCCGGCGGCGAGGTCGAGCTGACCGTCCGGATCGGTCGCCGCCAGGTGGATGAGCTTCTCGCCCGTGGCGTCCGCATGCGAATCAACGGGCTGGAGCCGCTGGACGCACTGCAGCGGGAGTGGAGCGCTGTCGGGCCGACACAGATGGATTCATGAGTGGCGGGCTGGATCGTTTTCAGGAGGGTCTCGATCAGGCGGTGGTCGACCAGATTCACGGCTGGGCTGCCGACCCGGAGCTCGCCAAGCTCTACGCGAGCCTGCAGGCGATCCGTGACCGCGAAAAGTTCCTCGACACCTACGCCGAGGCGATGGTTGCCCGGCACCTGCTCAGCCGCGACTGCAGCCTCCGCGTGGAGGTGCTCACCCCGAGCGGGCGGACGTGCGACTTCGAAGTGGGCCGTGGCGGCGAGCGATTCTTCCTGCACGTCAAGCATCTCAACACCGATCGCCCGGTCAGAAAGCGGCTGACGGTGTCATCGCGGTTGCGGTATCTCGAGCGGATCGCCCGCCCGTACGTCGTGAGCGTCCATCTGCGCGACGCCCTGGACGATGTCCGGATGCAGCGTTTCGTGATGTCGGCGGCGGACTTCATCCAGGGCGCCCGTATCGGCGACGAACTCGTGGTCCGCGGCGACGACGGCGTCGAGATCGGCGGCTGCCGCATCGTCGCCCCGTGGCAGGGAGAGCGCGTCATCCTCGTGCTGGGGCTGCCCACGGGGTTCATCGACGATGCGCCGCGGATCCGCCGGCTCATGCGCAAGGCGTATCAGCAATTCATGCCGGGCGCCACCAACGTCATTCTGATCTGCAGTTCACACGTCGAGGACGCGGAGGACTTTGCGACCGCGCTGCTCGGCACCCACATCGAGCGATGGGACGCCCAGCCTCCGCGCGGTCGTCGCGTGGCCCACGGGCGCGACGTTGACGGCTTCTGGCACGGCAAGCGGTCTCCCGGCTCGCCGGCCGCGGGATGGTTCCACTTCATGCCGCAGACGTCGGCCCTCAAGTGCCGCCTGTGGCTGCGCCGGGAATCGTCGATCGACCCCGCCATGAAGCAGGTGCTGGTGGATCTCTTCAACGGCTCCGGCGGCTAGGCTCTATCCTCCTGCACACAGGAGGACCCGCCATGACCGATCCGCGCATCGAGACGCTCGCCGAACTGCTCATCGGCCACTCCGTCGCACTGGCACCGGGTGAGCACGTCCTGATCGAGGCCTTCGACGTCCCGGAGGCGATCGTCATCGCGATCGTCGCGGCAGCGCGGCGGGCGGGCGGGCACCCGCATGTCGCGTTGCGCAGCAACCGGGTGCTCTCGGCCCTCTATCGCGATGGCGGGGAGGATGCCTTCCGCGTGTGGTCGGAGTACGACACCCGGAGGATGGCTCTCATGCAGGCGTACATCGGTGTGCGCGGCTCTCACAACGTCAGCGAGTTCGCGGACATTGCCGATGAGCAGATGAAAATGCACGCGCAGCTCTACCAGAAGCCGGTCCACTTCGAGCAGCGGGTCGCCCACACGCGGTGGTGTGTCCTGCGATGGCCGACACCGGCCATGGCGCAGCTCGCCCGGATGAGCACCGAGGCGTTCGAGCGATTCTATTTCGACGTGTGCACGCTCGACTATGCGAAGATGCAACAGGCAGTGCAGCCGCTGGCCGATCGAATGAGGCGTACCGACCGGGTCCGCATCGCCGGGCCGGGCGAGACGGATCTGTCGTTCTCCATCAAGGGGGTCGACGTCGTGCCGTGTTACGGGACGCACAACGTGCCCGACGGCGAGTGTTTTACCTCGCCCGTTCGCGACAGCATCAACGGCGTCATTCACTTCAACACGCCGACGATCTACAACGGCGTGACGTTCGAGAACATTCGCCTGGAGTTCCGCGACGG
>Ga0114950_10005163_pt1 | contig 10142 bp, 7 predicted proteins | sample N075metaG_FD_83503 | JGI IMG/M metagenome (GOLD analysis project Ga0114950, IMG submission 83503) | Deep subsurface microbial communities from Kermadec Trench to uncover new lineages of life (NeLLi) - N075 metaG | ecosystem: Environmental > Aquatic > Marine > Ocean trench > Sediment | place... | reverse complement strand
GCGGGCGTCGAGTCCGGGCCCCTGCTCGTGGTTTCGCTGCGCGGGGAGGAAGACGAGGCCGGTCTCCTGTGCGTGTTCCAGGACGATCGAGCCTTCGAGCCCAGCGAGCTCGAGCGAGGAAAGATCGTCACGAGTTATGCGACCCAGGCGCTGCGCAACGCGGAGCGCTATCAGCACGCGAAGGACCGGGCGTCGATCGACGACGTGACCGAACTCTTCAACGCCCGCTATCTACTGGCCACCGCGAGCAATGAGATCCAGCGCGCACAGCGCTACAACACGCCGCTCTCGGTACTCTTTCTCGACCTCGACCGCTTCAAACTGGTAAACGATCGCTATGGGCACCTCGTGGGCTCACATTGCCTTCGCAGTGTGAGCCAGTTGCTGCTCCAGTGCGTCCGGCAGGTGGACACGCTGGCGCGCTACGGCGGCGACGAGTTTACGATTCTGCTCGTCGACACCGATCACGCCGCTGCCCTCATCATCGCTGAACGGATTCGACGTGCGGTGGAGGATCAGGTATTCGAAGCGCGCGGGGACGGCTCGCTCCGGCTCACGATCAGTGTCGGGGTGGGGACCTACCCCGAGCACGGACGGGACCGAGACGTTCTTCTCGACGCCTCGGACAAGGCCATGTATCGCGCCAAGTCGATGGGGCGCAACGCCATCTGCTCTGTGGCGGATCTTTAGTCCGGAGCGATTGACAGGCTTCCCGGTCGCTGCTAACCACCTGTTTTTTATAGACTTTTTCTCTCGATAGTTCTTCCGCTACCCCTTGGCGACGCCTGCGAGGCGATTGGAACCGATCTCGCACAGAGCGTTGCAAGCGACTGGAGTCCAGGTGTCCGACGCAGCATCCAAAGCACCCGCTGCCAGCTCGCGGCCGGAGCAGAGCACGCGCCGGGCGCAGCTGGAGCTGGACAGCATGGGGGATCTCCGCCGCAGCCAACTCTGCGGCGAGGTCAGTCAGTCGCTGATCGAGTCGGAGGTGACGCTGACAGGCTGGGTTCACAAGCGCCGCGACCACGGTGGCGTGATCTTCGTGGATCTGCGGGACCGCAGCGGCATCGTCCAGGTCGTCTTCAAGCCCGAGGTCGCGAAGCGGGCCCACGAGCGCGGCGGCGAACTCCGCACCGAGTACGTGATCCTGGTGAAGGGCATCGTCGAGCGCCGCTCCGAGGACACGATCAATCCGGACATGCGAACCGGCGAGATCGAGGTCAACGTTCGCGAACTTCGCATACTCAACGGGGCCACTCCGCCACCCTTCCCGATCGAAGTCGATCCCGACGTGGATGAGAGTGTGCGTCTGAAACACCGGCTGCACGACCTCAGGCGGGCTCCGCTGCAACACTGCATGCGTATTCGACACGAGATGTATCAGGCGATGCGGGAGTGTCTCTCGAGTCTGGGATTTCTCGAAATCGAAACGCCCATTCTCTCGAGATCCACGCCCGAGGGGGCGCGAGATTTCCTCGTTCCGAGTCGGCTGCAGCCGGGAGAGTTCTACGCCCTACCGCAGTCGCCGCAGATCATGAAGCAACTCCTGATGGTGGCCGGCTTCGACCGCTACTTCCAGATTGCACGCTGCTTTCGCGACGAAGACCAGCGAGCCGATCGCCAGCTCGAATTCAGCCAGCTCGACCTCGAGATGTCCTTTGTCGGCGTCGAAGACGTGCTCGAGGTTCTCGAGACCCTCATGTTGCGCGCCTGCTCGGCGGGCGGCACCGAGCTGGAGCGGCCCTTCCCGCGCATGTCCTATGCCGACGCGATGAGCCGCTACGGCTCCGACAAGCCGGATACGCGCATCCTGCTCGAGCTGACCGAACTCACCGACGTCTTCCGCGACAGCGAGTTCAAGGCCTTCCGGGGAGTGGTGGACGCCGGCGGCATCGTGAAAGCACTGGCGATCCCGGATGCCCAAGAACTCTCGCGAGGCGAGATCGATCGTCTGGAAAAGTTCGTGCGCAAGGAGCTGGGCGCCAAGGGGCTTGCCTGGATTCGCATCAAGCCAGACGGCGAGTGGCAGTCACCGATCGTGAAATTTCTCTCAGATAACGAGCGGGAGCAGATCCTCACACGCACGAAGTCCGGGCCCGGGAGTGTGATCTTCTTCCAGGCGGACGTAGCGGAGCGCGCGAACCTCGTGCTGTCGAGATTGCGCCTGGATCTGGGTGAGAGGCTCGGTCGCAGCGACGGACGTCCCTGGGACGTGCTCTTCGTCGTGGATTTCCCGCTCTTCGAGGAAGACGAGAAGGGCAATCTCCGTGATGTCCACATGCCCTTTGTGGCACCGCTCGACGAAGATCTTCCGCTGCTCGAGACGGATCCGCTGAAGGTGCGGAGCACTCACTACGACGTGGTGATGAATGGAGTCGAGCTGGGATCCGGCAGTCTCCGGAACCACCGCAGCGAGGTTCAGCGCCGGATTTTCGAGATCCTCGGCTACAGCGCGGAAGAGGCGAACGAGCGCTTCGGTTTCATGCTGGACGCCCTGGACACGGGGGCGCCACCCCACGGCGGCTTTGCGTTCGGCCTGGATCGCTTCGTGATGGTGTTGTCGGGCGGCAAGAGCCTGCGCGACGTCATCGCCTTTCCCAAGACGCAGCGCGGCCAGGACCTCCTGATGGGTTCGCCATCTGAGGTGGAGCCGTCGCAGCTGGACGACTTGTCCCTGAGCGTGCGCAAACCCCAAGCCTGAGGCCGGCCGAAGAGGCATCCCAGTCAGGGGTCAGCCGTGCTAAACCCTTGGCGCGATGCCCGCATCGACGGCAGTAGACTCTCGCACACGGAAAGGTTCCAACATGGCACGACCGAAAATCGCCCTGATCGGCGGTGGCAACATTGGCGGGGTGCTCGCTGAGCAGATCGCCTATCGCGAACTTGGAGACGTCGTAATTTTTGACGTGGTCGAGGGCCTGCCCCAGGGCAAGGCGCTCGACATGGCCGAAGGCGCGCCGCTCGTCGGCAGCGACGCCAAACTCAGTGGTACCAATGACTACTCGGGGAGCGCCGACGCGAATCTGGTGATCATCACCGCCGGTCTCGCTCGCAAGCCGGGTATGTCGCGCGACGATCTTCTGGACACCAACCTGAAGATCATGAAGAGCGTCGCGGAGGGAGTGCGGGAACATGCCCCGGACGCCTACGTGATCGTGATCTCCAATCCGCTGGATGCGATGGTCTACACCTTCAAGAAGGTTTCGGGCTTTCCGAAGAATCGCGTCGTCGGGATGGCGGGAGTGCTCGATTCCACGCGCTTTCGCTCCTTTGTTGCCTGGGAACTCGGTGTCTCGGTTCGGGACGTGAGCGCGCTGGTGCTCGGCGGCCACGGCGATACGATGGTCCCGCTGGTTCGCTATTGCACGGTCGCGGGCGTGCCGGTTACCCAATTTCTCAGTCAGGAAAAGATCGACGAGATCGTCGCGCGCACCAAGGGTGCGGGGGGCGAGGTGGTGGCGTTGCTGAAGACGGGTTCTGCCTTCGTGTCGCCCGCGCTGGCGGCGATCGAAATGGCCGAGAGCATTCTGCTCGACAAGAAGCGTGTGCTGGCCTGTGCGTGTCTGTGCGAGGGCGAGTACGGTGTCGACGGTCTCTACGTCGGCGTGCCCTGCGTGCTGGGCGCCGGTGGAGTCGAGCGCATCATCGAGGTTGAGTTGAACGCGGATGAGCGCGCGCTCTTCGACGCCTCGCTCGAGCATGTGCGCACTTTGGTCAAGCAGATCGAAGTCTAGTTCTCCAAAGGCTGTGCGCGCGGGCCGTGTCGGCTTCCTGCGGCGCGCTGTCCTCCCCAGCCCCACAAAGAGCGCGAGAACTCAAGCATCCATCAGGTGGGAATATGAATATCCACGAGTACCAGGCGAAGTCCCTGCTACGAGACTTCGGTGTCGCGGTGCCAGAAGGAGTTCTGGCCACTACACCCGAAGAGGCTGAGCGAGCCGCGAGCGAGCTCGGCGGAGTCATCGTCGTAAAAGCCCAGATCCACGCGGGCGGTCGCGGCAAGGGGGGCGGGATCAAGGTCGTGAAGTCGCCCGCTGAGGCGAAGCAGGCCGCGCAGGACATGCTCGGCATGACCCTCGTGACACCTCAGACCGGCCGAGAGGGCAAACGGGTCCGCAAGGTGTACGTCGAGGCGGGCTCAGACATCGCCCGCGAACTCTACCTGGCCGTGTTACTGGACCGCGAGAACGAGAACTTCGCTGTCATCGCCTCGACCGAAGGCGGTATGGAGATCGAGATCGTGGCGGAGAAGACGCCCGAGAAGATCTTGACGGTGAACGCCGACCCGAACGTGGGGCTCGCTCCCTACCAGATCCGCCAGCTCGGCTTTGGCCTCGGGCTAGACGCCCCGCAGGTGAAGAAGCTGGAGGTCTTCGTGAAGGGGCTGTATCGGCTGTTCGTGGAGAAGGATGCATCGCTGGCGGAGATCAACCCGCTCGTGGTCACGAGCGAAGGGGAGCTGGTGGCCCTCGATGGCAAGCTCAACTTCGACGACAATGCGCTCTATCGCCATCCCGACAGCGCGTCGATGCGCGATCCCGACGAGGAAGATCCGCGCGAGCGCGCGGCGAACGAGATCGACCTCGCCTACGTCGGCCTCGACGGCGATATCGGCTGCATGGTGAACGGAGCGGGTCTCGCGATGGCGACACTCGACATGATTCAGGTGTGCGGCGGCAGCCCGGCCAACTTCCTGGACGCGGGTGGCGGAGCCGACAAGGAGAAAGTGAAGGAAGCCTTCAAGCTGATTCTGCGCGACGAAAAGGTGAAGGCAATCCTGGTAAACATCTTCGGCGGCATCGTGCGCTGCGATCTGATCGCGGAGGGGGTGATCGCCGCGGCAAAGGATCTCGGCATCACCGTGCCTCTGGTCGTGCGACTTCAGGGAACGAAGGCGAAAGAGGGACGCAAGATTCTCGCCGAATCCGATCTCGACATTACTTCGGCCGAGACCCTCATCGAGGCCGGTGAAATGGCGGTCGCGGCCGCAGCGGGGACCCACTGATGGCGATTCTTTGCGACCGAAACACGAAGCTGCTGGTGCAGGGCATGGGCCGAATGGGCAGCTTTCACGCCAAGCTTTCGCTCGAATACGGCACTCAGGTGGTCGGCGGCGTAGCACCCGGAAAGGGCGGCAGCGAGATCGAGGGCATTCCGATATTCGATACGGTGGCTCTGGCCGTGGAGGCGACGGGCGCGAACGCTTCCGTGATCTTCGTGCCGCCGCCCGGTGCCGCGGATGCGATTCTCGAGGCCGCGGATGCAGGTCTCGACCTGGCCGTGTGCATCACGGAGGGGATCCCGGCCATCGACATGGCGCGTGCGAAGTCAGCGATGAGAGCGTCTTCGATGCGTCTGGTCGGTCCGAACTGCCCGGGCCTCGTGACACCTGAGCAGTGCCGGATCGGCATCATGCCGGCGCAGATCACCAAGCCCGGGCCGGTCGGTGTCATCTCTCGCTCGGGCACCTTGACCTATGAAGCGGTCGACCAGTTGTCGCGGCTCGGCATCGGTCAGTCCACCTGCGTCGGCATCGGTGGCGACTCGGTCATCGGCACCACCTTCATCGACGCGCTCGCGCTCTTCGAAGCCGACCCGGAGACCAAGGGAATCGTCATGATCGGCGAAATCGGTGGCTCGGCGGAGGAGAACGCCGCCGAGTTCATCCAGTCGAACATGAAGACTCCCGTCACGGCCTTCATCGCCGGTCAGAACGCACCCCCCGGCAAGCGTATGGGCCACGCCGGAGCGATCATCTCGGGCGGAAAGGGAAAGGCGTCGGACAAGATCGCGGCGCTGAACCGAGCGGGAGTCCCGGTGGCGGAGTCTCCGGGCGTAATCGGCAAGACCTTCGCAGATCACGTCCCGGGCTTGGCCCGCTAGGGCGCGGATGCAGCGTACGACGGCTCCCGCGCGGATACGGGGGGTCGGGCGGACACCCTGCGGAGTGGGCCAGAAGTTCCTCGGGACGGCAGCCGCGCTCGATGGCCAAGACCGGCGATCGAGAGCCGGCCCCCCCTCGCGTTCGGGTTCAGACCTCGACCGTCCAGGTATCGCCCGAGTGGAGCAGGGTGTGGAGATCTCCCTCGCCCTTCCGCTCGATGGCTTCCTCGACCTGGCCCGCCAGCATTTCTTCGTACAGGGGCTTCTCGACCTGGCGGAAGACGCCGACCGGAAGCGGGAAGCCGGGAAGTTTCAGGGTCGCGAGAATCGAGGCATAGGCGGGTGACTCGAGAGTCTGATCGTGTCTCACGACTCCGCGCTCGATTGGATCTTCTGCGTCGTCGAGTTCGATGACCGTTGACACGCCGTCCCGCATGACGACCCCTTTTCGGCGTCCCGGCGCGCCGAAGGTGAGCGGCTCGCCCTGTTCGAGGTGCAGCGTGTTGTCGACTCGGCTCTTGCGGTCCTCGACGTCCTTCCAGATGTTGTCGTTGAATACCGGACAGTTCTGCAGAATTTCGACGAAGGCCGTGCCCTTGTGTGCGTGCGCGCGCCGCAGGATGTCCTGCAGATGCTGGGCGTCGGTGTCGATCGACCGCGCTACGAACGTAGCTCCGCACCCCAGCGCGAATGAGATGGGATCGACGGGGTGATCGATCGAGCCAGTAGGCGACGATTTCGTGCGCATCCCCAGCTCGGAGGTCGGTGAGTACTGACCCTTCGTGAGACCGTATACCTGATTGTTGAAGAGCAGGATCTGCAGATCCAGGTTGCGCCGCACTGTGTGGAGCAGATGATTCCCGCCGATCGACAGGCCGTCTCCGTCGCCGGTCACGACCCATACACTGAGTTCGGGTCTGCTCGCCTTGATCCCGGTCGCGAAGGAGGGTGCGCGCCCGTGGATCGTGTGGAAGCCATACGTGTTCATGTAGTAGGGGAAGCGGCTGGAGCAGCCGATCCCGGAGATGAAGACGATGTTTTCCCGCGCGATACCGAGGTCGGGCATGACTCGCTGGATGTTGGCCAGGATCGAGTAGTCGCCGCAGCCGGGGCACCAACGCACCTCCTGATCCGTGACGAGATCCTTGCGCTTCATCTTCGGCGGGGTGGCTAGCGTGTCCGCAGCGGTTCCGGTTTCTAACGCGTCCATTGTTTGCTCCTCTGCGCCGGGCCTAGCCGGGACCCTCTAGGGCCTGCTCGATTCGGGCGCGCAGTTCGGAAATGAAGAAGGGCTGGCCCGATGTCTTGGTGAACGAGTCCACCCTCACTCCGAATTCGTTCACGAGCAACATCGATAGCTGCCCCTGGTTGAGTTCGGGCACCACGATCTTCCGGAAGTTCGCCAGCACTTCGCCCAGGTTCGGCGGGAAGGGGTTCAGGTGTCGCAGGTGAATGCTCGAGACACTGCGGCCCGCGAGCCGCACCTCGGAGATGGCGGCCGTGATCGCGCCGAGCGTGCCGCCCCATCCCACGATCAGCAGGTCGCTCTTCTCGGGGCCGTCCACCTCGACCGGGGGAATGTCCGACGCGATTCCGGCGACCTTGGCCGCTCGCAGCTCGACCATGGCGGCGTGGTTCTCGGGGTCATAGACGACATCCCCGCTGTTTGGCGCCTTGGTGAGTCCCCCGACGCGGTGCTCGAGCCCAGGCGTTCCGGGAATGGCCCAGGGTCGTGAGAGGGTGTCGGGATTTCGGCGATAGGGCTCGAAGGCCTCGCCTTCGACGGCCTCGGCATACTTGATGCGATAGCGGAGAAGCGAGTCGACGTCGGGGATGAGCCAGGGCTCGGCGCTGTTGGCGATGTAGCTGTCGGACAGCAGGAAGACTGGAGTCATGTACTTCACGGCCAAACGAAAAGCCTCGAGGACGGCGAAGAAGCAGTCGCCTGGGCCACTGGCGGAGATCACCGGAAGCGGGCTGGCGGAGTTCCGCCCGTACATCACCATCAGCAGGTCGCCCTGCTCGGTCTTGGTCGGCGATCCCGTGGACGGGCCGGCGCGCTGGACGTCGATGATGACGAGCGGCAGCTCGACCATGATCGCCAAACCGATGGCCTCCTGCTTGAGGATGATGCCGGGGCCGCTGCTGATCGTGACGGCAAGGTGGCCTGCGAAGGCCGCGCCGACCGCCGCACTCGCGGCGGCGATCTCATCTTCTGCCTGGAAGGTTTTTATGTTGAAGTTGCGGTGACGCGAAACCTCGTGAAGCACATCACTCGCCGGTGTAATGGGATAAGCCCCCAAGAAGACGGGACGGTCGAACTGCTCTCGTGCGGCCACGATCCCCCAGGCGAGCGCCATGTTGCCCGTGATGTTGCGGTACACGCCGGGTTCTATCTTGGCCTTGGGTACCTCGAAGGAAACGGGGAACAACTCGGTGGTCTCGCCGAAGGCGTGCCCCGCCCGAAGGGTTCGGCGGTTGGCCTCGAGTACTTGGTCCTTGAACTTGCTGGCCAGCCAGCGCTCGGTGTTCTCGATCGGGCGGTGATACAGCCAGCACAGGAGACCCAGCGCGAAGAAGTTCTTGCAACGGTCTATTTCGCGCTGCCCCAGCGCCAGCCCCTGCAGCGCGGCGCGGTTGAGCGCAGTGATTGGAATCTCCACCAGTTGGTAGCGCTCGGCGAGATCGAGACGCGGGTCGTCGCGGTAGCCCGCCTTCGCGATAGCCTTTTCCGTAAACGCATCGCTGTTGATGATGATCATGCCCGCGGAACTCACGTCGTCGACGTTCGCCCGCAGTGCGGCCGGATTGAAGGCCATCAGCAGATCCACCTCGTCAGCGGGGGTGTAGATCTTTTCAGACCCGAAGTGGATCTGGAAGCCCGAGACACCCGCGAGAGTTCCTGCCGGAGCGCGAATTTCGGCGGGGTAGTCGGGGAAGGTGGAGAGATCGTTGCCCACCAGGGCAGTCGACTCGGTGAACTTGGCGCCCGTGAGCTGCATTCCGTCACCGGAGTCGCCGGCGAAGCGAACGGCGACCCGGCGCAGACTCTCGACGGGTTTGGAGGTGCCAGGCGTCGACGGGGCTCTGGAGGGGTCGCTCTCGGTCTTCGCTTCTAGCTCACTGTTCTTGCTGCGACTTCCGTCCAGCGGTGGGCTCCCGGGGGGGGACGCCATGGTGCCTTCTCCTGACCTCGCGGATGGGCGTGTGATTTGAATAGTATCGCGCCGATGCGAACTTAACAGCCCCGGATGGGGGGCTTGTGGCGCGAAAGTGCCGGCTGTGGGGAGAGGCGAAAAGCAGAAGGCGGGTCGGGAGCTTGCGGAGCCGGCTGCGCGGGCAAGAGACCTCAAGATACCGCTCCGCCAGGCCGATGAGAGATCGATGTTTTCCCTCTGTGCGGAATCGCCCGAGCTGGCTGAGAGTGATCTGTACCGGCTGTGCGCGTCGCTGAACGCGCCCTCGGTCAATCTGGATGGTCTGCCGGCGGGACCCACCCGGGCTGTGATCGTTCTTCACATTGTTCTGGCCGAAGGGGACACCCGCGTTCCCGAACTGAGTATCGGCTTTCGCTCGATCGGTTCCGGCAGCGTGGCTGTCTATCGCTACTCGGGAGACGTCCGCGAATTGTCTTCGGCTTCGCGTGCGATGGAGACGGCGCTCTCCTTCGCGGAAGCGATGGGATTTCTCTTCGACGAAGATCTGGTAGGGGACCGTGAGGGTCCCGGTAAGGCGGCCGCCCTCGCTCTATGGCAGAAATTGGTGGGTCCGGGAGAGCTGGACTGGGACCCCCTGACCGGCCTCGACGGAGTGTTGGATGCGGGCGAGCTGGACCTGCAGTTCGGCGATGCAGAGCTCGACGGGCCAGACACGGCGGTGCGGGAAGCCGTTCTGGCAGCGCCCGCTCTCGAAGCCGGCCAGGCCGCGGACGATGACGTCGCAGCGTTTGGGACGGCGCCTGCATCGGAGTTCAGCGAGGCCCTGGCGGAGACCGGCCGCGTGGATCTACGAGATCCCGCTGCGGGTACGCGGTTCACGGACGACGAGAACGCGGCTGCCGGCCCGGTGGCGGCTGCGGGCGCCTCGAAGCTTGGCCGTGTCCCGATCGTTCAGATGCGAATCAAGGCCGACGGCACAGTGGCCGTCGATGAGAAACTAGACCGGAGACTTCGCCTGTTGAGCAGCTTCTGACCGGCGAACGGCAAGCTGGAATCAAATTCGAGAACGACAGATTCGAAGACAGATTCGGAACGGATAGG